>Ga0310039_10001101_pt1 | contig 19987 bp, 12 predicted proteins | sample Sb_taG_4_FD_200460 | JGI IMG/M metagenome (GOLD analysis project Ga0310039, IMG submission 200460) | Peat soil microbial communities from Weissenstadt, Germany - Sb_50d_6_BS metaG (v2) (version 2) | ecosystem: Environmental > Terrestrial > Soil > Wetlands > Peat | place: Germany: Weissenstadt...
CCCTATCCCGCGGAGGCCCATTTGACTACCCGCCGGGCGGCCGCAACTCCGCTGCCGAGAACTGATTACGTCAGAGCGGGCGACCGGTTACGCCCAATTAGTTCCAGTCCTTTTGCCAAGAACAAAGGTCCAATGTCGTAGTTTACGACAGGCCAGGAATGCCTGCCCGCCCACAGCGCCGCCTTTGTCGGACCTTCGTTGCTGACATATTGATGCCCTCGATCATCGGTCGGGGCAGCGGCGGAAGTCTTCTTGATGGATGATTCACCCCAGGGCGCATTACCAATTACCAGGTCAAATGACTTTGAATCCTCCTTCGTTCGGTACCCTGGAGTCGTTTCGTCGAAGAAATCGTTGGCAATGAGTCGCGTGCCCCGGAGCCGCGGAAACACCTTTTCGCGAGTGACGTAATGCTTGGGCTCAATGGCATCGGCCATCGCCAAGTAAAGACTGAACGACGCCACCCGTACTGCCTCGGGGTTGATATCGACCCCGACCAGATTCTCGGCCAAGATCGGCTTGAGGTCGCTGACGAGCGGCTCTCGACCAGTAGCGCGCCGCCATCGATAGATAAGCCGCTGAAATGCCTTGACCAGAAAGATCCCCGAGCCACAAGAAGGGTCGAGAATGCGCAAATTCCAATCATCACCTTGCCAGGGCAGCACGGCGTCCAGCACGTAATCGACAAGATGAGCGGGGGTATAGAAAGCCTTATTCTTGTATTTGGCTTCATTCAGGAATTCTTCATAGACGCTGCTGATGAACTCCAAGGGAATCACATCGAATGAGTATCGTGGCCAAAGCTGAAGCTGACGATCAGTGGTATCAATCGTCCCAGAAACGAGGTCGGCGAGAAGGGCAAGATGCTCTGGACGAACGGCATCCCGCTCCCCCTGCCAGGCTATTTCCCGTTCCTCGTCCGTGGAATCAACTTTGCCTGGGAAAAGGTCCCCATTAAATCGGGCGTCGAGCCAGCGGAACAGGGAGTATGTATCGTCCTTGTCCCGGAGGATGGAAGGCAGGGTCTCATGTTTGTTACGCAACACATCTCCCTGCAGGCGTTCAAGCAGACTGGCACTGAAGAATGGAGTGCCGTCGCTGTCGCGGCGGTGAAAGAGAAACTGCGTAAAGATGATGCGGGCCAGCAGGTCGTGACAATACTCCTGGCTCAGGCCCATTTCGTTGCGCAGTTTACGACGAACGTAACGGAGGTTCTTAAGCAACAACTCATCTGCTCGCCCGTCCGCGCGGAACTTTTCCGGACACTGCCGCTGAAAATGGCCGGTGATCAGGCTCACCCAGTGCAAGAGATCGCGAACGCTCCGTTGTTCAGGGCTTCCCGTCGGACTGAACCCATTCGGCGTGGGCAATACGCATAGCTGACGTTGCTCACTGGGCTGATTCGGGTCGATGTAGCAGGACCAGGCGATGAGCCGATGGGGCTCCAAGGTGACAAGCAAGGCGGTGCGCGAGAGACTCCACGCGAGCCGATGCGCTTCATCGAGTACTCGATCGGTTGCCCCGCGCTGGAAGTCGCAGACGACGGCTAATGGTGCGGAGGAGTCGGCCGCGTGTGGGTTCGCGGCCAGGACACCGGTCCTTAGTACGAGCTGTGGAGATTCTCTCTTCAGCGCCGCCTCCAGCTTGCGCCTTGCAAAATCCTGATAGACCTTCGCCCCTTCTCCCGGAGGATCCAGAATGTCCTGGGGCCTGGGCCAGCCCAACCATTCGTGTGCATCGTCAAGCAGCATGGCAAGCGTTCCTCAGTTCCATTCTTGAAACCGTCAAGGAATAATAGGCCGCGGTTGCAGCCGACTTGGCCTCAGAAGGATGCCGGATCCGCGGCGGATAGGCGAAGTGCAACATTGCCGCGGGTGCCCTGTTCACCGCTGCATTGCAACGGCGTCAACCAGCCCTGGTTCGCTCCGCGACGCACAGCCACCCCCCCGGTGATACGGATGGACGACGCCGCAGTGCCACCCAGGTCGTGGTTCGGCAGCAGGTCTTTCATGTGCTTGCGACCATTCTAGCCGCTGGCCACGGCCCCAACGAAAAACGGCCCCGGCCCTGACTCGCCCGCGTCCGGCAGCAGCTCATCCGCGCCGATAAGGGGCACCGATAAGGGGGCAAACAAAAGGGGACAGGGCAAACAAAAGGGGACAGCGCGCTTTTTGCCGAACAATAATTCAGGCTGCCCCTTCGTCGGCGCCGCTCCCTTCACCAAGCCATTGTACAGGCGGGGCGGCTACGGCAACATCCGATGTCGCGCACCTTTTCGTCACGTCAGCACCGCCTTGCACGTCAGCCCCTCCCCCTTGGGGGACGGCTGGGGACAGTTCACACAGGTCCTTTGTCCCCAAAGGCTTATATAATAATTCCTGACCGTCACGGATTGTAGGGTGGCCGGTCGGCTCTCGGTTCGCGCCCCGGGACCGGCCTCGTGTGGGGAGTAGTGTGCCACCCCCAGTCACCGTGGCACGGTGGCACACAACTCGGCGCGCACGGCGCAAGATCAAGCAGCACAAGGAATAGCGGCAGAAAAGTTGTGTGCCACGCCGTGGCACACAACTCGCCCGTGGCACGCACCTCTTGGCGTACCGGGCCGCTTCCCCCCGCTGGCGCAGCCGGCCGACCCCTCCCCGCTTCCCCAAGGTTCCGCGCGGAACATGCGTTCAGTGCCGGCGCTGGCCTCCGAACCCGGCCGCTGCTGCCACCGGCGGCCGCCCACACCCCAAAATCGGTGACGGTCAGAATACTGCGATTGACGATGGGCAGGACTCCTTGCGGATGCCCGGCTCATCGAAGGGAGGATGTCCTGTCAGTCGCGGAGGTAGAGTCTGCCGTTGGGCGGAATTCCCCCGCTTTGGGGGCGTTCCGCCCAACGGCGGAGGGCCGGCATCAGGCGGCCCGGCGCTGGGCCGTGCCGCGGGCCCCGAACTGCTGCTGCACCGCGGCGATCGCGTCCACGACGCGTCCCTGGTCGCCCGGCGTCAGCTGCGTGTAGGTCGGCAGCATGACGGCGCTGGCGCTGACCTGGTCGGTGACCGGCAGGCATTCGCCGCGGCGGCGCGACTCCTCGCGGAACGGCGGCAGCGTGTGCAGCGGCACGAACATCGGCCGCGTCTCGATGTTCTGCTGCACCAGGTGCGACATCAGCTGGTCGCGCGTGCAGCCGAACTGGTCCGCGTCAATGCGCACCACGTACATCCACGGGGACAATTCGGCCCACGGCGCCACGGGTTGCAGGGCGATGCCGGGGATGCCGCCCAGCAGGCGGTCGTAGGTGGCGTAAATCGCCCGCCGCCGCTCCATGATCTGCTCGCGGCGCTCCAGCTGGGCGCAGAGGATGGCGCAGGCGACGTTGGTCAGGCGGAAGTTGTAGCCCGTCACGGGGAAGTAGTAGCGCCGCTGCGGGTCCATCCCCTGGCCGCGCAGGATGCGCATGCGCGTGTTCAGCCCCTCGTCGTTGACCGTGACCGCCCCGCCCTCGCCGGAGGTGAACAGCTTGTTGCCGAAGAAGGAGAAGGTGGCGACGTGTCCCAGGCTGCCGACCGGCCGGCCCTTGTAGCGGGCCAGCAGCGCCTCGGCGGCGTCCTCGACCACCCACAAGCCATGCACCGCGGCGATCTGCTTGAGGCGGTCCATGTCGGCCGGGTGGCCCATGAGGTGGACGGCCAGGATGCCGCGCGTCCGCCGCGTGATGGCCTCCTCGACGCGGGCCGGGTCCAGGCACCACGTTTGCGGATCGACGTCCACGAAGACCGGCTCGGCGCCGACGTAGCGCACCGCGTTGGCCGTGGCCACGTAGGTCAGCGACGGCACGATGACCTCGTCGCCCGGCCGCACCCCCAGCCCCAGGAGGGCCAGGTGCAGGGCCACCGTGCCGTTGCACACGCTCAGGGCGAAGCGGACGTCGCACAGGCGGGCGAACTCGCCCTCGAAGCGCGCCACGTACGGGCCGGTCGAGGATATCCAGGAGCTGCGAATCGCCGCGACGACGAACGCCTCCTCGTTGCCGCTGAGGTCCGCGGACGCGACGGGAATCTGCGGATGCACGGTTCCTACCTCCTCGTTCCGGCCGGCCGGGAGCGACGGCGCCTCCCGGCTCAGCCGGCCAATGCCTCGGGGATCTGAGGGACGCGGGCGCGGGCCGGCGCGGCCGGCCGCTCCTCGTCCGGGGCGAACAGGGACAACTCCGCCGCCAGCCGCTCGGCCAGGCCGTCCATCGGCTCGGTGCCGAGTTCCAGCAGGCGGTCGGACACGTGATCGACCAGCCCTAGCAGCGGCCCGTGCCGCAGGGCCTGCTCCGCGAACGCTCGGAAGCGCTCGCAGTAGCGGCCGCTGTGGAAACGCTCCAGGGCATAAGCGCGGGCCGCCCGACCCAGCTCCTGCCGCCGGCCCAGGTCGCCCACCAGCCGCTCCAGCAGCGGCCCGATTTCCTCCTCCAAGGATATCTTGCAGACCACATCCGCCGGGAAGTCCCCGAAGAAGCCGTGGTCCCAGACCACCGTGGGCAGCCCCGCCACCAGCGAATCGATCAGCCCGGCGGGGTTGTCGCCGAGGTCCGGATTGCGCAGGCTGATGACGACATCCGCGCCGGCCAGCGCCTCCGCGGGCGGGCCTTCGGCCAATTCGACCTCCCCGCCGAGCCCGTACAGCCGGACGAGCGACTGGAGGCGCTGGGCATACGACTCGTCGGCGGTCTTGCCGATCACGCGGTAACTGACCTGCTCGCGGAGAAGGTCGCTGCGGCGGATGGCCCGCAGCGTCGCGTGAACCATCCGCTGGGGGGCGATGTCGCCCACAGTCAGCAGGCGGACGCGATCGTGTGCCGGACGCGCCGGCGCGGGAAGCCGAGCGGCCAGGCGTACGGCCGGCCCACACAGCGGCAAGTCGATCTTCGCCGACGGCGCGGCCACCGCCTCGCGGACTCGCCGCAGGGCGTAGTCGGAATGGACGACGACACCCAGGCAGCGGCGCAGGGCCGGCTGCAACAGGGCGAGATCGTGCAGGACGACCAGCCCGGGGCGGCGCGCGGCAACCTCGGCGACCGTGCGATGGTCGGGCGGCGAGCTACAAAGGCTGAACACGAGGAGGTCGAACCGTCCGAGGCGTTCCAGGAAGGACGGCGGCAGGGGAGGGGCCGGCCGGATCACGGGGAACCGCGACGGCCGCGGCTCGCCATGAGCGGGTGCCTCCGTGGCGAAAACCGTCACCTCGTCGCCGGCGGCGGAGAGGCCGGCGATGACGGCCTCGCTGTAGTCGCCGACGGCGCTGCCCGGGTCGAACGGGGTGAACCAACCGATCTTCATGACACGCCTCCTGTCCGTTTAGCGCTCGTAGTGACCCGATTTATCGGGTCCGGGACGACCTCACGCCCGACTGCATAAATGCGGTCACTACGAGCGCGCACTCCGCGTCGCCCCGAGGGCGGCCGCTAAACGAGAATGAAACCGGACAACATTACCGGGCGCGTGAACGGGCGCGGCCGGCCTCATGCGGCCGTCAAGCGGTCCAGCACGAAGTCCCAGTCGATGCGGCGCTCCGCCAGCGTGTCGTGCCCGGCCCGGCCCAGCTCGCGCGCCCGGCCGCGATCCGCATAGAGGGCTTCCAGGGCCTCGGCCAGCGCCTGGGGCGACGGCTCCACGACCAGCCCATTGCGACCGTCCTCGATCAGTTCGTTGGCCCCGACCGAGTCGCTCAGCGTCACGACGGGTTTGTGACAGTGGAACGCTTCGAGGGTCGCGTACACGCAACAATCCTCGTCGTGAGAGAGGTCGAGCACCGCGCGGGCCTCCGACATCCGGCGGGCCTTTTCTTCCTCCGACACGCATCCGAGGAAGACCACCTTGTCGCCGAGTTCCTGCCCGTAGCCCTCCGAGTCGGGCGCCCCCGCCAGGACCAGGCGGAACGGCGAGCGGACGTACCGCATCGCCTCCACGGCCAGGCGCTGGCGCCCGGCCGCGTTCTGCCGGCCGTGGCAGAAGAAGTAGTCGCCGAACTCCCCGGGCCGGAACAACTCGGGGTGGGCCGGCGGAGGGTACAGCACCTCGTTGGCAGCGATGCCGTTGAACCGCTTCAGCCGGCCGGCGACGACCTTCGAGCCGGTGAACACCCGCCGGGCCTGGCGCAGACAGGCGTCGTCGGCCCGGACGATCATGTCGCGCAGGCCACGGTGCTCGGCGTCCTCCGGCATCCCGGCCGGCGTGTCCCACTGCTCGTAGACCTGGCGGAACTGATGCAGCAGCCAGACCGTCTTGTTCGCGAACGGCACCAGGTACGCGGGGAACTTCAGGGCGACGACCCGGTCCGCCCCGCCGGCATCGACGCGGAGCAGGCGGCAGGCGAGCATCTGGTCGGCGACGGCCCGCGGCGGAGAGCACTTGAACGGGATGCGGATGACCTCGACGGCGTGCCCCCGCGCCCCCAGCCGGCCCGCCAGGCTGTCGGCCAGGGACTCCGCCCCGCCGCGGACGAAGGGAACCTGGACATTCACGATGGCGATTTTCACGACGTCAGGTTCTCCACGACGTGGTCCCAGTCGATGCGGTACTTCGTCAGCGTCTGCCGCGCCCGTTCGCCCATCGCCCGGCCGGCCGCGCGGTCCTTCCACAGGCGATCCATCGCGGCGGCCAGCGCCTCGGCCCTCGGCTCGGCGACCAGCCCGTTGAGCCCGTCCTCGATCACCTCGAGCGGGCCGCCGGAGTCGGTCAGCGTGATGACCGGCTTGGCCGAGTGGAACGCTTCCAGGGTCACGTAGCCGTAGGAGTCCTCGTCGTGGGCCAGGTAGAGGGCGCCGCAGCAGCCGGCCATCAGGTCCGCCTTCTCGCGCTCCGAGATCCACCCGAGCACCCGCACCCGCGCCCCCAACCCCTCCTCGGCGACCTGCCGGTGCAGCTGTTCCTGGTACCCGGCCAGGTCGGGGGCACCGCCGATCACGAGCCGCACCTCCGGGCTGGTGTATTTCAGGGCGTGAACGGCCAGGGACTGCCTCTTGATCGGCGTCACCCGGCTGGCGTAGAACAGGTAGTCCCCGAAGGGGCCGGGCCGGAAGGCCGTCTCGTCCCCGAGGGGCGGGTAGAGGACGCCGTCGGGCTCGAGGCCGTTGAAGGTCCGGAGCCGGTCGGCCACCACGCGCGAGTTGGTGAAGACCTTGCGGCACTCGCGCAGGTAACACTCGTCGGAGCGGTGCATCATGTCGCGGTAGTGCCGGCCCAGCTGGGTGTCCGGCATGGCGCTCCAGGGGGTACCCCACAGGTCGTACGCCTCGCGATGGTGATGGATGAACCACGCCACCTTGTTCGGGTGATTCAGGGCGTACGCCGGGTAGCGGATCGTGATGAGCCGGTCCACCCGCCGGCCGCAGCTCTCGGTCACGTCGAGCAGGCGCAGGGCCAAGGTCTGCGCAGGGACGTCCTGCCAGTCGGAGTGAAAGGGGATCAGGACGGTGTCGGTCTCGAACCCCCGCGCCCGCAGCACGCCCGCCAGGTTCTCCACGATCTTCGTCCCGCCGCCCTTGATGAAAGGGACGCACGTCGAAGCAATCAAGATGCGCACCGGCCTCCTCCCAAAAACAGGCCCCGCGCCGCCTCACGCCGCCCGGAGGCTTTCCCGGAAGCGGAGCAGTCGGCGGAGGAAAAAGCCCCTCGTGTACAGGGGGACGAAGCGCAGCCGGAAGACCTGCTTTTTGAACTCCTCCGGCGTCGGTTGTCGTCCCATGATTTCCAGGTAGGCCCGCCGCACGAAAACGCGAACGTCCGAAGAAACCGGGAAGCGATGGAGCAACTTCCCGATTTCGCCCCGGCCCGTCGCCCCGGTCCCCGCCCGCAGTACACGTCGTCCCCGGTGCGAGTCGAGCCACGTCCGCCAGGAGGAGCCGGGGATCAGGCGCCGCCCTTCCTCGCCCGAGGCCAGCGCCCGAACGATGGCCGCGCGCTCGCGCCCCGCCTTCAGGGCCGAAACGTGACGGACCAGCCCGCCCGGGTCGGCCGGGCGCCGCAGCAGGAGCTTGTAAAGGCCCTGCACGAAGGGCAGGTCCGGCTCGCGCCACAGTCGCAGCAACCCCGACCAGGTTTCTTCGCTCAGGCTCGTCTCCAGCGCCTCGAACCAGGAGACGTCGTGGCCGTGCCGCCGGCCTTCGTCGCCGAGGGCCAGTGTCCGGACGAGGTCCAGGCGGGCGCCGCCGCCGCGCAGCAGCGCCACGTTGTCCGCCAGCTCGCCGGCCCCCGGCGGGCGACGCAGGATCACTTCAAAGAGGCGCCCGACGAAGCGCCCATCGGCATCGCCCCACACCCGCAACAGTTCGTGACACACCCCGTCCCGCGTCAGCCAGGGCAGCCGCTCCAGCCAGGGCGTCGGCAGCCGTAGCCGGGCAAATTCGTCGGTGGCGGTGAGCAGCTGTACCAGCTCGGCCCGGGCGTTCCCCTTGGCGAGGAAGGCGAGGCACGCCGTCAGGTCGCGCGGCTCGGCGGGGCGGAGCAGCAGCAGCTCGTAGAGCCCGCGGACGAACGGCTCCTCGGGCTGCGGCCAGAGGCGAACCACCTCGGCCCAGCACCCCTCCGACGACAGGCTCGCCAGGCGCGCCAGCCAGGAGGTGTCGAGGTTTCGCCGCCGCGCCTCGTCGGAAGTCGCCAGGACCTGGAGTAATTCGGCCCGCTCGCCGCCCTCGGCCAGGAAGCGCAGCCAGTGGCACAGCTCCCACTCCTCGGCGGCCCGGCCGAGCAAGACGCGGTACGCCCCGGGGACGAACTCGTTCTCCGCGGCCGGCCACAGCTCCAGGACGTCGGCCCAGACCTTCGGGGCGCCGGTCTGTCGGGCCCAGGCGAGGTTGTCGCCGAGCCGCCGGGGGACGAGAGTATCAACCATGCGAGGTCTCCAACAGGCAGAAGCCGACCAACTGGCCGTCGGCGCCCGACTCGAGCCGGTAGCCGAGCGACTCGTAGAGCCGTCGGGCGGGAGTGTTGTCGGGGTAGACCTTGAGGCGGACGCGGCGGGCGCCGCGCTGGCGGGCGGCGGCGTGGAGGAACAGCATGAACGGCCGGGCCAGGCCGCAGCCCCGCGCGTCCGGATGCGTCGCGATGCCCAGGCTCGGGACGTCGTAACCCTCGTCCCAACCCCGCAGCAGTCCGTAGGCCAGCACGGCCTCGCCCCGGGTGGCCACGTAGTAGAGGTCCCGCCCCTGGTAGGTGGCTAGCCGGGCGGCGTGTTCCGCCGAAAGGGGGTGCGGGTGGAACCAGCGCTCGTCGCCGTGCGCGCGAAGGTCCTGGAAAAAGGCGGCGAGGGGCCGTTCGTGCCGGCCGGCAACCTGGCAGAACTCCAAAGGCGATTCTTTCATCGCGGGCCTCCCTGCCGGGACGAAGACGACCCAACTCCGTTTCGGGTCAGCAAGCGAGGCTGTACCATAACTGCGACGGGACAGTCAACCGCACCTGCGCCGTTGAGCCGCGAGCGCTGAGAGTCTGTTGGGCGAGCCGCTTGCGGCTTAGCGGATTTCGGGCTTCCGCTAAGCCGCAAGCGGCTCGCCCAACAGACTCTGATTCCTCGTTTCGCGAAACGATCCATCGAATCAGGCCACCCTCCGGGTCCGGAACGCCAGGCGGCCTTTGCCGGCCTCTGCCGCCACCTCTTCGAGCAGGTCATTCACGAACGCCAGCCAGCGCGGGTCGTTGTCGGCGCGGGCCCGCCGGTGAGCGCGCTCGACGCGGCGGGCCGTTTCCTCCGGATGTTCGAGGGTGTAGACGAGGGCGTCGGCCAGCGCCACCGGGTCGTCGGCGGGGAGCAGGAGGACGCAATCCCCCGACGGCCCCCACTGCTCGCGCACGAACGGCGTGTCGCAGGCAATGACCGGGCAGCGCTGCAGGGCGGCGCGGCAGACCTGCCGGGAGGCGTGCGCCGACCAGCGGTCCGTAACGACCGCGACGAGGGCGGCCCCCTCCAGCACCCCGTGCGCCGGATCCTCCGGCGCGTGTACCAGGAAGAGGTCCTCTCCGGGGGTCAGTCGGGCGGCGGCGCGCGAGCGCTCCAGTTCCTTCCGGTAGGCGGCGCTGAGTCGCTCCGGCCGCCGGCGCGGCTCGGCGCCGGTCAGGACGAGGGGCGGGAAGGCGTAGCCGCGCCAGCGCAGCACCTGCGCGGCCTGGAAGAGCAGCAGGGTGTTGTCCCGGGTGCGGGGCGAGTCCACCCCCAGAAGGAAGCGGTCGGGCAGGGCCCAGCGCTCGCGGAACGCCCGGACTTCCCGGGCAGACGCCGGCGCCACCCCGCCGCTCAGGACCGAGGCCGGGACCACTCGCGTCCGCTCGGCAGGGATGCCGCCGCGCCGCAGCGCCTCGTAGCGGTCCTCCTCACTGCCGAACACGACGCGGCTCGCCAGCCGGCACCATAACTCCCGTTCGCGGACGGCGGCCGGCGTCCAGGTGCCCAGGGCGTCGGTACCGTCCAGGGCCGAATCGGTCCACAGCAGCACCAGGGGTTCTTCCGACAACAGGGAGGGGTCAAAATCTGGGTTCAGGAGTCCGACCGGATCGACGACGAGGGTCGCGTCGTGAGCGGCCAGGGACTGCCGCAGGCGAAGCAGCGCCGCGGTGCCGGCGCCCACCCGGCGCGGCGGGAGGGACGGAGGATCGACCAGGTAACGGTGGTCGGCCCGGACCGCCTCCGGATCGACGAAGCGTGTCTTCCTGCCCGGCCGGCACTGTCCGACGGCCTGGAACACGGCCGATTGTTGCACCCGGGCCGGCAGGTAGCGATAAATCCCCGTGGCCGCCGGGAGGAAGGTGCGCTGGCGCAGCGCCGCCTGCGCGTACAGCCAGGCCACCTGGAACGCGCTATAGCCCCAGCGCGCCGGTTCGCAGACCGCCGCGTCGATGAGCCGCCCCGCGCGCGACCGGGGGCGCCGCGAGGGTTCCGCCGGCACGGCCCGCGCTTCGGGCGGCGTCAGCCGTTCCGCGGGAATCTCGGGCCCTTCGAGGCACCCGAAACGCTCGTTCCCCGCCAGGGGCGAGCAAAAGGCGGCCGCCTCCGCCGCGAGGGAGCCGTCGGGCAGGCACTCGGTCCGCAGCACCTGATCGACGAACAACGTCTCCCACTGCTCGCGCACCCGGTCGGGCAGGAACGGCTCGAGGATGGTCTGCTGGCCCTCCTGAACGTCGCGGATGAAGGCCTGATCGCCGGCCAGCACGCGACTCAGCTTGTCTCGCGCCTCCGCGTCCGTGTCGCAGGCCCCCGCCTGGCTCCCCTTGTCGTACGCCTCCATCAGCCCGCCGCGCATGTAGATGACGGGCATGCCGAAGGCGATGGCCTCGAGCGGGTGGTAGTGAAGGTGGCGCGGCTCGCGGCTGTGGTAGTACATCACCTGGAGGGTCCGGTACATCTGCACCATGCGCTCCTCGGGGACGAACCCCAGGACGCAGGGGTCGGGGACGGGGAGCGGTTGGTTGCCGCCGATGACGTGCGGCAGGTCGCCGTAGGTCTGTTTGAAGCGCTCGTAAATCTGGCCGTAGTACAGGGGCGTGCTATGGATGCTGGGACAGACGAAAAACACCCGCCGGTCTCCCCCCCGCCAGGAGCCCCCCGCCCGGAGGATGCGTTCCGGCAGCGCCAGCGGCAGGACGACGGAGCGCTCGCGGAGCAGTCGCTCCTCGATCAGCGGGATGGAGTCGTAAGAGGGGGCCAGCCAGACGCGGTGCTGGATCTGCCATAACCGCGTCCAGAACCAGCCGTCCGCTTCCTTGTCGAACAGGTCGCCAAACCGCCGCGGGTGATCGAGGCCACAGGCCCGGATGAGGATCCGCCCCCGGTAGTGCTTCACCAGCTCGCGGACCAGCACTGCGTCGGGGGCGCAAATCACCGTCCCGAAATAGCCGTTGAGCAATTCGGCCGTCTCCGGGTCGATGCGGTCCTCGTAGAAACTGAAGCGGTTGAAGTGGTTCAGCACGTGCGGCGGCAGCGTACTGTCGTCGTCCCAGGAGAAATCGACGCTATTGCTCCGATATTCTTCCCGCGGCTTCGGCGGCAGCACCTTGTTGGTGTAGACTTCCAGCCCGAGGGAGCGGAGCAGGGGGACTTCGGCGTCCCGGAAGGTGGTGTGACTGATCAGCCAGGCCACGCGCTTGTCGCGCGGCACGCGACCGGGACTGCTTTGCGGGCGCGTCAGCCAGGGGCAGCCGGCGGCGCGGTCAAGCACCTCGAGCAAGCGCTCGCCCGGGGCCGACAGGTACGAGTGATTGGGAAATTGCTCCCGGGCGCGTCGGGCGCGGGCGAGCGCGGCCTCGGGGGCGGCGGCAACCTCCCGCAGCCGGGCCGCCAGTTCGGCCGGCTCGTCGGGGGAGAAGCCCAGGGCGAAGGCCCCGTCTTCCCCAAGGCGCTCCGTGAGCGGGGGGATGCGGGCGTGGAGGACCGGGGTGCCGCACGCCAGGGCGGTCAGCAGCGAGAAGCCGAGCCCCGCGGCGCCGCCGGCCGGGGCCACGAGGACCGAGGCGGCCGCGACCAGGGCGGGCACGTCCTCCTCATCGACGACGCCGAGGTCGATCAGGTCGCGGTCTTCCTCCAGCCCGGCCTCGGCGGCCTCCCTCCGGCAGCGGGCCGCGTACTCCTGCTGGTCCGGGCCGGCGAGCGCCGCGGCGTCGAGGACCCCGCGGACGACGACGACGGGCAGCGGCAACGGCCCCTGCCGCCGCAGGTGGGCCAGCGCCCGCACCAGGGTCAGTCCGTCCTTGGCAGGCCGCGTCCAGCCGGCCATGAGGGCGAAGCGGAGGGGCAACCGGTAGTGCCGCCGCGCCCCCTCGGCGGACCCCTCGCGGAAGTGGGCCACCCGGTGGACCACGTACGTGCCGTCAGCGTCGAGCCCATAACGATCGACGACCTCGCGGCGAACCGCGTCGGAGCCGAACACGAAGCCGCAGGCCGCGCGGGTCAGCCGCTCCATCTCCCGACGAAAGCGATCGGTCCGGGCGCCAAAGTCGAAGCGGTCGAAGAGCAGGTCACCGAGGCCGGCGACGACGGGCGCCGGCAGGGGAACGCCGTGCTCGGTCGGCAGACAGCCCCAAGGCTGCGGCAGGTACAGGACGTCGAACGGCCCCGCCTCTTGTACCAGCTGCCGGAAGTCGTCTTCGAGCGATTGGGGCACGCTGTTGGCCTCGCGCTGCGGCGGGGCGACGGCGCGGAGCGGCGCGAACACCGAAGCGGGCCACGGCACGGGGTAGCCGGCCGAGTCGAACGCCCGCCCCAGGACGCGGAAATCCCGACCGGCGTTCCGCGCCGCGGCGGCGAGGGCCCGGGCCGTCTCCACCAGGTAGCGGCGCGAGCCGTCCGCGACGACGTGCGGCACGTACATCAGGATCCGCTTGAGGGCGTGCTCGGACATCAGTCACGCGTCCTTTCGGGAGAGGAACGAGCTCGTGTACTCTCAGAGTCTGTAGCGACAGCCGCTTGCGGCTTAGCGGCTTCCAGGCTTCCGCTAAGCCGCAAGCGGCTTTCGGAACCGACTCTTCCCCTGGGGCCGCCCCCTATAGCGGACCGTCGCCGACGGAGTCAAGGCGAACGCGCCATTGTCCCGTGTACCCGCAATCTGCCTTGACCGCCGCGGGCGGACGGGGTGGGCCGGCGGTCGCCGACAAGCGCTGAGGGAAGCCGCACTTGACGACCTCTGGCTCCTCTGGCTATGATCCCGGGCGTTGCTTCAAGAGACGCACCTTTGGGAACCCGGCCGCTCTCGCCCAGACCGGCCGACGACCCGCAGAAAAAAGGATTTTTCCGGGTATGATTGCCTCTTCGACCCAGGGATGGGATTCCCCTCTCCCCCGAGCCGCACATTTCCCCCGGCCCCACGGCCGGGGGCGGGTTGACAAATGCTGAGCGAACGCCGTGACGGCGTGCTGGTGGTGCGGGCCCCGGCCAAGGTGAATCTCTTCCTCGAAGTCCTGGCCAAACGGCCGGACGGCTACCACGAGGTCGCCACCCTCATGGTCGCCGTTTCCCTTTACGACACCCTGGCATTCAAGGAGGACCCGTCCGGGGCGATCCGACTCCGCTGCGACGCCGCCGAACTGTCCACCGGCCCCGACAATCTCGTCTGCAAGGCCGCCGCCCTGCTGCGGCAGCGCAGCGGATGCACGAGGGGGGCCGACGTCCGACTCAGCAAGCGCATCCCGATGGCCGCCGGCCTCGCCGGCGGCTCGACGGACTGTGCGGCGGCCCTGCAGGGTCTGAATCGGCTGTGGCGGCTCGGCCTGGCGCGAGACGAGTTGGTCCGGCTGGGCGGCGAGTTGGGCAGCGACGTGCCGTTCTTCTTCCACACGCCCGCCGCCTGGTGTACCGGCCGCGGCGAGGTGGTGGCGCCCGTGGCGCTGGGCCGGCCGCTCGATTTCGTGATCGCCAAGCCGGCGGTGGGGCTGTCCACCGCCGAGGTGTACCGCGGCGTGACCGTGCCGGACCGGCCGGAGACCGGCGAGGAAGTGCGGCGGGCGCTGGCGGCGGGAGACGTGGAGGAAATCGGCCGGCGGCTGCACAACCGCCTGCAAGAGGCGGCCGAGCGGCTGCGGCCGGAGATCGCGACCGGCCTCGAACGGCTGCGCGCCCAGGGGCCGGCCGGGCAGATGATGAGCGGCAGCGGGACGAGCCTGTTCGCCCTGTGCCGCGATTCGGGCGAGGCCCAGCGGATCGCCCGCGAATTGCAACCGCTACGCGTGTACGTGGTTCGGAGTTGCTCCTGAGTGGGCCACAGAAATAAGGAGTACAACTGTGGTTATCACCGAAGTTCGGATTAAGCTCATGGAAGGCGGTCAGGAGAACGAGCGCCTTCAGGCGTTCTGTTCTGTGACCTTCGACGACGCCTTCGTGGTGCGCGACTTGAAGATCATCGAGGGGACGAAGGGTTCGTTCGTGGCCATGCCGAGCCGCAAGCTGACGGACCACTGCCCGCAGTGCGGCTGCAAGAACCACCTGCGGGCCCGCTTCTGCAACCAGTGCGGCGGCAAGCTCGACGAGAGTCGGGCGACGCGCGACGCCGACGGCCGTGTCAAACTGCACGCCGACATCGCCCACCCCATCAACTCGGCCTGCCGCGAGGTGATCCAGGGTGCCGTCCTCAAGGCGTACCAGGAGGAGCGCGAGCGCGCCAAGCAGCCCGGGTACGTCTGCACCTACGACGACTACGACAGCGACTACGACGACGTGACCAGCTACGCCCAGGTCGTCCAGATGAACGCGGCGCGGGCCAACGGCAACGGCAACTACCGCAGCCACAGCGCCCACCCGCCGACCCGCGGCACGCACTCCAACGGCAACGGCTCGACCCGCGAAGACAGCCGCAGCGAAGGCTTCGGCGCGGGCATCCTGTAAGGCGCCGCCCGCCGCTTGCGGCTTCGCACGACCTGCGAAGCCGCAAGCGGCCCGCCTCATTTCCGTTGGCGGCGTTCCCGCACACATCTGCTGTGATTTATTACAGATACAGAGATTCAAGTTTTGTGCTATGGTGCTCGAAGATGACGTTGCGGCGCAGCTTGAGGCTGACGGTCAGTTCGTCGGCGGCGACGCTGAACGGCCGCGGCAACACCACGAACCGCTTCGGGCGCTCCCACGGCGCCAGGTCGTCCAGGGCCGCCGCCATCCGTTTCTCGAGGAGGGCAACCACCGCCGGGTGGCGCGTCAGGGCTTCGTCGGTTTGGCCTTCCACCACGGTGCCCCCTTCGCGCAGGCTCCGGCGCAGGTTGTCCCAGCGCGGCACGACGAGGGCCGCCAGGAAGTTGCGCCCCTCGCCGTAGACCACGACCTGGTCGAAGCACGGGTCGGTCAGCAGGCGGCCTTCCACCTCGCTCGGCACGACGTTCTTGCCGTTGGACAGCACGAGCAATTCCTTCTTGCGGCCGGTTATCGACAGGAAGCCGTCGGCGTCGAGCGCGCCGAGGTCGCCGGTGTGCAGCCAGCCGTCGCGGACCGCCTCGGCGGTCGCCCGCGGGTTGTTCCAGTAGCCCTTCATGACGTGCGGGCCGCGCGTCAGCACCTCGCCGTCGTCGGCGATCCGCACCTCGATGCCGGGGATCGGCGGGCCGACGGTTTCGAGCTTGTGGGCGTCCTTGCGGTTGAAAGCGATGCACGGGCTGCTCTCGGTCAGGCCGTAGCCCTGCAACACCAGCAGCCCGGCCGCCCGGTACGCCTCGGCCACCGACTTCGCCAGCGGCGCCCCGCCCGACGCGAGGAAGTCGAGGCGCGGGCCGAAGGCCGCACGCAGCCGCCGGCTCGTCTCCTTGGGGTCGGAGGTCGCCAGGGCGGCGTAGAGCTTTTCGTAGAAGCGCGGCACCGCGGTAATGCGCGTCGGCCGCGTCTCGGCGAGGTTAAGAACGAGCGTCTCCTGCGACTCGGCGAGGCAGACGACCATCGTCGATACCAGGCTGGCGTAGTGATCGACGGTGCGGCCGTAGATGTGGCTGTAGGGCAGCCAGCTGAGCAGCACGTCCTCGGGCCCGCAGCCGGCGACGGACACGGAGGCCAGGGCGTTGCTGAGCAGGTTGTTGTGCGTGAGCATGACGCCCTTCGGGTTGCCGGTCGTCCCCGAGGTGTACATGATGGTGGCCAGGTCGTCCGGCCCGAGCGCCGCCTCGCGCCGTGCGACCTCGGCGGCCAGGCGCGGCAGGGCGCGGCGGCCGCGCTGGAGGAACCCGTCCCAGGAAATGGCCTCGTCGTCCCGGGCGGCGCGGTCGAAGACGACGACGCCGCGCAGGGCCGGCAGCTCGGCGCGCAGCGCGCGCACCTTGTCGAGGTGCTCGCGCGAGGAGACGAACAGCCACGACACTCCCGAGTCGGCGAGCTGGAACTGGACCTGCCGGGCGGGGAGCGGGGCGTGCGGCGGCACGTTGACGGCGGCAGCGGTCAGGAGGCCGACGTCGGCCACGAGCCACTCGACGCGGTTTTCCGAAAGGAGGCCGACGCGGTCCCCGGGATTCACGCCGGCGTCGATGAGGGCGGCGGCGCAGGCGAGGGCGTCGGCGCGGTAGCGGTCCCAGGGGTAGTCGTGGTACAGGCCATGGCGCTTGAAGCGCAGGGCGATGCGCGGGCCGAGCGCCTCGGCCTGGCGGCGGTGCAGTTCGACGAGGTTGCGGTAGGCGGTCTTCACGGGGCCCTCTCCCTGGCGGGTGCCGGTGGATCGTCCGTGCGGACCGCGCTATTCTACCGGCTCGGCGCCCGGTCGTCGGTGGAGTCTTCCGCATCACGGCACGTATCAACACCCCTCTTGCCGCTTGCGGCTTCGCAGGAACGATTGCGAAGCCGCAAGCGGCCAAGTCCTTGTTGTTACACTTTCTTAACCCGCCGCCAGTGCCTGCAAGTTGCCTCATCTTGCGGCAGCGGTGACCATACCTTGGGCGGCACGACGGGCCCGGGACACCGTCCCCTTTGCGCCCAACCCCGCTCGGCGCCGACCCTGGCGCGGGCGCCCCCGCTGAGGCGCGCCCGGTCCCTCGCGCGGCGCCGCGCCGTCGCCCGTGACATAACCTAAGCTGCTGTGCCCTCATCTACTTAAGCCTTCCGTTCGGTCTCCGGTTCCGTCGGGCCCCGACCGCCGTGCCCGGTTGGCGACGGCCGCCCGCGTCGTCGGCCCACGGCTTCCCAGCCCTCAGGGCGCGGCACGTCGGGAGGCCGGCATGACATTTGCCCATTCTAATTAACTTCCGCTAACGTGCTTGCTTCTGGTACCGGTCGCAAAGATCGATGCTTCCCCTCATCTGGGAAGGGCGGAATGCGAGTTGAGGGCCACGTGCCGGTTCTTCTCCCTCTCTCCCCGCCGGGCACGCAGGCGCGGAGGCACTCATGGAACTGCTCAATCAGGAGGATCCGGTGTGGCCCCGCTGCGAGGAGCGTGTCTGCTCCCCACACCGGGACCTCCGGGCCCTGTACGCCACCGCGGAGGTTCTGGCCGCGCGCCCCGGCCAGCGCGAGATGCTGCTCGACGCCCTCAAGGTGCTGGAGCAAGAGCTGGGCATGACGCGCGGCACGGTCATGCTCCTCGCGCCGGACGGGTCGGAATTGCAGATCGCGGCGGCCCAGAATGTGGACGAAGAGGTCCGGCAAACGGTTCGGTACCGCCGGGGGGAGGGCATCACCGGCGAGGTGGTGCAGACCGGCCGGCCGATCGTCGTCCAGCGGGTGGCGGACGAGCCGCGCTTCCAGGGCCGCATCTACCCCCGCAACGGCCGGCTGAAACAGGAAATCAGCTTCATCTGCGTGCCGGTGCTGCTCGGCAGCGAGGTCGTGGGCACCCTGGCCGTCGATCTGCCCTGCCAGGAGCCCGCCGGCCTGCAGGAGAAGGCGCAGCTGCTGTCCATTGTCGCCAGCATGATCGCCCACGACGTCAAGTCCCGGCGCGTGGCCCGGGAAGAGCGGCAGGCCCTGGAGTCGGAGAACCTGCGCCTGCGCGGCGCCCTGGGGGAGAAGTTCCGCCCGGAGAACATGATCGGCAACTCGCGCGCCATCGCCGAGGTCTACCTGCGCATCGTCCAGGTGGCCGGCGCCGACACCACCTGTCTGATCCGCGGCGAATCGGGCACCGGCAAGGAACTGGTGGCGTCGGCCATTCACTTCCAGAGCCCGCGCCGCCAGCGCCCGTTCGTCAAGGTCAACTGCGCCGCCCTGAGCGACAACCTGCTGGAGAGCGAACTGTTCGGCCACGAGAAGGGCGCCTTCACCGGCGCCTTGCAGACGCGCCTCGGCCGCTTCGAGGAGGCCGAGGGCGGGACGCTCTTCCTCGACGAGATCGGCGACTTCTCACCCGCCGTTCAGGTCAAGCTGCTGCGCGTGCTGCAGGAGCGCGAGTTCGAGCGCGTCGGCAGCAACGCCACCCGGCGAGCAGACGTCCGCATCCTCGCCGCCACCAACCGCGAACTGGAGAAGGCCGTGGAGGAGGGCCGCTTCCGCCAGGACCTCTACTACCGCATCAACGTCTTTCCGATCCTGCTGCCGCCGCTGCGCGAGCGCCGCGACGACATCCTGCCCCTGGCCAACTTCTTCGTCGAGAAGTACGCCCGCAAGCTCGGCAAGGACGTGCGCCGCATCAGCACGCCGGCCATCAACATGATGATGGCCTACCACTGGCCCGGTAACGTCCGCGAGTTGGAGAACTGCGTCGAGTACTCCCTGGTCCTCAGCAGCGACGGCGTCATCGCCGGCCACCACCTGCCGCCCACCTTGCAGATGCCGGGCGCCGGCGACCGCACCGCCTCCGGCAGCTTCAAGGTCCTGGTCGAGAGCTTCGAGCGCGACCTGATCACCGACGCCCTCAAGCGCACCGGCGGCAACGTCAGCGCCGCGGCGCGCGAGTTGGGCATCACCCCCCGCATGGTACGGTACAAGATCGGCAATTTGCACATCGACTACCGCGGCTTGTTCAAGAACCCGGCCGCCCGGGGCCGCCGGGCCGCGGGACCGTAAGGCGAGCGGCAGGTATTTCTGTGCCACCGCCGGGCGGGTGCCGCAGCCGCTGCCGGAGTATTGTCTCACACCCGCCGGCAGTGACACAATACTCGCGCCGCGCGGCGCAACTAATGGCTTTGCAACGACTTGCTGCAACGGAGTATTGTTTCACCCAACCCGCGAGCTGACACAATACTCCGAGACAAGCCCCCTGCCGGGCGAGTCCGCAGGCCACGCCCAGGCGGCGGACAATCCGTTTCTCTCCGGCCGTCCTCACCACGGAGGACGCCAATAGTGTTCGGCACGAGCAATCCCACGGGCTTGTCCCGTGGTTGGTTAGGGTCGCTGCTACTGGGGGAGCGCGCTCCCGAGCAATCCCACGGGCTTGTCCCGTGGTTGGTTAGGGTCGCTGCTACTGGGGGAGCGCGCTCCCGAGCAATCCCACGGGCTTGTCCCGTGGTTGGTTAGGGTCGCTGCTACTGGGGGAGCGCCGGGCGGGTGTAGCAACGAACGTGAGCCTCCACGGGGCAAGCCCGTGGCATCCCCTGGCGGGCGCCGGGCGGGTGTAGCAACGAACGTGAGCCTCCACGGG
>Ga0310039_10001102_pt1 | contig 19986 bp, 22 predicted proteins | sample Sb_taG_4_FD_200460 | JGI IMG/M metagenome (GOLD analysis project Ga0310039, IMG submission 200460) | Peat soil microbial communities from Weissenstadt, Germany - Sb_50d_6_BS metaG (v2) (version 2) | ecosystem: Environmental > Terrestrial > Soil > Wetlands > Peat | place: Germany: Weissenstadt...
TGCTTCTTCGACCCGGGCGGGTTGCTGCTGCCGATCGCCAACGAGGAGCTGGCTTGGGGTGACGCGGGAATCGGGCTCGCCATCTTCGGGAGCGCGCTAGGCCTGGCCGGCATCGTCGCCAACGGGACGCCCGAGCAGCTGATGGAGTGGGGCCCCCGGTGTTTCGGCACCCCCGACGACATCCAGCTCGCCGCGTTCGCGGTCTCGGAGCCCGACGCCGGCTCCGACGTGAGCTCGTTGCGCACCACCGCGGTCTACGACGAGGCCAAGGACGAGTGGGTCATCAACGGGACCAAGACCTGGATCACCAACGGTGGCATCGCCGACCTCCACGTGGTGGTGGCAGCAGTCGACCCCGCACTCGGATCGCGTGGCCAGGCCAGCTTCATCGTGCCCCCCAAGACGCCCGGACTGTCGGCAGGGCAGAAGTTCAAGAAGATGGGCATCCGCGCTTCGCACACCGGCGAGGTGATCCTCGACGACGTGCGCGTTCCGGGGCACTGCCTGCTCGGCGGCAAGGAGAAGCTCGACGCCAAGTTGGCCCGGGCCCGCGAGGGCAAGAGGTCCAATTCGCAGGCGGCCATGGCCACGTTCGAGGCTTCACGTCCGTCGGTCGGCGCCCAGGCCCTCGGCATCTCCCGAGCCGCCTACGAATATGCCCTCGACTACGCCAAGGAGCGCAAGGCGTTCGGTCGGCTCATCATCGAGAACCAGGGCATCGCCTTCAAGCTGGCCGACATGAAGATGCGCATCGACGCCTCCCGGCTCCTGGTGTGGCGGGCGGCCTGGATGGGACGGACGGGCAAGGAGTTCGTGTCGGGTGAGGGGTCGATGTCCAAGCTCTACGCGGGGGAGACCGCCGTCTGGGTGACCGAGCAGGCCATCCAGATCATGGGCGGCTACGGCTACATCCGTGAGCACCCCGTCGAGCGCTGGCACCGCGACTCCAAGATCTACACCATCTTCGAGGGAACATCCGAGATCCAGCGCCTCATCATCGCCCGGGCGATCTCGGGGATCCACATCCACTGACCCGTCGCGTTCTGCACCTCGTCCGACGTCGCCCCCCTACCGGGGTGGCGCCTGGGCCACGTTGGAAGCGGCCCGAACCATGACGCCCCAGGTCCTCTTCCTCTGTACCGGCAACGCGGCCCGATCGGTCATGGCCGGGGCCATGCTCGAGGCGAGTGGCCTGGCCGTGCGCGTCACCACCGCCGGCACCCACGTCGTCGAGCACCAACCGATCAGCGTGCGCACGCGCCGCGCCCTGGAGGCCGTGGGCCTGCATGCCTCGGTGCACCGGAGCCGTCAGATCTCGGACACCGACTTGGGCGCCGCCGACGTGGTGGTGGCGATGGCGAGCGAGCACGTGTCCTATGTCCGCCGGCGGCACCCGGCCGGCGCGGACCGCACGGCGACGTTGCGCTTCCTGGCGCAGTATCTCCCCGTGGGACCCACACCCCTGGCCCAGCGCGTGGCCGAGCTCGGGTTGGCGCGCGTGGACCCCGCCGGGCAGGGTGATGTCGCCGACCCCGCGGGCGGTGACGAGGAGGAGTACGTGGACTGTGCGCGCCAGCTGTCGGTGCTGATCGGCGAGCTCGTGCCCCGCCTGGAGTGAGGACCGCCCCCGGCGCGTCGGCCCGGATTGGGGTGCTCAGACTCCGGCGGGCTCGCGCCGCAGCTCGGGGTGGCGCACGCTGACATCGGCGCACGCCGCGCACACGGTTTCGGGGACGAGCCCGAGCCTCATGAGCACGGTGAACACCTTGCACCCGAGACAGAGGCCGAAGGCCGACTCGAGCAGCGCCGCCCCCGCCAGGAGCGCGACCACGACCCACGCCGCTCCCTGGGCACCCACCCCGAACCACAACACGAGGGCGGTGGTCGAGAACACCACCCCCATCGCCTGCGCGAAGCGTTTGGGCGGCCCCGCCACCGGGCGGGCGGGGACCGGGAGCCGGGGGGCGACCACCCGGGTGGCCAGCTGGCCGAGCGGGCTCAGCGTGGGCCCGGTGAGCACTCGGGCCCAGAACCCGTAGGCAAGGGGGACGAGCAACCACTGTTGGCGCAGGGCGATGGACAGGGCGCACAGCACCACGACACCGCCTGCCACCAGCCGCGCCGCCACCTCGTTGACCGGGTTGGGGAAGCTGAAGACGGACCTGATGCGGCTCGACATGGTGCCCACCTGGTGCCCTGCCCACGCCGGGTGCGTGGCGACAGCCGAAAGTCTACCCAGAAGGTCAGCTTTCCGTGCCGGCGGCGGTGCTCCCGTCAGTCGGGGTGGACCGAGCGAAGTCCGGCCCAGGCCAGGTCGGCCAGGCGGCCGGCCAGGCGGGTCGCCTCCGATTCGTGGGGGTCCCCTTCCACGGGGTCGCGCGAGGCGAGGAAGTACCGGCTCGCGCCTTCGGCCATGCCCACGACAGCGAAGGCCAGGAGGCGGCGATGGTCTTCGTCGAGCCCGGCGTCGATGAGGACGTCGATGGACTCGGCGATGCTGTCCTCGACGTTGCGCAGCGCCCTCGACAGCTCGGGATCGTCGGGCACCTCACTGCCGAAGAGCAGGTGGAAGCCATCGGCGTGGCTCACCACCAGGTGGAAGTAGGCCGCGAAGCCGCCCTCCACCTGTTGGCGCGGGCCCCCGGCGGCGGCGATGGCCTTGCCGATGGCCTCGAGCATGGCGTGCGACACGGAGTCGAGGAGCTCCAGGTACAGGGCGCGCTTGGAGGCGAAGTGTTGATAGAGCAGGGGTTTCGTGACGCCGGCAGCTTCGGCGATGTCGTCCATGGTGGTGGCGTTGAGCCCGCGCCGGGCGAAGAGCTTGAGCGCCACGTCGAGGAGCTGCTGCCGGCGCCGGTCCGCAGGCAGGCGCTTGGCGGTGTTGCTCGAGCCGGTGGACGGACTGGTCGCCATATCCGAAGCGTACCGGCAGGCGAACCTGGAGCCGGGGCCAGGTCGTTCCCGGCGCGCCGGTCCGACCGCAGCCGTAAAAGGTTGACGCGCCGGACCCCCGACCGGGCCAGGGGTCAGCGGAACGCCCAACCGGCGGACTCGAAGACCCTCCCGATCCGGCCCGGCAGGTCGCGCAGTGCGAAATGGGCGCGGGCGGTGCGGTGGTTGTGCTCGAGCAGCGACTCCTCGGGTGCGTCGAGGAAGGCCGACACCGACGCCGGGTCGTCGTGCGCGAACCAGCGAAAGCCGAAGGCGCAGAGCTCGGCGGCGACGGGATAGGTGCCGATGGCGAGCGGGCGCCGGTACACCGCCGACTCGATGGCCGGGTTGCCGAACCCCTCCCACGTCGATCCGAGGACGACGACGTCGCAGGCCGCGTAGGCGTCGGCGATGTGACCGGGCGTCCAAGGGGCGGCGGGACCGGTCAGACACGGAGTGCGCGCCCGGGCCAGGAGCCGCTCCAGCTCGGGCCCGTACCCGTCCTCGGCCGGCCCGAGGAGCCAGAACGTGGCGCCTACGGCTTCGGCCAGCGCGATCCCGCCCGCCACGTTCTTCCTCGGGATGGCCCGTGTCGGTTGGAGGACGAGCCGGACGCCGGCCTCGACGCCCAAGGCACGACGGGTGCGGTCGCGGTCGCCTCCCGGGGCGTCGACGTCGAAGGCGTTGCGCACCACGCTCGCCTCCATCCCGACCCGGGCCAGCTCACGGGCGCTCCGTTCGTTGACAGTGACGTGGGCCCAGGAGGGATCGTCCGGGGGTGGGGGGTACCCGGCGTACTGCTCGCGCTGCCAGGGAAGGTCGTGGTGGTGCAGCAGCGCCCGACGACCACGGAGCACCTCGGCGACCACGGCCGAGGCGCCCTCGTTGAGAGGCAACGAACAGAGGTTCTCCACCACGACGAGCTCGGCGCCGTCGAGCGCGTCACGCACCTCGGCCGCGCCGGGCGGTTCGGGCGCGCCGATGGCCAAGCCCGGGACCAGCCGGTCGACGGGGCCTTCCCCGGCCACCGTGGTGATGTCGAAGCCGAGGGTCTCGAGGGCCCCGGCCCACTTCACGGCCTCGACGGCCACCCCGTCGGACCCGCCCAGGCGGAACGACACGATGGCGGCGGCGGGTCTGGCCACGGGCCGAACACGCTACCGCGGGGCAGTGGCCTTCGGCGTCGGGCTGGGCTTACGCGGGGCCGGGCGCTACCGTCGCACGGGTGCCCGACCCCTCGAGAGACCCGGCCGCCGACGGGGAGGGGGTCTCGGGCACGCCGACGGTCCTCTACCGGGTCGACGACGGCGTGGCCCGGATCACGATCAACAGGCCCGAGCGTCGAAACGCCATGTCGTGGGAGGTGATGCGGGGCCTGCACAGGACGATCGCCGCCGCGGCGGGAGACCGGGACGTCAAGGTGGTGGTCCTGGCCGGCGCCGGCGACGAGGCGTTCTGCGCGGGGGCCGACCTCGGGAAGATGACCGGAGCCGACGAGCCCGACTCGGGGATGCTCGCGGTCCACGAGGAGCGCGGCGTGCTGGCCGAGGTGTTCGACGCGCTGTGGCGACTGGGCAAGCCCACCGTGGCGCGCGTCCAGGGATTCGCGCTGGCGGGCGGCTTCGGGCTGGCACTGGCATGCGACCTGGTCGTGGCGTCCGAAAGGGCGAGGTTCGGAGCCCCGGAGATCGACGTGGGCCTCTGGCCTTACATGATCACGGTCCCTCTGGTGCGCTCGATGCCGCCCAAGCAGGCGCTCGAGCTGATGCTCACCGGGAGGAGGGTCGACGCCGCCGAGGGCCAACGCCTGGGCTTCGTGACACGGGTCGTCCCCGCCGACGAACTCGACGCAGCCGTATCCGATCTGGCCAGGACCCTGGCGGCCAAGTCACCCGCCGCCATGAAGCTGGGGCGAGACGCGTTCTACGCTGTGTGGGACATGGCGGCACCGCAAGCCCTCGCCCACCTGCATGCCATGCTCTCTCTGACGGCCCAGACCGAGGACGCCGCCGAGGGCATCGCCGCCTTCCTCGAGAAGCGCCCGCCACAGTGGCAGGGGCGCTGAGAGACCGTGCCGAACCGACGGAGCGAGCCAAGAGATGCGTAAGCGGGCACTGATCACCGGCATCACCGGACAGGACGGGTCGTACCTGGCCGAGCTCCTGCTCGAGGAGGGCTACGAGGTGGTCGGCATGGTGCGGCGGTCGTCGACGCTCAACTTCGAGCGGATCGCTCACATCCAGGACCGCGTCTCACTGGTGGCGGGCGACCTCCTCGACGAGATCTCGCTCATCGGGATCCTCCGCGAGCACCGCCCCGCCGAGGTCTACAACCTGGCGGCCCAGTCCTTCGTCCAGACGTCGTGGACCCAGCCCGTGCTGACCGGCGAGACCACCGCGCTCGGCGTGACCCGCGTGCTCGACGCCATTCGTATCGCCGACCCCGAGATCCGTTTCTACCAGGCGTCCTCGTCGGAGATGTTCGGCAAGGTGCAGGAGGTCCCACAGAACGAGAGCACGCCGTTCTACCCCCGCAGCCCGTACGGGGTGGCCAAGGTGTACGGCCACTGGATCACCGTGAACTACCGGGAGAGCTACGGCCTGCACGCGTCGTCGGGCATGTTGTTCAACCACGAGAGCCCGCGCCGGGGGCTCGAGTTCGTGACCCGGAAGGTGAGCCACGGGGTGGCCCGGATCGCATCCGGCCTGGACGACAAGCTCTTTCTCGGCAACCTCGACGCCCAACGGGACTGGGGCTATGCCGGTGACTACGTACGCGCCATGTGGTTGATGCTCCAGCGCGACGAGCCCGACGACTTCGTCGTGGCCACCGGTGAGACCCATTCGGTGCGAGAGCTGTGCGAGATCGCCTTTGCGCACGTCGACCTCGACTGGCACGAGCACGTCGTGGTCGACGACAAGTTCCTCCGTCCCGCCGAGGTCGACCTCCTCGTCGGCGACGCCACCAAGGCGAAGACGGAGCTCAAGTGGGAGAAGACCGTCACCTTCGCCGACCTCGTGGCGATGATGGTGGACGCGGACGTGGAGCTCCTCCGTGTGCAGAACCGCTGAGCCCGGGGCGCCGCCGCCGGGATCGTGGTGACCATGTCGGCGGCACTCTCCGTCCACGCCACCATCTCCGCGGACCCCCTCGGAGTCCTGGTGGCGTTCGGTGCGGGCATGTTGTCGTTCCTCTCGCCGTGCGTCTTGCCTCTCGTGCCCGGGTACGTGTCCATGGTCTCGGGCCTGTCGGCCACCGAGCTCGAAGCCGGGGCGCGGCGCGACGGGGCACCGCTGGTGCGCGGGGTGCTCGGCTTCGTGGCCGGCTTCACGATCGTGTTCACGGCGCTCGGCGCCGCCGCGTCGGGTCTCGGGCATCTTCTCCTCGACCACCAACGCGGCCTTGACATCGCCGCCGGCGTGCTCGTCGTGGTCTTCGGGGTGTGGATGGCGGGGATCGGGACGCCGCGTCGGTTCCTGCGCGAACGCCGCTTCCACCCGCTGCCGTCCCGACTCGGGGCGTGGGCACCGCCCGTCCTCGGGATGGCGTTCGCCTTCGGGTGGACGCCGTGTATCGGTCCGGTCCTCGGAGGCGTCCTCGGGCTCGCCGCCGCCCGGGCCACCCTCGCCTCGGGGGTGGCGCTGCTCGTGGCCTACTCGTTGGGCCTCGGGGTGCCCTTCCTCGCCACCGGCCTTGCCTTCGGAAGGCTCACCTCGCTCTTCGCCCGTGTCCGCCGGCGCCTGTTCCTCGTGAACGCGGTGTCGGGCGTCGCCCTCGTGGCGTTCGGGATCTTGCTCCTCACCGACAACCTCCATTGGTTGTCCTCTGTGAGTGCCGATGTGCTCAAGGCGGTGGGCCTCGGTCGGTTGACGGTGAGCTGAGCCCGGCGTCAGGCCCCCGGGGCCACCCCCCATCCCCGAGGAGGCGGCGCCGTGACCGGGCACGGGTCCCGCTTGGAACCGGGGAGGGGGTCCCCCGTAGCATGGGCTCCAGGCCATGGCCACCGCAGTCCTCCTCCGCACCGCCGTCTGCGTCACCGGGCGGTTTCCGGCCCTGGCCGGCGTCGATCTCGCCGTCGCCCAGGGTGAAGTGGTCGTTCTCGAAGGTCCCAACGGGGCCGGGAAGACGAGCGTGCTCCGGGTGTGCGCTGGCCTGCTGCCCCTGTCGAGTGGTGAGGGGACTGTGCTCGGGTGCGATCTTCGGCTCCACGCGCCCGCGGTGCGCCGACGGGTGGGAATGCTCGGACATGCCGCCGCCCTCTACGACGACCTGACCGTCTTCGAGAACGTTCGGTTCGCCGTGCGCGCCGCCGGTGGCGACATGGCGCACGTCGACTCCGTGCTCGACCGCCTGGAGTTGGGGGGCCGGCTCCGGCGCACGCCCGTGGGCCGTCTGTCCGCGGGGCAGCGCCGGCGCGTGGCGCTCGCCCTCCTCGTGACGCGTCGTCCCGAGCTGTGGCTCCTCGACGAGCCCCATGCTGGGCTCGACACCGGCGCCAGGGCGGTCCTGGGGGAGATCGTGGCCGAGGCCGTATCCGGAGGGGCCACCGTGCTCCTGGCTTCGCACGAGCCCGAGGAGTCGTGGCCGCTGGCGGACCGCGTCGTGTCGCTCGTGGGGGGGCGCGTCGTGGGCGAACGCGCCCTGCGCGCCCCGGAGTGCCGGCCTCCCGCCCCCGAACAGCTCCGGGCCGTCCCCGGGGGTGTCCATGTGGCGTGACACCGTCCTGGTGGCGGGCAAGGACCTCCGGATCGAACTTCGCTCGCGGGTGGTGATGCACCAGGTGGTGCCGGTGGGCGTCCTCGTCCTGGTCCTCTTCGCGTTCGCACTCGGTCCCGACCGCGCCCCCATGGCCAAGGCCGCGCCGGGACTCTTCTGGGTGGCCGTGCTCTTCGCCAGCGTGCTCGCGGTGCAGCGCAGCTTCGCCGTCGAGGCCTCCGACGGAGCGCGCGACGGCTTGCGGTTGTCTGGGCTCGATCCTGCCGGGGTGTTCTTGGGAAAGAGCGCGGCCGTGGCGGTGCAACTCGTCGTCCTCGAGGTCGTCCTCACCGCAGGGGTGGTGGTGCTCTACGGCTCGCACATCCGCTCCTACGGGTCGATCATCGTCGCCGGGCTCGCCGGCACCGCCGGCCTGGCCGCCGCCGGGACCCTTTACGGCGCGCTCGCCGCCGGGCTGCGCGTGCGCGAGACGCTGCTCCCGTTCCTGTTCCTGCCCGTGGCGGCGCCCGTGTTGCTGGCAGGAACCCGGGCCTGGCAGGTCGCCTTGGGCACCGCAGGCAACGTCGGCAATGTCGGCAGTGCCGGAGACCCCTGGGTGCGCCTCCTCCTCGTGTTCGCGGCGGTGTACCTCGCGCTGGGGGTCGTCATCTTCGGGCCCCTCCAGGAGGCGTCATGAACCCGACCGACACCGAGGTGACGCCCTGGAGCCCGACTGCCACCTGGGTGGTGCGGGGCTTGGGCATGGCGGCGGCGGTGGCGGTGGCCGCGACCGTGTGGCTCGGACTGTGGGTGACACCTCCCGACCAGGCCCAGCACAACCTCGTCCGCCTCGTCTACGTCCACCCGCCCATCGCCTGGGTGGCGCTCTATCTCGCCTTCGGGGTGGCGGCGGCGTCGAGCGTGCTGTGGTTGTGGCCCCGGACGCGCAGCCGGTTCTGGGACCGGCTGGCGGTGTCTGCGGTCGAGGTGGGCACCGTCTTCACCGCTCTGACGTTGATCACGGGCTCGATCTGGGGCCGCCCCACGTGGGGGGTGTGGTGGGCGTGGGACGCCCGGCTCACGTCGACGGCGTTGTTGCTCGTGCTGCTTCTGGGGTACCTGGCCGTGCGCCGCGTCCCGGCCGATCCCGACTCCCGGGCCCGCCGCAGTGCGGTGGTCGCGCTCGTGGCTGCCGTCGACGTCCCGATCGTGCACTTCTCGGTCGACTGGTGGCACACGCTGCACCAGGGTGCCACGGTCCTCAACGCCAATCTCTCGCCCACCATCCACGGCTCGATGGCGTGGACGCTGCTGCTCGGGTTCGTCGCCTTCACGCTGCTGTTCGCGTGGATGCTCGCCATCCGGTACCGGATCGAGGTGCTGTCCGAGCGCCTCCTGGACTCGGAGCTCGACGTGGCGCTGCACGAGCGATGGGCGGAGGGCACCGGCCCGGTCGCCGGGGAGCCCGGCGGGGCGTTGGCGTCGACCGGACGCCGAGCATGAGGCGCGCGCCATGAGCTACATCGACGCGGGCTACGCCATCGCCCTCGGCGTGCTGGCCGCCTACGGCGCCATCCTCTGGCGGCGCCGGCAGCGTCTCGAGCGTGCTGCGGCGCGCTCCGGGGGCCGCCGGGCGCCATGAGCGAGCCGACCGTCCTCGCCACCCCCACCACGCCGGCCGAAGACGGCGGCGGCACCCACGCGCCCCCGGCCATGCCGGGCGCAGGCCTGCCCGGCGGACCGGGGCGACGCGTCTCGCGCTGGCGGCTGTGGGTGGTCGGTGCCGTGCTCGTCGGAGCGTTCGCCTTCCTCCTCGTGGAAGGCCTGGGCAGCTCGCTCAATTATTTCGAGACCGTCGACCAGGCTCTCGCCCACAAGACGATGCTCGGCACCCAGACCTTCCGCCTGGAGGGGGTTGTCGTTCCCGGGACCGTGCGCCGCATCCCCGGAGGCGTCGCCTTCGTCGCCGCCGGCACGGTGCACAGAGTGGACGTCGTCAACCACGGCAACCCGCCCCAGCTGTTCCAGCCCGACATCCCGGTCGTCGTGGTGGGCCACTTCTCGGGCAGCTCGTTTGTGTCGGACCAGCTCATCGTCGACCACACCGCCCAGTACGTCCAGGACCATCCCAACCGAGTCAGGGCCCCCAACGGGACCACCCGGTGAACGCCGCCCTCGGGCACAGCGGCGTCCTGCTCAGCCTGGCGGCATCGGTCGCCGGGGTGGCGGTCATCGCCTACGGCCTGGCCCGTAAGCGTTCCGACCTGGCGCGCACGGGCCGTGTGTACGCGGGGCTGGTGCTCCTCGGTGCGGTGGTCGCCACGGTGGCGATGGAACGCGCCCTGATCACCCATGACTTCTCGCTCGCCTTCGTGGCCGCCAACAACAGCCGGGCCACCCCGCTGCTCTACACGATCACCGGCATGTGGTCCGCGCTGGCGGGGTCGATCCTGCTGTGGGGGCTCATCCTGGCCGGATACATCGTCGCCATGGTGTGGCGTTTCCGGCGCCAGGCCGCCGATCCCCTGGTGGCGTGGGCCACGCTGGTCACCCTGGCCGTGGCCGCGTTCTTCTTCGCGCTCATGGCGGGACCGGCCGACCCGTTCGCCACCGTGAGCGGGCCGGTGCCCGCCAACGGCCTGGGGCCCAACGTGCTGTTGCAGGACAACCCTCTCGTCGCCTTCCACCCCCCCCTGCTGTACCTGGGCTTCGTCGGGTTCACGATCCCCTTCGCCTTCGCCATGGCGTCGCTCGTGACCGGGCGCATCGGCGAGGGATGGCAGGTCGCCACCCGACGGTGGACGCTGTTCGCGTGGGGGTTCCTGACCGTGGGGATCGTCCTCGGCGCGTGGTGGTCGTACCAGGTGCTCGGGTGGGGAGGCTTCTGGGCGTGGGACCCGGTCGAGAACGCGTCGTTCCTCCCGTGGCTGTGCGCCACCGCCTATCTCCATTCGGTGATGGTCCAGGAGCGGCGGGGGTTGTTGCGGGTCTGGAACCTCTCCCTCGTCATCGCCACCTTCTGTCTCACGATCCTCGGCACGTTCCTCACCCGGTCGGGGGTCATCACGTCGGTGCACGCCTTCTCCGACTCCGACATCGGGCCCCTGCTCCTGGGCTTCTTCGGGGTGGTGTTGGCCGCCGGGGTGGGCCTGATCGCATGGCGGGGAGACCGTCTGCGGTCCCCGGGTGGGATCGACTCGCCACTGAGCCGGGAGGGTGCCTTCCTGGTCAACAACCTCCTCTTCGTGACCTTCGCCTTCGTGGTGCTGCTCGGGACCGTGTTCCCCCTGCTCTACGAAGCGTTCCGGGGCCAACAGGTCACCGTGGGCGCGCCGTACTTCAACGTCATGACGCTGCCCATCGGGCTCGCCCTCCTCTTTCTGATGGCGATCGGCCCCGCCTTGCCGTGGCGCAAGACGACGCTGAGCACACTGCGCGACCGACTGACCGTGCCGGCCTGGGCCGGCGCGCTGGTCGTCGTGGCGTGCGTGGCCGGTGGTGTGCGGGGATTGGCCCCGCTGGGGGCCTTCGGCCTCGGCGGCTTCGCGGCGGCGGCCAACGCCCGCCAGCTCGTGCTGTCGGCGCGCGGTGCCCGTCGTAGCGGTGCCGGCGCGTGGCGCGGACTGGTCGGACGCGCCAACGGAGGCATGGTGGTGCACCTCGGCGTGGTGGTGATCGCGGTCGCACTGGCCGCCGCCACGTCGTTCGGTCACCGCAGCGAGGTGACGCTGCGGCCGGGCCAGGTCGTGTCGAGCGACGGCCATCGCATCGAGCTGCTCGGCCTCGCCCGCATCCGCACCCCCGCCCGGACAGCCACCGAGGCGCTCGTGCGCGTCGACGGACGCGGGCCGCTGCGGCCGGCGGTGAGCCAGTTCGGGGCCAACACCGAAGCGGTCGGGACACCGGCCATCGAATCGAGCCTCGAGGACGACGTGTACCTGACGGTGGACGCGTTGCCCGCGACCCCGGGTGGGCCGGTCACCATCGGCGTCACGGTGCAGCCGCTCGTGGCCTGGTTGTGGGGGGGCGGGGCCCTGCTCGTGCTCGGGGCTCTCCTGGCCGCCGTGCCCGGCAGGCGCCGGCGCCCCACCGACCCGGTATCGGCGCCGGTTCCGGGGGGGGAGGCGGGCGACGGCAGCAACGGATCGGGCGACGCCGGGCACCCGCCCACGGTCGGGGTGGCGCCAGGGCGCCGCACGGTCGCACCGGCAGAGCGTGGCGGCGTAGAGCCGGCCCCGGAGCCGGTCCCGGCGCGAGCCCCGTGATGCAGCCCCAAGGCGCGGCCTCGCGCCCCGGGCTCCACTCCCGGCACACCGCCAAATGGGTGGGAGGCGTGGTCCTCGTGGTGGGCGCTGCTCTGGTGGCGCTGCTGGCGACACGCCCCCAGCAGACCGTCACCGAGGTCGACACTCCCCTCGTGGGTCAGACGGCTCCGGGGATCAACGGCTCCACCCTCGGAGGCGGTTCCTTCGACCTGGCGTCGTTGCGGGGGCGGTGGGTCGTCGTGAATTTCTTCGCCAGCTGGTGCCCTCCGTGCCAACAGGAAGAGCCCGAGCTCGTGGCGTTCGCGTACGCACACCGGTCACCGGGTGACCCCGCGCTCGTCGGTGTGGTCTTCGACGACGCCGCCTCGACGGCACACAACTTCATGCGGTCCACGGGGGCGACCTGGCCGGCGGTGATCGATCCCAACGGCCAGACCGCCTTGAACTACGGCGTGCGCGGGCCTCCCGAGACGTTCATCGTGTCTCCGGACGGCACCGTGGTGGTGCACCTGGACGGGCCGGTGACCGCCGCCTCCCTCGACCACTGGCTGGCACTGGCGACGCGGGGCCGGTCGTGAGCCCTGCTCCGGCGCGCCGGTTCCCGGGGCGGCCCGGGTGGATGCCGTGGATGCCGTGGGCCGCGCTGGTGGTCGTGGTCGGCGTGGCCCTGGGCGTGGGTTCCTCCCACGGTGGGCCTCCCGCCTCCGCCGCTCAGCGCGCCGCCTCCATCGACGCGCTCGTGCGCTGCCCGAGCTGCGACGGCATCTCGGTGCTCGAGTCCTCGGCCTCGACCGCGGTGGCGATCCGCCAGGACGTCGCCGCCCGCGTCCGTGCCGGGCAGACCGACGGCCAGATCGACTCGTTCCTGGTGAGCAGGTACGGCCCCGACATCCTGTTGCGTCCACCCGTGCACGGGTGGACGGAGTGGGTGTGGGTGCTCCCGCCCGGGCTGCTGGCCCTGGCGGTGGTCGGTCTCGTCACGGTCCTGTGGCGACGCCGAAACCGAACCCCGGCACCGGTGTCCGCCGACGACCTGGCCCTGGTCCAGCGGGCGCTGGCGGAGCGTGCCGACGCGGGTCGGGGCGCTTCGGAGGGAATGCGAGCCCCGTGACCCGGGCCGAGCTCTACGACGAACGCTCCTTCCTGTTGGACTCGCTCGAGGACCTCGAGCGTGAACGAGCCGCGGGAGACCTCTCCGACGTCGACTACGAGGTCCTGCGCGACCGCTACGCACGGCGCGCCGCCGAGGTGCTCCGGGCCCTCGACCATGACGACGACGCGGACCTCCGAGGCACAGGGGCGCGCGTGCCCGGGGCGGAGCCCGAGTGGCGCCCCGAGGTGACGCCCGACGCCGCGTCCCCACCGCCCCGGCGACGGCGACGGCGGCGGCGCACGCTTCTTGTCTTGGGCCTGCTCGCCTTGGCCGCCGCCGTGGCCGTCACGTTGGTGGTGGCACGGTCCGGCACCCGGCTACCGGGAGAGACCGAGACGGGGTCGGTGGACCTCAGCCGCGCCGCGCAGCTGCGCCGGACGGATGCTCAGGCCGAGACGCTCGAGGCGTCCGGCGACGCGGCCGGCGCGGTCCGTCTCTTCGACCAGGTGCTCGCCGAGGATCCCGTCGATCCCGATGCCCTCACCCAGTTGGGGTGGCTCGAATTCGAGGCGGGTGCGGCCGCCCATGACGCGGCGGTGCTGGAGAAGGCCCAGCAGCTCGAGGAGTCGGCACTGCGAGTCGCGCCCGGCGCCTACGCGCCGCATCTGTACCTGGGGTCGATGCTCCTCGCCGAAGGGGACGACAGCGGTGCGGTGGGGCAGTACCGCCAGTTCCTCGCCGACGGGCCCCCGCAGGGCGAGGTGCGCGCCGCACGGCAATTCATCGACGAGGCGTTCAAAGGAGCGCATCTGCCGCTCCCCGCCCTCCCCGGGGCCACGTCGCCGACCCCCTCGGCCACCACCACGCCGCTCGCGGGCTGAGAACGCCGGGATCAGGCCCGCAGGGCGCGCAACGCCGACACGACGCGGGGAAACGCCGCCGCGAAGGCGTCGACGTCCCGGTCGGTCGTGGACCACCCCACCGACAGTCGCAGGGAACGCTCGGCGTCGGTCCCCATGGCCTCGAGCACGGGCGACGGTGCCAGGGACTCCGACGAGCACGACGAGCCCGAATGGGTGGCGATGCCGCTCTGGTCGAGACCGAGCAGGACCGGCTCGGCCTCGACTCCGCCCACCGCCACGCACACCAGGTGCGGAGCACGGCGGTCGGGATCGCCGAGCACCACCACGTCCTCGACCGACGTGGCCGCGTCCAGGATGGCGTCCGTGCGCCTCCTGGCATCGGCCGACTCGCGCCCGATGCGGCCCGGTTCGCGCAACACCTCGGCGACAGCCCCGAACCCGACGATGCCCGCCACGTTCTCGAAGCCGCCTCGCCGTGCCCGCTCCTGCTCACCCCCGACCACCAGAGGTGGCACCCGCAGGCCGCGCCGCACCAGCAGAGCGCCCGTCCCCGGCGGCCCTCCCAGCTTGTGTGCGCTCACCGACATGAGATCGGCGCCGAGCTCGTCGAGAACCGTCTCGAGGTGTCCCGCGCTCGTGCACGCGTCGACGTGCACGAGGGCGTCGTGGCGCCGGCACACCTCGACGACCTCGGCCACGGGTTGGATCGTCCCCACCTCGTGGTTTGCCACCTGGCAGTGCACGAGGGACGCGGGCGACCCTCGACGGGCCGCCTCTTCGAGGGTGCTCTCCACCTCCGCCGGGTCGATCCGCCCGAGCCGGTCGACGCCGACGTGGATGACGGCGCCCGCACGCGCCGAGGCGTCCCGGACCGACGAATGCTCCACTGCGGCCAGCACGACAGGGCGGCCCGGTCGGGCCTGGGTGGCGCCCCACGTGGCCGCGTTCACCGCTTCTGTCCCACCCGACGTGAAGACGACCTGGCGCGGACGCGTGCCGAGCAGCGCGGCGACCTGTTCGCGCGCCGTCTCCACGGTGGCGCGCACGATGCGACCTTCGGTGTGGACCCGACCCGGGTCACCGGTGCCGTGGCGCGACGACTCGAACCAGCCGATCATGGCCGCCACCACTTCGGGCCGTGGCGGCGAGGTCGAGGCGTGGTCGAGGTAGTGGCGGGCCAGCGCTCAGACCAACGCCGCGCAGGCGTCGTCGCCGCGCGCGCGCGAGGACAGCACGACCGGGATGGGACCCTCGGCGGCCGCCCCGCACAACCCCGCCAGGAGCCCCCGGACCATTCCCCGGTCCATCGCGCAGATCACGGGATGCTGCGTGGCGGCCTCGCCGAAGGGGCAGTGCTCGGCCACCACGGCCGTCGACTCGCCACGGTCCTCGGCATGGGCCGCGAACCCGTGCGCGGTGAGCGCATCGGCGATGGTGTGCATGGCGGCGCGTACAGAGCGTTGTCCTTCGCCGGGCTCCATGCGCTCGGCGAGGTCGCGGCCGTAGTTCTCCCCCAGGCGTTCGGCCATGCGCTCGGCCTCGACCGGACCGAGCAGCTCGAGGGCTTCGGCGAGCAGCGCCACGATCAGGTCGTCGCGGTGGGTGACGAAGTCGAGCGTGGGGTCGCCGTCGGGTCCGTCGGCGGCCCGGTAGCGCTTGGAGGGACGCCCCGCCCCGGCCGAGGGGAGACGTTCGAGGCTCACCTCGAGGTACCCGCCCGCGGCCAGCCGGTCGAGATGGTGCCGGGCCACGTTGGGGTGCACCGAGAACGCCGCGGCCAGCTCGGAGGCGGTGGCGCCGGGGTGGGACCGGACGTGAAGGTAGATCTCCCGTCGGGTCGGGTCACCGAACGCCGAGGTCACCGCGGCCACGGCGGCGGAGAACCGCCGATCGGCGGGGGCGTTCCCACCGAGATCGGGGGCAGATTCCACACCGGTAGTCTACCGGTTGGGTGCGGCGAAATCCCTGGTCGCGCCAGCCGGACCCTTTCCGAGAGAGGCGCCGTGGTCCCCACCGATGCCGATGTGCGCGCCGCGGCCGCGGCCGTGGAGGACCCGACCCTGCGCCGGGGCCTCGGGGAGCTCGGGATGGTGCGGTCCGTGCGCTCGGGGCGCCGCCAGGCGTCGGTGGTGGTGGCGCTGCCCGTCGAGGGGTGGCCGGCCGCCGACGAGCTGGTCGACCTGGTGGTCCGGAGCGTGGGGACGGTCGCCGGGGTGGGTGAGGTGAAGGTCGAGCTCCTCACCATGACCGACCCCGAGCGCGAGGAGCTCCACCGTCGCCTGGCGCTGGGCGCGGGTGGTGAGCCGGTGGCCCCCGCCCCGGGTGGAGGTGCCCGTGGGCACGCGCACGGCCCCGGTGGACCGCCGGCCCCGCTCGGGCACGAGGCAGGCCGGCCCAACCGCTTCATGGCGCCGGGATCGCGCACCCGGGTGGTGGGGATCTCGTCGGGCAAAGGCGGTGTCGGCAAGTCGTCGGTGACGGTGAACCTGGCGGTGGCCCTGGCGGCGCGGGGCCACGATGTCGGATTGCTCGACGCCGACGTGTACGGGTTCTCCGTGCCCAAGATGCTCGGCGTGACCCGCGGGCCTGTCGCCGTGGACGATCTCCTTGTGCCGCCCGTGGTCCATGGGGTCCGCTGCCTGTCGATGGGCTTCTTCGTTCCCGACGAGCAGCCGGTCATCTGGCGGGGGCCGATGTTGCACAAGGCACTCGAGCAGTTCCTCGTCGATTCCTATTGGGGAGAGCCCGACTTCCTTCTCATCGACATGCCGCCGGGCACCGGCGACGTCACACTCTCGTTGGGCCAGTACCTGCCCCGGACCGAGATCGTGGTCGTCACGACACCACAAGCCGCCGCCCAGCGGGTGGCCCAGCGCTCGGCCTACGCGGCCAAGAAGCTCAAGTTGGCCGTACGGGGGGTCGTCGAGAACCTGTCGTGGTTCACCGGCGACGACGGCACGCGCTACGAGCTCTTCGGGTCCGGCGGCGGACAGGAGCTCGCCGACGACCTCGAGGTGCCGCTGCTGGCCCGGATCCCCCTCGTCCCCGCCGTCCGCGTGGGTGGGGACACCGGCACACCCGTGCGCGTGGCCGACAGCGGCGGAGAAGCGGCACTGGCGTTCGACGCGTTGGCGACCCGTCTCGAGGAGCTCGGACCGGCGCGGATCTACCGGCGCGAGCTCAACGTCCGCTAAGGGAGTCCACGCCCCGGGGAAGCCGGTCGCGGTCCCACCCGAGGTCCGACACGGCGATGCCCATGGCGAACCGGTCGGTCATCCCCGCCACATAGGCGACCGCCTCGAAGACCGCAGCCTCACTGCCCGCGACGAGGCCGGAGCCGCTGCGCACACCCGGAATGAGGTTCGGCTGGTCACTGAAGTGCGCGACCAGGGCTCGCAGCACCCCCACCACGGACGCGCCCTGGGTCACCGACGCGGGACGCAGGTAGATGTGCTCGTAATTGCCGCGTCGGAAGACGGCGAGGGCTTCGGCGAGCTCCTCGTCCATCCCCACCCGACCCGTTCGAAGCGTGGTGCGGACCATCCCCTCGATGAACGTGCGCAGTTGCCTCGAGCGGGTCTCGCCGCACAGGCCGAGCACGGCGTCGGGCAGGAGTGACGGCGTCACGATCCCGGCCGAGACGGCGTCCTCCCAGTCGTGGCACAGGTACGCGATCCGGTCGGCCCAGCTGACGACCTCGCCTTCGGGTGTGGCGGGGGCGGGGCGCGACCATGAATGGTTGCGGATGCCGTCGAGCGTCTCCTCGCACAGGTTCAGCTCCGCGAGCGAGACCTGCGCGCCCCAGACGGCATGGTCGAACCCGCCCGGGAGGAAGACCCCGAGGGCATCCTCGCTCATGTGTCCACCCGGACCGTGGCCGCAGTCGTGGCCGAGGGCGATGGCCTCGGTGAGTGCCACGTTCATCCGGCACGCCTGGGCGATGCCGGTGGCCACCTGCGCAACCTCGAGCGCGTGGCTGAGGCGGGTCCGCTGGTGGTCGGCGGGGAAGATGAAGACCTGGGTCTTGCCCGCCAGCCGGCGGAAGGACGCCGAGTGCAGGATGCGGTCCCGGTCCCGTTCGAAGCAGGTGCGCCACGGGTCGGGCTCCTCGGGGACGGCGCGCCGGCCCCCGCCCGCGGCCCGGGTCGCCCCCGGGGCGAGCAGCAGGTCCTCAGCCGCTTCGCGTTCGAGGCGTCCGAGCGGTTGGACTTCCCCGTCGGTGCCCAACGCGGCGGAGGAGTCGGCATGCGCCGTGCGCAGGCCCTGCGCCTCGTGCCCAGCCATGGTGGCCGCCCACCGGCGGCTCCGCTCGGTCGGCAGGACAGGGGTCGGCTCCACGGGCTTTAGTGTGGCTCACGGCTGTATGGTCGTGGACCGCCCGGGTGGGGACGGTCCGATCGGAGGAGCGGGACAAAGGTGGACGTGCGCATCGGGATCGTGCAGAGCCCCAAGGAGCTCGAGGTCGAACTGGGCGAAGACGCAGATCGCGAGGCGGTCATCGCCGAGATCGAGGCGTCCCTGGGCCAAGAAGCCGGGGTGCTCTGGCTCACCGACCGCAAGGGCCGGCGAGTCGCCATTCCGGTGGCCAAGGTCGCCTACGTGGAGGTGGGTGCACCCACCCACGAGCGCCGGGTCGGTTTCGGCGCCCCCTGACCCGAGGGCTCGGCAGTTCCCCGTGAGCACCGCCGAGCACAAGATGGTGGGCCTGCTCGACCGCCGGCTCCTCTTCGTCACCGGGAAGGGTGGCGTCGGGAAGACCACCGTGGCCGCCGGCCTGGCCCTGTATGCGGCCGAGCACGACAGGCGGACCCTGCTGTGCGAGATGGACGCCAAGGGGGACGTGGCCGCCTACTTCGAGACCGGGCCCACGGATTTCGCGGCGCGTGAGGTGTTCCCGTCGCTGTGGGCGATGTCGATGGACACCGAGGCGTCGCTGCGCGAGTACCTGAAGCTCAACCTTCGCATCCCGGTGGTGGGCCGGATCGGCCCGCTGGCGAAGGTGTTCGATTTCGTGGCGACCGCCGCCCCCGGTGTCCGCGAGATCCTCACCGTGGGCAAGTTCTGCTACGAGGTGCGGGAGCGACACTACGACCTCGTCGTGGTAGACGCCTCGGCCACAGGGCACATCGTCGGGCAGCTGGCCGCACCCCAAGCGATCAACGACCTCGTGAAAGTGGGCCTCATCCGGTCGCAGACGGACTGGATCCTCGAGATCCTCTCCGATGCCGCCACGACGGGCCTCGTGATCGTCACGACCCCCGAGGAGATGCCTGTCAACGAGACCATCGAGCTGGCGTCGAGAGTGGCCAACGAGACGTCAGTCGAGCTGGCCGCGGTGATCGTGAACCGCGTGCTGCCCGAGCTGTTCGGGCGCAGCGAGGAGGAGGTCTTCAACGAGCTGTGCCGGCCCGGGGTGTCCGCCGAGCTCAAGAGACTGGTGCAGGGCGATCCCACGCCGGTCCTCGACGCGGCCCGCCTCGCTGTCACCTTGCGCCGCACCCGGGCGGAGCATCTCGAGCGGCTGCGCGCCGGGGTCGACCCCGCCGTGCCCATGATGTACCTGCCCTTCCTCTTCACGCGGCTGCACGGGCTCCGCACCCTCCGCCAGGTGGCCGTCTCGCTCGGCGAGGAGCTGGCCCCCTGATGCCCAGGCGCAGCCCGCCCCGCCCCGAAGCGAAGGGAGCGACCCTCGACGGCCTGCTGGCGTCGAAGGAGATCGTGGTGGCGTGCGGGCCCGGGGGGGTCGGCAAGACGACGACGGCGGCCGCGGCCGGCGCCATGGCCGCGGCGCGCCTCGGTGGGAAGGTGCTCGTCCTCACCGTCGACCCCGCTCGGCGCCTGGCCGACGCCCTGGGCCTCGAGGGGATCGGGAACACAGAGCGGCGTGTGCCCGACGACACCTTCCGCCAGGCGGGGGTGAAACCGATGGGTGAGCTCTGGGCCGCCATGCTCGACACCAAGGAGTCCTGGGACTCGCTGGTGCGGCTGCATGCGCCCGATGCCCGTACGCGGGACGAGATCCTGTCCAACCCCCTGTACCGGAACATCTCCGGGCGTTTCGTCCAGAGCCACGACTACATCGCCATGGAGCGCCTCTTCGAGATCCACGCCGACGGCAAATACGACCTCATCGTGGTGG
>Ga0310039_10001123_pt1 | contig 19654 bp, 15 predicted proteins | sample Sb_taG_4_FD_200460 | JGI IMG/M metagenome (GOLD analysis project Ga0310039, IMG submission 200460) | Peat soil microbial communities from Weissenstadt, Germany - Sb_50d_6_BS metaG (v2) (version 2) | ecosystem: Environmental > Terrestrial > Soil > Wetlands > Peat | place: Germany: Weissenstadt...
CTTCGGCGGTGGGCCGGACAATCGGTTTCATCCAACCATACGGTAGCCTAAACCGCATCATTTGTCCAGCGAAATCTTTCAGGCGGGCGATTTCAGAGGTCTCTCAGGCTGGTAAACAAATACAAACTAAATTGCCCGTTCTCCACTTGACTTATTCCCGCCAACGCGCGTAATATCGTTCTCCGGAGAAGACCAGGCTGCCTCGCCGCATGCGTGGCGTCCGGATGTCCCCAACCAAGAAAAACTTTAAGAGCCGCGGAGGCGGCTCGATATGCGATGGACTTTGAGTATTGCGATCACTGTTTTGCTGTGCACGGCAGCGGTGTGTGTGGCATCAGTTACCCTAACATCCACGGTTAGTCAAGAGGTATTCAGCGGGAACTTTGGCGCTCAACCAAACGCCCTGGAATTTCACCGGCAACCCGAGTTACACTTCTCTGGTCAGCATCGACAGCCTCACCGTGACCCTGACACTGACGGGCTTCGATACCACCAGTGCCAGCCCACTATTCGGTTCTTCATCGATGTGAACGAACTCGGCGAACATGTCGTCGGCTCGGTTTTAAATCGACAGAGCCCGTCCGCCTCGATCTTCTTCCAGCAGGACCGGCCGTTCCAGTGTTATATCCTTGATTCTGCTATCACGAGCCGCGATTTCAGTATCAGCGTCGAAAAATCGAATAAGGCGGGGTTCAAAGTCGACGTGCCGGCGATTTCGCAGATCGTGACAAAAGCGAACGCGAACATCTCGGTCAGCAGCGCTTCAAGCTTGTCGGTCACATTCAAAGGTGACAGGCAACTGGGCTTTGCGTTCTCGTGCGTGCGCGCCAGCTTCGACGACACCGGAAAATTCACATCGCTGGAGCCAGGGGGTGTGATTCCGAACCTTGAGGCTCTGGGCCCCATCGATCCGGACCGAATGGTCGCACACACTCCTGACCATGTGCTATTGACTCGGGATCCGATGATGATTACGGTCGATTTCTCGTCTTTTATTAATGAACCCATCGGTGGGTAACGCCACTCCTGCAGCCGCGGAAATGGTTGAGAAACACCTGCGAAGGGTAGTTCACACTGTTTGCGCGCCCGGCTGCGCGCCTGGGCCTGCAGATTTGCTGTGCCCGTCGGAGGACGGCCGGGCCCGGCTAATCACCGATGCGACCGTGCCCGGCAACCCGACGCCCGTGGGAACTGAGCGTTATCCAGCGCTATCCGGTGACGCCACGCCGGAATCAGCTACGCTCGACCTCGCTGGCCTTGAGGTCGCGGAGCAGCCGATCCCGCGCCTGCGTGTAGGCGTCGTGATCCTTCCAGCGGCAGAAATCGCCAATATGCCGCGAGCGCCGGATATCAGCCGCCCACGGCTGCGGCGCGTCCATGACGGCGTCGTCGATACGGATGGGGAAAAGCACTGTGCGGTTCTCTCGGTCTTCCCGCTCGCGAGCGGCGTTTACCTCACGCTCGACCCACCGGCTCTGCACCGAAGCTTCCGACAGAACGATCATGACCTTGTCGAAGAGCCGAATCGACTCCTCGATGCGCTCCTGGAAGCGGTCTCCTGTTTTCAAATCTTCCGGCGCAAACCAGCAGCGCACGCCCTTGCTGCGCAAATCGGTGTGAAGCCGTTCCGCGAAGTCCTGGTCCTTGCTGGAGTAGCTGATAAAGCAGGAATAGAACTCGATGGCCCGCCCAACCAAGGAGCCCACATAGGCGATGAGATTCTCCGGCACGCCAGCACGGCCTAGAAACACGTAGGGGATCCTTCCTTGCGACTTGTACAGGGAATCGATGCCAATAGTCGATGGTCCATGGTGCGTTACCGTGTCAAGTCCAGTCATGAGGCTCAAATCCGCGTCTCCGAAGCGCGTCCACCCTATGTGCGCGCCCGTCATGTCCGCCCCCTTGAGGCGTGTCCCGCTGAGGTTGGCCCTGCGGAGGTCCGCCCCGCATAAATGCGCATTGTCGAGGGCTGCTTCGCCGAGATCCGCATTGACGAGGACTGCCCCGCTGAGGTCGGCATCCGAGAGATCTGCTCCACGAAGGATCGCCTCGCGAAGGATCGCCTCGCGGAGGATCGCCTCGCGGAAGCTCGCCCCGCTGAGGTTCGCGGACTCGAGATTCGCTCCACTGAGGTTCAGCTTCCAATAGGGGGAGCCGCCGAGGTCTGGCATTGTCACCTGCCAGTTTTGCTCTCGCCACTCATTCCACGCATCCACGCCTTGCTTCAGGATCGCGACTTGCTGTTCGTCGGCCATATCATCGCCCGCCAATGTACAACGTTTCACGGGGCGCTGCCCGATGGGCGTGAGGCGCGGTCTTGGCGGGCATCGGGGGCCGGATCGCCGCCTATAGGCTTGAGCGTGATCGAGCGCTGGCCGATGGTGGGCGTGTGGGCCTTCCGCTCGCGCATTTGGCCGAGCCTGGCCCGGCGCTCTGCACGCGAACGGCGGCGAGCGCTGGCCGATGGACGGGGGAGAGCGGGCCGACGCCGCTGCGAGTAAGACGGCCAGGTACTTTGTCGCCAAATGTACTTTGCAATGCGGTGCGATGGGGCTGGTCACTGGTTGCACCGCGATTGGACCGGCCAGAAAAACGCTTAAACGCTTAGCTGAGGCGAAATTATTGGCCGCGCTCCGCGTCATGCCCTGTACCGTCGCCTCCAACGATCTCGCAGGGCATGGCGCATCCCCTGATTCGACGCTACCCGGCTCAATGTGGCATCGCCCTGCGGCCACGTGTCGGCAGGGGTGGCCCATCGAGCGGCGGGCCGGAGGTCTCGCGGGTGGTGCGCTGACCGGCGCGGCCTCGGTTCACCAGGACAACGGCGCTGACCACCGTGGGCCATACGGTCGGCCCTGGCCGCCGACGCTCGCCGCCGAGCGCATTGGCGTCAGTTTCCGTAACCTCACATAACGTCCACAATCCCCCCAAGCAGAGAGTTGCAGCCCCCAGTTCTACGAGTCGGCGTTATACGACCAGGTGGAATCGACACTTCCTCCAACGCCGTTTCGCGCTAGTCCCCAACGGCTCGGTGGCGGTTGTTCATACTCGTTGTGGCCGCCATGGGGCATTGACGCTGGCGTGCCGCAAGTACAAACAAGCGTGGCAATCACTAGGGGCGGATGGTAGAGTCGGAGCATGCTCTCTAATTCTCAAGAGACCGTCTCAGCGCCCATCAACTGGGCCGAGATGATGGGGCGGTGGAGCCTCCAAGCGACTCCGCGTGTTCAGTTCGTCGATGGACCTATTTGGACATCGGCCGGCGTGGAGTTTGGCATCGGCATACTCACAAGCGGTATCGAGCGATTCGCCAGCGGGATCGTCGAGGTCACTGTTCGGTTTGCCGAACCGTTTCCCAAGGGTCCTGGAGGAATCCACGGAGCCGGCATAATACTGGGTTTTCGGTCCTTGAATGATCGCTTTTATTATTGTGAGTTCGGCGGCCCAAGGCCGTATAGCCTGGCCGAATTCACGCCAGGGTTTGGGTTTAGGCCCTTGTACTCCGCAGGTTCATCCAACAGCGGGTTGCTGCCCAACCGCGATTATCGGTTGCGAGCGGAGCTTAAGGGCCAGCAGTTACGATTCTCGGTTGATGATGTTTCCGTGATCAGGTGGACGCTACCTCTTCAGCCGCCTGGCGATCAAGTGGCACTCATAGCAGCGGGCCCGGCTAGCGTGACATTTGAGTCACTGGAAGTCAAAAGATCGCTCCCTATCGCGTTCGTGGCTATGAAGTTTGGGTCGCGGTTCGATATTATCTGGAACAGTGTTATTCGGGAAGTAATTTCGGTCGAAGGTCTTGTGCCCGTTCGAGCCGATGATCTGGCCGGGCCGAAGCCAATCCTCGAAGACATCAAGCGACAGATCTCGGACGCTAGAGTACTCATAGCAGACATCACGACCTCGAATCCAAATGTTTTCTACGAGGTCGGTTACGCTGACGCCCAAGCGAAGCCGCTCGTACTGTTGGCGCAAAAAGACACAGACCTTCCGTTTGATGTGAGTGGGTATCGGGTGGTCTTTTATGCCGATGAGATCGGAGGCGACGCGGACTTGCGAGTCCAGCTACAAAGACAATTACGAGCCATACTGGAGGGCGAATCGGTGATGTTTGCAGCGCGATGAAAGGCTGACGTCTGCCCAGAAGTCCCGTTGGAGAGTTTCGCCGGATCACTCCCGTGAAACGCGCCAGCGTCCGACAATCCACATGGCCGTATAGTCCCCGTTGCTCAGAAGTGGTCGGTTCCGGCGGATGAAGCCTATCGTGGACAAAAAGGGATTACCGGAAAACAGGAGCCGCGCACGTGCTTCGACACGCCGGGCGCATCCGCACGGCCCGGCGCACCCCGCGTGTGGATCGGAAGGCCCTACACGTCCGCCGTCATCCATGAGAACCTGCGCAGCGACCCGCCGACCGTGGCCGCGAACGCATGGCCCAATGGATGATGAGTAGCGCTTCGTGGGGATCGCCGCGACCGTACAGCCAGCCGGGCAGGGTGCCTCCTCATCACGGTGCTCATGGTCAACCTGGATGGCAGCGCCCTGCTGGCCGTGGGGATCGCTGTGGTCGTAGCGGCAGCCGGGCTGCGGCCTCCTCATGGTGGTGTGCATGGTCGACCTGGGCGGCAGCGCCCTGCTGGCCGAGGGGATGGCACCACTCGACCCGAGGGCACATGGTGCACGTCCCCGGCGACTCTCGGGCGCGGCCCGGCGTTCGTCACTCATGGCGCGCTGACCGGCGGCGCGCCGACCGTGGGCGCACGGCACGATGACACGCCACCGGCGGGGTGAACGGTCTCCGCCACCGTCAACCGACTACGTTCAGCAAATGCGCAAGACGCAACTGGCCCCCTCGAAAGGCGAATCTACTGACGTGGCCGTAGTGCTTCTTCCAGCGCCGCAAGGCGAGTCTGTAGCAGCCGAATCGTTTCAGCCTGCTGCTGCACCTGAAGATGTTCCTTCTTCAATTCGTTCAACAGCATCGCGTCCAGCACCTGATACTTGACGCTCTCAATCTCGCCATCCGCCGAATGGGCCACAAGATCGGGGTACACTTCGGCTACCTCTTCGGCAATCAGGCCATATTGAATGGGCTTGGAGCCGTCGGCGAAGGGCTTCTGGTAGCGGAAAGTGACGGGTCGGAGTCGCATCAGATCGCTGCTGGCTGTATCCATGTCGTGGATGTCTTCCTTGAAGCGCCGGGATGAACTGACCGTGCCCAACTGGCCATTAGAATCAATGACGACTGGAATGGCATCATTGTTGCCAGTAGTGGTGCCGCGGATACCGGCGGCGAAAAACCTGTTCTGGGTAGCCGTATCCCCGAGTGCCTGGGTCCCTCCTATCCTGATGGTGGAGATATCTTCGGGGCTGCCGAGGCTGCCAATATGGATGTTCCCGCTAGTCATGACCTTATTACCTGCCTCAAACCCGATGGCGATATTGTAGTGGCCGATTGTGTTGAATAACAGCGTGCTAAACCCGATGGCTGTGTTCCAAGACCCGCCGGTGTCGCTCCCCAGAGCATCCGCACCTATGGCCGTATTGCCGAATCCTGCGGTGTTCTTTTCTAGGGCGGCCCTACCTGTGGCTGTATTACTTTGGCCCGTCGAATTGTCCATTAGGGCGAATGCGCCGACTGCGGTATTTGTGTTCCCGATTGTATTACTCTCCAAGGCTTGGGAGCCGATTGCGGTATTTTGGCTGTTGCCGATATTATTCTGCAACGCAGCAAAACCGAAGGCCGTGTTGTCGGTGCCGCTGGTGTTGCTTTGCAGCGTACCCGAACCTACTGCTGTGTTATTGCTGCCCGAAGTATTGCTCTGCAATGCCTGACTACCTACGGCTGTATTCTGTAACCCGCCTCCGGGGATCGAATTAGGAGTGTCGCTAACAAGCGTACCGATGCCCACGGCTGTGTTTCCCCCAGTACTGCTTATCAAGGCGTAGTACCCATTGATATCAATCACAATATCCGTCGGATTGCTTGCGTAAACGTCAACCGAGCCATTGGTCCCGGCTGGAATAATCCCCGTGTTGCTCACCAGGAAACCTTGCGGTGACTCAACCGCGATAGCAGCCACCGGTGACGCCTGCCCACTAGGGTAAGCCGTGACATAGGCGAGCGGCCCCGGTGGCACGACAGTTATCTCGAATGAATATGCTTGCGCCACTGCGGGAATCGTGCAGGTGGTGCTGGACAGTATAGGGAAGGTTCGACTTGCTCCGCCGACAAGGGAAGGTGGCCCGAAGGCACCGGCGAATCCTCCGCTGGTTCGGGTATCCACTACCCGGCAAGGCGACATCGCCACAAAGACAAGCGGAGTTGCATTTGCAGGCAACCCCGTTGCGCCCGGCACCGTAGAAAGAGCGTGTACCTCTTCACTGGCTTGTGTCGGCTGCCAGTACAGAGGGGCCGACCAAATGTTTCAGGGCGGCGGGATCATGCTGTCGCGCCGACTGAGCGCTCAGCAGCATTGGCCAAAAAATCAGAACAGAAATGAGGCGGCACCGACCATTCACATCCATTTGAGCATTCTCCTTTTAACACCCTGGGAAGCGATATTGGCCAATCAACAGGGTGCCCGGATTTTACCATGTCGCTTTGGGTGGCGCCGTTCTTAGCGGCATCGGACGGAAACAATGGCGGCAACCGGGCAGGCGGCTGCCCTGTCAGGCGGCGGCGGGGCCGAAAATCCGCGTCCCCTCGGGTCCAAGTACAGGTCTACCAATGGGATGGAAAGTGTCGAATGCAGTGGGTAGCCGTCCCCGGCGCCCCACTGCATTCGACACTTTGAGGTCTTGGTGTTTGGCCGGAATCGTCCCTGAGACACACCTCGGGAACCAAGAATATTGGAACGAAATGGAACGAAACAGGCTTTTTGGGGGTCTGTAACTTGTTGAAAACATGGTGGCCAGGGACGGAATCGAACCGCCGACGCCAGCCTTTTCAGGGCTGCGCTCTACCAGCTGAGCTACCTGGCCGGGGAAGTTCCAGTGTAGCAACCCGCTTACGCGCTCTGCAATTCGTACTCAAGCCGCCACAAGCCGCCCCATCGTCACCGGCCCGCGCCCGCGGGGCAGTCTCTAACTCAGCCCTCTGGGCGCCATCGGCATAGTGCGGATGCGCTGACCAGTGGCGTCGAAAATGGCGTTGCCGATGGCCGGGGCGATGCCCACGATGGGCGTCTCGCCCGCGCCTGCGGAAACGATGTCTTTCCGGTCGAGCAGCACGCTCTCAATCACCGGCATGTCGTTAAAGCGCGGCACGCGGTATCGCGACAGCCGGTTGGTCTGGATCTTGTTGTCGGCGAAATCGATCTGCTCGAACAGAGCGCCGCCGATACCCATGGCGATAGCGCCGTCCACCTGGTTGCGCAGATGCTCGGGGTTTACCACCGCACCGCATTCGAACGCCTCCACCACCCGCAGCACCTTCACCGCACCGTTGGTGACGCCGACCTCGGCGCAGGTGGCCACGTATCCGCCCTTCTCGAAACCGGCCGCGATGCCGAACCCGCGGCCAGCCGTTTTCTTGCGCGACTGCCACCCGAATTTCTCGGCCGCAGCTTGAATTACATTGCGCAAGCGGTCGTTCTTCGCGTTTTTCAGGCGAAAGTCGAGCGGGTCCATCTTCACCGAATGGGCCAGCTCGTCCATGTAGGATTCGCGCACGAAATGGTTGGCGGTGGCCGCCAGGCCGCGGTAGGAGCCCTGCCGCAGCGGCGTCTTGGACTGGTGAGCCTGCTCGCGCCTGGTGGGTATGTCGTACGGCGTGTTGAGACCGGACGGGCCCGAATTGTAGTTGTGGAACTCCCATTCGGCGATCGTGCCGTCCGGGTTCACCTTGGCGCCGGCGTCGATGATGCCGCCCGGGCGAAAGTAGGCCCAGGTCATTTCCTCTTCGCGCGTCCAGTTGCGCTTGACGGGCTTGCCGGCCGCCTTCGCCAGGCGCGCGGCTTCCACCGCGGCATCGCCCTGATGCTTGCCGCCGTAACCGGAGCCGGTGTCCGGCATGATGACGCGCACGGAGTCCTCGGGAACCCCGAAAACTCCAGCCAGCTCGCTGCGCACGCCGAACGGGCGCTGCGAGCCGGTCCACACCGTCAGCTTGCCGCCGTCCCATTCGGCCACGGCCGCGCGCGGCTCCAGCGGCACGTGCGCGATGTAAGCCACGGTATAGGACGTGAGCCGCGGATTGTCCTCGGGCGCGCCCAGCGCGGTCTTCTTGAAATACGCGAAGACGTCGCGGCTCGACGCTTCGGCCGCCAATTGTTTCCATTCGGCCTTCAGTGTGGCGAGGGCGTTCTCGGCCGTCTGCGGATCGGGCGCCGTGACACCCACGAAGTTGCCTTCGTGCACCACCTTGACGCCGGGCATGGCCTCCGCGGCGGAGCCGTCCAGCGATTCGAGCGCGGCGCCGAACGACGGCGGGTGCAGCACCTTGCCGTACAGCATACCGGGCCGCTTGACGTCGTAAGCGTACTTGTGCGCGCCGGTGACGATTTCGCGCCCGTTGACCTTGGCGACCGATGTCCCGCCCACCTTCCATTCGGCCGCCGGCCTGAGCGCGGCGCTGGTGGGAATCGTGCGCGTCAGTTTCTGGCCGTTGGTCAGCTCGCCGAAGCCGGCGGAGCGGCTGCCGGCCGCGACCTTGCCGTTGGCGATCGAAAGCGCGGTGCGATCCACCATCCACTTCTGGGATGCGAGGTCCAGGAGCATCTCGCGCGCGGTGGTGGCGGCTTTCTGGATCTGCGGCCACATGCGCGGCGTGGTCTGGCTTCCCACGGTGCCCCCGTCGAACGGTGTCAGCGACGTGTCGCCCATGATCATATGGATGGAGTCCACGGGCGCGCGCAATTCTTCGGCTACGGCCTGGGTGAGCGACGTGCGGGCGTTCTGCCCGACCTCCACTTTGCCCGTGTAGACCGTCACGATACCGGTTTCGCCGATGTGCAGCCACGCGCTCAGCGCGGTGGGCGCGGCCTCTCCGCCGCCGCGGCGGAATCCGCCTCCGGATTCCTGCGCTTCCCCATCGTCCACGACGAGAACAGCAATCCCGCTGCCGAGCGCGGTGAAGAAATCGCGCCGTTTCATATGCGGCCTCCCTTCCTCGCCGCCGATTGAATCGCGGCGACGATCCGCGGATAGGCGCCGCAGCGGCAGATGTGGCCGTTCATGCCGCTCACGATTTCGCCTTCGCTCGGATGCGGATTGCGCCGCAGCAGGCCCACGGCGCCCAGGATCATCCCCGGCGTGCACCAGCCGCACTGCATCGCGTCGGCCTCCAGAAAGGCCTCCTGCACCGGGTGGAGCCGGCCTTCTGGAGCCAGTCCTTCGATGGTCACGATCTGTTTCCCGGCCGCCGTTCCCACCTTGGTGAGGCACGAGCGCGTGGGCTGGCCGTCGATCAGGACGGTGCAGGCCGCACACTGCCCTTCGCCGCAGCCGTACTTGGTCCCGGTGAGATCGAGATCGTCGCGCAGGACGCTGAGGAGCGAGCGCTCGGGGTCGGCATCGATCCGCCGCCGGGCGCCGTTGACATCGAGTTCCGTGATCCTGGCCATATTTGCTTACTTAACCCTCCTGGCGGTTGGCTAATCGCATTCTACATGAAACCGCTTGCCAGGGCTGTGGCTGGTGCTTGGGTTCGCTGCGCTACCGGGCTCCCCGATCAAATGAAAGCTTTCTAACATTAACTTCATTTCAGGCTCGCAACGGCGCTTGCCGTGCCTGCGTTCCACCTGGTAGGAGGTATCGGAAATGAAGCAGAAAGTGATGGCGGGTGTTCTGGTGCTGTTCGGCACGGTTCTGGCGGGCTGCGTGGGCGGCGGCGCTTACTACGTACGCACCGGCCCTCCGTCGCCGCGATACGAAGTGGTGGGGGTCGCGCCGGGAGCGGGTTTCGTATGGACCAACGGTTACTGGGATTGGCGCGGAAACAACTGGGCGTGGGTCGGTGGCCGCTGGATGCGCCCGCCGCGGGCGCGTGCGGTTTGGGTGGCGCCCGAGTGGCGGCACGAAGGGCGGGCGTGGAGACTCCACCGCGGGTATTGGCGGTAATTCCGCGCCGGCGTGGCACAAACGGTTCTCGAATTCCGCGTAGTTCAACGAGAGGGAAAAACATGAGGGCATGGTTGGAACGCGCGGAGAGATTCTGGTGCAAGAAAATGCACGGAGAGCCGATGTGGCCGAGCCGCGGCCGCTATCAGTGCCGCGTCTGCCTGCGCGAGTTTTCGGTGCTTTTCGAGCGGACACGGCGCGAGCCCGCGTTCCTAGTGGCCCGCGGGGAGCTTCGACCTATTGAGCCGCATGGTTATTGATAGGCCAGGATGGCGGCGGCGCGCTTGTGCAGACGGTCGGCATCCTCGTAGAGCCGCTCCTTTTCCCGGACCAGCGCCAGGGTATTCAGGGCGGAGGCCACATCCGCCCCCGGATGCGTGTGGGCCTGCTCCTCGAGCGAGATCGCACCGGAGAGCAGGCGGTCGGCCTCGGAATACCTGCCTTGCTGGAGGCGGACCAGCGCCGCGTTGGTCTCGACGACAAAACGTTCCGCGGCGCACCCCGGACAGCCGTTCTCCACCAGGTCGAGGGAACGCGTCACGGCCTTGTCGGCCAACGCGACCTTTCCTTCGCCGAGCAGGATCAGGCCTTCCTGAGTAAGGACCACCGCGACTCGCACACTCCCAGGGCCGAGCTTTCGCTCGTAGATGGCCCGCGCCTTGCGATACAGCGGGAGCGCCCGTTCGGGGCGCTTGGCGCACCGGTGAATCTCGGCGACAGTGGTGTAAGCCAGGGCGGCATCCAGGGTGTCGTCCGCTCCAGCCTTCTGAACATTCCGCAGGCCCTCTTCGGCGAGCGGCAGGCCCTCATCATACTTTCCTCCTCTCAGCCGGATGGTCGCGAGGCCGATCAACGAGCGGGTCAATTGGACGTCATTCGGATAGAGTTCGCGTTCCACCGCCAGCGCCTCCCGAAGGAACTGTTCCGCGGGCCCGGTTTCGCCCAGCATGATGTCGATCCCGGCGAGGCTGTTCATGGTATTCAGCGTGTTGATATTCCGGATGCCCAGCGTACGGCGGAGCGTTGCCAGGGCTTCGTTCTCCAGCTTCGCGCCCTCCTCCCTTCTGCCTTGCGCGCAGAGCGCATCCGCGAGATTGGCCTCAGAGATCGCCAGGTGCGCCTCATACTTCGGACCGAGTTCCCGCCACAGGGCCACGGACTCGGAATACAGCCGCTCCGCCTCCTTGTAGTCCCCGCGCGAAGCGGCCGCAACGCCGTGTTCGTTGTCGTCGAAAGCCTTCCGCGGCTGCGCGGCCACGGCCAGCACCCCACCCACAGCCAGGATCACCAACCTCATGCCGGATCAGACGGCGGCGTCCAAATTACGTTTGGCGGCCAGGTGTAAACTCAACGCCTCCTCCGCGTGAATTCACACGTGCCGCGAGCCTCAGCGGCCCATCCAGCCGCCGTCCACCGTGAGCACGGCGCCGCTGACGTAGTCGGAAGCGGCGCTGGCGAGAAAAACAGCGGCGCCCGCAACATCGCCGGGATCGCCCCAGCGGCCGGCGGGAATGCGTGCGAGAATTGCCGGGTTGCGCACCGGATCGTTGCGCAGCGCCGTGGTGTTGTCCGTGGCAATATAGCCGGGCGCGATGGCATTCACCTGCACGTTGCGCCCGGCCCACTCGTTGGCCAGCGCCTTGGTCAACTGCGCCACGCCGCCCTTCGCGGCGGCATAGCCCGGCACCGTGATGCCGCCCTGGAAGCTCAGCAGGGAAGCGATGAAGATGATCTTGCCCGAGCCGCGCTCCAGCATCCGGCGGCCGAACTCGCGCGCCAGAACGAAGTGCGCGCTCAGGTCGACTTCCAGGATGCGGTCCCAGTATTCGTCGGGATGATGTTCGGCCGGCTTGCGCAGGATGGTGCCTGCATTGTTCACCAGAATATCGATGGGCGGGCATTCGCGATGAACCTTCTCCACGAACGCGTAAATCGCCTTGCGATCGCCCAGGTCGCACGCATGGCCCCAAAACCGGCGGCCGCGCCCGGCCACTTCGCGCGCGACCGTGCTGCTCTCGGGCGACAGGGTAGCGCTCGTGCCGGCGATATCGGCGCCAGCTTCGGCCAGGGCCAGCGCGATGGCCTTTCCGATGCCGCGGCTGGCTCCCGTGACCAGGGCGGTTTTGCCGTCGAGCTTGAAGGAGTCGAGAATCATCACTTTGTTCCAAGGGCCTTGCCCAAGGCGGCCAACTGGTCGAGAAACGGCTGCGAGATCGTGCCGTTCAGCTCGACGGGCACGTCCCAGGTGACCGCGCCGCCGGCTTCGCGGATTTTGCGTGTGTAGGCGATGACCTGTTCGGCGGTGAACCGCGGCGCACCCATTCCCCAGGTCTGGCCCAGGTAGCTCAGCATGTGGAGTTGAGTGCCGTCGATTTTTCCGTCCGCGGCGCGGCGGATGGTGACGAGATCGGGCTTGTCGATTTCGCCCGCCGTGAAATCCTCATACGGCGTGATGGAAAGCATGCGGTAGACTACGCCGGGGTTGAACGCGATGGCGGCATCGGGGTTACCCGCGCGCGCCGCGGCGGCAAAGCTGGCGAAATTGGGCGGGTCGGGCGAGCGGTACATAAAGTTTGGAAAGTAGCAGCCGTCGAACCACCAGCCGGCGACTTTCTTTCCCCAGCGCGCGGACCATTCGCGGATCACCTGCTCCCACTTCCGCTGGAACTCGCGGTTGGGATACGGTCCGTTGCGCCACTCCAGGGCGGCATCCGCGGCCTTGTCCTGGCCGGGGGCGCCGGAAGGCAGATAGACCATCAGCTTGATGCCCCGCGGGTTCAGCGCCGCGTAAAGATCCGCGACCAGGTCGCGGCGCGCACACTTGCCAGGCTGAATGCCCACGATCTTGTCATAGGCGGCGTTCGGCGAAAGATAGTATCCGGAGTTCTGGCCGATGGAGATCTGATAATAGCGGGCGCCGGCCGATTGCAGTTGCGCGGCAATTCGCTCGACGTCGAAGTTGTCGATGAGCTTGTTCCACTGCTCGACGCTCATGTCGAGGTTGTGCGTACGGGCCTGCCAGTCCGCGAGATAGTGGGTCATGACGCCCCACTGGGCTTGCGGCATCCAGGCGGCGCGGTCCTTGGCGCTACAAATCGCGCAGCACGCGAGGAGAAGGACCAGGGCGGGCGGCTTCATACGCGCAGCTTCACCGCCTGGCTGGCGGCGCCCCGGGCGAACGACAGCGGCTTATCCGCCTTCGACAGGTCGCCTCCATCGATGGTGATGCGCTCGTTGGCGCCGCCTTCCACCTGGAGAAAGACGGCGGCCGGCGTGAGGACGCGCGATGCCGACAGCAGGACGTCGCGGGAGTCCGTGAAACGCATCAGGGATTCGGCCCGGGGATTCCCCTGCGCGCTGAAGGCGCTCACGGCGGCGTCCTCCACGCGATCGAAAACCAAGGCGGGCCGCAGATCGGGCGCGGCCACGTCGAACCGCACGTTGTTCAGGGCGAGCCCGCGCACGTTGCGGGCGTACATTCCGTAAGCCGGGAGGGTGCCGAGCTCGAAATACTCGCCCGCCATTTTCGGGATGTCGCGGCGGGCGGCCTCCTCCGCGGTTCCTCCGCCTCCGTAGGTCACGTGGATATCGCTGAACGCGATCCCTTCCAGGAACTCGTCGCCGACGCCGTTGAGCGTGATGCAGGTGCGCGTCTCACCGGGCCGGAAGTTGTTCGGGATCGGCATGTCGGCGAACTGGCGGCCCTGGGACACGACCGTGGCGCGGATGCCGCTGAACATCAGGTTGCGCACGATTCCGCGGGGGCGCGCGGCGGCGCCCGGCTGCGCGGGGCGCCCGTAGCCCGAGTCGAGACCGACGGAGATCGGCCCGGTCACGTTATTCATGATGAGGTTCGAAAACGCCACGTTCTCGATGCGCGCGCCCGCGCCGCAGCGTATCTTGACGACGCAGCCATAGGTGTCGTAGACGACGCAGTTGGAGATGGCGATGTTCTCGGCCTGGCCGTTGCCGAAGCGGAAGATGGACCAGCGGATGCTGAAGGTGCTGTTGGTAACGGTGACAAAGCGGTTGCTTCCGAACAGCGCGCAGGCATCGTCCTGACAGGTCACATTGCAATCGGCGATGTTGACGTACTCGCAACTGTTGATGTGGAAGCCGTCGTTGTTGAGGTTGACGCGATTGTGAATCCTCACGCCATCGAGGTGCACGTAACGGCACTCCAGGATGCGCATGCAGTGGTAGGCGCTGCGGGTGAAGAAGACGTCGCGGACGAGCAGGTTGCGGCAGCGGTAGAAGATGGCGAGGTGCGGCCGGTTGACGTAGCCTTCGGCGCGGTTGCCGCCGGGACCGGTATTGTCGCCACGGCCGATGTAGAACTTGTCGCCCTGTCCGTCGATGGCGCCGCGCCCCTCGATGGTGACGTTTTCGGCCTCGGCGGCGTAGAGCCGCACGACGTTGCCGTTGCCCGGCGGAACGCCCTTGCCGGCGGAGTAGTGCCCAGGCGTGGCGCTCCCGAGCAAACGTCCCGCCGCCGCGACGTGCAGGGTCACGTTGCTTTTCAGCTCGACGGTGCCGACCACGAAGTCGCCCGCGGGGACCAGCACGGTGCCGCCCCGGTTCCTGGCGCAGGCATCGATGGCCGACTGCACCGCGGCGGTATCGAGCGTCTGGCCGTCGCCTTTGGCGCCGTAGTTCCGCACGTTGTAGACGCGCGCGCCGAGATCCGCGCCGGAGGGCGCCGCCGGGTTTTCGATCTGGGCCGCAAAGCCCGCGCCGAGCGAGGCCGCGACGGCGGGGGCGGACCGCACCAGGAAACGGCGTGAAAAGGGATGATCCATAATCGTTACCTGCTTTCGCCGCCCACCGGCTGGGGCCGCGTCACGACCAGAGCCGCCAAAGCCGCCACCAGCGCCACGGCTGAAAGCGCCAGCAGAGCCAGCGTCATGCTGTGCGTCCGGTCGCGGATCGCGCCCACCACGTAGGGACTCGCCCAGCCGCCCAGGTTGCCCACGGAATTGATCCAGGCGATTCCCGCCGCGGCGGCGGTCCCGGAGAGAATCGCCGTCGGCAGCGCCCAGAAGACGGCGAAGGAGCTCATGATCCCAACGGTCGCCACGGTGAGCGCGGCCAGGCGGAGGGGTCCCGGAATGCCGGGGAAGGCGCTCGCGGCGAAGCTGACCGCTACCAGGATGGCGGACAGCGAGAAGTGCCAGCGCCGCTCGCCGGTGGCGTCGGAGTGGTGTCCCACGACCAGCATGGCGGCGGCCGCCGCGGCCCACGGAATCACCGTGATCCAGCCGATGACCAGGGGATCGCTGGTGATGCCGTCCTTGATGACCTGCGGCAGCCAGAATCCGATGCCGTAGTTGCCGGCGGTCATCCCGAAATACACCACGCACAGCAGCCACACGGCGGGATTGCGAAACGCGTCGGCGAACTTGTGGCCGCCCCTGCCGCTGCGCTTCTTGGCCTCCTCCTCCTCCTGGAGCCGCCCGAGGATCAGCCGCTTTTGGGCGTCATCGAGCCACACGGCTTTGGCCGGGTTGTCGGTGAGGAAATACAAAGTGATCAGGCCCGCGAGGAACGAGGGGATGCCCTCCACCAGGAAGAGCCACTGCCACGCCGCCAGGTGACCGGCGCCGCTCATGCGCCCCAGAATCCACCCGGAAATCGGCCCCGCCACGACGCCCGATAGCGGAATTGCGCTCATGAATACCGCCACCATTTTGGCGCGGTGCCGGCTGGTGAACCAGAATGTCAAGTACAGGATCACGCCGGGGAAGAAGCCCGATTCGACGACGCCGAGCAGGAAACGCAGGGCGTAGAAACCGGTGGCGCTGCGGACCAGCATGGTGCAGGAAGAGACGACGCCCCAGGCGATCATGATGGGGCCGATCCAGAAGCGGGCGCCCACCTTTTGCATGATTACGTTGCTGGGCACTTCGAAGAAGAAGTAGCCGATGAAGAAGATCCCGGCGCCCAGGCCGTAGACCGAGTCGCTCATATGCAGGTCCTGCTGCATCTGGAGCTTGGCGAACCCCACGTTGACGCGGTCCACATAGGCCAGGATGTAGCAGAGAAACAGGTAGGGCATCAGCCGCCAGACGACCTTTCGGTAGGTGGCGGTTTCGAACCCGGAGACGGGGGGAACATCGGGGGAATTTATCATGGGTCGCAGTCTTCCCTGGAGTAACAGGCAGCCGGGCCAGTGTCAAGTGGAGCGGGAGCAGACGACGCGGCGGTCGAGGACGGCCTGGACGAGGCGTTCGAAGCGGGATGGTTGGGGAATCACGGATAGGTCCTTCCGATTCGAGTATGGAGGGCGGGATTATATTTTTGAAAGTTTTGTCACCGGGATTTTGGGGCATGGTAGTATCTTTGGTCTCTCGAAAGGTACGAATGTCAGGTGCATTGAGGAAACTTCTTCTCCTGCTGCCGCTGGGCGGCCCGATTGCCATGGCTCAGGGGATGCCGCTCGGCGTCGAACGGATGCGGTGCGAATACCTGTCCGACCCGATGGCGGTGGAATCCGGCGCGCCGCGCCTGAGCTGGACGCTGGCTTCCGGGGAGAGAGGGCAACGGCAGACGGCTTACCGGATTCTGGCCGCCTCCCATCCGAGTCTGCTCGAGCGGAACAAGGGCGACCTGTGGGACAGCGGGAAGAGGGCGGACGCCGAGACGATCCAAATACCGTACGGCGGTAAGCCGCTCGCCTCGCGGCAGCAGGTCTACTGGAAGGTTCGCTTATGGGACGAGCGCGGCCGGGTGTCGCCCTGGAGCGAGACAGGCAAGTGGTCCATGGGACTGCTCCAGCCGGCGGACTGGAAGGCGGAGTGGATCAGTTACCGGGACACGTCGCCGCTGCACGCTTCGCGCGAATCGCTCTATCTGCCGCCGGCGCGCCACTACCGCAAGAATTTCGAAACCGGGAAGCCCGTGCGGCGCGCCGTCCTGTACGCTTCGGCGTTGGGTATTTTCGACGCATACGTCAACGGCCGCCGGGTCAGCGAAGCGATGTTCGCTCCGGGGTGGTCCGACTACACGCGGCGAAGCTACTATCGCGCCTGGGACGTCACCGGGCTACTCTCGGCAGGCGGGAATACGCTGGGCGCAACCGTCGCCGAGGGGTGGTACTCCGGATATGTCGGCTATGGGCTGCTGGTGGGTTACGGACCGAACAAGGCAGGCCGGTATATGTACGGGAAAACGCCGGCGCTGATCATGCAACTGGAGATCGAGTACGCGGACGGCTCGCACGCAATGGTGGCAACCGGTCCTGGCTGGGAGACTGCCACAGGACCAGCGCTGGAGGCCGATATCCTCATGGGCGAGACCTACGATGCCCGTAAGGAACCAACCGGCTGGGAGCCGGCGATCCTCGCCTCGGACAACGGAAGCACCAAGGCAGTGTTCTGGGACGCGGCGGGCGATCGGGAGGTGGAACTCGGCTTTCGCCGCCCTTCGAAAATGCAAGCCTACCCGGGACCGGACATCCGGCCGATCGAGGAGATCAAGCCGGTGGCCATCCTGAATCCCGCGCCCGAGACGTATGTCTTCAACATGGGGCAGAATTTCTCGGGTGTCGCCAGGCTGAAAGTGAAGGGGCCGGCCGGCGCGCGGGTGCAGCTTCGCTTCGCCGAAATGGTGTATCCGGAAGGCCGCATCATGACGGAGAACCTTCGAAAGGCGCGAGCCACCGATTCGTATATCCTGCGGGGCGACCCCGAAGGCGAGACCTGGGCGCCGCGGTTCACTTACCACGGCTTCCAGTACGTTGAAGTGACGGGCTATCCGGGCCGTCCGGATATGGATGCAATCATGGGCATCGTGGTTCATTCGGACACGCCCCTGACGAGCCGCTTCGAATCGTCGGACCCGATGACGAACCGTTTGTTTCGTAACATCGTCTGGACCCAGCGTTCGAACTTTGTCGAAATTCCGACGGATTGCCCGCAACGCGACGAGCGGCTGGGCTGGACCGGCGATGCGCAGATCTATGCGCGGACGGCGACCATCAACGCGGACACGGCGGCGTTCTACACCAAGTGGCTGGACGACCTGGAAGAATCCCAACGGCCGAACGGGGCCTTCCCGGACTATGCTCCGTACCCGATGCAGCACGGATCGCCGGGAATTTATGCGTACGGCACGGCCTGGATGGACGCCGGAATCATCGTGCCCTACGGCGTGTGGAAAGCGTACGGAGACGTGCGGGCTCTGTTACGCCATTGGGGCGCGATGACGCGGTTTATGGAGTTCCGGCGGGAGTTGAATGGAGGCTACCGGGGCTCGGACAAGTTCCACGCGTGGGGCGACTGGCTGGCGATCGGCAGCAACACACCCATCCAGTACATCGACGCCGCATATTACGCTTACGACACGCGGTTGATGGCGGAGATGGCAGCGGCGCTGGACAAGGGGACGGAAGCGGCGGCGTACCGCGAGTTGTACCAGAAAATCCGCGGCGTATTCCAGGCGGACTTCGTGAATGCGGACGGCACTCTGAAAGTCGATACCCAGACCGCGTACGTGCTGGCCCTGTCGCAAGGACTCTTTCCGGAACCGCTGCGGCAAAAAGGCGCCGACCGGCTGGCGGCGATGATCCGGGACAACAGCTATCACATGACCACCGGCTTCCTGGGGACCAGCCCGCTGCTTCCGGTGCTATCGGCCAGCGGCCATCACGACCTGGCGGCCCGGCTGTTTCAGAGCCGGGAGTTCCCCGGATGGGGCTACGAAGTGGAGAATGGCGCCACCACGATTTGGGAACGGTGGAACAGCTACACGAAAGAGAACGGCTTCTTCGCGCCGGCCATGAATTCTTACAGCCACTATTCGTTCGGCGCCGTGGGAGAGTGGATGTTCCGGTGGCTGGCCGGGATCGACTCGGACGGCCCGGGCTATCGAAGGATTGTGATCAGGCCCGGTCCGCCGCCCGCAGCGGATCGTACTCCGCCGCCCATCCGATGGGTAACGGCGGAGTACGACTCCATCCGCGGCAGAATCGCTTCGAAGTGGAGTGTCGAGGACGACGGTTTCCATCTCGAGGTGACGATTCCGCCGAACACCACGGCGGTGGTGATGATTCCCGCGCCGGCCGCGGCGGCGGTGAACGAGAGCGGACGTCCGGCCGGTTCCAGCGGGGACGTGAGGTTCTTGCGCCAGGAGGACGACCGGGCCGTATTCGCGGTGAAATCCGGCAGCTACCGATTTCAGGTCGGTCGATAGCCCGATACCGGCCCTTGCGCTTTGATAGAATGAGGCCACGACTTCGAACACCGCGACTGTGGCCGTATGGACTTCAAGGGTCTGGATCTGAACCTGTTGTACGTCCTGGACGCCCTCCTCCAGGAGAAGAGCGTCACTCGCACGGGCGAGCGGATTCACTTGAGCCAATCCGCGACCAGCGGCGCCCTGGCGCGGCTTCGCGAATTCTTCGACGACGAGCTGCTGGTCCAGATCGCCCACAAGCTGGTGCTCACCCCCCTGGCCGAAGAATTGGTGGAACCGGTGCGGGATCTGTTGATGCGGGCCGAGGCAATTGCCCGCAAGCTTCCCGCGTTCAATCCGGCGGCATCCACCCGCAGGTTCCGGCTGATCATGTCGGACTACGTGACCAGCGTGCTGATGC
>Ga0310039_10001141_pt1 | contig 19461 bp, 13 predicted proteins | sample Sb_taG_4_FD_200460 | JGI IMG/M metagenome (GOLD analysis project Ga0310039, IMG submission 200460) | Peat soil microbial communities from Weissenstadt, Germany - Sb_50d_6_BS metaG (v2) (version 2) | ecosystem: Environmental > Terrestrial > Soil > Wetlands > Peat | place: Germany: Weissenstadt...
CAGCACGCCTTCATATTTCCCCTTCGACGAAAGAATCCCGCCCAGCCCCTTCAACGAATCGAGATCCGCATGTGAAAACTCAAAAGTAGCATCGAGCGGCGTATCGCCCGGCTCGTCCGCATCCCATGGCCCGAATTCGCCCTCTGAATCGATCTCCCCGATCGGCTTCGGATTGGACAATGTGGCGTGAAAATGCGCAGGCTGATCGAACGAAAAGGATTCCATCACCAGATGATGAATGTCCCATTCATGCGGCAATTTGCTCGGGTCACGCGGCAGCGTCGTCACCTTCGCGTCGTCCGCGGTGATCTCATCAATCACCACCGGCAGCTTCATTTTCGGCTTCGGCTGTTTCGGACCCACCGGCGTGTTAAGCGATCGAGGAGGAACGGTAATATCCAGCCCTTCGATGTGCACGGCCGCCACACGCTTCGTCTCCGCCAGCAACGACTTCAAATTCGCCGAGAGCGTCAGCGTTTCGATGGTCATCAACGGCGGCACATCCGTCCGCCCGTGAAATCTCAGCGAAATTCCGTGCGCCGCGACGTAAACGCGTGGATAAACGTAAACTTGGAGATCGCGAATCTGGACGTCGCTATGAAATCTCTCGCCCAGCGCCGTAACCAAATATTCCCGCAAGCGCCCGCGCTCGGTGTACGTCAACGTCACCGCCGTCGCGATGAAGAGAATCACGATGACGCCGCAAGCGAGAAGGCTGCGACGCAAAATCTTTCCAGCCAAGCGGGGTCTCCTGAGTAACTCGTTCGTTTGATTCGCCGAGTCTCGACTCGGACGCAAATCTCATCGCACGCACATCATTCTTTTACGATTTCGCCTCCCTTGATCACCACTCGCACGTTCTCCAGCACGCTCACGTCCGCCAGCGGATCGCCATCCACCGCCACCAAATCCGCAAACCTCCCCGCCTCGAGCGTCCCCACGCGATCCTGCCATCCCAGCAAATCCGCGGCGTTCACCGTCGCAGTCTGAATCGCCTGCAACGGCGTCAATCCCAGCTTCACCATCACCGCAAATTCATGCGCGTTCAATCCATGCGGATAAACCGCCGCATCCGTCCCGAAAGCCACCTTCACGCCTTCATGAAACGCATGCGCCACATTTTCCCGCGCCGCCGGCATCACCACTCGCGCCTTGGCAATAATTCCCTCGCTCAATCCCAGCGCCTTGTAGTTCTCCAAGAACCAATCGCTCAAATAAAGAGTGGGCACAAGATACGTCCCGTGCTCCTTCATCAACCGAATGTCTTCATCATCGATGAAGCTGCCATGCTCGATCGAATCCACTCCCGCCATCACCGCGTACTTGATCCCCAACGCTCCGTGCGCGTGCGCCGCCACTTTCCTCCCCAATCCGTGCGCCGTAGCCACGATCGCCTGCATTTCCTCGAGGCTGTATTGCGCGTTCGCAGGATTGTCGCCCTCGGAAAGCACGCCGCCGGTGGCCATGAATTTGATCACGTCCGCGCGGAACTTGATGTTCTCGCGCACCTTCGCCATCACGCCCGCAACACCATCGGCTACGCCTTCTTCCATCGCGTGATATTGCGGCGCCAAAAAATTCTCATCCCCGTGTCCTCCGGTAATGCTCAAAGGCGGCCCCGACGCCTGCATTCGCGGCCCGCGCACGTCACCGGCATTGATCGCCTCGCGCAATGCGATGTCCGCATACCCAGCGCCACCCACATTCCGCACCGACGTAAATCCAGCCTCGAGCGTCACTCGCGCGTTGCGCGCTCCCAGCAGCGCCTGCCGCGGATATGACAGCTTCAATCCTCCCGGCCCCAGCGTCTGCGGCGCCATCGTCAAATGCGTATGGCAATCAATCAGCCCAGGCAGCACCGTCGCTTTCGACAAATCCACCACGCGCGCATCCTTCGGCAGCCTCGACTCGAGCGCGCTAGCATCGCCAATCTCTTTAATCCGCTCGCCCTCAATCCAAATAATCTGATTCGCCGCATATTTCCCCGTGCGCACATCCAACACGCGCCCAGCCTTCACCGCGACAACGTGCCCAGCTCCCGCGGGAGCTACTGCCTGTGACATCAGCGCGGGCGCCCCAACCAACGCGACGATCAAAATCATCACCAGCGCAATTCGCTTCATCGCCTCTCCCTTCATTCGATTAATTCGTTTTCACGATAGGCAACGCCGTTATTCCGAACCCGAATTCCGGGTGAGGAATCCCTGTCTCTTCGCTTTCCAAATTGGCCTCCAACAAGCCACAAGCCGCCGAGATTCTAGCCTTTCGCAAAGCTTTTCCCCTGTGTTATTTTCCACCCCACATTCAGTCCAAGAATCGCACGCCCGTGAATCACTCAGTCAAGAAGGAGCGCCCATGTCCACGTCCCATCTCGTTCTCGCTTTCGTCCTCTCCGCCATTGCCACCAATCTCACCGACTGGTTTTTCTTCGGCGTCCTTTTCCACAAAAAATATCTCGTCTATCCCGAAGTCTGGTGGCGCCCGCGAGGCGGCGCCGGCGAAACGAAAGCCATCGTCTGGAGCTCGCTTCTGAGCCTTCTCTCCATCGCCGGTTTCATCGTCGCCTGCAGCATCTTCTCCATTCGCGGCTACAAGCCCGCGCTCGAACTCGCCGCGCTGATTTGGCTGATGGCGCCGCTGCCCATGACCATCACCAACGCGCTGTTCGTGAAAATGCATCCGCTGATCGTTCTTACGCATTGTCTCGGCTGGTTCGCGCGCTTCACCATCGCCGCCCTCGCCGTGGGCTGGCTCCTCGGCTAGCTCATTTTTCTCATGGGTCGTGCCGGGAGCCTCCTCCCATTGACTGCAACCCTAAGTTGGAGCAAGATTCCCGCGAGCCGCTGAAGCGCTCGCCTCAGCCCAAGTGGTCCGTTGGCTCCCGACGGCCCGTGGTCATGATCCTGTCCCTTCAGCCTCGCATACCCGCCCTCTGGGCGAAGGAGACTCAAGTGAAGAAACTGTATGTGGGGAATCTCCCTTTTCAAGCAAACGAGGAAGAGGTGCAAGCGCTCTTCAGCGAAGCCGGGATCAAGGCCGATTCAGTTGCATTGATCCGCGATCGTTTCTCGGGACAGCCTCGCGGATTCGGTTTCGTCGAGATCGGTGACGACGGGGAAGCTGAAAAAGCCGTTGCCGCTCTCAACGGAAAAGATTTCAAAGGCCGCAAGATCGTAGTCAATGAAGCCCGCCCGCAACGCGAAGGCGGCGGTGGTGGTGGCGGCGGACGCGGTGGCCGCGGCGGTGGTGGCGGAGGCGGCGGCTATGGCGGCGGTGGTGGTCGCGGCGGTGGTGGCGGCCGAGGCGGCGGTGGTGGCGGTGGCGGACGCCGCGACTGGTAGCACCCTGGTTCGTTTAAATTTCTGGCGTCTTGCGGCTTCTCCAGTAGGGGAGGGTCTTCTGACCCTCCCGCATTTCGGCTTTCTTCTATCCGCGTCGCGCCGCCAGCGAATATTCGCGGTTTCTCTTTCCGCACGGAGCATCTAATTTCCGTCGAATTGATCGCGGCAGTTTAGCTTTTCGTTTTCATTGTAGGAGCCACTGATGCCCCGCGAAATCCAAACTCTCCTCTCCGCTCTGGAAGAAGCCTACAAAGGCCCGGCCTGGCACGGCCCAAGCCTGCGCGCTTCGCTCTCGCGAGTAACTGCCAAACAAGCCGCGCAACGCCCCGCTCCCGGCCGTCACAACATCTGGGAACTTACGGTTCACGCCGCCTACTGGAAATACGCTGTCCGCCGCCAGCTCCTCGGCGGGCCCCGCGGCAGCTTCAACGAAGAAGGCAGCAACTGGTTCCAGCGCGCCGCCGAAAATCTCAATCCAGCCACAAAGGAAGCACTCTGGCGCCAGGATCTAGCCGCGCTAAACCGCGAACACCAATCGCTGCTCCGAGCCGTCCGAAAAGTCCGCGAATCCCAACTCGATCAACGCGTCCCAAAAAGCAAATACACCCGCCGCCAAATGATCGCCGGCGTAGCCTTCCACGACGTCTACCACGCCGGCCAAATCCAACTCCTCAAACGCCTTATGTCCAAGAAATAATCGCGGCACCGCATTTCATCCCGCCGACTTCCCCCGCGCAAAATCCAGCTCCACCTCATCGATATAACACCAACCCCAATTCTCTCCGGGCTCGATCGACCGCATAATCGGGTGCTTTACAACGTGAAAGTGCTTGGTAGCATGCTTGTTCTTCGAAGAATCGCAGCAACCAACATGCCCGCAGCTCAAACACAGCCGCAAATGCACCCACGTGTCGCCCATCTTCAAACATTCCTCGCACCCATTGGTACGCGGCTTCACGTTCTTGATTTGATCCATGTGCGTGCATACGCTCATATTCTCTCCTCCTAAATTTCAGCCAGTGCCCGGTGCACAAGATGAATCGCAATCGCTCCTTCGCCCACCGCCGACGCCACGCGCTTCACATTTCCTGAGCGCACATCGCCTACCGCAAATACGCCCGGCAAGCTCGTCTCCAGCATCGATGGCGGCCGCGCCGTCGATTTCCATGTGGGCCCGCCGCCGTTCGCATGATCCAAATCCCGCCCGGTCAGAATGAATCCCTTATCATCCATCGCCACGCAGCCTTGCAGCCACTCCGTCCGCGGCGAAGCTCCCGCCATGATAAATACGTGGCGAATGTCGCGCACCGAAGTCTCGCCGGTCGCCTTGTCCTGCCAAGTCACACGCTCGAGATGCGCGTCTCCCTCAACGCCGATGATTTCCGTCTTGTAGTGCATCTCGATCAGCGGATTCTCTTCAACCCGCTGGATCAAATACCGCGACATGCTCTCCGACAATCCGCCCGACCTCACCAGCATGTGCACTTTCCTCGCCGACTGCGAGAGAAACACCGCCGCCTGGCCCGCGGAATTCGCGCCGCCCACAACAACGACCTCCTCCTGCGCGCAAAGCTGCGCTTCCATGTGAGTCGCGCCGTAATAAATTCCCTGGCACTGAAATTTATCGAGGCTGGTGATCCGCGGCTTGTTGTATTGTGCCCCGCTGGCAATCACCACCGCGCGCGCCGGCAGCCGGTGGCCGTTGTCCAGCACAAGTTCGTACGGACGCTTCCCGCAATCCAACCGCGTGACGCTGTGCCCCACCATCATCTTCGCGCCGAATTTTTCCGCCTGCGCAATCGCCCGCGCCGCCAATTCCTGCCCCGAGACTCCTGTCGGAAATCCCAGATAATTCTCGATCTTCGAACTCGATCCCGCCTGTCCTCCGGGCATCGACGACTCGATCATCAACGCGTCCAGCCCTTCCGAAGCCGCATAAACCGCCGCCGCCAATCCCGCGGGCCCAGCGCCCACAATGATCAGGTCGCGCACTTGCGCCTGATCGATCGCGCTGTTCAATCCCAAACAATCCGCCAATTGCGCGATCGACGGATTCCGCAACACGGTGCGCGCGTTGCATATCACCACCGGAATTTCATCCAGCTTCACTTCGAATCGATCGAGCAGCCCCTGCGAAGCCTTGTCCGTGTCGAGATCCACGTACGTGAAAGGATGCTCGTTGCGCGTCAAAAACTCCCGCAGCCGCAGCGTATTCGCCGAGTGCAGCGAACCCAGAATGATCACGTCACCCATGCCCAGGCGTACAAGTTCCAGCCGCCGCAGGATGAACGCGCGCATGAAAATCTCGCTGAGCTCCGCATCCCTGGCAACGATCGACCGCAATCCTTCAGGCTGAAGCTCGAGAAAATCACCTGCCTCCGTCACGCGCCCGCGCACCAGGCATCTCTGCCCGGAAATCATCGCGAACTCGCCGGTGAATTGTCCCGGACCGTAGGTCACGATCAAGTGTTCGCCCGTTAAATCCGGCTGCACAATCTCCATCGCCCCGGAGAGCAAAACAAAAAACGGCACGCCGGTATCTCCAGGCTCAAATAAAATCTCGCCCTTCGACACCTGTCGCACCTTGCTGACTGAACGTACCCGCTCAACATGCGCAGCACTCAACACAGGAAAAGCCTGCGTGCGAACATCCAACGCGCTAGGCAAAGGCGCAGAAGCCATGCGACCTCCTAATGCCAGATAAAAGCAATAATCATTTGACGACGCCCAGCCTTATGAAGATTCAAAAGCAGCCAATCGCGGCGCCGTTGGTAGCGCCGGCGTCCCCGCCGGCATCTTACGACTACTTGTGGCGGCCAGGGCAGCAATCGTGCGCGGCGTGCAGTGGAAAATTAGCAGCGCAGATTCGGTTGTGAGCTCCGCGCGTGAGCGATGCCTATGGTGGAATCGCGGCCGTCAGATGCCGGCAGAGACGCCGGCGCTACTTTTCTGCCCCGCTATCGTGCAGCAGCACCGCATCCGATTCGACATGATTCCGCAACATCCCGATCGTCTTCCCATCTGGCGAATAATCGAATATCTGGATCGTATCCGCCGGAAAATTCGTAATCTGCCGGCCCTTCGACCCATCCAACGGCTGCAACCAGAGGTTCTCGGTACCATTCTCGCGAATGTTATAAACGAGGGCCTTTTCATCTGGCGTGAATCCTGGCGCTCCGGAAATCCGCGGATCGGGATTCAACATTCGTACCGGCGGCTTCGCTCCCGCATCCAAATCCACCACAGCGACCACAGGCACCGGAGCAGTCTCCACGGTCTTGACAAACATCACCGTCAGCATCTTTCCATCGCGGGAAATGTCGAATCCGATTGTGCCAATGAAGGCGTCGGCGAGACTCGTGCCCGGAACAAACTCCGGCTTACCACCTTCGATAGACACGCGCTTGAGCTGGTTTTCGTTGAAGTCCTGGTAATAGGCCCACTTCCCGTCGGGCGAGCACAACGGCGCTATGTCGTTCGACCCATCGGTCAGCTTCTTGGGATCTGAGCCGTCGGCGCCCACCCGCCAGATATTCGTCTTGTTGATTCCGGCATGACCGGACCATGAGAATAGAATGTAGCGCCCGCCATTGCATCCGACCGGCCGCACAATCTGCGAAGCAGGATCGCTCAGCAGCGTCGTCTTGTTGCTCCCATCCACCGACATGTGCACGATATCGCCGCCGGAATCGAAGTAGAGATCCCCGTTGCTGGCCCATCCGAAAACAAACGCATTCTTATTCTGTGCCGCCGCCGGACTCGGCGGAGTTCCGCTAAAACCGCCCACCGGCAAGTAGTACATCGTTCGTGTCATTTTCTGTTGGATCGCCGCAAGCGTCTTCCCATCCGATGAAAGCGACAAAGTTTGATAGTTGTTCGTATCCTTCGTCACCGGCCGCAGTTTGCCGCTGGGATACGAAATGAATCCGATCTGGTTTCGTACGTCGGGGGTAATTTTCTTCTGATAGGCCGCCAGGAAACCGCGCCCATCGGGCGTCCACAAGAATCCGTTCAGAATTACTTGCCCGAATCCGGAGAACGTCTGTCGCTTACCCGAAGTCGGGTCCCTGAGTTGAATCTGGGTGAAGGCGTCGGATCCATCGGCAAGCGGCGCCGCGACCTGCTTGCCGTCCGGCGACCAACTGATCGGCGGAACGGCCGCGGCATCAATCATCGATTCCACGGTGACTACTGTTTCGTCGGTGCCATCCGCGTTCGCGGTGAGAAATTGATCCTTGCCAGCCTCCGGGCTGTTTCCTCTCATGTATGCGATGCGCTTGGCGTCCGGCGAAAATGTTACGTCGGTGTCAATGTTGCGCACCACCACTTGCGGCGTGCCGCCCAGCACCGGCGCCCGGTACAAATTGAATCCCGTATGCAAGCGATCCATCGCCTTGCGGAAATAAATGGAATTGCCGTCCGGTGAGAATTTGAGGCTGGTGTAAAATTCATCCGCCGGCGGAATCACTTGCGTGTCGCTGTTGGTCGGCACGTTGCGCAGCCACAAGCTTTCCTTGCCGTTGTCCTCCAACACGCTCAAAAGATACTTGGAGTCCGGCGAAATCGCCGCCGCAATCGTTTTTCCGTTGTCCGTCACCTGCGTCATGGTGAAATTCTCGAACGGCGTCGCGCCCTTGCCGCTGAGAAGCGCGTAAATGCCGTAAGCCGCCGCAGCTACGAGCAGCAGCACAATAATCACGCCCGCGGTCAGCCCCAACTTGTGCTGCTTCGCCGCTTCGACGATCACCGTGCTGCCCGATTGGCGCACCGAGGATGAATCGCTCAGCGCAGCAGGCATCGCGCTGATTCGCGAAGAGGATCCGCCGGTCGTCACCGCGCCCTGTTCGGCCAGATCCGCCATCGGCGAAACGACGCTCCCCGAATGTGAATCACGCAGAAGCCGCTGCAAATCTGTCCGCAAATCGGAAGCGTGCTGGTAACGCATCTTGCGGTCTTTCTCCAGCGCCTTATTGATGATGCGCTCGAGATCCGCCGGCATCTCCGGATTAAGCCGCGACACCGGCGCTGGCACTCTGTGGAGGATCGCGTCGAAGATGGCCGCTGACGTAGTGCCCTTGAACGGCAGCGCCCCCGTCGCCATTTCGTAAAGCACCGCGCCGAAAGAGAAAAGATCGGTGCGCGCGTCCAGCTCTTCTCCCATGGCCTGCTCCGGCGACATGTACATCACCGTGCCGATCGCCGAGCCGGGGCTGCTCAAGATCTGATCGTCAGGCGAAGTGGGCATCGCCGTCGCGTCCACATCCGTAAACGCCTGCTGCTGCGTGATAATCTTTGCCAGGCCGAAATCGAGCACTTTTGCCTGGCCGCTGCGCGTGCAGAAGATGTTGGCGGGCTTGATGTCGCGGTGGACGATGCCTTTCGCATGCGCCGCATCCAGCGCGCCGGCCACTTCAACACCGATCTGCAGCAACTCGTCCATGTGCACCGCACCGCGCGCGATGCGGTGCTTCAACGTCTGCCCTTCGAGGTACTCCATGACGAGGAACGCGTGGCCCTGCTCCTCGCCGATATCATGGATGGTGCAAATGTTCGGGTGATTCAGCGCGGAAGCAGCGCGCGCCTCGCGGCGGAAGCGCTCGAGCGCCTGGGGATCTCGCGCCGTCTCGTCGGGCAGAAACTTCAGCGCCACAGCCCGGCCAAGCCGCACGTCCTCAGCCTTGTAGACGATTCCCATCCCGCCGCCTCCGAGTTTTTCGAGGATGCGGTAATGGGAAATCGTACGGCCGATCATGGATGTGGATTCAGCCACAGGCGATGCATCTTACGCCCAGCCCCGAATCCAATCAATCGCAGCGCAGCGTCGCGTGTCTTCGGCGCGGAATGTCATGCCAGAGTCATGCGAATTGCGACGAATTGCGGCAAATGGCAAGTGAGAACTGAACAGAGAAGGTAAGTCTGACCCGGTCGGTCTTATCAGAACTTGCTAATTCCCTTCAATTTGTCTCGGTTCCGGCAAGTTGTGATGAATTTGGCTTCAAGGCTGTTAGCCGAAGGGTTTCTCGATCGAATCCAGCCCGGGGCGCCAAACTTCATTTGATATAGCGATGGAGGATTTCCACCAGGCTCTCGGCAGCCTTGGTTTCGCGCGAGCCCGCTTTCGCATCTTTGCTCAGCACGTGGAACTTAATCTCACCCTCAACAATCTCCACCAGCAAACCATTAACGGCGCCCCGGCAGGCGGCAATTTGCTGCAGCACATCAGCGCACTCCTTCTCCTCCTCAATTGCGTCCCGAATGCTCTGCAACTGCCCCTGAATCCGATTCACTCGAACGAGAAGTTTTTTCTTCTCCTCGATGGTATGCGCCATGGACAATCCCCCTTCGACATACTATGCTGGGTATAGTATCACAAGTCTGCTGTCACAGACGGTTCATACTCCTGGGTTCTAATCCACGCGGGGAACTCATCCGGGAACCGGGCAGCTCAACGCATTATTACCGTGGCACGTGAGGTCATCGTATGAACGGCCGGATCTTTGCAATCTTTGCCTCATGTCTGGGCCTGCTGGCAGGAGGTTGTGGTTCCAAACCCGACCTGCAAGCGGAGGCGCCCCCACCTCTGAGAGTCCAGAAGGTCGAGGACCGCAATCTGTTCAAAGTAGATCATCCCGACCAGTTCGAACTGGCAGACGCGATTGCTCATGCCACAACCTCGCAACTAAGAGTGACAGGCGCCGTTAGTCCGGATATTTCACGCACCGTTCCTGTGATTTCACTCGCCGCCGGGCGCGTGGTGGAAATCAAGGCTCGTCTGGGAGATACAGTCCAAAAAGGCCAGGTGCTGCTGCGCGTGCAAAGCGCAGATCTCTCCGGCGCCTACTCGGATTATCAGAAGGCTGTCGCGGACGAGCAACTTACTCGAACTCAGTTGGAGCGCGCGCAGCTTCTTTACGACAAAGGCGCCATCTCCCTGAACGATCTGCAGGTCGCGCAGGATTCGGACACAAAAGCCAAAGTCGATGTGAAAACTACCGCGGATAAGCTTCGAGTCCTGGGCAGCACGAATTTGGATCAACCCACCGGCATCGTCGACATTCGCGCGCCCGTGTCCGGCGTCATCACCGATCAGCAGGTCACGAATGCTGCGGGTGTCGCGGGCTTGGGCTCTCCGAATCCATTTACGATCTCCGACCTGAGTTTTGTCTGGATTCTCTGCGATGTGTATGAGAACGATCTCGCCAACGTGCACCTCGGGGAAAAAGCCGATATCTCGCTGAAAGCATATCCGGACAAGAAGCTCACCGGGACCATCAGCAACATTGGCCCGGTATTGGATCCAAACATGCGCACAGCCAAGGTGCGCCTCGAGGTGCGCAATCCCGGCTTGATGCGTCCAGGCATGTTCGTGACCGCTACGTTTCACGGGCAAAAGAAGGAGACACGCGCCGCTCTTCCCGCGACTGCAATCTTGCACCTTCACGACCGCGATTGGGTCTATGTGCCCGAGAAAGACAACCAGTTTCGACGAGTGGAAGTCACAGCAGGTGACATGCTTCCCGGCGGCATGCAGGAAATCATTTCCGGAGTCGAGCCCGGCCAGCATGTCGTACTGAACGCATTGCAATTCCAAAATACGGCGGAACAGTAATGATTCGCAAGCTCGTCGATTTCTCTCTCAACAACCGGTTCATCGTCTTGAGCCTCGCCCTGCTTCTGTTTGTTTGGGGTGTCATTTCATTCAAGGCATTGCCCGTCGAGGCGTACCCCGATGTTGCCAACACCTGGGTTCAAGTGATCACCCAGTGGCCCGGCCGCGCTGCAGAAGAAGTGGAACAACAGGTGACCGTCCCAATCGAAATCCAGATGAATGGAATTCCCGACCTTCAACACGTGCGTTCCGCTTCGTTGTCGGGACTTTCGGTGGTCAATCTGATCTTCGATGACAATTCCGACAACGATAAGGACCGCCAAAAGGTTATCGAGCGCCTCGCGCAAGTCCCGCTGCCACCGAACGTCAGCGCAAGTATTGGTCCCGATTTCAGCCCCATCGGTTCGATCTACTGGTACACCATCGAGAGCAGCAATCCGGCTTACGACGTGATGGAGCTGAAGTCGATTCAGGATTGGGTCATCAGCAAGTACATGAAATCCGTGCCGGATGTTGTGGACGATTCCTCATTCGGTGGAATCACTCGCGAATACCAGGTCCGTGTCGACCCCGACAAATTGATTTCCTACGGCTTGAGTTTGGCTCAGGTCGAGCAGCAACTCACCAACGGCAACGCGAATGCAGGCGGAAGTTTCATCGAACAAGGGTCGCAACAGATCAATGTGCGTGCCGTGGGATTGGTCCGCAATGTCGCGGATATCGAGAAGACCGTAATCAAAACGCAAAACGGAACGGCCCTGCGAATCAAAGACATCGCTGTCGTTACGCAAGGCGCCAAAATTCGTCTCGGCCAAATTGGCAAAGCCATCCATCGGGCAGACGGCGTGGTGGTTGATGATAACGATGTCGTCGAAGGAATCGTATTTCTCCGCAAAAGCGCGGACACCGCGACGACTTTGGAAAGCATTCACGCCACGGTTCGCCGGCTCAACGATCAAATTCTTCCAGCCGGCGTCAAGATTGTTCCCTACTTGGACCGCGATGACCTGGTCCATTACACCACTCATACGGTGCTGGACAACCTCGCCGAGGGGATGATTCTCGTCGTCATCATTCTGTTCATTTTTCTCGGCAATGTTCGAGGCGCAATCATCGTCGCTCTGACCATTCCCTTCGCCCTGCTATTTGCCTCTATTTGCCTGGACCTGCGGCATATTTCCGCGAACTTGCTCTCGCTGGGCGCGCTGGATTTCGGCATGGTCGTGGATGGCTCGGTAGTGATGGTCGAGAACATCGTCCGCCACCTGAACCGGCGTGAGGAAGGAACACGCACGCTGTTGGACACCATTCGCACGGCCGCGCATGAAGTGCAGCGGCCCGTTTTCTATGCCATCGCCATTATCATCACCGCCTATCTGCCCATCTTCACGCTGCAGAGAGTCGAAGGAAAACTCTTCCGGCCAATGGCCTGGACCGTCGCGTTTGCTTTGCTCGGCGCATTGCTCTTTTCCATGCTTTTCGCGCCGGCGCTGGCGAGCTTCTTATTTCGCAGAGACGAAAAGCAGTGGCAAAACCCCGCCATGAAATTCTTGACCACGCGCTACCGCAAGGACGTCACCTGGGCAGTTCGTCATCGCGGGGTGACGGTCGCGGTCGCTGTGGCCGCTTTTCTATGCGCAATCTACTTGGCCTTCAGCGGCGTGATTGGATCCGAATTTTTACCGCATCTCGACGAAGGCGCGATCTGGGTACGCGGAACCCTGGCTCCCAGCACAGGACCAACCGAAAGCGCGCGAATCGCCGATAGAACCCGGGAAGTTCTTGCTTCTTTCCCCGAGGTCCCCCAAGTTGTTGACCAGATCGGGCGTCCGGATGATGGCACGGACACCACCGGATTTTTCGATACCGAATACTTCGTCGACCTTCTCCCCAAGGAAAAATGGCGGCCTGTCTTCCACCAGGACAAGGAGCGCCTCATCGCGGCTATGAGTCGCGAATTGGATAAAATTCCAGGCGTGATCTGGAATTTCTCCCAGCCTATTTCCGACAACCTCGAAGAAGCCGTGAGCGGCGTCAAAGGCGCCCTCGCGGTAAAAATCTATGGTGACGATCTGAAAACCTTGGAAGCCAAGGGCGATGAGATCGTCAACGTGATGAAAGACATTCGAGGTGTCGAAGATCTTGGCTTGTTCCGCGTTCTCGGTCAGCCCAACCTCGATTTTTCCGTTGACCGCGATGAAGCATCGCGCTACGGAATTAATGTCTCAGACGTTCAAGATGCCATTCAGACCGCCGTCGGCGGCAATGCGCTCACTCAAGTGCTGGTTGGCGAGCAGCGCTACGATCTTGTTCTGCGCTACTTGCCCGAATATCGCGATACCAAAGAAGCAATCGAAAAGATTCGCTTGCTGGCGCCCACTGGCGAGCGTGTCTCTCTGGCCCAACTGACCAAGGTCAGCGTCTCCGACGGAGGTTCCGAAATCTACCGCGAGGCAAACTCGCGGTACGTCGCCATTAAGTACAGCGTGCGAGGAAGAGATTTGGGAAGCACCGTAGAAGAGGCCATTAAGAAAGTCCACGCGGCCACGAAATTGCCGCCCGGCTACACCATCGATTGGGCCGGCGAATACGAGAGCCAGAAGCGCTCCGAGCGCCGTTTGCTGCTCGTTCTGCCCCTCACCATCCTGCTGATTTTTATCATTCTCTACGCCATGTTTCGATCGATGAAATGGGCGTTCCTCATCCTCACAAACGTGGCGATGGCTCGAATCGGCGGTCTACTCGCGCTGCTCCTCACCCACACAAACTTCAGTGTTTCATCCGGCGTGGGTTTTCTCGCGCTCTTCGGCGTTTCGGTTCAGACCGGCGTCATCATGGTCGAGTACATCAACCAGCTCCGAGCCAGCGGCTATGCCATCGAAGAAGCGGCGGTGGAAGGCGCCGTCCTGCGGCTCCGGCCCATCATGATGACGATGTTAGTGGCCACTCTGGGACTTCTTCCCGCTGCGCTATCACATGGGATCGGCTCCGATTCGCAGCGCCCCTTCGCCATCGTGATCGTCGGTGGATTGATCTCCGATCTGGTCATGAGCATCATTCTATTACCTACGCTTTATGTTTGGTTCGCACGGCCTGGCGATCAGCTTCCCATGCCCGAAAATGAGGGAGCTTGATGAAATTGTCGCCCTCCCTTTAGTTGATTTTCTCGCGCTCATCCCAAGATAGAATGGCAACACGGAGCGGCTGGCATGGGTTTGCCTGCCGCACTGGGAAGGAAACCTGCACATGAACAAAGCCGAGGTCTGCGCTCTTATCAGCGAAATCGCCATCATCCCCGCGATTCGAGTATCTTCCTCTGAGGAAGCGCACTTCGCGGCTGAAGCGGTCACTCGCGGCGGAATTCCCATCGTGGAAATCACCATGACCGTGCCGGGAGCTGTCGACTTGATCTCTCACCTCGTTCATTTTCATCCCAAGATGATGGTCGGCGCAGGGACCGTACTCGACCTCCAGACCGCGCGGCAATGCGTCGATGCTGGTGCGCACTTCTTGACTGCTCCGGGTTTCGATCCTGCGATTGTCGAATTCGCAGTCAAACAGAACATCGCCGTCCTGCCAGGCGCGCTGACGCCCACAGAAGTAATCGCCGCGTGGCGCGCCGGCGGCGACTTCGTCAAAGTCTTTCCTTGCGCGCAAGTTGGCGGGGACAAGTACATCAAGGCGTTGAAACTGTCCTTGCCCCAAATTCCATTGATTGCCGCCGGAGGCGTGAACCAGCAGACCGCTTTAGATTTTATGTTGGCGGGCGCCGCGGCCATCGGAGTCGGAACGGACTTGATTCCCATCGAAGCCCTTGAACGCCGTCAGGGAGACCGCATTCGAGAATTAGCCTTTCGCTTCGCAGGCTACGTCAAAGAAGCACGCGCTCGAATGCAGCCGGCAAAACGAACCGCCTCCAAAGGTCAGAATTTCACAGGAACCGAAAACTGTGACGTCCCTTGAGACGCCGGTCGTCCCCGCTCCTAAGCATTTGCATTCAGCCCCCGCCGTTTCTTCCTAGCGGCGGGTGGGCCAGCCTTTTCCAAAGGTTTGCGGTTTTAGGTGCCCCTTTCTTTCCGGTTTTGCAGTATGGGAAGGGTGGGGTCCCCCTTTGACTTTTTCCGAAAGTTCGACTCCCCGCGTGGTTCCCGATCTGCTTTGCGCCGGATCAACTTCCACTAGTACCCCTCACCAAACTGTTGACAACTTGGTACTCTTGTGATACAAGGGTTCGAGTAGTGCGCAGTCCCTAAGCGCGGGGCTGGCTCTTCTGAGCTTGCTGTACGTGTGCGCCGAAAATCTGGAATATAGGAGCACGACGCAATGGTTGGTTTCAGCGCCGGCGGCGGCAGCATTTCCCATCGTAGGGGGCTGGTTCACTACGCCCCAGGGGTGGCCGTGGGTTTGGGTTTGGCGTCTCGGGAAAAAACCCGAATCCACGCCGGGCCGGTGGTTAACCCCGGCCCCTACAACCGAATCGGCACCTTTGATTTTTGTTTCGGTTAGAAAAAATTCCGTCGTTTGTTTTGTTCAAGTTACGGAAAATTTAAATAAACCCTTGTTTCGGTTAGAAAAATGGCGAAGCGAATAAGAACCGAAAGGAGGAGCCGGATGTAGCTCACCTCTTCAGAGGTGAGGCAGTTGGCTGTTGAATTCGGTTTCGGCGCCTGGGTTGATTTTAGCGCTGATTCAACAACGACGAACGACACATGGCCGACAACCAAAGTCAAAAGGCCTCAGGTCTGAAGACCTGAGCTACATCGGAGCCGAGCCGCAGGTCGCGCGGATCCTACCTCTGCTTGTTGATCAGCTTTTTCAACGCTTCCTGATCCGGCGCCAGGAGCTCGGCGATCCGCTGGTGGTCGACGTCGGCGACGATGATTTGGCCGACCTCGGTGTTGACCTGCCGGAAAATGCCGTGCGACTTCATCTTCGCGGCCTGGTACTGATTGTCCTCGGTGGGAGTGACGTAGTGCACTGAGTCGGCCTTGAAGCGGTGCACCAGGAAGAGGTGAACGAGCGTCATCAGGCGCTTCCTGCGCAGCGATTCTGCAAAAGTATTCTGGTCGCGCACTGAGAGAATGCTGCGGCCGTGCCGGTCGTGAATGGGGGCGAAGACAACGTTGGCCACTTTCTCCTCGCCCTTGTCGTAGACTCCGAGCTCGAGCAGCTCTGAGCCCGCGCGATGCGGCCGCAACTGCACGTGCAGCGTCGCGGGTAGCTCGTAATGCCGCGTCCATATTGCGAGCCATTCCTCGAGCAGCTTCTTGGGCACTTCGGTCTGCACCAAGTGCTGGTGCTGCGTCGAGCCTTTGCCCATCGCCATGGTCGTCGCGGTGCGCCCCGACGTCGCGACCAGCGCGGCGTCTGCGCGCGGTCCGCCGACGAGCGTCTGCGGCGTGCGGTACGGCGATTCGACCATGCGCAGTTTTCGTTGCAGGCGCGCGAGCGAGAGCATGCCGTCTTGCTTGAGCGCGGTGGCGAATTCTTCGGCGGCGAGTCCGTCGATCTGATGACCGCCGTAGGTGATGAAATTGAAGACGAAGCCCAGCTTGCCCAATTCCTCCGGGAAACGCCGCATTTCCTCTTCGCTCATGCCGGTGGTGTCCCAACTGAACGACGGCGAGAGGTTGTAAGCGAGCATCTTGTCGGGGAATTCGGCGTGGATCGCCTCGGCAAATTCGCGGGCGTCGGCGAGGTCGGCGGTCTTGGTCTCCATCCACAGCAGGTCGGCGAAAGGCGCCGCTGCCAGCGACTTCGCGATGGCGTACGCAATTCCGCCGCGCACCTGGTAGTAGCCTTCGGGCGTTTTCGACGCTTCGCAGTCCCACTCGACTTCGGCGCCGAGCGCGCGCATCTTCTCGCGGGCGGCGTAGAGCGAGGCGCGCGCGGCGAAGCGCCGCCATTGATCGGCGCTCATCTCGAGCTGCTCGCCCTCGCTTTTGCGGAACTCGAGCACTTCGGCGACGGCGTCTCCGAAGGTCCGGAGGCGGGCCTCATCCTCCCACGCGTCGAGGAAACGCGCGGCAATGCGATCGAACATGGCGTCGATCGAGGACTCTTTTCCTGCGCGCAACGACGCCGCCGCCTCAGCAGCGAGCGCCAATATTCCTTTCTTCTCGAGCCACTCGCGCGCGACGGCGTGCTCTCCGGGCGCGATGGCGTAGAGAAGATGTCCGTTGAGCTCAGCGACTCCCAACTCGTAGAAATGCTGAATCAGCGCCAAGAAGCAGGGCTTGTAGGCGGGGACGTCGGGGTTCGTCGCGCCCAGCAAGAAGGGTTGATCGCGCTCGTCGCCGCGACCGTCGATCAAGTTGGCGGCTTCGGCGTCGGTGCGCGCGACGATCAGGCCCGGAACGCCCATGACGTCGAGCTGAAAGCGCGCCGCGTTCAATCGCTTGTTCTGCTCGTCTTGTGCCACAAGCACTTTGCCGCCCTGATGGCCGCACTTCTTCGTGCCCGGGCGCTGGTCTTCGATGTGATAGCCCGGCACGCCGACCTCCACGAAGCGGCGGATCAGATTGCGAACGTGCGGGTCGCCGCCGTGGCCGGTGTCGGCATCGGCGATGATGAACGGCCGGAAATCATGAGCGGGCGTCGCAGTGCGCTGCGCCTCGGTCATCCGCGAACGCAGATATTGCTGATTGCGATCCGCGGTGAGCAGAGCGCGCACGAGAGTCGCTGCTTCGTCGGGCACCTGGCTGAGCGGATAGCTGGCGAGATCTGGTCCGGGTTCCTCACTCGTGCCGCCTTTGGCGGACGTCGCCCAGCCGCCGAGATAAATTCCTTCGATGCCCATGCGCTTCATCGTCACCGCTTGCCCCGGCGAGTACGGACCGAAGGTAGTGATGGACTTGTGTTCGGCGAACAGATGTCGCAAGCGATCATGGAATGCTGCGGCGGCCTCGCGCGCCACGGCGTAGTCGATGGCGATGCTGCCGCGCTGCTCGACTACTTGCCGCGCAGTGTAGAGGCGCACGATTCCCGCGAATCTCGGGCTGTCGAACCACTTCTGCGTCGCGGCGATTTCCTGCTCGAACGATCTCATGACGGCGCTCCTTGGCTCTGGCGGCTGAAGTCGAGGTTCTCGGTGATGCGCGTTCCATCCCTTTCGAAAGCCTCGATGTAAGCGTGGATGCGGGACTTGGCGATGGTCAGGTCGTAGTTAGCGAGGTTGAGGTTCAACAGGTCGATGTACCAGGGCAGCTTGACGCCATTGCTGACATAGTTCGCGACGATTTCCCGCGCGATGGGCAGCGTGGTGGCCTTCGAGTCGTCGTGCACGTCGCGGTCACGGGCGCGCAGCAGCTTCTCGTACTCTTCGGCGAGCAACCGCGCGAAGAGCGTCGCGTTGAAGGCATCGCCGGCACGCGCGCCGGTCGCGGCGTCGTCATCGGTGAGCCGCGCGCCCTTGTGCAGCCATTCCCACAGGATGCTGACGCGGATCTCACCGGTCGCCATGTCTTCCATCAAGTAGAGCTCGTTGTCGTTGCCGAAGAAGTCCGCGGGCTTGAGCGCCGCGGCCTGGAATCCCTGCTCGAAAGCGTTGCCGTATTGCACGGCGACGCTCAGTAAATCTCGCGCGCCCCGGACGGTGCGCGGCGCCGCCTCGAGCAGCACCAGCCCGTCGGCATCCTCTTGCGTGTAGGTGAGCGGCGGGAACGCGCGCCCCAGTTGGTTGTCGGCGCCAACTTCCTCCCACACCGGCCGAACGATATGCACCATCTTCCAATGCGCCACCCACTTGCCGCTGGCCCCCGCGAGCATTTCGCGCTGGCCGCCGGCCTTCGCCCTGCGCATCCCTGCGGCGACGCCCGCCTCGGAGCCGACCGGGATGTTCGGTTCCATGCCGCCCTGCCAGAGGGCGCAGCGGCCGTTGCGGTCCGGTGTGTTCACCGCGCGGCGCACGCGATCCTCGTAGTTGCGCATGTAGCCGTAAGTCATGCCGATGGCATCAATATTCGGATTGAGGAAGCTCGGGTCCCAGGCCATCGCGTCGGCGACACTGTTGATGTAATCCCATCGCCCAGTGTTGAAGCCCACGAAGTGGCGGCCGAGCGCGGCGCGGATTTCCATCAACTGGAACGTTGCCTCGATTTGCTCGACGAGGACGTACACCTTGATCGTGCCCACCGGCAGCCCGAGGTGCTGCTCGAGCGCGGCGAGCAAATCGTTCCACAGCGCCGCTTCCTCGGCGGTCTGAATCTTCGGCAAGTAGAGGACGATCGACGCCCCCGAATCGCGCAGCCGCTGCTGATTGTTGACCACGTAGAGCGCCAGGTCGACGATTGAAGCGGAGAAGCCGGTGCCGTCCTGCTCGCGCACATGGCGGTCATCCAGGTGCAGTCCGCGCGCGCGGAAAATCTTGGTCGTGAATTTAAGTTGTTGGCGCCAGTCGGCGATGATCGTTCGCCCGAAAAATCCTTGCGCCCATTTGTTCATCTCCGCGGCGACTTCTTCGGCCACGCGCAGGAAACGTGCGTCGCCGTCGATCGCGAGGCGCAAATTGCG
>Ga0310039_10001142_pt1 | contig 19440 bp, 20 predicted proteins | sample Sb_taG_4_FD_200460 | JGI IMG/M metagenome (GOLD analysis project Ga0310039, IMG submission 200460) | Peat soil microbial communities from Weissenstadt, Germany - Sb_50d_6_BS metaG (v2) (version 2) | ecosystem: Environmental > Terrestrial > Soil > Wetlands > Peat | place: Germany: Weissenstadt...
GCACGGGACTGGGCGATACTACTTAGATCGGACTGCTGTTGCTTGGTGAGTAAGATTTCGCTGCCAGTAGCCATGACAGCTTCGATGCTAACAGTCTAGTAATGGTTACTCTGCGACAGGCCACTAGAGTGAGCGGCTCAATGTACATACCAGTGGGTATCTTGCGCCCTGTCCTCGTCCCTCGGCAGCTTCAATTTGTCGATCGGGCTGCCGCGGCGCTAGATTGTCGTCCATTGCTGTTCCTCCTCTCAGGGTGGTACTTTCCGTCGGTAAAAAAGAAAGTGTTGATCTCATTCGCCGAATGCGACGGAAGCTGGAAAGAGAAGGTGCTTCACAAGGTCCAGGGCAGGGACGGGTACTTCCCATTTCGGGGCGCAGGTCACCACAATCGCGCTCCTTGGCGTGTGTTCCGAAAACGCCATTTCACTTTCCAGTCGAACGGTGGGAACTCTGCGAGTCCAACTTACTTACAATCCGGAATTTCCTTTTTGATTGTTCGCGACATTGTGCAACGATTTCTGATCATTGCTCGGCGAAACTTTTTGTCTAATCGGGGGTTCACTCTGGCCAGCAGGAATACAATTGCGTCGGAGGGCAGCCATGAAGTCCGCCCGCTTCGTCTGACTCCGAGCCAGACATGCCCCGAAGGCAAACTGGACGCCCCAAACAATAGGGTGCCATCACGGTCTTTGCCTTCCGACGGAGAGGACGCAAGTCGCGTCCCTTGAAGCATAGGAAATTAAAAATCTCGCGTCATATGGAAGCAAGCTACTTTGCTTTAGGCGGATACTGGTCAATCATCCTGGTCAGAGCCCTATCCAACTGGTCCAATCTCTCTTTCCGGCTTTCCTTGATGGTGCCTTTGGCTTGAGCGGCCCACACCAGTTCCTTTTTCTGCCGGTCAAACATCTCCACGGCCAAGGATCCCTTTTTTATTTGCCTGGCCACGGAACCCGCCGTGGACGGATCGGCCGTTAAAGGCTTCCCACGTCGGCCTATAGGCTTAGCGGTTGTCTCGTCCTCATTGATGGTTAGCGATCCCGATAAACTCATCTCCTCTCGCGTTGGGCTTGTGAATGGGTGGAAAGTACTGGTCATCGTATTCAACCTTCACGCCGGCCGCCAATGCGTTTCTCATATCCCTCATTACTAACTGGCCATACCAGTGTCTGGATTCGGCTAGAGGAAGCATGTGCTTGTTGCGGATTTTGAAAATGAGGTATTCACGCGAATCCTCCGCCAGTTGCGAAACCTGGCCTTCATGCAAGTCGAAGATCAGTTTGCGGTACTCCGGAGAAACCATGTCCTCAAACCTGGTTCCCAGATTCGTACTGGGAACGCTGTCATCGAAAGCGGATTTATAAGCTCGTTCCTCTAACCTGTCAAAGTCGGCTCCTGCGGACGCCTCTTTCTGCAACCTGGCTGCCAGTGTTTTCATTTCAGCCTCATCGGCAGCCAGGGTCTCTTTGGATTGAGCAATGGGATTGCCTGCGCTATCGACATGTACCTTCCGCTTGGGCACGGCCAGTTGGAAAAGATCCACCTGAACGAATCGTTCCGGATGTTGCGCGTAATACTTTTTTAGATCCGCATCGGTGAAGTCATTTGCCTCCCTTTGCATCGCCACTACAGCGTACTGCGCCATAGCCTGCAAATAGGTATATTTCGCCTTCTGCTGAAAAAGCAGGTCTTTCTCTACGCCCAGTTCGTGGCCCTTGGTGGCAAACTGAAGCAGGTCGGCATACTGATAAGCGAGTGCCAGAAGATTGCCGGGCTTGACGCCGGTCGCGCTTGCCAAATCTTCAAGTTCTTGACGCGTGACAATCGTCTGACAATCGGGGCCGGTCGCCGTCGGAGCCGTAGTGGTCTTGACAGACTGGAAATCCTCATTGGACATGACGGGCAATGGAATACTGTGGCAGAGCCCCAGCAAAGTAATCACCGCTTTATCGGGCGGGATTTGGGAATTAATCGTAAAAGAACTTTCGTCGCTGACCTGTGCCGTCTGCACGCCGGCCGGGCTCGCCTGCGCCCGAAAAGACGGGCCACCCATGATCGGCGAGACAACCAGAATCGATATCATTACGCAACGCAATGTTCGCATAGAAGCCTCCTAACAGTTTTTTCGAATTCACTGCTACCCAACTTCGTACATACAACTCGACAATACTAGCCCGCTGGTTCTCCAGTGGGCGGTGTTCTTCACGGGATCACCTCAAAAATCACGCCTCCGAGTCCAACCAAAGGTTGTGCCGTACCGAACAAATCTCCCTTGGCATCCGATACCAAGCCACCGAACGGGTTGCGCTGGCCTTGTGCCCCTTTGGAGGAGAAATCAAACACGATCTTCTCCTTCCAACGCCCGCCCGCGCCGGGCGTGAGCCTGAAAACGGTGCCGGCACCTTTTTGACCTTGCTGCCGGGCGCCGCCGAATTCGGTGGTACCAAAAAGGTTGCCGTATGCATCCAGGACCACGCCGGCAAACGGATAGAAACCGTCATTGCCCCCGATCGCGAAACTATGTAACACGATTTCCTTCCACTGGCCGCCAGAGTCAGACCTTAGTTTGAAAACCGTACCCACATTCGATGAACCGCCATTTGAAGTTGTTCCATAGAGGACGCCCCCTCGGCTCAGGATCAAACCGGCATAGGGATTAGCCCCGTCACGACCGCCCTGGAAGTTGTGCAGCACATTTTCTTTCCAGCCTTTCTTGCCGGGGGTTAACTCAAAGATCGTTCCGCCGAAGACGGTGCCACCGGCAAATGATGTGCCGTATAGATTACGAGAACCATCTATCGCTAGCCCGGAATAGGGATTCTCACCGTCATTGTTCCGACCGTGGAAACGATGGATGACGCTCTCGGTCCAGCCACCGCCTTTAGCAGGTGACAGTTGGAAGACTGTGCCACAACCCTCCTGGCAAGAACCTTCTGTAATACCGCCGCCTCCTACACTGGTGGTGCCATATAAGTTGCCAGAAGCATCGAAAACCAGACTGGAATAGGGGTGACACCCGTCCACTTGCCCATGGTCGCGAGCTCCGAAATCGTGAATCACGCTCTCGGACCAGCCACCGCCCGGCAGGCGTGTCAACTCAAAGACGATTCCGCAATCATGGCTGCCCCCGTATACAGTAGTGCCATAGAGGTCCCCAGACTGATCAAGAACCAGCGCGGAATATGGGGACTTACCGTCCGAAGGACCGCATGCGAAGTTGTGGAGTGTGGACTCTTCCCAGCCCCCGCTCCTGGAGCGAGTGAGTGCGAAGACCGTGCCGCAATAACTCGATCCGCCTGATGCGGCAGTGCCGTAGAGAGTGCCGTTCGCGTCGAGTGCAAGGCCGGCGACGGGATTTTCCCCCTCCGGAGCTGTCAGCGTGTACAAGACCTCTTCTTGACTTTTCGCCCACATCACCGTGCCTAGCATAAGAGGCATTGCTGAGACCGCAAGAACATTGCGGAGGGTTTGCCAGAAATCTCTTCGCCACATATGCGTCTCCTTTCGTATGACTCTTCTATAGTGAGTTCAGAAACGCGATCAACTCGCGCTGCTGTTGCTTGCTTAGCTGGCGGAAACTCTCCGCGGACTGCTCGGATTCGCAACAGTGCCGCAGAATGGATTCCTCGAGTGTCTTCGACTGGAGATCGTGCATGAATCGGCTTTTCGTCCGCAAACCCCAAAGCGGAGTTGTGCGTAACCAGTCGCTGAGATCGAACGTTTTGTCCTGAGGCAACGGAGGAATTCCGTCTTTATCCACCTTGTGGAGAAGGAAGTCGCTGAATGGGTGGATGATCTTATCGCCCAGGGCTTCGGGAATAGTGAACGTACCGCCATTTATCACCTTGCCCGCCCGACCCGTCGTGATGGACTCGACATGGCAAATGTTGCAACCGATGTTTACAAAAATCCTTTCTCCCGCCTTCGCTTCGTTTGTGGCGGCTAGGATCGGGTCACGAGGAGGGGCCATGGTGCTCCGCACGAACTGGGCATAGTGGTCGATGGCTTCCATGCCCAGATGGTCGGGCCGATCCTCGGGGTCGGCCGTATGTTTGCAGACCGTGGTAACGTCGTGCGGTTCCAGCCGATTGGTAATTCCCATCTCGTTCAGAGAGGCATCTGCAGAAAATGAAAGCAGGCTGGCGTGCTGATCCTTCCAACCAAACCGCCCCACCCGTTTGTGCCCTGGCGCTTCCAGGATCGGAACGCGGACGACTACACCCTTGATGACGCCGTTAGTCAGAAGCGGCTGGCGTTCGGCAATGTCTACGAGGGTTTGATCGTCGATGGCCTCGACGAATCCGTCACCGAGAGTGTTCAGGGAAGACCTGAGGACGCGTATTGTGTCCTCAGGTTGCACATGTTCTTGGGCCAGTGCGCAGATGGCACGATCGTTGATCAGGTCGCGACCCCTAATCGAGTGTTTGCCACGATCAATGGGGATGGCCGGCAGAACAAAGTCCCCGTTTTCGTTGTGGGAGCCTGCCCGCAACGCCGTAAATTGGCTCGAGCCGCCCGTGACCGGGTTCTGGTGACAATCGACACAGGATCTGGAATTGAACGTGGGGCCGAGCCCGGTGTCCTCGCCTTTTTCCTCTTCGAAGACTCTCTGGTCAAGAGCGAAAGTATCGCCCGGGGGTTCCGGGTTTCCGTTGCTCACGCTTCGTGAGCCTGGATGGCGCTGCAACGTGGGCGTCTTGAATCCGGTGGGGGCTTCCGCGGGTGAAGGGTGGCGGCTTTCGGACTGCGTGGCCGCGCCCAACAAACTGATGCCCGTCGTAGCCACCAAACCCATACATAAGAATATGAAGAACACATTTACATTTTTAGTAGTCATGTGTCGCATACCTCCTTCGAATCCTTCGGCAACTCTTTGCCATCGTCGGTGAATTGCTTCCACCTTAGATCACGCCGTCATGAACAATCGACGTTTACGACTTTCCTTGCCGAGCAGAGACCTCCCGGTGAGCTCCCGGTTAAAAAACGGGAGAAGGTCAAAGACCTAAACCTTTAATCTTCTCCCGGGGTTATGCTCAGTTAGTGGCTCTTACACTTCGCCTTTGCCCCTTTGGAGTTAAGGCCCCACGAGAAGCCCGTACACCCTTTACCGCAAGCAGTGGTAGCCGGAGCAAAGTTTTGGGCGCTCGAAACGGATGTAAAGAACGAGTTGTTGGTAGTGGCCTTAAATCCGTTCGCTGAACATGAATGATGAGGCGGGAGATTGCCGCTTGACCCCGTGTCATCATCTTCCAGGTAGCCGATCGTGGTGGGGTCGTTGTACTGGGGAACGACGGTCGCGTAATACTCGACCTTTGGCGAGAGCTTACAGCTCTTGCGCAGATTCTTGACCCAGTAGTTAATCGAGTTGAGGCCGAAGTTTCCCTGGCCGTACGCGGCATACACTGCGTTGCCACTTGTCGTGCAAACCACTTTGCCCCCGTTGCCCGAGCTCACGTCGACTCTGAACTGCGCCGGAGTCCCGGTGACACCGATCGATGTTGCATTGGTGAAGTAGTTGCCGTAAATGCCACTCGCGGCGGACGCTTTCGTTCCCTGGAAGCTGAAGTACACTTCCCCATCGGCCGGAATGCCAGGGTTGTTGAAGTTGAACAGACCGTTGTTGAACGGGCTCGTGGTATCACTGTCGCCCGAGTACAACAGACAATTCGCATTGCAGAAGAACGGAGCTGGCGGCAGCGCTTTTGGGTTCCAGTCTTTTTGCATGACGGCTGGAGTGCCTGGCACTGCCGGAACGGCCACTTTCTCACCGAGAGACATTGGCGGCACAAACTTGGCGTCTTGTGCCACCGCAAGTGTCATGAGAGTTGCAAACAAAATCGGTACGACAATCATCCTTTTCATTGAAGTACTCCTTTTCCTAAAGCGAAATTGAGTTCAGAACGGCCGTTGCAGATAGTCTGGTTTTGCAACCAAGAACCGCGGCTCCAAACGATCGTTCTGATCCTCACTGATCAAAAGCGATGTACATGGGAATTCGGGGTCATTACGTTCTTGTGGTTCTGAAGAGTGGGGAACGCCTGCCTGAAACCTTCAGCGCACGTCGCAACGCGGATGGGTGTGCAGCAGGCTACCGAATCTGTCCGGATCACGACCGAAAACACCGACCTCAGGTCCGAAATGAAGCGTGGGGCTCGCATATGTTCGGAAGCGCAAACCTACTCGGAGAAAGAAACAAGGGGAGATTTCCTGAGCGATGGTCGTCACAGGCAAGAGAGATCACGGCAGCCTCTCGCGTTGCGCACTGGGAGGTTAGATTGCTCGCGCCTGAATCAAGAAAGCAGCGTAGAATTGCGTCCGAGGGAGGGTCCATGACAAATCGCAAATTAACTCTGGGCCTGTTCGCGATTCTGCTGACCATTACAGCTTTAGCTCTGCCAGCAGCGGAACCAGCAAATGGTGTATCTGGTTTCAAGAACGTAAACGCTCCCGGCGCAATCGAGACCGATCCGTATGCGGTCAACAACCAGACCGTCATTGCGGGGGACTATGTCGACAGCGGCGGCGTCCAGCATGGGATGATCCTCAGAGGTACAACACTAACCACGGTCGATCGTAAGAACTGCTCGACCACTCCCGGAGGCACCGCGATTGCCTTTTACGGGATAAATATCAAAGGCGCGGTGGTCGGCTGGTGCCTGGACACCAAGACTGGCGTCAACGATGCGTTCTCCTATTCCAAAGGGAAATTCACGACCATCCTTCCCCCGGGTGCAACTTCCACCCAGGCTCACGGTATCAACGACAAAGGACAGATCGTTGGCGCGTACCTTGACTCCGGCAATGTCCAGCACGGATTCCGCTTGAGCGGCAAGAAGTACACGACTCTGGATGTGCCTGGCGGATATACCAATTCGGACGCGTGGGGGATCAATAACACCGGCTTGATCACCATCTTTGCTCTGAATAGCAGCGGCAAATACGATTCGTTCCTCTTCGACGGCAAGACCTACACCATAGAGGATGTTCCCGGCGCGGCCCAAAGTCTGGTTGCTGGAATCGATAATTTTGGCGACCGGATTTATACCGTCCTGGACCCCAGCAACAATAGCCACGGAGCCTTCTTCCTTAACGTCACAGGCGGCATGTACTTCACGTTTAACGATCCCAAGGGCAAGGGGACCACGCAAGCCTTCGGTCTGAACGACAAGCTTAAGATCGTCGGTCGCTACGCTCCAACGGCGGGGTCCCCGGGTCCTCCATATCAAGGTTACAAAGCGCTCGGCTGCTGTAAGCCGGGGAACAGGTGAGCAAAGCCACCGGCTCTATTGCATGCGGGGCAAGCTTGCGCTCGGCTTCGCGAAAGGCAGCGAAGCGATTTAACGGAGTGTGAGCGAGCGGTTTCGGTGCGGGGCAAGGCCCGGCATTTCGTTTACTCCAACTTGGCCTTCTCAACCTCGGCTTCACGCCGGATGGCGATGTCATTATCGGCGTCGCCCCAGAGTGCAAGAAAGGCTTGGAAAGCAACTTGCGCCTTGGCTTTGTCGCCAGCTCGGGCGAAGGCTTTCCCTAGTTGAAAATAGGCCAACACGCCAAGAGCGCAATTGGTCACGCGGCCCTTGTGTGCGAGAATCTCTTGGAACTGGGCAGCCGCGGCGCTTCCCTCACCCTGCATCAGATAGGCAAGGCCGCGAAGGTAAACGGGATATAAAGTATCAAAATCAAATGGGTTTCCGCCTAGCTCGAAGGGGGTTGTTATTCGCAGCAATTCAATCGCTCTGGCAGGGTTTTTGCGATCAATTTCGATGGCAGCCTGGATGCTCGGTATCCAATAGCCGTTCAATAGTGTGTCTGTCGCAAACTTGCGGTTGAGATCCTTGACTATCGCTTCCGCTCGGGCTGTGTCTCCTGCCCGCGCCAGCACCAGCGCGGCCACAGTTCGCACAGGCTTAGCGGAGCTCAGGCCGAGTGCAGCGGCGGCTTGTTGCCTGGCCAGTGACGGATTCCCAAACTCCGCGTCCCGCAGCGCTGTGTGCGCCTTCCAAGCGGCGGCACGCTCCGGCGACCCGCTTTGACGAGCCGCATCGACCGCTCTCGCGGACAGATTCCTCGCATTCTTAAGCCGCCCGTGGAAAGCCTCCGTATCAGATTGGCTGCCAAGAAGGTAATCCCTCATTCCCTGGTTGAAAGAAACGGGCGAAAGCCACCTTCCCATCTCCTGCGGGTCGTCGCGCAGAAAGCCCAGAATGTACGAGATCCAAGGGACAAGGTCGTGTTGCAGCTTGCGCCTGCCGGCCTCTTCGAGCGTCGTCTTGGCCTGCTCGAAGCGATTCAGATTCATGTAGGTGCCCGCCAGGTTCAAATAGGTCATGGCATCGTTGGGCTCTAATTGCAAAGCTTGCTGATATCCGCGTAGAGCCTGCTCGTACTGCCCCAGGTATCCGTCATATAGCGCCAGGTACTGATAGGGAGTCCGGTCCCGGGGGTAGGTTTCCTTCCACAATTCGTCAATCTGTGCCTCTTTCTCAAGCTCGCCGGTTACCAGGTCGTAGTAGTTCGAATCGATGCGAAGTCTTTCCCTCTCGCTAACCCGATTTCGAAGGGCATACGCTCTCTGGCTTGCGGCGACGGCTAGAGCCGTTTCGCTGAGATTGAAATAGACAGTTCCCAGCGCTACATATGCCATAGCGAAATTCGGGTCCAATTCAACGGCCCGCTGGAGTAGGGGTAAAGCGGCAGCATCTCCCTTGGAATAACGGTCACGCAAGGCCCGGCTGTACGCTTGCAATGCTTCCAAAGACGGCGTGGTCGCGCGTTCCAATGGCGTGTCATACTTTTGAAGCGAAACCAATGATTCGCCCAGCTTTTCGCGCATCTTGGCGCTGGCTTCATGCAACTTGGACAATATCTGCTCGCGCTTATCTGCCTCCACTTGCTCCGTATCCAACAAATCTCCGTTTTCACAACTCACCGCCTTCAGCGTGATGGCGTAGTGGCTCCCGATTGAGGAGATCGACCCTAGCAATATTGCCTTGCTACTCTCCCGCCGGCAGACTTCTTGTGCTACCTCCTGAGTCAAGGGGGTGTCGACGGCGCGCCCCATGTAATGAAGTTGCTGGTCGATCCGGTTTCGCGAAAGAACATTGAGAAAAGTAGACTGGTTAAAATCGACCGCCAAACCTTCTCGAAGGGCATCCGTGAATACTGGGTCCCCGGTCGCATTGGCGAAATCAGCGAGTACGATGGTGTCTTTCTCCGTCAACGACTGCCGCCGCCCCCAATGCAACCAGTTGCCTGCCAGCAGCGTTAGAGTTCCTAAAATTCCCAGGGCAATCCACCCCAGGCGGTTGCGAAAAAAAAATCCCCGCGCCGCGAACCGGGTGGCCGCGAGAATGGTAGCGCCTTCCTGCCTCCCGTTGGAGGGATTCAAATCCCGCTTCAGGCGCTGCATTTCGGCTCGCATGTCGGAGGCGTGCTGGTATCGCAAGTCGCGATCCTTCTCCAGCGCCTGGTGAATGACCTCCTGCAATTGTAGTGGCAGGTCACGATTCAAGAGGGCGGGAAGTGGTGGGGTTTGATTCACAATGGCGTCGCAGATTTCTCCGGAATTGCTCGCCGAAAACGGCATCCTGCCCGTTGCCATTTCATACAAGACGACTCCCAACGAGAACAGGTCGGTGCGCGCATCCAATTCCTGTCCCCGCACCTGCTCCGGCGACATGTAGGCCACCGTGCCCGCCACTGTGCCTGGAGTTGTTAATTGCATGTTGGACTCCTGGCCGGAGACGCTCTCCTGTGAGTTCTTCCCGGGAGGACCAAGGCGGACAGAATCGTTTGGCCGGATCAGCTTCGCCAACCCGAAGTCCAGAATCTTCGCGTGCCCACGCCGGGTTACGAAAATGTTGGCGCTCTTGATATCGCGGTGGAAGATGCCCGCGGTATGCGCTGCGTCCAATGCGTCCGCCACCTCAATCCCAAGAAACAGCATCGTATCGATGTCAAGCGGCCGTCCCGCGATATGCTGTTTCAACGTGGTTCCATCCAGGAACTCCATGGCGATAAATGCCCGGCCTTCATGTCTGCCGATTTCGTAGATGGTGCAAATGTTGGGATGGTTCAGTGCGGAAGCGGCTTGCGCCTCCTGGCGAAAACGGACTCCAGCCTGGGGATCGAGGGCAATTACTTCCGACAGAAACTTCAGCGCGACAAAGCGGTGAAGTCCCGTGTCTTCTGCCTTGTAAACCACCCCCATGCCGCCAGCCGCCACAACGTCGACAATCTGGAATCGTCCGGCCAGCACATCGCCTGGTGAAAACCTGTGATGGTCAGTCGTACCGACTGGTGGGGCAGTGAGGGCTAACGCTGGAGTGGAAAGGAAAGCTCCGGCCTCGTGGAACTCGGCCAGAAGCCGGCCGACTTCTGCGCGGATAACGGGATCGGGAGATTTGTTTGCCAGATATGCTGGCACTTTTTCGGCTGGGAGGTCCTGGGCAGATTCGAAAAGAGCCTTAACGGTCTCCCATTTCTCCGGCGATATTGCCATGGCCTTGTTTCAGTTCTCCATGGAGCCAAGCTTTGGCGACACTCCAATCGCGTTTGACGGTCTTGGGGGAGATGCCCAGCACCGCGGCCGTCTCCTCCACGGTCAAGCCGCCAAAGAAACGCAATTCGACGATCTTACCCTGTCGCGGGTCAAGTTCGGCGAGGCGACGCAAAGCGGCGTCCACCTGTAGCAACTCCGAAGACTGTTCCGGCGAAAAAACCAGTCCTTCATCGAGTTGGATAACTGGCTGCCCGCCGCCGCGCTTTTCCCGCAAATGTCCGCGGGCATGGTCGATGAGAATGTGCCGCATGACCTGGGCAGCGACCGCAAAGAAGTGCGCCCGACTTTTCCAACCGGCATGGGTTTGCTCCACCAGCTTCAGATAGGCTTCGTGGACAAGTGCGGTGGTCTGCAAAGTGTGGTCCACCCTTTCGCGTCTCATGTAGCGCGCAGCCATCTGCCGAAGTTCACTGTAAACCAGTGGGACCAACTGCGAGGCGGCTTGCTGGTCTCCGTCAACAAACTGGGCTAGAAGCACGGTCACGTCCGCAGACGCGGTGGGATCCGGCGCGGGATGGCTCGGGTTTGGTCCCATGGACTTGTGAGTTATTCTATCGCAACGCTCAAATTCTTCCTCATCTATACCTTCAGCCGTAACAGAATTCAATGAGCTAACTTGGGCCAGTCGGTGTTGTCCCGACTGTTGGCGGCCAATTTGGCTATTCGGTAGCTTCCTACCAGAACGGCCAAGGGCGCGCGGCAGAACCCCTCATTCCGTTCGCGACCTCGCTCCTTCCTCGCAACAACTTAGTCAGGCTCACGTCCCATGACCCCAAAATCCGCGAAACGTCGCTATTGATCAGTGAAGGCCAGAATGACCGTTCGGGCATGCGGTGCGCCACTTCCTTGTGACCGTTGTCTCGGGCGGTCATTCCGCGACGCGCCGGCCAAAGCTCAAGCCTTTGAATTTCGCCGGAAAACAACTCCACAGGAGGATGTCATGAAACGGTTCAATCATTTTTCGCCCGTAGTTTTACGGAAGGTCAGCTTGGAGTTGTTGTCGCGAGCCTTCTGCACTTTGCTTCTTATTGCCGGCGTCGTCGCGCCCGGAGTCGCTCAGTCAATCTATGTCGCCAACACTGCCGGTGTCGCACCAACAGGCATTGGCGAGTACAGTCCAACTGGAGCGGTGATAGACAATTCCCTACTCAGTTTCCCCGGTAATGGGATGAGTGTGCCTAGTGTCGCATATTCAGGAGGGAATCTGTATGTCGCACTGAACGGCCCGTCTAACGGCACAGTCGTCAAGTACAACGCAAACACCGGAGTACTGAATTTCCACCTTCAGCTTCCCGCCGAGCCCTTATGGCGTTGAGGGTGTTGCGCTTGCTTACAGTTTATTGTTTGCCACCTTCAACAATAACAGCATTGGCGTTTACAACGCCACCACGGGGGCGGCGATCAACTCTCAACTGGCCTCCATAAATGACCCTCAGTATGTCGCAGCGCGTCCGGGATCGCAGGGTTATGTGGATGTGTATGTCACGAGCCTCTTTGGTCAGAGTGGAAACGGCTCGATTCAGAAGCTTCAGGTCTTGCCAACGGGTGCGTTGGTATCGGGACCGGCCACCCTCGTCGGAAACTTGAATTACCCCGAAGGTATTGCGATATCTCCAAATGGACAGACGGTATATGTGGTGATTCCGAGCGAATCCAACGGCTCCGGAGAAGTTGACGCGTACGACCATCTGACCGGGATCGGGGGTGCCTTGATCCAGAATATCTCGGGGGTACCGTGGGACATCGCATGCAGCGGGTCGGATCTGCTGATCACATTGAACTACATCGACGCCGTTGGCGACTACAACCTGATAAACCAAATGTACAACGCCAGTTTCATAACTGGGTCCAACACTGGGCTCAACTTTCCGACAGGCATCACCGTGGGACCATGGGTATATGACCGCGATGACGTCGCGTACGCCTATCGCCCCTACGGGGGGCTGGTTGGGGACGCCTCGGGGAGGGCTACGGCAAGGTTCCTGGGAACGACATCCCAAGGCGGGGCTAAGAATGCCGGGACGGTGTTCGCGATGGCACCGAATGGCAAATTGAGAACGCTGCACAGCTTCGACACGAAGGACGGCGCCAACCCCTACGCGGGACTGACCCAGGGTAGCAATGGCGAGTTCTATGGGACGACACTCAAAGGCGGAGCCTACAACGCAGGCACGGTTTTTGCAATGAGCTCGACTGGTGCGCTGAAAACCCTGCACAGCTTTAACGGGAAGCATGGAGCCAACCCCTACTCCGGACTGGTTCAGCGTAGCGACGGGAACTTCTACGGGACGACCCTCAAGGGTGGGGCCAACAACACGGGCACGGTCTTCGAAATCACCCCAAGTGGCGGGCTCACCACGCTGCACAGTTTCTCCGGCACGGACGGCGCCAGCCCCTACGCGGGTCTGGTGCAAAGCGCAAATGGGAACCTCTACGGGACAACCTACGGGGGCGGGGCAAACAACGGCGGCACCGTCTTCCAAATCAGCCCTAGCGGGCAGCTCGCGACGCTCTACAACTTTTGTTCGAAAAACAATTGTGCCGATGGCACATCTTCCATTGCGGGCCTGGTCCAAGGCACAGACGGGAACTTCTACGGGACAACGTACGGAGGCGGGAGCAACAACGGCGGCACCGTCTTCCAAATCAGCCCTAGCGGAACACTAACCACCCTGTACAGTCTGTGCTCACAGGGCGGTAGCAGTTGCACGGACGGCGCATACCCGTCGGCAGCGCTGGTACAAGGTACCGACGGCAACTTCTATGGGACAACTAGCGCAGGCGGAGCCAAAGGTTTGGGAACGGTATTCAACATCACCCCGAGTGGAACGCTGACCACCTATTACACCTTCGACGGAACCGCCGGGGCTAGCCCGGAAGCGGCCCTGATTCAGCACTTCGATGGCACCTTCTTTGGAACAGCCGCCGCTGGCGGGAGCAAAAACGGTGGCACGATCTTTGATTTATCCGCCGGTCTGTCGCCGTTCGTGGAAACATTGCCTACCGCCGGGAAAGTGGGATCGCCCGTCAAGATCCTGGGGATCAATCTAAAGGGCGCGAGGAGCGTCACGTTTAACGGTACGGCGGCCAAGTTCAAGGTGGTTTCGCCTTGGGAAATCACGACCACCGTACCCAACGGTGCAACCACCGGTCCAGTTCAAGTAGTTACCCCCAACGGTGCGTATTCGAGCAACCTACCGTTCCAGGTGACGGACGGGAGTTGCAGCAGCGGTAACAACGTAATGATCAATGGCAACCTCGGATCACCGACGGATGCTCTCGACTAATAGCAACGGCTGATTTCAGGTCCCAGCTCGCCCTTTGGCAGTCAGCAATGGATTAGTTATCCCTTTACGCCCACGGAGAACCACACCGCGACGGCGTAGGCTGCTGACTTCAACGGCGACGAATCCAACCTTGGGCAGTTGGGCTTTGCTGACCAAGTACCTGTTCGAGGCTTGAACAATGAATCTTATAATCAAACTGGCTCAAGCTGCGTGGCCCACGGCAACGGGCAGCAGTTCCTTCGCTGCGCCGCGGCTCGGTGTGGCTGCCAAATAACATGATTGATTCCGCCCGTCGTAGGCGTGCGCCTCAGACCGATCCTCTTTGTCAATTCGACATGCGCCCTAGGAACTGGCTACCCATGTTGACGGTTTGTCGGCACCTCGGACTTGTGCTGTTGTTCGAAGGTAAGCGTCAGAGGAAGCACATGGTTGACGAATGTGCTGATTTACTTATGAAAGGCCCGATGCGCGGGACCAATCCGTTCTTTTGGAAGCGGGATGGCGCGGGCCGTTTCAATGTTGAAGGCTAGTCCTTCTGACGTTCATACGCTCCTCTATCGCAGCCGCCAGAGTCCTCCTTGTCGGGACGTGGCTTGCCGCGTTGATCCGTCTTCAGGAAATGACCCTGACCGTCGGTGCATCCACTCGGGTTGCCGCTATCAATCGCTGGGCTTCCGGGGAGTAGGCCATGGTCTGGGTCGGACCACCGTTGTACTGCAAAAGTCCAAGTTTGGGGTCGGTATTGTTCAAATCACCGCTGTTGTCGAAGTTGCAGGTGTCATCGCTGCTCAGGTTGTAGCCCGTCGAGGCCATAGCACCGGCGCAGTTTCCTCCCGAAGGGCTATTCGCAACAATGGTGTTCTGGAGTACCGATGTAGAACCCGAGTAGTTGTAGATGCCGTCTCCGAAGGCTCTACCGTGTCGGCTGCCAGCGCTATTCCCGCTGAATGGTGCTGTTCTTGATTGTCAAGATGCTGCCGTTGTAGATACCTCCGCCCGCAACGTCACCAAAAACGGAGCCCACCCCATTCCCGCTGATGGTGCTGTTGTTAACTGCGCCCGTCCCAGAGTTGTAGATGCCGCCTCCGTAGGCCGCCACATTCGCGGTGATAGTGCTGTTGTTGATCGTCAGGGTGCCGCCGTTGTCGATGCCGCCGCCTATGCCGGGGGTGCTGCCAGCGGCGCTATTCCCGTGCACGGTGCTGTTGTTAATGGTCAGCGTGCCGTTGTTGAAGATGCCGCCGCCGCGTCTGAAGCCTTGCGCACGGCCATTGCGGATGGAGACCCGTGAAAGAAAGACACGGGCTGCCGCATTGGGAATAGAGACCACCGTGTTGACGGCTCCGCCATCAATAATTGTCGTGTTGGCACCGGAACCGATCACCTTCAAGCTAAAGCCGATGATGAGATTCTCTGTATAGGTCGCGGCGGCGACCATGATAGAATCGCCCGACGAAGCGAGTGAGATGGTATGCCCGATGGTTTTGCAGGAGGTCTGAGGCGAACTGCAGTTGTTGTTGTCACTGCCGTGCGCCCCATCGACATACCAGTTGGTGCTGGCCAAGGCTTTTGGTGTCAGGGCCAGAAACAAGGCCAGAAACAGCAGGCTGCTCCCGCAACGCCCGCGGGAAGAGCATTCATGTCGAGGCTGGGCTGATTGGGCAAGCCGTTTCATAAATCCTCCTGAAGTGCGATGCGAAAACCGGGCTCGTCATTTACATTTTCATCGTCACGACTTTTTCCTTGCGCCGCCATAACGGGACGCCTTGCATCGAGAGCCAGCATGCCGAGCGAGGCGGTTTGCCGGGTGTCTGAAATGGGATTGGTCAGGGAAGCACCGGGGCCAGGATCTTCGGGGTTCGCATAGTCCGAGTCGTTGGTCGGATCGTCCGCTGGGCCGTGGGTTTTGCCAGCTATGATGGATTTGCCAGGAATGGTTTCGTAGGCGTAGCCCGTCAGGGTGGCATTAACGTAGACGTAGCCTACTTGAACGCTCAGCCGTGCCCACCCGTAATGGGTCCTTCCGTTGATCTGGAACTCCAGTCCGAGGTAACGGTTTGAGACGTTGGCCCAATCACCGGCCAGCCACTGAAAATAGTGGCACCCGCCCCAGAGCGGATAACCCTTAACGACGGCGGCCATGCCACTTGCTGGGTAGAAACTCTGGTTGGGTCCGATTGTTAAGCCTCTATTCAGTGCTGCTGCCCAGTTGGGGCCGTAGGTGGCCGAGAAGACGACACCGTTGCCCTGGGCCGGCGCCAAGTCGAGCTCAGCGCGATCATACGGGCCCTGTTTGCACCTGTTATCGTGTATGCTGGATTCCCCGATAGTAAAATCGGTTATTCCGTCGTGGTTCAGATCGAGATAGTAGGTACTGTTATGGATCACTACGTTGGTCTTTGTGTAGACAATTTTCGCCTCGGATGGCTGGGCCAAGGCTAACAAGCCCACGACCGCCAAGAGTCTCCCGAATGCGTACATGTTGACCTGCTGGTGGACTGACTCGGAAATCGCTGCAAGGAACGCCGAGATTCTGGATTTCATGTTGCATCTCCTCATTCTTTCCCTTTGTTAGGCTGGCTAATTCCTTGGGCCAATGTGCGACCGGGAAGTGATCCCGGCTTGTCTTCAGAATGTGCACTTTCGGGCAAGGTCGATAGGCCAAGGAGAGCCCTCGCTGCACTGCAAATAATTCGGGTTTTTCGCGTACCTCCCTTTTGGACATTGCTTGGAAGCGCCGAGAGCGCAACGGAAGAACATCGCACCACCAACGCAGTCGCCGGTCAGTTTTCCCGTAAACTCGTCCCTAACGCAATATCCGGCATGGTGGCAACGCCATGGGGGCCAACATGGTGGGGCAAGGGTATGGTCGCCAAGCAAATCGTCGGTGGTAGGGTCAGACAATAAGGGTGTTGAGGTCCGTGATCACACCGTTCTGCCAGAGAAAGGGGACCGATGAAAAGTCGTCCCCGTTCGCATCCTGGGAGACGCCAATCACCTGGCCCTGATTGTTGATACCGTCGGCGAAACTCGTAGGGCGTCCAGGGAGGAAGCCGAGATCGGTCATCACGCCGTCCTGCCAGAGGAAAGCGTGATGAGGATGCGCGAGTTGAACTGAAGTGCAAACCTCCGAGACGAAAAGGAAAAGAAAGCGAGCGCAGGGAAGGACCCGGTTGTTAGCATGCGCAAACACCTGATTTCTGCGACTCCGCACGAGCGCGTACCTTCTGATAGTGGCGGGCTCGATCTGGCCAACTTGGGGATGGTCGAGATTACGTCGGAAGACGAAGCCTATCCCATCGAATGTGCGCTGCAACTCGGCGAGAGACGGGGCTGGCGCGCTGCTGAGCCCGGACTTCAAGTCATCCGACTTCTGTTCGACCACCCACAAAGGCTCAAACGTATCTGGCTGCTCTTCGAGGAAGCCGAAAACCAGCGCACACGGAAGCGAATGGATTTCGCCTTGCGCTCGGTACCAGCAGCGGCCGTGATATCGAGAGCGTCGAACCGGATCTAGTTGCAGCAGAAGTATTCTCGGCAACTCACCCAGGCAGCAACCAGAAACTCAGGAAGGATATTGCGCGCGTGGCATCGGACCCGGGTTGCAGCAGAAGTATTCTCGGCAACTCACCCAGGCAGCAACCAGAAACTCAGGAAGGATATTGCGCGCGTGGCATCGGACCCGGCGCGCTATCGCTATGTCTTCTTTGCAGCGCCGAAGTACGCCACGGGCAGGCAGACTCAGTTGGAAACTGCGCCGGGGGTAGAGGTGCATTGTGTCGAGCTCTGACTTGCGCGACCTCGAGCAGTATTCCGGACCTGCTTCCCGTCAAATGAGGCAGGAGAGAGCGTTGCTGGAGGGATGCTTATTGAATCCCGCATAATATAGCGATACTTTTCACGGTTCGCTGCATCTAAGCAAATATGGGAAACCCTGCTGGAGTACGCCGTGATTTTGATTCCCTGGAGAAACGTCGCTTCGAAGCTATCCGCTTGTACGAACGCGGCGAAAACCAATCCGTCATTGCTCGACAGTTTCGGGTGGTTCGTCAAACTGTGGCCCGCTGGGTGGGGCAGTATCGGGCCCAGGGCAAGGCGGGGCTGCGCAAAGCCGGGCGGGCCGGGCGCAAACCAGGGTTGAGCGAGAAAGACCGGCGGCGCCTGCACACTTTGTTGCTCCAAGGTCCGGAGCGGCTAGGCTATGAAACTCCGCTTTGGACTTGCCCACGCGTGGCCCACCTGATCCAACAGGAATTTGGCGTGCGTTATCACGAAGGACACGTGTGGAAGATCTTGGTCAGTCTTCGCTGGAGTCCGCAACGGCCCACGGGACGGGCGCGGGAACGCAACCAAGAGCAGATCCAGCACTGGAAGAAGAAGGTGTGGCCGGCGATTAAAAAAAAGCCCTCCGCGAAGGGCGCATCCTCGTCTTCCTCGACGAAAGCGGACTGAGCCAGCGACCGCATCGCTGCCGCACTTGGGCACCGCGCGGCCAAACTCCCGTCCTGCAGTACAACTTCAACTGGAAGAGTCTTTCGGTGGCCGCTGGGCTTACGCTGTGGAACTTCTACTTTCGTCTCTATGCTGGCTCCATCAAAAAGGCTCAAATCATTGACTTCCTGCAAGCCCTGATCCGGCATCTGCGTCTGCCCCTGCTGCTGGTGTGGGATCGTTTGCCCGCTCACCGCAGCCGTCTAGTTCAAGATTACATCGCCAGTCTCGAAGGCTGGATTCACACCGAGTACCTGCCGCCCTACGCCCCCGAATTAAACCCCGTGGAATACATCTGGGCTCACTGGAAGCAGCACGAATTGCCCAACGTCTGTCCCAAGGACTACTACCAACTCAGTCAAGCCGCCCGCCGCACCTTGCGCCGCATGCGCCGTCGCCCGCGACTGATTACCGCCTTCTGGCACCAGGCTTCTTTATGGCCCGAATGACTCTATATTATGCGGGACTCAATAGGCATGAGGAAATCTATCGATCCGATGTAGCACTCGGCGAAGCTGGGAGCGGCAGCGGTTGCTGTCGCCCCCGTTGCTCATCGGCTACGATGAGTTTCCAGTCGGCTATTCCTTGGCCGGTTGCCCTCCGGCAGAGCCAGGCTTCCGCTTCACCGACTGGCAACGATTCTCAACAACCAACATTGCCGTACAATGATTTTTCAGCGAACGGCAACAACCCCTTTAACTCCGTGTCTCAGCCCAAGGGTGCACTCCAATGCTACACCCACTCCGGAACCGGGTATCAACCCCTCTGGCAGAGTTGTTGGCTCATTGACTTCGAAATCAGCCGGTGGGATAATCTCGCCTCGACCGTTAGGCATCCAGAGTCGCAGCGCATGTTCCATTGGAATCCGGAAATGCGGAGGTAAAAACCATGAGAACGAATCTCAGCTCGCGCCTGAAGAGCTCGGCGTTTCTTGCCGTGATCCTTGGCTCCCCGCTGCTGTTGAGCCAGACAGCTAGCGTGCTTACGTGGCATAACGACGTGGCTCGCACCGGGCAAAATCTCCATGAAACGATCCTCACCACGAAAAACGTAAACACGAAGCAATTTGGGAAGTTGTTTTCTTACCCCATCGAAGGGCAA
>Ga0310039_10001152_pt1 | contig 19336 bp, 20 predicted proteins | sample Sb_taG_4_FD_200460 | JGI IMG/M metagenome (GOLD analysis project Ga0310039, IMG submission 200460) | Peat soil microbial communities from Weissenstadt, Germany - Sb_50d_6_BS metaG (v2) (version 2) | ecosystem: Environmental > Terrestrial > Soil > Wetlands > Peat | place: Germany: Weissenstadt...
GGGCACCGCCCGGGCCGTCCGGGAAGGGAGGAGAAAGAACCACCCGGCTGAACCTCCGGCAGGCGGCGGGCCTCCCGGCGGGAGCCCCGCCGCGCGTTTCCTGGAGTTTCCCCGCTCACTGGGCTTGAGCCGCACTCGCCAGCCGCGCGCCGCCGGCCACGGTACTGGATCTCCGGCTACGGCCGGCTCTGGTCCCCAGCTGGCCGACCGCTGCCGAGAGTGACCGCGGTACCGTCGCCGCGGACCTGCTCCGGGGGACGGCGACGTGCGGCAGCAAGATCAGGTCATGGTCGCGGAGAATGGCCGGCCTGGCCGAGGCGGGCAAGGCCACCGCGGCCCTGGCCGACGGGGTCCTGACGGCCGACACGATCATCCGTGCCACACCCGGACGGTCAGTATGTGATCCGCCCGGGAGTGAGGTTGATCGAGGATCACCCCCGCATAATGGCGCGGTGACGATTGTTGAGCGTTGCCGGTGAGCGTAAGTGGCGGGCTTCGACTGCGCGCGCCCGGGACCGCCGCTCTCGGCGCAGCGTGAGCGCGGCTGCTGGCACGGACGCGTGGTTGCGTTTGCGTGGAGCCAGTGCCCTGGGGTCTTCCTGACTCAGGCGCTGGGGTTCAGCCGGACGATCTCGGCGTTCAGCGCGGTGGCGAACACGGTCCAGCCGGCGTAGGGCACCAGCAGGACCGCCGCCGTGCGGTCAGCCCGCCACGTCTGGCGGATCAGCAGCACGTTGGCGATGTTGAGGCAGGCGATCTCGGCCAGCGCGGCGCGAGGCCGGCGGGCGCGGAAGAACAATGGCGTCCATGCAGCGTTGAGCGCCAGGTCAAGGATCAGGCCGCCGGCAAGCTGGCTGTGATCGCGGCTCTGGGCGCGTGTGAGCGCCCTGGCGGCTGCGTAGGCGATGGTCAGATACAGCGGCGTCCAGGCCAGCGCGTAGGCCGGAGGCGGAGGCTGCCACCGGGGCTTGCGCAGGCTGCGATACCAGGCGGACCCGGGGTCGGCCGCGACACCGCCGATCGCCGCGGTGGCCGCTACGGCGCCGACGGTGACGATCGTCGTCTTCATGGCCGTGGTGTGCCCCGGCCGTGCCCGGCGAAACCGGGCCGCGTGATCACAACGCAGCCATGATGACCCTGACGAGGGTGCCTCATGCACCGATGCCGGGTGGTCCGGAGCTGGCCGCTGACAGGCGTGGACGAGGCGGGCGGCGGGTTTGGAACTACCTTGGTCAGAGTCGGTTCAGCGCCGTGCGCATGCCGGCTTCGGCTTCGTTGCCGAGGCGTTCGAACGCGGGCTTGAGCAGGGGGGCGACGATGCGCGATAGGCCTTTGAAGGTGAACTCGGCGGCGTAGGTTACCTCGGTTCCGGACGCCACGGGCCGGAAGGTCAGGGTGTCAACGGCGATGACGGTCTTGTTCTCCCCGCGAAGTTGCATGAGTTTCTGGTCCACCAGTTCATCGACGACGTAGGTCAGCTGGGTCGTCCGGCCGAGAAATGTTGAGGTGTTGAGGTAGGTGGTGCCGACTCCGCCGTTGCCGTGCCGGCGCACGGTGGTCACCGTGCCCGGGTCCCAGTCAGTGGTCGTGGTGAAGTCGGAGAGGTAGCCGAACACTGCGTCCAGGGGTTTTTCGACGACGACGGTCTTGAGCAGTTTCATGGTGTCCTTTGCTTCGGGTGGTCTCGGCCGGGGTGTTCGGCCGGACGGGTGTCAGGCAGCGAGGTGCTTTTCCACAGGGCCGTCCAGACGCGGGCGGGGACAAGGCGCGCGGTCTTCATCAGCAGGGCCATCGGGGCGGGGAAGGCGATCTCGGTGCGCTCGCGCTCCAGTCCGTCGCAGATGGATCGTGCGGCCTGGCCGGCATCGATGATGAAGGGCATGGGGAAGGGGTTGCCGGCCGTGAGGTCGGTGCGGACGAAGCCTGGGCAGATCGTGGTCACGTGCACCCCGGTCCGGGCGAGGTGGACGCGCAGGGACTCGAGCAGGTTGATCTGGGCCGCCTTGGTCGCGCCGTAGGCTTCGGCGCCGGCCAGCCCGCGGTAGCCGGCCACGGACGCGATGCCGGCGATGACGCCGTGATGCCGCTGCAGCATGCCGGGCAGCACGGCCGCGATGGCGTTGCTCATCCCGGCGAGGTTGACCCGGACGTGCCGGTCGAAGACCTCGGTGTCCCAGTCCGCCGGGTCCATCTGCTTCCAGTAGCCGGCGGACAGCACGGCAAGGTCGATGGGTCCGAGCTCTTGGTGTACTCGTGCGGCGGCGGCCGCGACCGACGCGGCGTCGGTGACGTCGAGTGGCACGACGAGCATGTGCCCTCCCGATACCTCCCGGAGCTGCTCGTCGCGGCGAGCTGAGATCGCGACGGTGCCCCCACGGGAGGCGAGTTCCCGGGCGACCGCTGCGCCGATTCCGCTGGATGCGCCGACGACCCAGGCGACCTTGCCGTTGAGCTTCATGCCGGCTCCCGGGTCATCTGGAGCTGGCTCACGCCGAGGTAGCCGCTGCGGAAGCCGGCCTCGCTGTAGGCGAGGTAGAACTCCCACATGCGGCGGAAGGTCTCGTCGAAGCCCTGGGCGTGGATGCGGGGCCACTGGCCGAGGAAGCGTTCCCGCCACAGGCGCAGGGTCCGGGCGTAGTGCGGCCGGAGCTCACGTCGTTGGGTGACCCGCAGCGTGGTGTGGGCCGCGAGGGTGTCGTCGACCGCCTGCAGGGACGGGATGATGCCGCCGGGGAAGATGTACTTCTGGATCCAGCTGAAGCTGCGCCGGGTGGCGAGGAAACGGTCGTGGTCCATGGTGATGGCCTGGATGGCGGCCGTGCCGCCGGGAGCGAGGAGCCGGTCAAGGGCCGCGAAGTAGGCGGGCCAGTAGGCCTCCCCGACGGCCTCGATCATCTCGACGCTGACGATGGCGTCGTACTCGCCGTCGACCTCGCGGTAGTCCTGCACCCGCACCTCGACGAGCCCGGACAGGCCGGCGGATTCCACCCGCTCACGGGCAAGCCGCATCTGCTCGCGGGACAGGGTGATCGTCGTGACGCGGGCGCCTCGTTGCGCGGCGCGGATGGCAAGTGTGCCCCATCCGGTGCCGATCTCCAGCAGCCGGGTGCCGCTGCGTACGCCGGCGAGGTCGAGAATCCCGTCGATCTTGCGCAGCTGTGCCTCCTCGAGCCGGGTTGCGGTCTGCACGGGCTCGCTCTCGTCGAACCACGCCGCGGAGTAGGTCATCGTCGGGTCCAGGAAGGCGGCGAACAGGTCGTTGCTCAAGTCGTAGTGAGCGGCGATGTTGCTGCGCGAGCCATCCAGGGTGTTCTCCTGGTCATGGGGGACGCGCCTGTCGGCGAAGACGCGCAGCCGCTGCAGGGCCGGAGGAATCAGCCTGGTCAACCGCGAGGCGAAGGATGTCAGCAGGTCGGCCAGGTCGGTGCCGGACCCGGCTCGCCAGTCCCCGGCCATGTAGGCTTCACCGAACCCGATCTTGGCGTCGCGGCCCAGCCGGGCCAAGAACGCGGCGGGGCGAACGACCTCCAATTCGGGCGATGCCGGCGGCCCTGCTCCGAGCACCCGGCCGTCGGGGTAGCTGACGCGGACAGGGACCCGCCGTACGGCATAGTCGAAGACCACCCGCGCGATGCCGGCTCTGAGCGGCGCCCGTGGTGTGGTGGCGGCGGCGGGCCACCTGATGGCGGTGGAGACGGTCATGGTCAGATTCCTTCCTGCCGGGTGTGGTGCGGGTGAGCGCGGACGGGCAGGCCACGGAGCCATAGCCAGATGCCGTGCACCCGGATCAGGGCCGAGATCCGCTGGGTCATGAGGGGCTGGCGGATGAGCCGGCGGGCCAGGGCCGGGGCCGTCGCGGGTTCCGGGCGGCCCCGGAAGGTCGCGCTGAACGCCACGGCATCGTGGCGCCGCAGCGTCACGGTCGTGGCGACAAGGTCCGGCCTCAGGGTGAACCGCAGTTCGTAGGTGCCGCTGACGTCGAAGAACGGGGAGACATAGAAGCTCTTGCCCGTCACGGCGGTCCCGGCCTCATCCGGGTGGAGGAGGTAGGCGTGCCGCTCGCCGTAGGTGTTGTGGACCTCCGCGACGACGCACGCGAGGACGCCGTCGGAGTCGTAGCACCAGAAGACCGACAGCGGGTCGAACACGTGGCCCAGGACCCGGGCACTGGCCAGCATGAGCACCCGTCCCCGCTCACCGAGGCCGATCCCGCCCAGCGCCAGGTAGTTCTCGATGTTGCGCTTGATCGGCAGGCCGGGGTCGCCGAGGTGGTCGGCGCTGCTGAAATTGGCGAACGCCCGCAGGTGCCAGGGCTGGCGGGGGAGGCAGTCCAGGTCGACCAGCCACTGGTAGACCCGGTGCCGGAAGGCGTGCCGGACCGGTCCGGGGCGCCGGTGGGTGACCTGGCCGACGACCAGGGAGGGCAGTCGGGGCAGCTGCGGGCGCGCGGGCGCGGACGCCGGCGTGAGGGGCGAGGCGGTGCTCACCAGGTCACTCCGAAGTGCCGGGCGGCCTCCACGCCGGAGCGGCACCCGTCCTCGTGGAATCCCCACCCGTGGTAGGCGCCGGCGTACACGGTGCGGTCGGTGGCGAGGTCACCGAGCTGCGATTGCGCCCGGACCGCCTCGGGCGTGTAGATCGGGTGCTCGTAATGCATGACCGCGGCAACGGAGCCCGGGTCGAGACGCTCGAGATCGTTGAGCGTGACGAGGAAAGTCTCCGGCGATTGGTGCCCCTGGAGCCGGTTCATCCAGTAGCTCACCACAACGGGCTGATCGGGCCGGTGGCAGGACGTCATCCGGTAGTTCCAGCTGGCCCGGGCCTGCGCGGCGTCCGGCAGGACCGAGCTGTCGGTGTGCAGCACGGTGAGGTTGCGCGAGTAGCCGAACTGCTTGAGGGTGGTGACCTCTGCGTCGCTGGGGTCGGCGAGCAGGCCGAGGGCCTGGTCGGCGTGGGTGGCGATGACGACGCGGTCCACGCGGGTGACCTGCCCGGTGACGTCCCGGATCTGGACGCCGTCCTCGCGCCGGGTGACGTCGGTGACAGGGTGGGACGCACGTACGTCCGGCAGGAGCCCGGCGAGCCGCTCGACGTAGACCCGTGACCCGCCGGCGACGGTGTACCACTGGGGTGACCCGCCGACCCGGAGCATGCCGTGATGGTCGAGGAACCGGAACAGGTACCGCGCGGGGTAGGCCAGCGTCGTCTCCCGCCCGGCGGACCACACGCACGAGACGACCGGAACGGCGTAATGGGCGATGAAATAGCCGCTGAACCCCTCCCGCTCCAGGAACTCGCCGTAGGTCGTGAGGTCTTGCTCGTCGGTCATGCGCAGGAAGGCCAAGGCGCGCCGGCGAAACCGCCTGACCTGCCACAGCATCCGGACGAACCGGGGGTCGACGAGGCGACGTGGCTGGGCGAACACGCCGCGCAGCCCGCGGCCGCCGGCATACTCCAGCCCGCACCCCTCGCAGCGGACGCTCATGCTCATCTCGGCAGGACGCACCTCGACGTCCAGCTCGCCGAAGAGCCTGCGCAGCCAGGGATAGGTCACGTCGTTATGGACGATGAACCCGCTGTCGACAGCGTGCCGCCGGCCATCCGAGTCCGTGACGCCGTGGGTGTGCGCGTGGCCACCGAGCCGGCCCTCGGCCTCGAAAAGGGTGACGTCGTGGGTGCGGGAGAGCAGGTACGCCGCGGTGAGCCCGGAGACCCCGGCGCCGATCACGGCCACGGACGGCCGCCGTGCGTCCGCGGCTGTGCCGTGCTCCTGGGGAGCAGAACAGGTGGCGGTCGCCGAGCCGATGGCGCGTGAGCCCATGATGGCAACTTTCGTCTAGGGTTTGTCTAGATATGAACGCTAGCTTCCACGGCCAGCCTTGTCAAATGTCTGTCGAAGTATTGTAGAGTTTCGGCATGGACACTCCCGACGGCCCGCCAGTGCTGCGCATCGGTGAGCTGAGCCGGCGCCTCGGCGTGAGCGACCACGTGCTGCGGGCGTGGGAGAGCCGCTACGGCCTCCTTCAGCCGGTGCGCTCGGCGGGCGGCTTCCGGTTGTACTCCGAGGCGGACGAGTCGCGGGTCCGCCGGATGCAGGCCCACCTCGCCCGCGGGCTGTCGGCCGCCGAGGCGGCGCGAGCGGTGCTCGGGGAGGACAACGGGGCCGGCCACGGCCGGGCCGCCGGGCCTGACCGCGCCGCGCCGGCGGCGGGTGAGCTGCCCGGTGCCCTCCGGCAGGCCCTCGACGCCTTCGACGAGCCAGCCGCACAGGCAGCCCTGGACCGGCTCGTGTCCGACCTCTCCGTGACGACGGTGCTCCGCGACGTTGTACTGCCGTATCTCACCCAACTCGGGGAGCGCTGGGAGAGCGGAACGGCCAGCATCGCCCAGGAGCACTTCGCCAGCAACATCATCCGCGGGCGGCTCGCCGGGCTGGCCCGGGGCTGGGGGAACGGGCACGGCCCCCGCGCCGTCCTCGCCTGCCCCCCCGGGGAGCTTCACGACCTGGCGCTGATGGCCTTCGGCATCGTGCTCAACCGCAACGGGTGGAGGATCGACTATCTCGGGATGAACACCCCTGTCGAGGAGCTGGCGCGGACGGTCGAGGCGAGGCGCCCGGACCTCGTCGTCCTGGCGGCGACCCTGCCGGAGAACCTCGAGCACCACGCTACCCAGCTCACCGTGCTCGCCCAGCGCGCTCCGCTCGCCCTGGCCGGAGCCGGCGCCACGGCGGAGATCGCGGGCGCCGTGGGGGCCCGGCTGCTGACCGGCGACCCAGTCACCGAGGCCGAGAATATTCAGTGGCCGCAGTGAACGCGCTCGCGGGCGGCGCCTCCGGCTTCGCGGACAGCCGACCGTGCCCGGTACTGGCCGGAACCTGCCACGAGCTGGCCGCGACCACAAGCCATCCCGGCTGCTACCACGGCGCCAGCAGACCATCCACGGTGACGCACGCGACCGGCCACCTTCAGCACGGCTCCCCCGGCTGCAAGGCGGACTTCAGCGCGACGATGCCGGCGCCGCGGAAGCGTTAGGCGAGGCGGCGGCGCGGGCCGGCCTGACTCGATCATCTACCTCGGACGGCTCGGCTGGACGGCGCTGACGCCCTGCCGGCACACCTGCGCAGCCGCCGCCAGGGCGAGAAGCTGCTCGGGTGGCGGGGTTCCCGTGACTGCCCTGCGCGCCGGGAATCATCGCCGGGCACGGCGGCATCTCGTCGAAGCTGGGCGAGACAGCTCGTTGAGCACCTGCCCGTGACGGTCACACCGAAGCCGGTCAGCACCGCACCCAGCCCATCGCCGCCGGCGGCGCCGTGGGGCAACCCGGATCCGGCCCCACCTTCCAGCGCTTGTGGGACCTCTACCTCGCCTACTGCCAAGGCCGCTTCCGGGCCGGCTACCTCGATGTCCACCAGTTCCTGCTGGAACGCGGCTGGTGACCGGGTCGCCGTCCGCGCGCCGGCCCTGGCGCCGGGGCCCTGCCAGGCGGCGTCCCGGCATACCCTCAGATAATGAACGGGGTGTCGTTCCGGCAGCTGGCGGCGCGTGACCTCGGCGGGGCCGGCCGGGTCGCCTGGCGCGGCAGTGGTGGGGACGAACCGGGGCACACGGCGTTGGCGGTGATGGCGCGCGGCGGCAGCCGGCGCTGGAGCTCGTAGGTGAACCAGAGAAACGCTAGCTTGGAGTTCTGTAGGCGCGGTCGGGGTCGTATCAATGCTCGAGCTGGGGATCGCCGAAGTCGAAGCCGGCGGCCTGCCGTGCGAACCGGGCCGGCCGGCGGTCTGCTGCACCACCGGGCCGTCATGGCGATCTGTTCCGGGCCGGCGTTCTGCTGGGTGACCGGAGCGGTCATCGCGATCTGGCGGCGCGAGCGGTTCGCACCGTCGATGAACCCCGCCAGCGGACAGAACGCACGGTCGGGCGCCTCATCAAACGAGCCGCCCACCTCGATTCCGGCCACCAGGTGCGACGGATAGCGGCGTAACTCGAACCCGTCTGGGCGATCCACCACCTCATGCGGCTGCCGCTCGGTCATCCCTGCCCCCGCGGAGAGATGACCGAGCAGCAGCCACGCTGTCCCGCCCTGCCTGCGCCAGCTTCGGGTGAGTCCGTGCCGGTCGCCGCGGCCAGGTGGTCCCAGACTTGCGTGCGGTGCTGGGGCCTGTCTCGCGCGTCCACGGCAGCGGGCATTCGGGCCGGGCGCGCCGGTCGTGCCAGAACCGGCTGCTGCCAAGGCTCACCTGCGGCGCGGTGGCCAGCCAGACGATCGTGTCGGCGCCCTGCTCGGGTGAGAGCAGGATCGGCCGCATGACCTGGCGGAAGCCCGGGAGCGCGGCGGCGATCCCGGGTGAGGAAGTGGACCGCCGCGCCCCGACGGGCCAGCGCGACGGCGGCCGCGTACCCGATCCCGGAGGTCGCGCCGGTGATGATGGTTCGCCCGTCGAGGCCGGGGTGGCCGTCGGCGGTGTACTCGGGCAGCAGCCGGGACCGGACGGCCAGGCCGATCCGGGAGAAACCCGGGACGACGCAGGCCTCCAGGGCGGCGTCCACCGCGGGCCCGAAGCTGGTCACGGCGCGTCTCCCGGCCGCAGGACGGGGGCGAGCACCTGCAGCGGGCCTCGCAGCCGCACCTCGGCCTCATAGCTGACCATCGAGCGATCCTCGCCGCCCGTCACCACGATCCGGTCTGTGGACCGCAGCACGCCGCTGGTGGCGGCCAGCAGCACCTCATGGCCCGGCACGCACCTGATGACCTCATGGGTCAGGGACATGCGCAGCCCCAGGAACGGCACGACGAGGCGGAAGCGGCTGCCAGCGCCGGCCGGGCCGGGATCCAGCTGCTCCCCGGCGAGCACTCCGGGGCCCCTTTGCGCTGCATTGCTGAAGGTCGCCAGGTACCCGAACGTCTCGGTGGCCGAGCGCCGCGACTCCACGGTCGCGTGGTAACGGGCCATCTCTGAACTCCTGTTCTTACTCCTGGTCAACCGTGCTCCTGATCCCTCGGCGTGCTTGGACGTGGGGAGAAGCGGTGACGGTCACGGTTTCCTCCCGGACCTGGCAGAGGAGCGCGCGACCGTGCTGGTGGACGGCGGGCGGGTCGTGCGAACGCCGGTGGCGATCCGCTGCGCCAGCCCGCCGCCATCCCGATGGGCCTAGAACCGCAGAAGCGTGCTTGCGGTGCCCAGCTTGAGTCCGGCGGAGAACAGCTTGGTTCCCAGCGCGGCGTTGAGGGCCTTGGCTGCGGCCGCGGTGAGCGTGAGGCCGATCCCGCTGGCGGTGACGATGTGCTTGCCTGCCGCGAGCCTGGCGTGCGACAGGTCAAGGCCGAACAGCGGCACGCGTGCCTGGGGGTTGCCGTTCACGATCCCGGTCAGGTCAGCGTGGGTCAGGTCGATGGTGAACGAGCTGACCTCGACCTTCTTGCCGTTCTTCACGTCGAGGAACAAGATCCCGCCGCGGTGATCGATCATGCCGCCGAGCGGGCTGAGGGTTACCCGGCCCCCCGTCACCGGGAACGTGAACCGCACCGCCGGGCCGCTGGCGGGGGACTGCACCGACTGGCTGCCTGGCCAGGTCGCGAGCGGCACGATGCCATTGGCCAGCAGCGCCGCCGCGATGCCGGGTGCGGTGGTGACCGCGGTGGCTCCGCTCCTCAGGTGCACAGCCGCAGCGGCCTGAGCCCTCGCGGGCTGAGACGTCGCCGCTGACGCCGCCGTCGCGGAGCCTGCCAGCAGGCCCGTGATGGCCATGGCTGCCGCCAGATACTTAAACCTTCGCATGTCTTCTCCCTCCGGCCCCGCTTGCACGTGGCCTCGTCTAGGTTTCGTCGAGAGTTCGTTCAGGGGTAAGCCAAGCCCGTCTTGGAGGGATTGTCAAATCATTGTCGAGAAACTGTATAGTGTTGTCATGGAGTTTCCCGGGGATCCCCCGCTGCTGCGCATCGGTGAGCTGAGCCGGCGCCTCGGCGTGAGCGACCATGTGCTCCGGGCCTGGGAGAATCGCTACGGCCTGCTGCAGCCGGTGCGCTCGCCAGGCGGCTTCCGGTTGTACTCCGAGGCGGACGAGTGGCGGATCCGCCGGATGCAGGCTTATCTCGCCGATGGGCTGTCCGCGGCCGAGGCGGCACGCGCCGCGCTCAGCGGCGACGCGAGTACCCCGCCCGGCCGGCCCGCCGGGCCGCCCCTCGCGTCTGCGGGGAACGGGCTGTCCGCCGCGCTGCGGCAGGCTCTGGACGCTTTCGACGAACCGGCCGCGCAGGCCGTCCTGGACCGGCTGCTCGCCGATCTGTCCGTGCCGGCCGTCCTGCGCGATATCGTGCTGCCCTACCTCGCTGACCTCGGCGAGCGCTGGCAGCGCGGAACGGCCAGCGTGGCCATGGAGCATTTCGCCAGCAATCTCATCCGCGGCCGGCTCGCCGGGCTGGCCCGCGGCTGGGGGAGCGGTCACGGCCCGCAGGCCCTGCTCGCCTGCCCGCCCGGCGAGCTGCACGATATGGCGCTGATGGTTTTCGGCATCGTGCTGCACCGCAACGGGTGGCGGATCGGCTATCTCGGGGCGAGCACCCCGGTCGAGGAGCTGGAGCGGGCCGTCGACGCCTCGCATCCTGGCCTGGTCGTCCTGGCCGCTACCCGTGCGGAGACCCTCGAGCCGCTCGGCCCGGAGCTCGCCGCACTGGCCCGGAGCGTCCCGCTCGCCCTCGCCGGAGCCGGCGCCACGGCGCAGATGGCAACTGCGGCGGGGGCCCGGCTGATCGCAGGCGACCCGGTGACCGAGGCCGGGCGGGCCGGGTGGCCGCGGTGAAAGTGCTCGTCGCCGGCGCGTCCGGTTTCGTCGGCCGGCGGCTGTGCCCGGCCCTGGCCCAGACCGGCCACGACATCGCCGCCATGACCCGCAACCCTGCCGCCTACGCCGGAGCCGGCGCGCCCGTCCAGGCAGACGTTCACCGCCCCGGCACCCTGGTAACCGCGATGGCCGGCTGCCAGGCGGCCTATTACCTCGTGCACTCGCTCAGCGACGCGGACTTCGAACGCAAGGACGCCGCCGCCGCCGTGGCATTCGGCCAGGCGGGCGCGCGGGCCGGGCTGCAGCGCATCATCTACCTCGGCGGCCTCGGCGACGACCGGGACGCCCTCTCGGCGCACCTGCGCAGCCGCCGCGAGGTCGAGAAGCTGCTCGGATCGGCCGGCGTCCCGGTGACGGTCATCCGGGCCGGGATCATCGTCGGGCACGGCGGCATTTCATGGGAGCTGACACGCCAGCTCGTTGAGCACCTGCCCGCCATGATCACGCCGAGATGGGTCGCAACCCGCACCCAGCCGATCGCCGTCGACGACGTCGTGCGCTACCTGCTCGGGGTGCTGGCCCGGCCGGAGGCGGCAGGCCGGGTCTTCGAAGCCGGGGGACCCGAGGTGCTGCAGTACGTCACCATGCTGCGCCGCGTCGCCGCGATCCAGGGCCGCCCGCTGCCGATCCTGTCCGTGCCGCTGCTCACCCCCCGGCTGTCCTCCCTGTGGCTGACCCTGGTCACCGACGTCGACACAGCCACCGGCCGGGCGCTGATCGACTCGATGACCAACGAGGTCATCGTGCGGGACCACTCCATCCGCGACCTCATCCCCTTCGACCCGATGCCCTACGACTACGCCGTACGGAAAGCGCTCAGCGAGCGCCGCCAGGCCAAACGCGGTAGCCGGTGACTGCCAGCCGCCGGAACCGGCGCCGGGAACGCAGCACGCCCGTCCGGCACGGAGCCCCGCCCCCGCCGCTGCCCGGCCATATCCCCCCGGCCCGCGCAGAGCCAGAGACGGCCCGCGCCCGACGACGACTGATCGTCACCGCCACCGGCATCGGCGGCACCGGCCTGCTCGGGATCTCGCTATCCACCAAGGCCGGCTCCCCCCAGTTCTACATCCTCACAATGGGCCTGGCCGGCACCTGGGCCGCCGGCGCCCTCAGCTCCGGACCCCTCCCGCTGAACATAATCAAGGACCGGGACAGCACGTGGCGCCGCCCCGTGATCATGCCCGTGCTCACCGGAGCGGGCGCCTTCGGGCTCTTCTACGGCGCCGCACAGCTCGCCCCGCACATCCCCCCGCTCAACCGGGCCATCGGCAGCATCCTGCACTACGCAGACGACGGCTCAACGCCCCTGGTCCTGGCCACCGCGTCCGCCAACGCGGTGGCCGAGGAACTATTCTTCCGCGGCGCACTCTGGTCCCTCGTGGCCGAGTCACACCCCGTCGTCAAAACCACCCTTGCCTACACCGCCACCACCGCCGCGACCCGCAACCCCGCGCTCGTGCTCGCCGGAACCGCGACCAGCGTGCTCTTCGGCCTCCAGCGCCGCACCTCCGGCGGCATCCTGGCCCCGGCGCTCAGCCACCTCACATGGTCGCTCCTCATGCTGCGCTACCTCCCGCCCCTGTTCCCGGCGCCCCGGCGGCCTGAGATCACTCGCGACTGACCGCACGGGCGGCGCGGCAGATGACGGCGGACAGTGCACCAGCCCCACGCAGAACCAGAAGATCTGCGCGCGGCAGCCCATGGGTCCTGCTCAGCTTTCAGGCGCACGGACTCGATAGGCGCGGAAGTTGCCAGATTGCCGGTCCAAGATTAATTACCGTGCGTGAGGGCATGTGCGGGCAGGTCCCATGACATGACGGCCGGGAGCTTGTCACGCTGGCTCCAGCCGGGGAGGCACGGGCGGTCACGGCGGTCTCAGCGGCCTTCGGCGGGCCCGTCCCGGTCACCGGAGCCATGACATGCTGGCACGGCATGAGATCACCGGTCTATGACGTTACGCCGGCACCACCTGCAATCTGGCGATTATCTGGCCTGGACCGCAACTGCCTTTCCGTGATAACACACTTGCCGCAATCCCGCCACGCCCGCAGCAGGGCAGTCCCGGACACGACTATTCCCGGCCGCCCGTGATCAGGAGTTTCCGCAGCTCAGCAGTAGTATCAGTAGACAGGAATGCTGTATTCCTATAGGCTGACTTCAGCGCTGTAGTTAATAGCGCGATATGGGGCAATTGTCCCGTGACAGTTGATCTTCCTTTTTGCCAGTGGATCTTGCTCGTCCGGCGTGTCTTGCCACCGTAGTTTGCCCGGTTCGGGATCATTTTGCGTGTGATGTCTGTTTCGGACGTCGGCGAGCGGGTGGAGCCTGCTGGTTCTGGTTCCGGGTTCGAGCTGGGGTTCGTTGACGGCGGCGGCGTTGAGCGGCGGGCGCCGCTGGCCGCGTGTGCGGAGGTCCGGTTCGAGGACGGGAAGTCCTCGCCTCCTACCTCGGCCGGCTCGCCGCGGCCAACCACATCACCACCGATGACCTGCTGACCATCCTCCCGCCCTGGTTCAGCACCAAGATCCGCAACCACGACGACCGCAGCCAGCATCACATGCTGACCCCTGCGCTGCCCGGTGCCATCCTCGCCCTCGCCACGCTCACCGGCAAAGCACCTGCCGTCTTGGCCCGGGCACTCCCCACCCTCGGCGCCAGATACCTGCCAGATCCCGTCCGGGCCACAACCGCCTGCCGCAAATGCGCCGCCATCCGCGGCATCTGCCAGCCGGTGCCAGTCCACCGGCCGGCCTGCCACGTGATCTGCTCCCGCCACGGCCAGTGGCTCAGCACCGCCGGCCTGCCCCAGCTCGATCTCACCGAATCGCCCGAGATCGTCATCGCCTGCCGGCGCAGCCACAAGCTCCTCCGGCACTGCACACCCCAGCAGCTGATGATCGCCCACCTGGCTGCAGAACGGGGGACCCTGCGCGGACCCAGCCCGCCCGCTGGCGCACCCTGTCCCGCTCGAAAATAGGACTCGGTAGTTGACCTGCGGGTCTTCCGGGCATGGTGGTGCTGGCTGCTCACGCCGGGGAGCGTGCTGTCCGGGGTACCCGGCATGGCCGGTACACGGCGCGGCATCTGGGCGGGCGGGACCGGTGATATGTCAGGGCCGGTGCGTGACGTTGTCAGGCACGCCCTGGTCCGGCAGCGGCGTGGCAGCAGGGGCGCCGGGGCCAGCGAGCGGGTGCGCTACCCGCTTGATGTTGACCAGGTGGGTGTACGTTAGGTTGTCGGTCGTCGAGGTGCGGCCGTAGGTCCCGCAGCCGAGCGTGAGGGGCTGCATCAGCCCGTTGCCCGGGCCGATGCAGCCCTGCGCCCCGGGACCGTTGACCAGGACCCGGCTCACTGGCATCTGCCACGCGAAGGACGACTGCAGCCGCTCGCTGCGGGTGTGGATGATCGCCGTATGGCCGCGGCCGCCGTTGCCGAGGATCTGCCGGCATAGCCCGATGCCATCGTCCTCACCGTCGGCAGTGAACAGCGACAGCAGCGGGGCGAGCTTTCCCCGGCCGTACGGACCCGGCACGGCCTGGCAGGGCACGGGCAGTAAATGACGGTGAGGGCGGGGGCCAGGGCCAAGGACCGGCAGGGCGAGCCCGACCCGGGCATTTCGAGCGATTCTGCCGCGAAATCGTCCCAGGCGTCCTGACTGACGTGTGCCACGTCGACGAGGAACTGGCAGCCCAGGTGGGCCAGGATATCCTGGCCCGCGCGGGATCCTACGCGGCGCTTGACGATACGGCACGGAATGTGCTGATCTCGCCGTTTGCTGAGGAGGTCGCCGGATACGAACCTGCCGACTCCCCGCTGGAGTTGAAGGGCGCGGTCTCCGTGGTCGTTCGCAGCAGCCTGCTGGAGGAGGCGCACTCGCACGGGCCTGTCGAGGCGGGCGGCATCGAGGGCATCACCACCGTGGCTGCGGCACAGCTGTCGCATTTCCTGGCCGCTCGGCGCCGGTTCCCGGTGACGGTGGAGGACAACCTGTTCGCGGACCTGGCAGACATCTGCCCGCGGGCCTGGTCATGCCTCAGCGCCGTGTCCCTTGCTTATGGCCCCGGCGGCGGCCGGTGGCCGTATCGCGTTCCAGCCACGCCGGTTCCGGAGTTGCCCCTTGCCGAGGTCGACGCGCCCAGAGCAGAAAACCATGAGAACGCGGTCGTCCTCAGCGGCATCGATACCCGGTTTGACCAGCTGATCGTGCAGCGTATGGGCGAGGCCGCCGAGAATGGTGACATGGTGTGGCTCACTTCTTCATTCAGCCGCATCTCGCGGAACCTGGGCAAGCTCCTGCGGGCTATGGAGTATCTGCTCGCCCATGACGTGCCTATCCTGACTGCCAACTACCTGCTACGCCAGCATGAAATCTGGGTCCGCCGTGGCGAACTCGCTCCCGTCGACCCTGAAGACCCGCTCGCGGCCTGGCGGGTCTCGCGGGGCCTGTCTGGCACGCACCGCGCCACGGTGGCGGAAGTCGTGAAACAACTGGAGGCCAAGAAGCAGCCCACGGGGACTGACGCCGCATGTGCCGGCGGGCGACTGGAACCGTCTACCTGAGTACTTATCCTGAGCGATCGGCTTCCTCGTCTCCCGGACGGTCCGCACCGCACCTTCACGGACAAACTCCGGATCGAACAACCTCCTTTTGCCATAGCTACTCCTTATGGCTGATACCTCCACGATCCGGGGGAAGCTCACAGTCATGCTTGACACGAGTCGGCCATCGCCCGATATTGTGGGCGCATGAAATCCCTGATTCAGGGATTTCTCACCGCAACGCGGGGTCAAGCCCAGGCTCGGACACCGAGGCAAGTGACATCTCCCCGGTTTTCGCGGCACTTGAATACGCCGCGGGAGATTTCACCACTCTGGGGAAGAATCCCCCTCATGGGGGTTCAAGTCCTCGGACACAGTAAAACCCCATAACCGCCCGTTTTCGGGCATGCGGGGACGTCACCCGGGCGCAGGCTACTGCCAGCGCCGGGCGACCGGCGGTCTTCTAGCTTCTCCTTCCGTAATGGGCCTGAGGGCCTCGGTTAGCTTGCTTTCAGGGTGATGGTCTGGGCGGCCTCGGCTATTCCTGCGTGCAGGGTGCCGGCGGCCGGGTCATAGGTGAGCGTGGTCTGCTGCTCGCGCAGGTACCCGATCACACTCTCGGCGCTGGCCTGGGCCCGGGCGTCGGCTCCGCGGCGGGTGCGCCGTCTGCGCCCTCCGGCGGGATCCGTCCCCCCGGTCAGGAGAACGTGCAAGGCGGGCAGGTGGAGCAGGATGAGGTCCTCGCGGACATAGGCGTTCTTCGGTCGCCCAGGATCGGGTGCCGCGGCGGTGGTGCGGCCGTAGCGGCACCGGTAGGCGGGCTTGCCGTTGGACCAGGCTGATTCCATCCGGCGCCCGCAGGCACCGCAGATCAGCAGCCCGGCTAGGAGGTAACAGCGCTTCTGCGGCGCGGCCAGGCCCATACCTGGGGCGGGGCCGCGGGCGGCGGCGCTGATGTCCTGGGCAGCGATGAAATCAGCCTCGCTGACCAGCGCCGGGTGCACCGGCTTGAGGGAGATGACCCACCCGTCGGGCAGGTTCCACCGCTGCACCGGCTTATGTCCCAGGGCAATATCGCCAGGGTCGACCAGGTCGCGGTCGGTCCGCTGCCGGTTCCACACCTGACGGTCCGTATACCGCGGGTTCCGCACGATCGTGGTGACAGTGCCCAGCGTCCATCCGGCGCCCGTGCGGTGCGGGTTCCGGCCCGGGTCGGCCGCCGACGGGCACGGGATGCCCGTGTCATTCAGCGCCCGCGATCCGCGCCACCGAATGGCCTGCCAGTCGTCTGGCGAAGATCCACCGGACGATATGCGCGGTTTCCGGGTCGGGTTCGAGGCGGTGGGCGCGGCGGCCCCAGGCAGCGTGCGCCTTGTTCGGGTGCGGCCCGGCATCACCCAGCCGGTACCCGTACGGCGGCCGCCCTCCGAGATACCGGCCCTGCTCCCGGGCCTGGACCGCCATCGCGGTCCGCACCCGGATACTGGTCCGGGTCACCTCCCGCTTCGACGACAGCCCCAGCACCGTCATCGCATGCTCATCATGCTCGGATGCGTAGTCGACCCGGCCGCCCGCCTCCGGCATCCACAACTGCACCCCGTAATGCTCGAACAACGGCGCCATCGCCGCGTACTGGCTGCCGCAGAACGCCCGCTCATACTCCCCCACCACGATCGCGTCCCAGCCCCGGTCCGGGTCAGCCAGCTGCGCGACCAGCCCGGCGGCTTCCGGGCGGCGGCCCCACGCCACCGTCCGGCTCTGGCCGGCGTCGAAGAACTCCGCGACGATTACCCCGTGCCCGCGGACCAGCGCCCTTGCCTGCTCCCGCTGCCGCGCCCGCGAGGTCACCGGGTCCTGCCAGTCCTCCGTCGACACCCGCCCGTAAAACACGAACCGCAACCCGCCGCGCACCGGTCCCCTGGTCTGCCGGCCGCCTGACCGCGCCGCCCACGCCACCAGCCCATCCCCGCCCGCAGTCGGGGCAACTTCAAGGTTCCCCTCGCACGCTGTCGCCATGACGGCCACCTCCCGCCATCAACCACACCCCCTCCACCTGATATCAGGCACCCCAGAGAATCTGAATCTCCTCAGACCCACCCCGTTCACCAGCCGCCGTCACCATCCGGACAAGAACCAGTCCGCCGACCGGCCCCCCGCCAGCCGGGTACACGCGCGCCCAGGTCGGAGACGGCCGACAGCTTCGTGGTGCTGCCCGGCGGGTATCTGCTTGCGGCCAAGCGATCGCCTTTCACCGGGCAGGGCCTCGGCCAGCTCGGCGGCAGACCGCGCCCTGCTGGGTGGAGATCAGCCACGACGGCCGGTACCTGTTCACCGTCAACACCGGGTCGGGCAACATCTCCAGCTACTCCATCAACCCGGACGGCTCCCTCACCCTGATCGGCAGCACGCCGATCTCGGGCGGCGGCGCTGACATCGACGCCCGGCTGTCGCCCGACGGCAGGTACCTGCCGGTCGATGGCAGCGGCAACCACATTCTTTCGGTCTTCGCCGTGAACGGCGGGACCCTCACCGAGGTGCCCAGCTCGCCGACGCCGCTGCCCGCAGGCGGCTCCCCGGCCGGGATCGTCAACATCCAAGCGGAACGAACCGGCGGTTAGCCGCCGGTGTCCTGGTCCGCCCCGCGGGGTGGACCAGGACATCCGCGTTAGCGGGCCGACCGCGATCTGGCCCCATGGGCCAGTCCGATGCGGCGGTTCGGCCGCGGTTCAGGTGGCGTGCGCTCGCAGGTAGCGGATCAGGCCGATCACGTCCTCGGGCACCAGCCGCCCGATGGCCCCGGTCGAGTAGACGCCGACCGCGACCTGGCCGGCCGGGCTGAGGACGAACCCGGTGGACTGCAGGAACAGCGGGTCGTCGTTGACGAAGGCGCCGGTCACCTCGGCCAGCGCGCGGGCATCGGCGCCGTAGCCGACGCCGAACTCCAGGCCGTGCTTGGCGATCAGCTCCGCGGTGGTGGCCTCGTCGTCGACCGACAGGGCCACGACCTGGGCTCCGACCTCGGCGAGATCGCCCTTGGCGCGCTGGAAGGCCCGCAGCTGCGCGTTGCAGTAGGGGCACCAGGCACCGCGGTAGAACAAGACCACGCCGAAGTGGCTGTCCAGTGCGTCCGGCAGTTGCAGGGAGCCGCCGCCGGCCCGGGCCACGGTGAGGGCCGGGAACTTATCGCCGGGATGAAGCAGGGCCATGAGAGTCTCCGTAGGGTCGGTGAATGGCATGATGCGGCAGGCTCGCCTGGCCTGCGCCAGCATGGCGCCGGGGGGATGCCTACGTGCGGTTAGCTGCACCCGCCGCCCTGGTCTTACCTATGACGTCCAGGCCGGCCGCGCGGGAGACCGTGACCCGCGTCCGTAGGATCGAGGTCATGATGCCAGGCGATCCCGCCGTCGACGGGATCACGCCGCCCGCTGGTTTCGATGCGGACTCGGCGACCTGGGTCCGGTCCCTCACCCGCCCCACGGAACAGCGCGAGGCCGCGCTGGCGCGCCTGCACGAGATGCTGCTGAGGATCGCGCATAGCGAGCTGCGGCGGCGAAGCGGGCAGCTGCGAATCACCGGCCCCGAGCTCGATGACCTCGCCTACCAGGCCGCGGCCGACGCGCTACTGGCCATCATGGCCAAGGTCGGCCAGTTCCGCGGTGAAAGCCGGTTCACGACCTGGGCGTACAAGTTCGTGATCTTCGAGGTTTCGGCCAAGATCGGACGGCACTTCTGGGCCAACCCGCCGGTGCCCATGGACACCGAAGACTGGGACCGGCTGCCCGACCGGTTCGGGTTCGAGCCCGCTCGCGAGGCCGAGCGGCGCGAGATGGCCAGCGCCGTGCGGCGCGCAGTAGACGAGCAGCTGACCCCGCGGCAGCGGCAGGTCTTCGTGGCGATCGTGCTGGACGGCGTGCCGCTGGACGCCCTGGCCGTCCGGCTCGGCTCCACCAGGAACG
>Ga0310039_10001161_pt1 | contig 19279 bp, 11 predicted proteins | sample Sb_taG_4_FD_200460 | JGI IMG/M metagenome (GOLD analysis project Ga0310039, IMG submission 200460) | Peat soil microbial communities from Weissenstadt, Germany - Sb_50d_6_BS metaG (v2) (version 2) | ecosystem: Environmental > Terrestrial > Soil > Wetlands > Peat | place: Germany: Weissenstadt...
GTCACGCCGGCCAATTCCTCGGTCACGGCGTCGTCGAGCAATGTGGCAAGTGGTGGCTCGGTCACGATAACCATCACTTTGGAGGATCAAGCGGTGTCGCCGCAGCCCGTGGCCGACAAAGTGGTGTCGCTCTCGGATGGAACCGGGCACGCCACCATTACCGCCGCGGCGGCGACGACCAATACCTCGGGCCAGGCCACGTTCACGGCGACCGACTCCACTGACGAGGTCGTGACCTTCACGGCGACCGACTCCACCGACAGCATCGTGCTTAGCGGGAAGAGTGCCAGCGTCACATTCGGCACCGTGGCGGTGTCGGGTTCATCATCAACCGTGTCAGCGTCGCCGACCGTGGTGTCATCGGTCGCATCGGCCGGAGTACTGCCCACCGGCACCATTGCCGTGACGCTGTTGGCCAGTGATGGCACGAGCCCTGTGTCCGGAAAGACCGTGACGTTGTCGGCGTCCTCCTCCAATGCCCAGATCACCTCGGCAACCTCGCCAGACGTCACCGACGCCGAAGGACAGGCGACCTTCACCGTCGCCGACGGTACGGCGGAGGTGGTGACCTTCACCGCGACGGACACCACCGACGGCGTCTCGATCACGAAGGGTGCCGTAGTCACCTTCGAGTTGCCCGCAGCTTCGGGGTCGACGTCGGTGCTCACCGCGTCGAAGTCGACGGCCCCGGCCGACGGCGTCACAGCGGTCGCACTCACGGTCACGCTCACAGACCAATTCGGGCACCCCCTCGCCGGCAAAATGCTCACGGTGTCGGGCTCTCCATCCGCCACCACCCGGGTGGCCCCACAGACTGAGTCGACCAGCGTCCCAGCCGGAACGACAGACACCACCGGAAGAGCGACCTTCGATGCCTACGACACGACGGCCGAGACGGTGACGTACTCAGCCGTCGATACCAGTGACGGAATCACGTTGACGCAGACGGTGGGCGTGACGTTCACTGCTACCGCCCCACAGGTGGACAACTGCACCGTGTCGGCCAACCCGCTCGGCGTGGCGGCGGACGGAAAGACGTCGTCGACCGTGACCGTGACGCTGGACGACCACAACAGCAACCCGGTGTCCGGCAAGGCCATCTCGTTGGCGGCCGCGGGGGGAAGCTCGGTGATCACTCCCGTCTCGCCGACCACCGACGCTCAGGGTCAGGCCACGTTTGGGGTCACTGATAGCACGAGCGAAGTCGTCCTGTACACGGCGACGGACACCACCGACAACCTCGTGCTGGCCGGGCAGGGCGCGTTGGTCACCTTTGGCACGCCGCCCCCAGTGGTGCCGGCAGTCGCCGACTCCACGATGGTGGCGGAGCCATCACAGGTACCGGCAGACGGTTCCACATTGGCGACAATCACGGTTGTGCTGGCCGACGCCGATGGCAATGCCGTGTCGGGCAAAACGGTGGCCCTCAATCCGTCGAGCGGCGATTCGTCGGTGACGACCGTCAGTGGAACCACCGATGGCAACGGTGAGGCGACCTTCACCGTAACGGACAAGACGGCGCAGAGCGTCACCTACACCGCCACCGACGTTACCGACACCCTGCCCATCACTGGCCAGAGCGTCACGGTTGCGTTCGCCACGCCCTCAGCATCGTCAGCTACGGCCGGTCAGACATCGGCCACGTCGACCTCGACCACGACCACTTCGACACCCTCGGCAGGGTCGACCACCACGACCACGACACCGGCGGCGACGTCGGTCTCCAGCGCGTCTGCTACCGGGAACACGGGGACGTCGGATTCGTCAGCGACGCCGACCTCCGAGAGTTCCGGGGGCACGCTGGCGCTCACCGGGACGCCGAGCCTGCTGCCCGGAGTGATCGCCTTGGGCTGTGTCCTCTTGGCGCTGGGGACCGTCGGCCGGCTCCGGCTCACCCGGAAGACGCAGAAGGCGGCGCCTGCTGCGGGAGTCCGAACGTGAGCGGCTGCCGTCTGGGCGGTGCGGGCACTGGAACCCGGTGTCGTTTTCGTGGGTCCTGGCGGCGGGCCGTTCGAACCACGGCGGTGCGTCGACACCGCTGGGTGGGCCCATGAGCCGGTCACCCAGGGCCCCGCGAAACGAAAGCCCTTCCCGGGGGAGTGGTTGGGTCGTCGATCGACCGATGATGTTCATGGGCACTATGGGTGGGCGGCGACTGGGGCTGAGGGACATGTCATGACGGTCGTCGCCCCCCGCGCAATGGACCCCACGCTCGACGAGGTGTCGATCGAGCTCACCCCAGTGCACACGCCCGCTGACCGTCGGTTCTTCGGCCTGTTGGCGTGCAGCGCGGCCATCATGTTCATGCTCCTCGTGTCGATCATGGTCTTTCTCGCTTACCATGGCTGGTGGGCTCTTTCGCATTTCAAGCTGAAGTTCTTCCTCGGCACAACCTGGTCGGCGCCCGCCCACCCCGGCGTCCTTGCCCTGATCGGCGGTTCGGTTGCCATCGCGCTGGTGGCCCTGGTCTTCGCGCTGCCGATCTCGATCGCCACTGCCCTCATGATCAACGAGTTCGCCCCCGCCCGGCTTCGCAAGTGGCTAACGACCCTGATCGACCTCCTGGCCACGGTTCCCAGCATCGTGTACGGGTTTTGGGGTCTTGAGGCTCTGAGCCCGTGGCTCAACGGGACATCGGAGTGGATCGTGAAGCACCTCGGCTTCATCCCGATCTTCCGAACGAATTACGCCGGTAGCTATGAGCACTCCATCTTCATCTGCGGGATCGTCGTCTCGATCATGATCACCCCGGTGATCACCTCCATCACCAGGGAGGTGATGGCTCAGGCGCCACGTGAGGCCTGCGAGGCCGCCCTGGCTCTGGGCGGGACCCGATGGGGGATGATTACCGACGTCGTCCTACCCTTTTCCCGAAGCGGCATGGTGGGCGCTACCCTGCTCGGTCTGAGCCGGGCCATGGGCGAGACCATCGCCATCCTGCTCATCCTGTCGAGCAACTCGACCGCCCTCACCGGGCACATCATGGGTCCCGAGGGCTCCACGGTAGCCAAGCAGATCGGTTCGGACTTCACCATTTCAAGCACGCAGGGTCAGAGCGAGCTGGTGCTCGCCGGGCTCACGCTGTTCGCTACCACCCTGATCTTCAGCCTGGGCGGCCGCATCATCGTCCAGCGTGGAACGGGCCCGCGGCGATGAACTCGACCATCTCCGTCAGCCCCCCGAGCCCAGTCAGCGCCATGACCGCCACCGGTCTCGACGTCGCCGTCAGGATCCCGCCACCCCCGCCGCCATCGGGGCTCCCACCACCGGGAGGCAAGCCGTCGAGTTCCGGCCCGCGTCGCTCCCGAGGTCCCGTTGTCGAGCTGGTGGGCAGCGCACTAGCCGCTGGGGCATCCGTCTGGTTGGTCTTCACCATCGCGGGACTATCGGCCCCCTTCGGCCTCTTCGTGAGTTCGTTTCTATTATTCCTGGTGATCTACGGCGTCGTATGTCACAGTCTGCACGGGACGCTGGTCATGAAGGACCGCCTGGCTACCGTGGCGGTGTGGGGGGGATCGCTCACCGCCCTTCTCGCCCTGGTGGCGGTCATCGGCTTCGTGGTGTTCAAGGGCGCCCCCGTAGTGTTCGCTCGTTTCCCCCATTTCCTCTTGGCTGACATGTCGAATTTCGGGGGTAGCTCGCCCGTGACCAACGCGGGAGTGGGTGCCGCCATCGTGGGGTCGCTCGAACAGGTGGGCCTCGCCACCCTGATCAGCGTCCCCCTCGCCGTCCTCACTGCCACCTATCTGGTGAATTCGAACAGCACACTCTCCCGGGTCGTGCGCAACGTCGTCGACGCCATGACGGGGACACCGTCGATCATCGCCGGGATCTTCATCTACATCATCCTGGTGAAGCCGCGTGGCACCAACGGCCTCGACGGCCTAGCAGCGGGGCTGGCCCTGAGCGTGCTCATGCTCCCGCTCGTCACGCGGGCCGCCGTAGAGGTCATCATCATCGTGCCGGAGGCGTTGCGAGAGGCAGCCCTGGCCCTGGGGGCTCCGCAATGGCGGGTGATACTCCAGATCGTCCTCCCCACAGCACGCGCCGGTCTCATCACCGCTGCCATCCTGGGTGTCGCCCGGACCGCCGGCGAGACGGCCGAGGTTTTGTTCACCGCGGGCGGGAACGTCCACTACAACTTCAGTCCTCTCGCCCCCTATCAGTCCGACCTGCCCCTGCAGATCTACTCGCTGATCAACCAGCCGTCTGTAAACGCCATCAGGGTGGCATGGGGAGTCGCCTTCGTACTTGTCGCCCTGGTCCTCGCCCTGTTCGTGGCGGCCCGCGCCGCCGGTGCAGCCGGTACAGGCAGGGTCTCCAGGCAACTTCGCCAACGTAAGGCGCGCAAACGATCGATGACCATGACAAAGGAGCCGTCGCCATGACCTTCAGAAACCGACGCGTGGAACGCGGGGGCGCCCGGGCAAAGTGTCTGCAACTCGTTGGCGGCTTGGCCGTGCTCGTTGCCGCATCACTGGCCAGTACCCTCGCCGTCGCCGCCCCGGCCGGTGCCGCTACGTCTCTCAACGGAGGAGGCTCGTCATTCGCCGCTCCCGCCATCACGCAGTGGGACACCAACGTCAGCCACGCCCCGTACTCGTTGAGCGTGAACTACACCACGAGCTCTTCGGGCCAGGGTCGTTACTTCTTCACCAACGAGACTGTCGACTTCGCCGTGAGCGACACCGGCTACGTCAACTCGAGCATCGGCACCACCCCTCCCTCGTTTCCGTACCAGTTCATTCCCATAACCGCCGCCGGGGTGGCCTTCATGTACAACGTCCCTGGCCTTACCCAGACACTCGAACTGACGAGCTACACGGCCTGCCTGCTCCTCACCGGGCAGATCACCAACTGGGACGACCCGGCCCTCAAGCTCAACGGCGCCAACGCCGGGGTGACCCTTCCCAACCTGGCAGTCAAGCCCGTCACCGAGAGCGACCCAGCGGGGACCAACTATGTGCTCGAGGAGTACTGCATCCACGAGCAACCTGCGGTGTGGGCTCAGTACGCCAAGAACATGGCGGGGACGCCTCCGCCGAGCGGCGTAGCCATCTCGGCCACGACCCCTGGGTCGAACTGGGAGGCTCCGGGCAACGGCTATGACGAGCAACAGACCTCGGCGGTGGCCTCGACGGTGGCGACCACCTCTGGGTCCATCGGACCAGTCCAGGAGAACTACGCCATCGACAGCGGCTTCACGGGGAGCAACCCCGCGAAGTCGGTGGCCAAGGTGCAAAACGCCAGCGGTGATTTCACGACCCCGAGCCCTGTGGACGTGGCCTCGGCACTCGCCTATGCCACCCAACAGCCCGATGGCACCCACGTGCTCGACTTCAACGGCCTCGGCCCCAATGTCTACAACCCCTCCACCTACAGCTACCTGCTCACGCCCACCACCGGATGGAGTGCGGCCAAAGGGGGTGTGCTGAGCGCATACGTCAACTACGTCCTCACCCTGGGCCAGGGTGTGGCGCCGAGCATGGACTTCGCCAGCCTCGGTTTATCGCTCGAGCGCTACGGCATCGACAACGTCATCCAAAAGGTTCCCGGGGCGGTGTCGCCTACCACCGCCGAGGACCAGGGGTACGCCTGCGGCGACCTCACGCCCTCGGAGGTCCAGGCGGGCCAGACCAAGCCGACGTGCGGGGTCACTAACGGGGCGGCGCCCCCGGCCCCTCCCGGCGCCCCCGTCACCGCGCTCACCAATGGCGGCGGTTCGGGCACCACCGGCAGCTCGACGTCCGCCAAGTCCAAGACGAGTACCAGCTCCAAAACCGGCAGTGGCTTGTCATCGGGCGCGTCGGGCCTCGGGGGCGCCTCCACGGCGGCGTCAGGGTCCGGTGCCGATCCGTCGGTGGCGCTCACCGGGGGCAGCTCGTCGATGGCCCTCACCGGCGGCGACCCCGTCCCCACCGTCATGCTCGGCGCGGCGCTGGTAGTGGTGGGTTGGTTCGCGCGCCGGCGCCTGCTCCTCGCCCGCCGGTCTCCGAGAGTCGAGTGACCCCGTTGGCGTATCGCGCGGCTCGGGCCCTGGCGGCAATGTCAACGTTGGTGGGTTCGGTGCTGCTCGCTGTCCTCGGTGGCGGCACCCCGACCGCGAGCGCGCAGACAGATCCCACCGCCCTGGTGGGAGAAGGAGGTTCGTTTCTGTCGCCTGTCACCAACCTGCTCCTCAATACCGACACCAAGAACGGGCTGTCCCCGCTCAACCCGTCGTTCTCCGACAGCGACCTCGACAACGCCATCGCCGACTTCGCCGGCTCGGGACCAGGCGACTTCGCCGCGGACTTCGTGGTGTCGGAACGCCCCCTCACCACCGCCGAGGCCGCTACGGCCGCGGCCAACGGCCGATCCTTCGCCTACGTGCCATTCGCGGCCACCCCCGTCGCCATCGCCACGTTCGCGATCTGCAACCCAAGTGATCTCTCGGAGAACATCGTGACCGCCTCGACGTTCTGCCGAGGGATTCCTCTCACGCCAGCCCTGGTGGGTGAGATAGTGACATCCGGCCTAACCAGCACGAGTGTGCAACCTAACGCCAACCTCCCGAGCCCTCTACTGGCATGGAGCGATTCTCGGCTGACCCAGGCATCTGGCCAACCCATCCCCGATGGCGGCGCCATCGGGCTGGCGTCGACCCTTTCTCCGTCGGCCGAGAACGCGGCTTTGATGTCTCTCTTGGACAGCGACACGACAGCCAGAGCATTGCTGGACAATGCTCTGGCGAATCCCGCTAACTCGGCTAGCGCGACGACAGACACACCCAGCGAGATCTGGCCCTTCCATCTTCAGCACGCCTACGTCGACGGCGACGAGGGCCTGCTGGGTCACGAGTTGACGATCATCGCCACCACCAACGCACCTGGGTACGTCGACAGCTGGGGCGCGCTCGGAGGGATCGATGGGAACGCCCACGACGCATTCCCCCTGTCGGCGGTGTGGGCCGGGGCGCCCGAGGGCACGCCCTGGAACGTTCCCACGGCGGCGATAGGGAACGCCGCCGACAAGTTCGTTCCTCCCACCGAGCAGGCTGCCGCCGCCGCCGAGACGGGGGCCGGGATGACGATGAACCCGACCACCAACCTGGTGACGTTCAATCCTGACCCCAGTGACTCCGGCGCGTACAACAACTACCTGATGGTCGAGAGCTATCTGGTGGTGCCCACCAAGGGTCTTGACCCCACCAAGTCCATCAAGCTGGCCCAGTTCATCCGGTACATCCTCGGCCCCACGGGTCAGTCCGAGATCGCCGTCCTCGGGGCCGCTCCAGCCACCTTGGCCGAGGTGACGGCCGGGTTAAAAGTTGCCTCCGAACTCGACGCCGAAGCCGTGACCACGTCGTCGTCGGGGTCCGGGAGTTCGGCAACGGGAAGCTCGGGTTCGAGCACCACGAGCAATTCCGGTGGTAACGGGTCGAATGCCGCGGGCCTGTCGTCGGCTTCCCCTGGTGACAACGCGTCCTCCGGGGATTCCGCCACCACCGGATCGGCCTCCGACGGCGGCTCGGGGCCCACTTTGGCATCCACTGGTGCCGACCCGCTGCCGCTGGCGGTGTTGGGTTTGACGGCGGTCGTCATCGCCGGGATTGGGCGGTGGCGCCTCCGACGACGGATCATGCGACGGAGGGTCCTCCCGTGACCGTCGCCCAGTACCCCGGTCAGGGATGGCAGCCGTCGCCACCACCACCGTCGGCAGTGACGCCCCCGCTCCCGCCCTCTGGTTTCGTGCCGGCCCCGAGCCAGTCGTCCATGCAGACCAAGGACGTCAGCGCATGGTTCGGGCGACAGAAGGTTCTCGACAGGGTCTCGTTGACCATGCAGCCCGGCCAGGTGACCGCCCTCATCGGGCCGTCCGGGTGCGGCAAATCCACCTTTCTGCGGATCCTGAACCGGATGCACGAGCTCGTTCCCGGCGCGGCACTGTCCGGGTCAGTGGTGCTCGACGGCGTGGACATCTACAGTCCCGACCTTCGGGTGACCGAGACTCGCCTCAAGGTGGGCATGGTCTTCCAGAAGCCCAACCCGTTCCCGTCGATGACCGTCGCCCAGAACGTACTGGCCGGCCTGAGGCTGTCTGGTCTGAAGGCCACCAATCGGGACGCACTCGTTCAGGAGTGTCTGGAGCGTGCTGGGCTGTGGCGCGAGACCCGAAACCGTCTGAACGAGGCCGGCATGGCACTGTCAGGTGGTCAGCAGCAGCGCCTGTGCATCGCCCGCGCCTTGGCCGTCCGACCTCGGATCCTGCTCATGGACGAGCCGTGTTCGGCTCTCGACCCCATCTCCACGGGTGTGATCGAGGAGACAATCAAGCAGTTGTGCCACGACGTGACCGTCGTCATCGTGACCCACAACATGCAGCAGGCCCAGCGCGTATCTGACCAGTGCGCCTTGTTCCTCCTCGACGCCGAGGGCGAGCCCGGGCACATCGTGGAGGCAGGTCCCACCGAGCGAATGTTCGGTGATCCGCAGGATCCACGCACCGCCGACTACGTCCAAGGGCGCTTCGGATGACCCAGGTCGTCAGGTTCGACCCGGTCGGGATAGACACGTGGCGTTCCGGCGCGGGCCGGTGGAAACGCCAGGCGCAGCAGCGGTGGCACGAAGCCCCGGCGCGAGTCCGGGCCACGATCCAGATGGCTGTGCTCTTGGTCGTGGTGGGGGTTGCGTACAACTACTCGTTATCAACACTGATCCAGAATGCCGGTCTCGAGACGCCGCTTGCCTATGTGAGCCTCGTACCCGCCATCGCCCTCGCCCTGGCTGCCGTGCGGGCCCGTCCGGCGCGGCCTGAGCCGGCCATCCACGATCGCCAGGTCGACTACATCGTCGGCCTGCCTTTGGTCGGCGGCGCGTTGGCGGCCAACTTGCTCTTGCCGGGCAAGTTGTCGGCAATGTTCTGGGTGTGGCGGATCGACCTCCTGACTCTCCCAGTTTTCGTGGCCGGCGCCGTCGCCATCCTCTTCGGGGTGCGGGTCTTGTGGCGCCAGAAGCTCGCCATCAGCTACCTGTTTCTTGGATGGCCCTACCCATATTCCTCGGTACTTCTGCGGATCCTCGATGCCTTCACCGCGGCGACGCTTTATGGTATTCGTGAGATCATCAGGGTGGTGCCGGTGGCAAAATCTGTCACCTCACCTGATGGAACGCTTTTCGTCATCGTGCATCATGGACAGTCGTTTCCCCTCAGTGTCGTTTCCGCGTGCTCCGGGGTGAACAGCGTCGTAGGTTTCTTGCTCATCGGATCGGCGTTCGGTGCCGTGGTCCATGGGCCCATTGTCCGCAAGGTCCTGTGGCTCACTGGGGGCATACTGCTGCTGTGGACGATCAACCTGGGCCGGATCACGTTCATCTTCTGGGCGGGAAGAACGTGGGGTGAGCACGTCGCCATCGATATCTTGCACCCGTTCATAGGCCTTGTGACATTCAGTCTCGGCGTGCTGTTTCTCGTCCTGCTGATCCAACCGCTCGGGATGCAGATCGGGGCAATTCCTGCGCCGATGCGTGTGCACTCGATCCGTTCCCCACGGGCGACGACCCAAGGCAAGACGTCTCCGGCGGTCCCCAAGGTCTACGCGGCGGTGATCGTTGTCACGGTAATCGCCATCGTACTGGGGATAAGCAATATCGGGCTGAAGACCTACAATCTTGTCGCCGACGCCTCGGGTGAGCCGAAGCTTGCCGCCTACATCACGGCCCCGGTCGCCCCAGTGGGATGGCGCACCCGGCGGACCGCCGTCTTCAACTGGGCCAAGCCACTCTTCGGCGACACCTCGATCTGGGACCGTTATGTCATGGTCGCCACGACCGGAGGGGATCTCCACGCCTCGGTCCCCGTCGTGGCCGACGTGATCGTCACTCCTGACCTCGAGAGTTTTTCAGCCTATGGCGTTGAGGCCTGCTATCAGTTTCACGGCTACGCGCTTCGCGATGTTGCCCAGGTCAATGTCGGTGGGGGTATCACCGGACAGGCGATGTCTTACACGTCACATACCTACGGCAGCTGGTCGATCGTCTACTGGATCATCCCCGTCAAGTTCGGCACGACCACCATGTACCAACGCGTCGTCCTCTACGTCCAGAATGCGGGCAGTGGGATCGTCGTCCCGGCCACTGCGAAGATGTCCGGGATTACCAACGTGGCTGGCTCGCTCGGCCCGACAGACCTGCCGCTGATCCGAAACCGGGCGTTCTTGGTATCGTTCGCACGCGAGTTGATCCAGGCCGAGGCGCACCGCCCGACGTCCACACGAGTACTTGCCGTGCCGACGAGTGCCGCGTTGCCGGCACCCACCAAGGTTCCGGCGCTTCAGGGTGTCGTCCCGTCGGTGTCTCTCACCGGCAATTGATGGGAATTTCCATGCAGTCGGCCCTGAGCGCAGGCTCTTCGACGCCACGCGAGAGCTGGCGGCTACTTCGCCCATGACTACCGTAGAAGCCGTGCCATGGACCGATCGATCCCCTGAGCGAGGGCCGGCTCCCGGGCCTCACGGGCCTGCTCCAGAGCGTTCGGCCGTCGAGGGACAGCGCGGGACCGTCGAGCCCGGCCCGCTCTACCGGCGGTTCGTGAAGGAGCTAGTCTCGGAGCGACTCGAGCTCGCAGGTGCCGACGCCACCGACGTCGGAGACCGGACTCTCGATTGGCATGCCATATGGGCAAGCGGGGAGGGCGCGGCAACGCCCGAGGAGGCGGTGGGTCGCGTGATCCTTGCGGCGCACCGAGCCACGACGGGCCGCGCCCTGGGGCGGGCAACGGTGCCTGGGCCGGCGCCGGCGGTCACCGGGGCGGTCCCGGACGCGACCGCGAGCAACGTGGTCGGCCCCGGGGAGTGGCCGATATCGCACGGAGTGACCCTTCTCGATCGCGAACTGGCTCCGATGGCCGGGCACCTGGGTACCGAGCCCGAGCACCCGGTACTCCCCGCCCAAGGGCCCCTCATCGACGTTCCGGTGACTCAGACCGCCGCCATTCAGTTCCCCGTGGTCGAAAGGCCGGCACAGGAAGTGCGGGCGACCGCCATCGCGCCTCCAATCGCCAGGGGCGTGACACGCTTTCGTCGACGTCAAAAACTCGCCAACGCCTTCGGTTGGGTCCGCAACATCGGTATCGTCATCATTCTCTTCGCCGCCTGGCAGCTGTGGGGCACAAGCATTGCTCAACACCAGGCCCAGCTGACGCTGCGGGCGCAGTTCCGTTCCCATGCCATGCGTGCGTCCCCTCCCACCGGCGGCGTCCACCTCATCGGTGCCGACGTGAGGGTGCCGGAACCGGCGGAAGGGTCGGTCGTTGCCTATCTCCAGATTCCTTCGATTGGCGTCGACCAGTATGTGGTGGAGGGGACAGCCGAGGGAGATCTGGCCAAAGGACCCGGTCACTATATCGGGACGGCGATGCCGGGCCAGGCCGGCAACGTCGCTATTGCCGGCCACCGGACGACCTACGGTGCGCCTTTCAACGAGCTCAACGAACTGTCGCCCGGGGACTCGATTGTGCTCTCGACAGATTCCGGTGAGAGCCTTGACTATGTCGTCACCCAACCACCCGTTGCCGTCTCGCCCAATGACGTAGCGGTCCTAAACGCGTTTGGAGATAACAGGCTGACGTTGACGACCTGCAACCCGAAGTACTCGGCCACTCAACGGCTCGTCGTCCTCGCACTTCTGCGCGAACCGTCGGGATCAGGACCCGTCGCGGTCCCCAGTGGTGGCCAAGGACCGTCGAGGCAGGCGTCTCACGTGATCGAAGGTGGGTCAGGCGAGTGGAATCTCCTATACCTCCCCCCCGTCCTCCTGGTGGTCGCCCTCCTAGTTCTCCTCGGCTTCGCCAACCAGCGGGCGTCTGGGTATTTCGGGCGCCGGGGACGGTGGCTCATTTTGGTTCCCATGTGGCTCGCCGGCCTATACGTTTTGTTCGGGTTCCTGACCAGCTTCCTACCCGCCACCCTCTGAGATCGAGGTGGGAACATCGCCCCGAAAGCGGGGGACGAGTAGGCGTTTATTGGAGTCCACCTCAGTTAGCGTGCCTAACCGGCGCAGAAGCCCGAACTCTCTTTGGCGACCTGGATCAGAGGCCGAGGAGAGGGCGACCTGAGCCCGTCTCAGTAGCCCAACGAGTATGGGTCGCGGACTGAGACCCGCGGCTTCACTTCTTGCGGTTCTGACCAATTTTGCAGGTGACGAGGGGGTACCTCGTGCCCATCTGCTCCGCGGTCCGATGATTGCCTGTTGCCTTGGCAATGGAGTGTCGCACCGTGTGACCCACTGTCTCAAAGGCAATGCCATCGAAGTAGACGCCGAACCCAACGTCCGGCGCACGCACCGCCGGACATCGAACGTTTCTGGCAATACGGGACGTCTGCGCCTTCGAATAAGGTGAGCAAGACTCGTGCGCTCAATTGTTCGACGCCAGGCGTCGGTGTCGCCGAGCCGTCGTCGACCGCAAGACAACATGGCGGGCTCGGTGAATTCGGTTGCGCGAAAGTGAAGTTGCGGCTTACTCGGAGACGATTGGGTGGAGATGGAAGTGAACCCAGGCGTCACCGACTCGCTCGAGTCATTCGGATTCCGTTCGGTCAGGTTGCCTGGGCGACTCGGCTCAATCCCGACGGTCGCAGAAGGTGGCTGTGACCGCGCCCTTGTGGCATTGTCTTATGTTGGTCTGCCATGGCGGGGGTCCGACTGCCTACCTGAGTTCACGAAAATATCGCGTGATTGTCACCCGTTGTTCAGTCCACGCGCTATCGAAGCGAACATCGTTGGTCGAATGCTTCCCTGCGCCTTCAGTCTCTTCGCGCCCCTGGGCGGTCGGCTCTGAGGTTCGCTCGTACAATCCGACGCCGACCGAGAGTCGCCGCGGCGATGAGCGTGAGGCCAAGCAACCCCACGAGCACGAACAGTCCGCTGCCGTCACCGGATCGCGAATTGATGACCGACGTGTTCCTGACCAGCGTGGCGGGTGTGTCTGAAGCGTAGGCCGAAGCTGGCGACACGGGCAATGACTTCGGGGGGATGACATTGGAAGAGGTCGTTGTGTTGTTGGATCCTAGGTTGTGTGTGGTGGCAGAGCCGAAGTGCTTGCCGAAGGAACCAAAAGATCGAGATCCTCCCGGCAAATGACGAGACGCCCCATCCTTTGGAGATGTCACATTGTCTTTTTGGCCGCCGCCCGTGCCAGTCGCGTTGAATCGGCCAGTGGTGTTGTCTTCTTCGTTGGGTGTCGGGGAGTAGCCCACGGCCGGGAGGTGGGTAGGGTCCCCTCCGAAGGAGGCGGTGTCCCCCGTAATGGCCAGCGAGAACAGGTCAGTCGTGCCCTCGTCGATCGAACACGTGGCGAACCCTGCGGCGTTGGTCGTGGCTACGCACAAGGCGCTGCCGACTGCCGAGAACCACACCGCCGCGCCTGAAAGGGGGGCACCCGCGCTGCTGAGGGTGGCGCTCAATTGGTAGAGGTGTCCCAACCCGATCCGGGCCGGAGTGGCCACGAGCAGCGAGGTCGGAGCCTGGCCTACAGCCGCGACTGCGGCTCCCGAACTCGAGCTAAAGAGTGAGCTCCCCGAATAGGTTGCCTCTACCAGGTGCGGGCCGTCATCCAGGTACAAGGCCATCACTGCGGTGCCTTCGGAGCTGACGGGTATCGCGTCACCCATGACCCAGCCGTCCACGGTGAATTGCACCGTCCCACCGGCGGGGGCGGGCGAGACAGAGGCCGTGAGCCCTTGGGCGGAGGTTCCCACTTCGGGTGCCACCGCCACCGTGGTGGATGTCGGCGTTGGCGTCGTAGGGGCTGTCGTAGGGGCTGTCGTAGGAACTGTCGTAGGGGCTGTCGTAGGAACTGTCGTAGGAACTGTCGTAGGAACTGTCGTAGGAACGGTCGTAGGGGCTGTCGTAGGAACTGTCGTAGGAACTGTCGTAGGAACGGTCGTAGGGGCTGTCGAAGGGGCTGTCGACGGGGCTGTCGTGGCGTTCAGCAAGGCGTCGATGTTGCCGTCCGCCGTGTCGCCGCCGAGGTAGGGGAGCCCGTAGGTGTCCTCGATCGAGTGCAGGATGCCAACGGTGTCGACCGGTGCGGAGTCATGTTGGGGACTGGCCTTCAGCGCAGAGGACACCACGATGGTGGGAACGTGGCCACCAGAGCCACCGTCGATGCCGGACGTGTCAGAGTCGAACGCCTCATCCCACTCGATGATGATCTCACCACCGGACTGGTACCACGCCGTCGACTGCACCGACGGAACGAATGATGAGAGAAATGCGTCGCTGTCGGCCAACTCCTGAGCCGCAGTGTCGACTGGCACACCTGTGTGGCCGTCGTCAGTCAAGTTCGGCGTGTACCAGACGAAGTCCGGCGGGTGAGCACCGTTGAGATCCGAGATCGTTGTAGACGCGTCGGCAATGGTGATCTTCGTGCTGGGAAAATAGACCCATGGGAAGTGGCGAACGGCGTACAGTCCGGAGTCACTTATGGGATCGGTCGGGAGGTTCTCGGCGTATGCAGTTTCCGAAAAGCCAGCTTCGGCGAGCTGATCAGCGAGCGTCGTGACGCGGGGGAAGCTGCCGGACGATGGCGGCTGGTCGACCGTCACCCCCTGAGTCGAGCCTGACACGATATCGAGGTAGTTGGGCAGCGACGGGTGCGCGATTGCATACGACTCGGTTGCTGAGCCGTACGTCGAGGCAAGGCTGTTGATGAAGGGCACGGCGGGATTCCCGATGATCTGGCCAGAACCCTCGTTCTCCATCATGACCATCATCACGTGCGGTGCGGACGATGGCGAAGCAGGCGTGGTGGTGGTACCCAGCGGCGTGGTGAGCGTTGTCGACGACGGCGGTTTGGTGGTGCTCGTTGCGGAAGGCAGGCTCGTGGCTGAGCCGCCAAAGTCAACCGTGTATGCCGCCTCGGACTGAGGAAACTGGGTGATCTCGGAGTTGATCCCGCCGGATCCACCGTCATAGCTGAAATAGGCTTGCAGTGCGATGTCATTTGCGGCGTTGTTGACCAGGCTCGCCACACCATTGATGTACGACGGGTCATCGGACCCGTTCAATCCCCACTCGGGGATCGCCGCTGGCAGTCCTTGCGACTGGGCAAAGGCGATCACCGTCTCGATGTTTGCCGAGTACCCCGTGTAGTCGTATTGGTCGACGCCCACATAGTTGACGTAGGCGGAACCCGGCCATGTGTCGTCCCACGTCCGTCCCGGTGCCTCGTTGCCTGTTCCGCCATTGGGGTTCCACATGAAGCGGAAAGCTTGACCGGGAACCGCACGCATAGTCGTGACGATGTTCTGGAAGGTTGAGATGTACTGGACTGCAGAGAAACTGAGCTGGTTCCAGTCTTGGAACCATCCGTTGATGTCCTGGTTCTGCTCCCACATGATGCGAATGATGGCGTCGCTCTGCCCGGCGGACACAAGAGACTGACCGATGGCGGTGGCCTCGGACGACGTCAGAGCGCCAACGCCCAGCATGAGGGTCATCGATGTCGACGGCGGCATATAGGTGCAGTAGCACGAGCCATCGGCGTAGACAGTGTCGATCGTGGGGGTCACACCGAGTTGCTCACCCAGAGAGAGAACATCGGCGGGAGCCTGCGATCCCACGAAGAATCCATCTGGGACCGACGACGCTCCATCGCTTCCCGAGAAGTTCGGCACTTTGGTGTCGACGATCGTGGCGAGGCCTGCCATGCCGAGGAGAAGAAGCGCCACGAACCTCCGGGCCCGGCGCCGCCATAACGTCGCCGGAGCAATGGGCCTGCCCCAACGATCGATCATCGCGGACCTGCTCGGCCGATCGCGTTGAGGTCGTGGACTGGTCCCGTGCGGACCGCGGCATCGTGGTGCGAACGATGCACGGACACCGACGGGCCGCAGAAGACTAAAATTAGACCCGTCATTGGATCAGACGATCTGGCGAGGAGACAGACGTCGCAAAAATACCTCTCCGCTCTCTTACAATATCCGTTCGGTCATGTGGGCCACCGAAAGTCCGGCCGAGAGACTCTGCTCTCGCGTCAACTTGGGTCAGGGCGCGCCGATAGGGGGATCGAGCCCTCGCCGGAATGTGCACCTCAGCTCGCTCGCCTTCCTCCTCGGGCGCGTCCTGACCTACTAACCCGGTCGGCAGAGCTTTCGTGTGGCCAGGCTGGTTGAATCCACGGTATGACCAGACAGTGAATTCTTGGTGACGAAGAGGCGAACACAAGGGCAAATTCGGATGAACCATTCGCGACCGGAGTATTCATGCGCTCGCATGGGTAGTCGGTCGCGAGTGCGGTACCAACCCCTGGACAGTGGCGGGATCCATTGTGGTAAATTTCAACGCGCACAACTCCTTCAACGTACGATTCGTTACCCACTTCCCTGGGAGGCCGCGATGCCCACCCCTCCGTTTGAAACCAGCCAGAAGAGCGGGTTCGCTCTTGCCGGTTGGAGTGCCCCGCGGAGCCTCGACGACGAAGCGTTCGAAACAATCGGTCAGACCGTGCGGCACGCAGCAGGGGCGATCGACGGCTTGAAGGACATCCTTGAACGACTTCAGAACTCCGTTGCACAAGCGACAGAACAGCGACGTAACGATATTGAGATCGGCCAATTATTTACAAGGGCTCAGGAGTTCGTCGAGGGAGCTGTGACCGAGGGTCACGAGCTTGCGCAGCGGATCATTGCTGATGCAGAGTTCGAAGCAGCGCGGATTATCGCGGCGGCAAAGCAAGAAGCGCATGGCTTGATCGAAGAGGGACGGTATTCGGCGTCCCTACCTTCGGACGCTGTCAGAGCTCTGCAAGCGACCATCGTGAAGTTTGCTCGCATGAACAGCATGCTCGTTGAAGAGCTATCAAATCTTAACGGAGCATTGGTGACCCGCGAGTCACAACAGACGGCATCCACACGAATGGCTGCCGAGGGGTTGTCCCAATTGGAATTCGAAGGCCCCCCCCGTGCGGCAGAGACCCAGCAATCGCGACTGATAGGGGATCGGGCAGACGGAAATGTGATCGAGGGGCCGCAACCCGAGCAACAAGGTTATTGGAGCACTGTGAGGGAAAGAGGTAGGCAAGCACCGAGTGCTCGCCTCGGCCGACACAGCGCACCAGATGCCCAGGGGCGGACGCATTGAGGTCATCTCATTGGCATTTGACGCCCGCGCCGCTGCAGGCGACCTCTGGGAGTCCTCCGCAGTGAGGACCCAGCGTTCTTTCGTTTGAGTCAGCGTCCGTCAATCCGGTGAATTGCGCCATTAGTACTAGTCCGGTGTCTATTCGCGGCAGCAATAGTGATCGTCGGGGACGCCGCTAGCGGCGCCGTCGGACCTCGTGTCAGTCGCGTGACGAGCTTTGTTCGCTACCGAATCGACAGCGGAATCGAATGTGCGACGCGGTTTTGAAATTGGAGTCGTGCATGCGGCATTCTGGATATTGCTTTGGATCGGCGCATCAAGCCTAGGTCCGACCACCGTGAGTTCGGTGACAGGTCTACGGTGGTTCGAGGATCATCCTGAGGAAGGACCTTCGGGAAACCCGCCTTCTTTCGCGTTCCGGTCTACGTGACCGCTGAAGGGCTTTGATCGTAAGGTTTCTCAAGCCGTCACGTGTCATTCGCGCGACGTTCACCTTAGACCGGTACCGTCGGTGGTGGCATGAACGCGGAGACAGGAGATCTCACGAGTGATTGGCCCCGTCGGACAAGAGTCGGGCGCATTGTCTCATTCTGGCTAACGAAGAAGGTCTGGCCAACGTGACGCGGGGACAACCAAGCAATCGACCCCCCGGGAATCCCGGTCATCGTGATGCGCGCGAGGGCAAGACAGTGATCCTCGTCGTCGAGGACGAGGAGTCCTACCAGGAAGCACTGTTTGCAGGCCTGTCGCGGGAGGGATATGACGTCGAGCTTGCTTCGGACGGAGCCGACGCTCTGCGGCGGTTTGTCGAGCATCGGCCCGACCTCGTCGTTCTGGATTTGTTGTTGCCGAAAATGTCGGGGATCGAGGCCATTCGAAGGATGCGCGCGATCGCGTCCGTCCCGATCATCATCGTGTCGGCTCTTGACACGGAGACGGACATCGTCCGTGGCCTGGAACTGGGAGCCGAGGACTACATCTCCAAGCCTTATCGCTTGAATGAACTGGTGGCACGTATCCGCTCGGTCCTCCGTCGCGTGGCGCCACCTCCGCACGTCGAGCCGGCGGTTCTCCAAAGGGACCCGTTGCGCGTCAATGCCGTTGTTGTCGGCCCATTCCACATTAACTTTGCTCGGCGCGTTGTGACAAGAGAGGGCGAGCCTATTCACCTGAGTCGTCGCGAGTTCGACCTTCTTGCCGTATTGCTCTCGCCGCCCGGACAGGTCCGCACCCGCGAGGAATTGATCGACGGACTTTGGTCCGGTCGAGACCTTTCCGATACACGGACTCTCGACACACACGTCAGGAGGCTTCGCGTGAAGCTGGAGCCCGATCCTCGAACGCCCCGGTATCTGGTGACCGTACGCGGGGTGGGATTCCGTTTCGAACCCTAAGCAGTCCCATCGACAATCTGGAAATGTACGACGCGCCTCTACGACGTGCGGTTTGTCTTTCGGAGCCGGTGCCAAAGCATTGAGGCAACTCCGACAACTCCACCGAACACGGCGATGGACTTGGCGTTGTCATGCTGGCGGTCGGGGTGCACACTGCGACCGGTTCCTCTTGGCGTTGTGATAATCGTTGGCTTCGTCGGAGGAGATGTCGGCGTTGTCATCTGCGATCGAGGAGATGGTGCCGATGGGGGGGGAGGTGGAGGCTCTAGCGGTGTCGGCAGCGGGGGCTGTCGTGGCGGCGGAGGCGGTGGCGGTGGCGGCGCGAGTGGAGGCGGCGCGAGTGGAGGCAGTTCCAGAGACGGAGATGCGTCGCTCTCATTCGACTCTGGCAAGTATTCATTGAGCGCGGACGCGACAGCTCGCAGTCCGTCGAGCTCACTGGCGATCGTCTCGGCCACTCGAGCTGCGACGATCTCCAAGGCCTGCTGCTCCTCGGATGCTTGCAGGGTGCCAAGAGCCTCTCTGCCATTCAAAGGAGCGAGCGAGGAATCAACCTGCTCGGCAACCTCTTGGACCTCCACCTCCGCGAGGGCCTGAGGCGGGGGAGGCTCCTCGTTGCCCACTTCGGACGGGGCGGGGCGGGAAGCCTCTTGGTCCTGGCCATTCAAAGGAGCGAGCGAGGAATCAACCTGCTCGGCAACCTCTTGGACCTCCACCTCCGCGAGGGCCTGAGGCGGGGGAGGCTCCTCGTTGCCCACTTCGGAC
>Ga0310039_10001164_pt1 | contig 19276 bp, 15 predicted proteins | sample Sb_taG_4_FD_200460 | JGI IMG/M metagenome (GOLD analysis project Ga0310039, IMG submission 200460) | Peat soil microbial communities from Weissenstadt, Germany - Sb_50d_6_BS metaG (v2) (version 2) | ecosystem: Environmental > Terrestrial > Soil > Wetlands > Peat | place: Germany: Weissenstadt...
CGCCTGTTTCCGTTGACGGCGGATGGAAGCAATCAAGTGGGCCAAGTGGACCCAAACGTCCCATCAAAGCGGAGCCTTGGGATCGCATATGTCCAACCCGCCAGTATACAGCCGGGCTGTATACTGGCGGGTTGGTCCGCGATGGGAGAGGAGAGGGTGCCGGCCCCATGAACCGATCCGGCCGTGGCGGTCACGACACTTTTTGGAGCTTCGCTGCTCGAGGAAACGAACTCCCCGCTTCGTCTAGGTCCATTCCAAGTCGCTCTCCGAGCATCTCAGCAGCGTCGCTTCCAGCGGGTGAGCCTTTAGAAAAGGCCGTGCACGTGCCAGCAGGGCGCGCATGCGCGGACGACTTCAGTTCGCGTGCCAAGGATGGAAAAAGTTATGCCGAACAAGGTTCCAGAATAGCATCCCGAAACCAGGAAGGGTAATGTTGTCCGAATGGCAGGCAAAGAAAATGGCCCCGGTTCAACAAAACTGGAGCCATCATTCCCTCGCGCTCGGTGGCTCTTGGGATGTCCATAAACACGCTCCTCTTAGAAATGAATTCCCGGACCACAAATCCTGGCGTGCCCTGAAGCGGGTAAGCCTTCTGGACTCCCTGCCGGCACTCACTAGCTCCGGGGTGCCGCGCCGCTTTCGTAAATCTCAACGCCTCTTCCCAGAAAGGTTAATCGGGTCAGGTGGGCTGGGCAACAGGGAAAGGCATCTGAGCTAGTCCCCCGAGGGTAAACTGCTCGCCTTGGCCGACAAGGCGGCGGGCGCCGTGATATTCGATGCCGACATCGGCAACGTGAAATAGCTGGTGAAGACGCTTCCGGGCTTTAAGGGGCAGGGCTTCCAAGGTGCGATTCGGCAAGTTTTCCACGGGTTTTTTGCAACAATGCCCAATTTGCCAGATGCAGTTCACAAATTGGCGCCGCGACTCTGGTGACATACGTCTGTCAACACGTGAAAATCCTTGGGTTTTCTCGCCCGTGGGCAACCAAACTTGCCGAGTTTGCCTATCTTCCACCTTGGAAGCCCTGCCCCTACAGGGTTTTGAAACAGGGGGGACGCGGCCATCCCAGGGTGCGCCGTCGCGACGGCGACCCTGGGCTATGTTGTGCAACTGCTTCGCAGTAGGAATACAACCGCGCAAACTTACGAAGCTCTCATTTCTCATTCCCCGAGGCGGCCAACGCTGTAAGCGTTACACATCACAGCCCAAGGTCGCGGCAGCGCACCTTGGGAAACGGGCAACCCCAAAAATACCAACCCTGTAAGGGTTGCACAAACCCGCGAACTTCGCCCTCGCTTCTGCGAATGCTCAATCCCGGGCCCAGGGTGGGCCGTCGCGACGGCGACCCTGGGCTGCGTTGTGCAACCGCTTCGCGGTAAAGAGACCGCGGGGCCTGTGTAGATACCAAACGATCAAATCCGCGCTCATCCCCTGAATCCGTGTTCATCCCCGTTCTATGTCCGACTTCATCCTCCAACTTTGAAGCGGAAGCGCTGTTCGCCGATCTGAAAGAGACAGCCTTCCTCCACCGTGATTTGCGGCACCCTGTACCACAGCCCGTTGGCCGACTTGTTGTTCTGGGCGTGCCAGGCCCCTTTAGCATCGCGGAACACCCGGACATGCCGCGGCTCAACAAACGGATCCTCGGGCCGGCAAACGGCACACGCGGAGTCGCTGCCGATCCAGCACTCCGTGCCGGTCAACGGCACGCGGGCACCCGTGTCGCCGCGCACCAGCTCGACCAGCGTCGCATACTGGCCTGGCGAAACTCCTCCCCCTAAATGGCGCGTCGCGACCTTCCCGGCCCCAGGCGGCAGGTGATCGACCGTCTCCGGAATGGCCGGGCTCGCCGCCTCGAACCGGTAGCGTCCTCCCCCCGCCAGGAACTCCGCCCTGTCCGCCAGGATCGTCCTGCTCACGCGGATGAAAAGCCCGTTCGTTGTTTGCAGGTCCGTAATCACCCAACGATAGCGATCCCCCAGCCGGTGCCTGCTGATCTCAAGATGCCGGGCTGAGATGGAATCATCATGGGGAAGGAGGAAATCGCCTTCCAACCGGCCAATGACGAAGCGCTCTGCCCGGATGCGGAGGACCTCACCGTCACTCTTGCCGTCATCGCAGACCGTCAGCAGTGCGACAGGCGCGCGGGCAGTAGGCCGGTAAGGATTTGCTGGCGGGCGCCCCGCAAACGGTCGTTTTGCTCCGGCGGCCGCCGGGACCGGCTTGACCGCTTTCTGGGCTTTGCGGATCTCTTCGTCGGTTTCCAGCAGCGTGCCCGGCCGCTCCTCATCAGGGGGCGGCTGAGGCGGCACTGACGTTGGAGGCATGATCGACCTCTTCAATTGTGAGTACTTCGAGACCGGGAATGGCCTGAAACGCTGCTCGCAGATCTGGACCAGCACTCTTCATCTGCGGCAATTTGCGCAATGTTATGCAACAGTGCGTCGGCTGACTTGTTGTTCTGGGCATGTCTATTATCTACCGTCCGGCGGCCAGCGGCTGCCACGATGGCCGACAGCCTCGGCTCGCTGGCAGGATTTTAATCAGGTTGCGGCCGTCAACGTCCATGACGTTCAGTGATCCAGTCCCATCTTCCGACCTCAAATGCGCGAAGGCTATTCGCTTTCCGTCTGGGGACCAAGCTGCCAGGGAATTCACCGCGCCAAGGGTAGTCAACTTCTTCCTCTGCGAACCGTCAGCTTTGCAAACGAATATCTCCAGGGTGTCGTTACTCGGGCCAGCGTAGGCAATATTCTTACCGTCGGGAGACCAGGCCGGATATACGGCCCCGCTATTGCTTGCATCCAATAACTTATGCACGTTGCCGCCATGGGCGTCCATGACGTAGACGGCCCAGACTGCGCCATCGCGCTGAGAGGCGAACAGAATCTTCGTTCCATCGGGTGACCACGCTGGATCTGCATCGTTTCCCGGGTGGTTTGTAAGGTTGGTTTGCTCGGACCCATCGGCGTTCATCACATAAACCTCACGGTTGCCGTCACGATCCGTGACAAAGGCGATGCGCCTGCCGTCGGGGGACCAGGCAGCCCCAAAGTTGTGCCCTTGTCCATGCGTTAGCCGCTGCACATTGCCGCCGTCACCGTCCATGACGTAGATATCGCCGCCGCCATCGCGATCCGAGTGAAAGGCAATGCGCTTGCCGTCCGGTGAGCAGCTTGGAGACCTGTCGTGCATTTCTCCAAAGGTCAGGTATTTGGGCTCCTTACCATCCGGGGAAATAAGAATGATGCTGGTGCCATTCGCATGGACCAGCGTAGAGACGAGCGAATCTTTTCCGCCAAAAACGGCAGGCTTTAGTAGGCTGCCCACGAGTTGCCGGACCGCGGGCTCCTCAACCCTCGGTGGAAGTTCCTTGATTTCGATTTTGCGGATTCGAAGTTCAGATAAATAGATTCCCCTCAAACTGAGGAATCCGCTTCTCCGCGTGTTGAGCTGATCTATGTGCTCAGCTATCTTTTCCCCTTTGACGAAGACGGACACTATATTGTCCCTGGCGATGACCTCAAGGACATACTACTCATAGGGCTTTACTTCAACGGCCTTGGAAGGAGAATGCCAATTGAGCTTCTCATCCGACGGCGCATTGATCGCTTTGGCAAAGGACCCGATTGTCAGCATTTCCTCAGGCGCTGTCGTGAGCCCTCCGAAAGAGATGGCGTAGTGATCATTGTGGAAATTGCCCACGGCCTGCTCTGAAAGACGGATAGCAATCGACGTGTTATGCGACGGGGTATTCAGTAGTTCGAATCGGAGGTGGAAATCTGAGAATTGCTGACGGCTCTTCATTCTGAAGCCCGCATCCTTCAGTGCCAACAGAGTCAGAACCCCATTTTCCACCTTGCATTCTGCACCGGCCCACAATTCCGGCGAGTCCCAGCAGCTGAGGTCTTTGCCGTCGAACAGCGGCACGAAGCCGTCATCGTCGCGCTTTTGGAAACCATCGGCCGGCTTATCCGCCTTTGGCAACTCTTCAAGGTGCGCGCTAAAAACCTCTCGGCCCCCGTCCTCCAGCGTGACTTGTTTGCTTTTGGCCTTGAAGCCATCTTTCTTTACCGCCAGTTCGTGCGTCCCCGGTTGGGCGGTGATTTCCGCGCTTTGCGCGTTCGCCCATTTGACAGTAACTTTCTCACCGTCAACGAGAACTTCGGCGTCGGGCTGCAGATTTTCGAGCACAATGGTTCCGTTCTTCGTTTTGACCTTGAATACGCCTGCTGCCCATAAAGCCACCAAGCCTATCAGCAGCACGGACGCTGCCCCACCGACGAAGACGGGCCATTTTCTCTTCGGAGCCCTCCTGGTAGTCCTCTTACTTAACCGGCTTGGCGTGGTAACGGCATCCGTCAATGTTTCCCAACTTTCGACATGCTCCTTAACCTCTGGCGCCGGTGGTCTTTCTCGCTCGTTTGACTTTGCTTCTGGCCCGGCCTTCGGTTGTTCCCGCCTCGTTGTCTTCGGTGTGCCCACCTTTGCCGCGCCCGCGCCCATCGACAGCTCATGCGCCGGCTTGACCGCCGCGCCTTTGGTCCCCGGTTTCACGAATGGTATGAGCGCCTGGGCCGCCTCCACCGGCGTCTGATAGCGCTTGCCCGGTTCCTTGGCCATCATCTTGCCGACGACCGCCGCCAGTTCCTCCGGCACCTCCGGACGCACCAGGTTCAATGGCTTGGCTTCCATGGATTGGTGTCCTTGGAATACCTCGTACATAGTCTTGCCCCGGAAGGGCGCACTGCCGGTTAGCAAGTAATACAGCGTGCAGCCCAAGCTGTAGATGTCCGCGCGAATATCGGCGCTGGCCGCGTCCAGGATCTGCTCCGGCGCCATGTAATCCGGCGTGCCCAGTGCTTGGCCTGTTCCGGTCAGGCCGGTGTCTTGCTTCTCTTCGCGTAGCACTTTGGCCAGGCCAAAATCGAGTACTTTGACGATCTGCTTCTTGCCGTCGCGGCAGAGGATCAAGTTTTGCGGCTTGATGTCGCGGTGAATCATCTTCTTCTCGAAGGCATGTTGCAACCCCATGGCGGCCTGCTGGACGTAGTAGCAAGCGTTGGCCACCGGCATGGGGCCGCGGGCCTTGACGAGCTTGGCCAGGTCCTCGCCGTCGATGAATTCCATGGCAAAGACCAGCAAGTCGCCGATCGGCAACACGCTGTAGGCGGTGACCACATTGGGATGGCTGAGCATGGCGGCGGATTGGATCTCGCGCAGGAAGCGATCGTTGCTAGCGGACTGCTGGAGAACCTTCTGGTTGACTACCTTGAGGACTTCCTGACGTCCCATCAAGCGATTTTTGGCGAGATAGACGACACCCATGCCGCCGCGTCCCAGTTCGCGAAGGATTTCATATTGGGGGTGGTTGGCCAGCTCGGGCGGCAAATCCGGAATGGGAGTGGAGGGCTGCGCGGCAATGTCCCGATTCTTCTGAGGATCGCGACCCACTTCGGCCAGCGACTTGGCCGGAGCCGGTGTGCTGCCCAGGCTATGGGCCTGGCGAAGCCGGTCCAAGAAGCTATCTCCAGTGAGCGCACCAACCTGCTGCCGGCAATCGGGGCAGGTGTCGATGTGGGCTATGACTGTCTCGGACAAGAGATCGTCCAGCTTGCCAAGGCCGAAGGCACGTAGCGTGTCGGCGGAAGGATGGAGATCGGGGCGGGCGTTCATGAGTAGGAACTCCTCTTTATGCTGTAGGTCAGGTTTCCAACCTGACCGGACAGGTTAGAAACCTGTCCTACGAAGCTGGCGAATCAAGCACGATGATATAGAAAGTCCAAATTCAGGCCTAACATCTTGCAAAAAGCTGGATCATTCCAATAATTCTCCCGCCTCCTGCCGTAAGCGCTTGAGGACACGCGACTTGGCCTGCACGACTGCGCTCTCGGACATTTCCAATTCGTGGGCAACTTGGGCGGCCGGCAGGCCCTCTACTGCGAATCGCTGGAATGCTTTCCAGGTATTTGGCTCGAAGTCGCCCCGGACCATGGCAAGCAGTTTCTGGAAAACATGCGTGTCGTAATCCCGGTCCCATTGGCGCGCGAGGTTACTATCGGAGTCTTCGAGTTGAGCCAGGAGCTGGTCGGCCGCTTCGCCTAGGCCCGCGATGGGTCGGTGCTGTCGGGCCTTCTGAAAAGCGCGAACCCGATTGACGGTGACCTGGCGCAACCACGCGCGAAAGGAGCCATCGCGCCTCCGTTCGAACGAAGACATCTCTCGGAAGAGGACAACAAGGACCTCCTGAGTAAGGTCGTCTATCTCATCGCGAACGCCGGGGACGCGTGCCAGCCACGAGCGGATCAGAGGCGGGTAAATCTCTTGCAGTCGCTGCCAATCTGAAGCATCCGGCTTGGCAACCTTGAGTCGTTCCAGCAGACTGAGGGGCGTCGCAGTCATGAGGGCTAGGCCCAGGACAACGCTGTCAGATCAAGCGGGTGTCAACATCGAGTCGCAAATTCGCGGCTAGCCGGTTGCGAGTCTCGGAATGCCGCGATCTGATAATCTCAAGACTGAGGAGGGCTTGCAAGCAAAAACTACAACCAGCAGCCAGCTTATGGCTGGAGCGCGCAGCAGGTTCGACTCTCTTTCGGGCTCCGGAAAAGACAAAAGAGTGGAGCAGAAAAGGCTCCTGTCACTTTCTTTGCCTAGCCCCTACGGTCCAGCTCGCCAAATAATTCTCGCAAGGGCAGCGTAAATCCGGGCAACACTTCACCCGCATCGAGGGTATCCGCCTCCGTCAGCAGGGCAGAGTTCGTCATCGAGGTACATGCGGTCACCTGCCGTTTCTCGGGGTCAATTTCCCAAACGATCTGGACGCCTGCCGTGAAATAATCCTCTCGTTTTGCCGTCATTTCGCCGGCCGTGTTACTCCGGCTTAGCACTTCCGCAACAAGGTTGGGCGCCAGGCGCGGCACCGGCGAGGTCGGACGCTGGCGATTGGGAAGTCGATCCCAACGGGTAAAAGCCACGTCCGGAATGCGCACCAGGTCGGCCAGCAACTCCACAGTGCCGTCGGGCCCAGTGACCAAACCCAGATTCCGAGGGATAACAAAAGCATTGAGTACGCCCGCCAGGAAAACTGCCAAGGTCGATTCGTTATAGCCCACGGCCTTCTCCAGCAGTACCCCTTCGACGAGTTCGCAAAGCCGGCCTTCTCGTCTTTGAATGTCGATGACATCCTGCACGGTGGCCTGGCCGGGCGAGGGATGGAAACGAATGCGGTCCAAGGGGACACCTCCGAGCCGGCTCAATAGATCCGCCAGAGTCTTGATCGGGGGTGAGGTGGAGGCCATGGAAGGTCCCTGCCGAACGGTTAGCGCGTCCGTGTTCGTTGGACAAAGGTAAGCGGCCTGCCGGCACGGCGAGCCGCCCGTATTGAATATACTTTCTGATAGCCAGAATAATCCATTGCAGCCTGGACTGCACCTCGATTCTGGCCGAAGGACGTGTACTCTACGACAAAACCGTGCAGGCTCCGGACTGGTTCGCGACCCCTCTGATCAAGGAGACTGAATGATGCGATGGCTCAACCTTCTGGCATTCATCGCGTTGGCGGGCGCCGTCCACGGCGCGGACGACAAGGCGCGCACTTTGCGTTTCTCCAAAGATGATGTGGGCAAAGCGCCGGCCGGCTGGAAGATTGAAAAGACCGGCGCCCTGGCGGGCAGCGACTGGAAGGTGGTCGAGGACAGTTCAGCGCCGTCCAAAAGCGGCGTCGCCCTGGCGCAGGTGGCTGAGAGTCCCAACCAGGTGTTCAACCTGTGTGTCGCCGACAATACCAACTATAAGGACGTGGAGCTGAGCGTCGCCTTCAAGGCCATCGCCGGTAAGAACGACCAGGGCGGCGGCCTCGTGTGGCGCTATCAGGACCATGAAAACTACTATGTCAGCAGGATGAACCCCCTGGAGGATAATTATCGCGTCTACAAAGTGGTGAAGGGCAAACGCACGCAGCTGGGTGCGAAGGAGGGAATCAAGGTCCCCGCGGGCGAATGGCATCGCTTGAAGATCGATGTGAAGGGCGACCAGATGACCGGCTACCTCGACGGCGAAAAAATGTGGGAGATCAAGGACGGCACCTATCAAAAAGCGGGCAAGGTCGGACTGTGGTCGAAGTCGGACGCGCAAACGCACTTCGACGAGTTGAAGGTCGCAGGCGAATAACCCTGGCCCATGCTGGTGCATCGTTCATGGAACGCGAGAGCTGCCGTTGAGCACTGCCAAATTCTTCGCATGGGTACATCGGGCCCTCTCCTCCGATGTGACGTTGCTGTTCAGCACGCGCATGGTGCGCCTGTTCGCCTACGGCTCACTGCCCGTGATCCTGGCTCTTTATCTCGTCGAGATTGGCCTGAGCGACGAGCGCATCGGGCTGCTACTGACGATGACCTTGCTCGGCGACACGGCCATCTCGCTGTGGATCACGACCAACGCGGACCGGATCGGCCGGAAGAGGATGCTGATTGGCGGCGCGCTCTTGATGGTGCTCGGCGGGATCGTGTTTGCACTGACGAGCAGTTTTCTGCCGCTGGTCCTGGCCGCGACCATTGGCGTCATCAGCCCGAGCGGCAATGAAGTGGGGCCCTTCCTGGCCATTGAACAGGCCGCGCTGGCAGAGACCGTAACCGACACGCGACGCACCCACTTCTTCGCCTGGTATAGCCTGGCGGGCTCGGTTGCCACGGCGACAGGCGCTCTTGCCTGTGGCGAGGCGGTCGAGTGGCTGCAAGCACGGCCGCTGGCGCCGGTGGATAGCTTTCGCGTGGTCTTTTTCGCCTACGCAGCGGCCGGCGTGCTGCTGGCGCTGCTTTTCACGCGACTCTCTCCCGCTGCGGAAGTACAGCCCAGCAATTCGAGCGCGGCTACGGGGTCAGACCGCAAAATCCTCTTCGGTCTTCATCGATCGCGTGGCATGGTGATGGGGCTGTCGGCACTCTTCGCCCTGGATGCTTTTGCCGGGGGCTTCGTGCTGCAAACGATCATGGCTTTTTGGTTCCACGCCCGTTTCCAGGCCACGGAGGCAACGCTGGGCCGGATCTTTTTTGCCGCCAATCTGCTGGCAGGACTCTCCGCGCTGACGGCCGCCGCCATTGCCCGCCGCGTGGGACTGGTCAACACCATGGTCTTCACCCACGTTCCATCGAACCTGCTTCTCATCCTGGTCCCGTTCATGCCGACCTTGCCCTGGGCGATTGCAGTCCTTCTCTTGCGCTTTGCCATTTCGCAAATGGATGTGCCGGCCCGACAATCGTATACGGCTGCTGTTGTCGATCCCGACGAACGGTCCGCGGCGGCGGGAGTTACGGGAGTGGCGCGCACGACCGGAGCGGCCATGGCGCCGATCTTTGCCGGCGTGCTGCTTGGCCACCCGGGACTCATGGGTGCACCATTCGTCGTGGCCGGCGCCCTCAAGTTAGTCTACGACGGTCTTCTCTACCGGCTCTTCCGGCACATCAAGCCGCCTGAAGAAGCACGCGCACCCAAACAGAAAATTGCGAACTCCTGAGTCCGGGTTCGCCTTCCCATTCTGCGTCATGGGAGCACGCGCAGCACCAATCGCGACGGGAGCTGCGCCGAACGGTAGACGCGCTGTGTCTCCTTCTGGAAATCGGCGTTCTTGGCCGTGTAGATATTCACGAACGTCTGCGGGTTGCGGTCCACCAGCGGAAACCAACTGCTCTGGATTTGCACCATGATCCGATGGCCGGGGCGGAACGTGTGGTAGCTGTCCGGCAGGGCGAAGTGAATGTGCGTGGGTTTCTCGGGAATGAATGGTTCGGGCTTTTCGTAACTGTCGCGGAACTTGCCGCGCATCACGTCGCCGCGAATGAGCTGCTCGAAGCCGCCCAGGTGGACGCCGGCAGGATTCGGATTCGGGTCGGGATAATTGTCCGGGTAGACGTCGATGAGCTTGACGACCCAGTCGGAATCGGTGCCGGTGGTCGAGACGTGCAAGTCCGCCTCGATGGCTCCGGCGATGGTAACGTCATGATGGAGCACGTCTGTCTGGTAGGTCAAGACGTCGGGCCGCCGGGCTGCAAAGCGCTGGTCCGCGACCATGTACTCGGCCGCCATGCCGATCGAAATGAAATCGACGTAAGGCACCGGCTTGGCCGGGTCGCTGACGTAGTCGTCGGAGACTTCGCTGCCACCGGTGTCGGGCGGCGCATCGAAGGAAAGTTGGCCGCCCGCGCGCAGGTAGAGCGCTTTCGACTGGGACTGTTTGGGCGGCCAGGCATCGTACTGCCGCCACTGGTTCGTGCCCGTCTCGAATACCCAGGCGGCCGGCGCCTTGAACTCACCTTTGCCTTTGAGGTGATGTTCGAAGAACGGCAGCTGGATCTGTTCCCGGAAGTATTGCGAGGTCTTGGAGTTGAACGACACGTGACCAAAAGAAACCCCATCGCCGCGGCTCCAGCCGCCATGCCGCCAGGGTCCCATGACCAGGGTGTTGGCGTTTAGCGGATGGTTGGCGCGGACGCGTTTGCCGGTCTCCAGCGCCCCGAAAAGGTTTTCCGCATCGAACCAGCCGCCCACCGTGAGTACGGCGGGACGAATATCGTGGATGTGTTGCCGGACGTTGCGCGCCCTCCAGAAATCGTCGTAGGTGTCATGCTGCATCACTTCGTTCCAGAACGGCACGCCGCCCTTGAGGTATTTGGCGTCGCCATTGGACAACGGCCCCATGTTGTAGAAAAACTGGTAGCCATCGGGCGTGCCGTGATCGAACGGCTTTCCATGTTTGGTTGTCGGCTCCGGCCTGGGCTGCCCGAAAATGGAGATGAAATTGAAAAAGTGCGGCAGGAACAGGGCCCCGTTGTGATGGAAGTCGTCGCCCACGAACCAGTCGGTTACCGGAGCCTGGGGCGATGCCGCCTTCAAGGCCGGGTGGGCGTCGATCATGCCCGCATCGGTATAGAACCCCGGATAGGATATGCCGGACAGGCCGACTCTGCCGTTGTTGTTGGGAACGCTCTTGATCAGCCAGTCGATGGTGTCGTACGTGTCGCTGCTCTCGTCGATGTCCTGCCGCCCGCGCTTGGACACGATGTACGGCCGCATGTTGACGAAATCACCCTCCGACATATAGCAGCCGCGCACGTCTTGGTAGACAAAAATGTAGCCTTCCTTGCCAAATTCAGGGGAAGGGCCCAGGTCGCCCTTGTACTGGTCGACGCCATAGGGCCCGATGCTATAAGGCGTGCGCGTCATCATGATCGGGTACGGTTGCGACTGGTCCTTGGGCGCATACACGGCCGTAAAGAGCCGTTTGCCGTCGCGCATCGGAATGCGGTACTCGGACTTGGTGTAATGCGATTTGACATACTCCAACCCCTGGGCAAATGCCCCGCAGGGAAGAAGGAGTGCGACCAAAACAGCCGAGAAATTCCTTCGCGTCATAGTCTGTCACCAGTTCGCGTTTACAAGAGTAAAGTCCCAACCAGGATCATGATACGATTCGCTGGCATTTGAGCCACGCGAGAGGGATGTATTTTCCGATGGGCATGGTCAATGAGGTCAGTTCCAGGCAACTGGTGCCTATACGAACGCCAAAGCAAGTCCCCCCAGCAACCGTGCGCTTCCATTAGCTTCGCTAATCCACAACCGCTGAATTGTCTCTGAAAATGCGTCCTATTTGCGTCCTATTTGCGCCCTACTTGCGCCCTGGGGGCTCAGGGAAACGGTGTCTGCCTTGGGCAGCAGGGCCGCGTCGGGTCGTAAAGTACAACCTGGGCCGCGCACGCCCTCGCGAACGCTTTGCATTTGCACGTCGAGCCATCGGTAGCAAGGCCAATTTCCGCCGGGCAGTACCTCGGCCCTTGACTGCATCGACCCGCGAATCATCGGGCGAGGCGGCAGCTTGGGACCCCCAAGCCCCTTGGCGTCTCGATGCCTCAATTGTAGATCCAGCAACGCGCGCAAGGAACCGCAGTCGGCGAGATTCATGACCTCGGCGGCAGCCAGGCGGCAGGATAAACGCCGACGACGGAAATGGCTGGTAGTCAAATCCACGCCAGCTCCCTTTGCTGCCATCAACCGTGGCACCCCGAGCGATCTGAGAATCAATGAACAGGAGGAAACAGAGGAAACAGAGAGCATTCCCTCTGTTGCCTCCGTTGTCTCCTGTTGAAATAACCCCTCCCCAATCCAAGTCGGCATGTCGTTGGGGAGACGGGCCTTCGCTGTTCTCCACGCCGTCGGCCGGTTCGTGGTAAAAAAAAGGAAGCAAAACCTAGTCGCCCCCCTCTATACAAGTGCTATGGCCGACACACCTGTAAGCGCGATGCTGCATTCTCTCCGCAGGGCCGGCACCCTTGCGGGAGCCGGACTGACTGACGCCCAACTGCTCGAGCGCTTCGTGACTGTCCGCGACGAAGCCGCCTTCGAGGTGCTGGTCTGGCGGCACTCGGCCATGGTCCTCGGCCTGTGCCGGCGTGTGTTGCGGCAGGAACAGGATGCCGAGGATGCCTTTCAGGCCGCTTTTCTGACGCTCTCGCGGCGGGCGGCCTCCATAAGCCGCGGGCAAGCCGTGGGCAGCTGGCTGTTCAAGGTTGCCTACCGCATCGCCCTCGCCGCTCGCAAGCAGTCGACCGTGCGCGCCGCCCACGAAAAAAGACTTCGCTCGGTGCTCGCCACGCACACCCCGGCACCGCTGGAAGGCCCCGATCTGCAATCTCTCCTGGACGAAGAAATCCAGTGTTTGCCGGAGAAATACCGGTCGGCAGTCTTGCTCTGTTACTTCGAAGGCAAGACCAACGAGGCCGCCGCCACGGAGATCGGCTGCCCGAAAGGGACGGTGGTGTCGCGCCTGGCCCGCGCCCGCGATCGCTTGCGGCGCCGGCTGGCTGTCCGCGGCGTGGAAGCGCCGACACTGCTGCTCTCGGGCGCGAGTGGCACCTGGAGCGTCATGGTGCCGCGGACGCTGCTCACGAAAACGTGCACCGCGGCGCTGGCCGATGCGTGCTTTAACCCCGCGGCCGGACTTGTCTCCGCCCGCGTCATTACCTTGGTACAAGGAGCTATGCGAACGATGTTCTGGACCAAAATGAAACTGGTCGCGATTGGCATGGTAGCGACGGTTCTGAGCCTGGGAGGGATGGGCCTGGCGGCCCGGGCATTCTACCTGCCTGCGGAAGTCAACGGACCTGGCGACGAGCCAGCGGCTGGATTGGTGCCAGGCGCTGCGCAGGCGGAGGAGCAACAAGGGCGTCCTGTTGGCCAGCCAGCAGGCGACGACGTGAATTTGCGCATGCACAGCATGAATAACCTGAAGCAAATCATTCTCGCCATGCACAATTATCACAACACCTACAAGGCATTCCCCGCTCCGGCAGTCTACAGTGGCGACGGCAAGGCACTCCTGAGCTGGCGCGTGGAGCTGTTGCCTTACCTGGAGCAGGGAGAACTGTACAAGCAATTCCGGCGAAACGAGTCATGGGATAGCCCGCATAACCGCGCTTTACTGGACAGGATGCCTGCAGTGTTCGCCCTTCCAAGCAAGAGCGCAGGTGGGTCCTCTCGTACTTCTTCCTCCGCTGGCAATGCCTCCTCTTCAACTACCACGGCCTCAACTGCGGGAAACTCGACGTATTACCAGGTCTTCGTTGGCCCAGGGGCGATCTTCGAGAAACGCCGCCAGCGTCGAGTGGCCGATATCACTGATGGGACCTCGAATACGATCATGGTTGTCGAGGCTGCGTCGGCTGTTCCCTGGACCAAGCCTGAGGACCTGACCTATGATCCGGACCAACCGCTGCCCGAGTTAGGCGGAGGCTTCAAAGGCTTTTTCAATGTAGCGATGGCCGACGGCTCCGTTCACGCCGTACCCCGCGACTTTGACAAGGCGGAGTTCCGCAAAGCCGTTACTTGCAATGGGGGAGAAGTCATAGACTACAATCGCCTGTTCGGCACACAACCCTCGAGGGTAGGAAGAGTGCTCCAAGAGCTGGATCTCTCCGAAAGCACTAGGGAGGGCCTCCAGGGATTGCGCGATGAGGTACTGGCGCTGAAGATTGAGGTCAAGCGTTTGAAGGAACGCGTGGCGAAGCTCGAAGGGGGTAATTGAAAAAGCTTTCCCGCCACGACGGAAAACATAAAGCTCAGCTGTGCGCGGGTCTCCGACCCCGCACTCTGGCTGACCGCAGGTCTCCTGAAGCTTCGGGAGACCTGCGGTCTGGAGCGGCGAGGTCAGGAGACCTGCGCCGAGCGCGAGACCTGCGCCGAGCGCGCCTCAGCGCTGGGCAGCGTCGACTGTGAATTCTTTTTCGTCCCCAGAATTGACGTCTTTCACCTTGATTTTGGTCTTGGTGTGATCAGCAGCGCCGTTGAGCGCCTTGGCGTAATCCTGTGCGGATTTGATCTTCTTGCCTTCCACCTCAGTAATGATGTCTCCCTTTTCCATCCCGGCGTTTCCCCCGCCTGCGGGGTCTGAGAGTCTGGCAGCCGGTCCATCCGCGTCCACTTCCTCGATGTTAAACCCATCCTTGTCGAAATAGCCCTTCACCTTGAGGCAATACTTCAAATCGACCTTCGAGGTTTTTTCCTTGCCGTCGGTGGTCTGTGTCAAGGTGGCGGCCTGATCGTCAAGTGTGGCAGCGTTCTTCGGCTTTTGCTTCTCGTCGGCGGGGCCCGCCAGGGCTGCTGTGGCAAGAGCGAAGAGCAAGGTGCCGCACAAGACTGTCACGACTGTCTGAAGACGATTCATGGGGTCCTCCTTCCGAGGTGCCTAAAGATCGTACAAGTAACGGGAGAAGTGCAATTTCAGCCTTTGCGCTGATAAATCTACCTAAATCAGCGTGCTTGATTCGGCAGTGGCGTAGGACAGATTTCCCAATCTGTCCGGTCAGGTTGGAAACCTGACCTACTGCCGAATGCCGTACGGTCATCTAGTGACAGGGAGCAGCGAATCAATCATTCCTCTGGCACCGGAGTCGCCGGCAGTTCCAGGACCTCGATCTTCCGGAACTTCACCACGGTGCCGGGGTCGTGCTGCTGCAAGGCGAAGTGGCCCTTGGTGTATGTCTTCTTCGGGTCGGTCACCTTGTAGTCCACCGTCGTCTTGCCATTTACCTTGATGACGATGTGATTGCCGATGGCTGTCACTTCTTGCGTGAACCATTCGCCTGGCGGAACAAGCATCTCCCGCACTTCGGTTTCCTTGAAGCCATACAGGCTGCCGGTCTTGATCGGATCGCGGTGGGTGCTGTTGATCTGGGCTTCGTAGCCCTTGGGGAACCCTGGCCCAAATTGAGTGCGGAAGTACTGGCCGCTATTGCCATGGTCGTTGATTTGTGCTTCCACGCGGTAGCGGAAGTTTTGATAGTCGCCACGCTTGCTGAAGAGATGACTGGCCGGCCCGCTGCCGATCAAGATACCGTCTTCTACTTTCCAGTTGCCCGTCCCTTTGGGATACACTTTCCAGCCGTCCAAGTCTTTGCCGTTGAAAAGCTGCACCCAGTTTTTTTCGTCAGCCTTCTTCTCGTCGGCGGCTGCGCAGAGCGCAAGCGCCGGCAGCAACAAGGCGCCCGCAATCAGCAGGGGACTTCTCGATTTGAATGGTCTCACGGTGGCCGTTCCTTTCCTCAAGCAGGGGAGTGTGTCAGCCGAGTTAGGGAAGTTGTATCCTCAGGGCGCGACAGCGTACAGGCCCTGGACCTGTTGACTAGGTTACTTGATTCTTAAAACTCATAGTGGTTGAGTCCAGTTTTTGGGAAGGGCCGAGGCGAGAGTAAGATGAAGAGTAGGATGAGGAACAAGAGTAGGAGCAAGATTAAGAAGAAGATTAAGAGGTACAATTGAGACGGTTAACATCTTGCTCTTACTCCTGCTCATAATCCTCTTGCTAATCTTCATCTTGATCTTTCTCTTCATTTCCCATGACTAGTTGGCCTGAGGCAAAGCCTCGCTAGCGCTTGGGTTCCTTGGGCAGCACGTTCGCGCTCGCGGCCACCTTGTCGATATTCGGGGTGACATCCGCCTCGACATTGCCCAGAGACCACGACAAGGCGCCCAGGAGCAGCTTCTGGAACAGGGCACTCTGCCAAACGTCATCGCGGTGGCCCAATGAGGTATAGAACACACGGCCCTTGTGGTGCATGCGCGCCCAGGTGGCGGGGAAATCGGGCCGCATGTAGCCGGAACCCACCATGCCCTTCGTCTCCTGCACCAGGATGACATGCAGATCCGGGGCGTAATTCTTCAGCGAATACCATTCCTCCTTGATCTCGAAATCGGCCTGGCCCTCGATTCCCGGAAACTGGGGATCGACCACGTGCATGCGTGAATTCTGCTGGGCATTGTGGATGATGAACTCGCCGCCGACCATCGCAATGTACGGGTCGACGTGAGCGCGATCCTGCGTATGCCAGCTGCTGCCGGGACTATGGAAGGTGTCGCTGGCGCAATGGCAGCCGACGAAGCCCTTGCCATCGGCAATCGAGTTGAGCAGGACCTTCTTGCCTGCCGCCGTCATGGGAGGCTGGCCGTCCACTCCTTTTTCCTTCAGCAAGTTCCCCTGCGTCTCGAAAAGGAAGCCGTCGTAATCCTTGATGGCGTTGGAAAGAAACACTCGGCCGTCCTTCTCGCAGGTGATCTGGATGCCGTGCTTCTTGCCAAGGTCGGTGGCGATCGTCTCGGCGAGTGATAGCTTCCCGCCCTTGCGTTTGACTACGTCATGTTCATAGCTCTCGGACTTGCTGTACATCAAAACACGCTTGCTGCGCTGGTCGGCGGGCGCGGTCCAGCCGAGGGGAAAGCGGGACAACCCGAGGGTGGCGGCAGCGGCACCGGTTCGTAACAGCATCTCACGGCGGTTCATGGGGTTCTCCTTCAAGGCGGGTTAGCGGGGGGATTCAAGGGGCTCTACCGGTTCAGTGTAAATCGGCGCTCTGCAATCGGCCAGGAAAACCAGAATTCCGTTCGCTAAATCGCCCAGCTCCCACCAGCAGGCATAGGCTGTCGCGCCGAACAGACCGCCCTTGAGAAGGCCGGGTTCGAAGACTATAGATCGAGAAGCGTTTTTCCCGGTTGTGCAACAGCTCATCCAAGCAGGGGATCAGGGAAGGGCAGGGTGAATGGCGCGCGGGCAAGACATAGGCAGACAGGATCAACGCCGATCGCCACGCCCGGGCACTATGCCGCGCTGGCTTGGACTGCTGCTCTGCGCCCTGGTCTTGAGCGGCGCCGGTTGCGCCAGCGTGACGGTCCGGCGTATCAGCGCCCCGGCCCTGCAACGACCGTGGCAGTCGAGCGTTGTCGAAACGGGGAACCTCTCGCCACGCACGCTTCAAACCCTCCATCAGTGGGACCTCGATCACGTCTATCACCGCAGTCCGGATAAGGCTTACGACCAGCTCCAGGCTTTTGTCCTTCACGACCCAAAACCCGATTTGCTGTACGCCCTGGCCGAGATGAGTTACGTCTTCGGCAAGCAAGCCGAGAAATGGCGAAACCCCAAGGCGATCCGCTACTATTACCTGTCGGCCGGGTATGCCTATCATTTCTTGTTCCCCGGTGATGTTGGCCGACATGCGAATCAGCCGGCGCCGCTGCCGGTCCAGTTCGAGTCCTTTTCATCGTGCTTTGATCCACGTTTTCGACTGGCTTGCGACCTTTACAATGCCGGGCTGGCGAAATGCATTCGGGCCGCGCAGCGTGTCGGCCGACTCGATCCGGGAAAGCAATTGCACCTGCCCACCGCGGATGGTCTGGGGTTCAGTCTTTCGATCGTGCACAACGGCTTCGCCTGGCGACCCGAGGAATTCGGTCCGCTGCTCTTCTGCGCCGACTACGAAGTCTCCGGCCTGGATAACCAATATCGCGACTATGGACTGGGCGTGCCGCTTATCGGCACTCGTGTGGCCGCGGGGCCGGCGCCCGTGTACGCGCTTTATCCCGACGACATCAGTTTCCCGGTGACGGCGTTTTTCCGCTTCGAGGAGAGCGTTGCGGATCTGGCAGCATGCCATTCCGGTCGATTGGAGCTTTATAATCCGCTCGCCATCCAGACGGTCCAAATTGCAGGGCAGAGCGTGCCGCTGGAGACCGACCTGTCGACGCCCCTGGCCTATTTCCTGTCGCGCACCGATTTGAACGCGGTGCCCTACGAGGGCTTCCTGCGTCCGGAAAGGATCGAGAGCCGCACCGGCATTTACATGTTCGAACCTTATCAACCGGGCAAAATCCCGGTCGTGATGGTCCACGGGCTCTTGTCCTCACCCGTTACCTGGGCGCCGATGTTCAACGACTTGCGTGCGGACCCTCAGATCCGCGACCACTTCCAGTTCTGGTTCTACCTTTACCCGACAGCCGACCCGTACCTGGCGAGCGCTGCCGACTTGCGCCAGTCGCTGGCCCGACTGCGTTCCGAGCTGGATGGCGAGCATCGCGACCCGGCCCTCGATGAGATGGTGCTCGTAGGACATAGCATGGGCGGCCTGGTTTCCAAGCTCATGACCGTGAGCAGCGCCGACAATTTTTGGCGATTGGTCAGCTCGGACCCGATTTCTTCGATCAAGGCGAGTCCAGACACGATCTCGGAGCTGCGGCGGATCTACTTCTTCGAGCAGCAAGCGTACGTCCGCAGGGTCATCTTCTTGGCCACGCCCCACCACGGCTCCAAGCTGAGTCCGTCGCCGCCGGCGCGGCTGCTGGAGCAATTCGTCCGTCTGCCGAAGACGCTCGTGGATGTCGCAGGGGATGTGGCCAAGGAAGACCCACGATTCTTCGCCAAGCTGCACGAAAGCCTCGTGCCGATCAGCCTGGACATGCTGGCGCCCCACGCCCCGGCGCTCGAGTTGTTGGCCTATCGGCCGCGGCCGGCGCAGGTGCGCTATCATTCGATCATCGGCGTCCTGCCGCACCCCAACTACCTCGTGCAAGCGCTCGCACCGGGTGGCAAGGAGGGCACTGACGGCGCGGTCCCGTACGGCAGCGCGCACATCGACAATGCGGAATCCGAGATCATCGTCCCCGCCGAGCACAGCGACGTGCAACGTCATCCGCTGGCAGTCCTGGAGGTGAGGCGGATTCTGCTGGAGCATCTCAGGCAGGTGAAGAGTGGACAGTAGTCAGGATGCCGGAAAGTGCATTGCGCCGACGCCCGCTTGACTTAAATGACGGTGCGTGATGTACCAGCAGACCGGGTGTTGGGTGAAACTATGAAGGAGGCCGAAGCCGACTGGTGGAGTCCTTTGAGTTCGTGGTAAACCGGATATTGCGTGTTTAACAATATCAGTTTCCACAAAAGGAGAACCACCGTGAAGTACGTCG
>Ga0310039_10001174_pt1 | contig 19163 bp, 17 predicted proteins | sample Sb_taG_4_FD_200460 | JGI IMG/M metagenome (GOLD analysis project Ga0310039, IMG submission 200460) | Peat soil microbial communities from Weissenstadt, Germany - Sb_50d_6_BS metaG (v2) (version 2) | ecosystem: Environmental > Terrestrial > Soil > Wetlands > Peat | place: Germany: Weissenstadt...
AGATCGTCGAGGGCATGCAGTTCGACCGCGGCTATCTGTCGCCCTACTTCATCACCAATGCCGAGAAGATGGTGGCCGAGCTCGAGGACGCTTTCGTGCTGCTGCACGAGAAGAAGCTGTCCGGGCTGCAGGCGATGCTGCCGGTGCTCGAAGCCGTGGTGCAGTCGGGCAAGCCGCTGCTCATCATTGCCGAGGACATCGAGGGCGAGGCGTTGGCGACGCTGGTGGTCAATAAGCTGCGCGGCGGCCTGAAAGTCGCGGCCGTGAAGGCGCCCGGCTTTGGCGATCGCCGCAAGGCGATGCTGGAAGACATCGCCATCCTCACCGGCGGCCAGCTCATCGCCGAAGACCTCGGCATCAAGCTCGAAAGCGTGACGACGGCGATGCTCGGCCGCGCCAAGAAGATCGTGATCGAGAAAGAGAAGACCACGATCGTCGACGGCGCCGGCAAGAAGAAGGAGATCGAGGCGCGCGTCGGCCAGATCAAGGCGCAGATCGAAGAGACCACCTCCGACTACGACCGCGAGAAGCTGCAAGAGCGGCTCGCCAAACTCGCCGGCGGGGTCGCGGTGATCCGCGTCGGCGGCGCCACCGAGATCGAGGTCAAGGAGAAGAAGGACCGCGTCGAGGATGCGCTCAACGCCACCCGCGCCGCGGTCGAGGAAGGCATCGTGCCGGGCGGCGGGGTGGCGCTGCTGCGCGCCAAGAAGTCGGTCGGCAAGCTGCATAACGACAATGCCGACGTGCAAGCCGGCATCAACATCGTGCTCAAGGCGCTGGAAGCGCCGATCCGCCAGATCGCCGAGAATTCCGGCGTCGAGGGCTCGATCGTGGTCAACAAGATCACGGAGAACAAGTCCGAGACGTTCGGTTTCGACGCGCAGACCGAGGAATACGTCGACATGCTCGACAAGGGCATCGTCGATCCGGCCAAGGTGGTGCGGGCAGCGCTGCAGGATGCAGCTTCCGTCGCCGGCCTCCTGGTCACCACCGAAGCGATGGTCGCCGAACTGCCGAAGGAACAGCCGGCCATGCCGGCGATGCCGGGCGGCGGCGGCGGCATGGGCGGGATGGGCTTTTAGCCCATCCGCCCAAGCATCTTTAATGCTCGAAGTCGGCCAAGGCCGACTTCGAGTGGCGGGATGGGCTTCTGATACCCTCTGCGATCAAATGACGAAGGGCGCGGTGCAAACCGCGCCCTTTTTGTTTTGGCGTGCGCTCGCCGTTAGCGTCAGCCGGCAACAGCCGACAAGGTGGCCGGGCTATCGATGTGCACGGTCGAGCCGCGGACATTCGACCACACCGCCGTGACAACCAAAGGATTCTGGCTATTCACCAGATAGGGGACACAGAGCGTGGTCGGAACGCGCCCCGTGCTGGGCGGGTTCACTTCGTTGTAGGTGAAGGTGGCGGTCGCCGGCTGCAACGCGCCGTTGACCTGGATGCCGAAATTGCCCCCGGGATTGCTATTGCCGGTGGCGTAAGGGTTGGGAACGTTGAGAATCAACAAAACCGTTTCGCCGGAGCCGCCCGGAATCTTGATCGAAAGGCCCGGCATCGCGGTCCACGCGCTGCTGTTCGTGGACTGGCTGCCGCTGCTCTGTGCAGAGATGATCATGTTTACTCCCTCATGAATGCGCGCGGCCTCGTCGCGAGCCGCGCAGTCTCATAATACAGGCTTGTGAGAATAATACGACTTAGTTGCGAATCATGCCGCAAAACATCAATAAATTGCATAATCGCGCAATGGTTGTGGGCGCGGCCGATGCGACGAGATCAATTCGTCATCAGGTGGAAGCGCAGCGTGGCGGGACCGGAGAATTCGACGGTGTCGCCGCGGCGCCGCCAATTGGTCATATGGACCAGCATGTCCAAGAGATCGTCGTCGCCGGCGATGCGCTCCGGGTCGCACTGCGCGTTGTCGCGCTCGCCCGGCGTGATGGCGATCGTGCCGTTGCCGACGTCGGCGCGCCCGCGCAGGCTGCCGCACCACAAGTCGATCGCGGCGGAGCCGTCCTGCTCGATCGACAGCGACGGCAGGCGCTTGGTGCCGCGCATCGGCTTGCCGTCGAGCAACAGCTCGAGGCCGAACGGAAAAGCGGTCTCGGCGGCCATCGCGGCAAGCGGGATGCTGGCAAAAACCGCAACAGCGAGCCAGCAGGCATAGGGCCGGCGCAGCATTGTCGTCTCCGGGGTCAGGTACGGGAAGGTCGCGATGCTCCGTCAATCAATTGGTCATCGCACGAAAGCGCAGCGTGGTTGGGCCGATCAGTTCGATCACGTCGCCGTCGCGGCGCCAGTTGGTCACCTGCGACAGCGCCGCCAACAACGTTTGGTCGCCGCTTTGGCGCTCCGCCGTGCATTGTCCGGGGTCCGCCGGCTCGGCGACGATGGTGATGGAATTCTCGCCGACGGTCGCCGACGCATGCACGCTGGCGCACCACAGGTCGATCGAGGCGGTGCCGTCGTCCTCGATCTGCAGCATCGGAATGCGCTTCGAGCCGTAGAGCGGCTCGACGTCGAGCATCAATTCGGTGCCGAAGGGGAACGCGCTGTCGGCGGCGCGGGCCAGCCCCAACGGACCGAGCAGCAACACAGCAATGAGGACGCAAAGCCGGCAGAGCATCGTCACTCCGATCAAGCAAGATCGCGAATGGCGAATAGCGAATTGCCAATGGAAAGGCTAGAGGCGAATGGAGGGGTCAGAGCGAATGGCGAATGAAAGGCGTGTCCCCTATTCGCCACTCGCTATTTCGCCCTTGGCGTCTTCAGGCCGGCTTCGGCAACACCGCGATGCCGGGGAAGAACAGGTAGCAAGCCACCCCGATCAGCACGAGATAGACGAGGAGCACGATGGTCCAGCCGAAATTGTGGCGGATCACCTCGCCCTCGTTGCGCACGAACTCGCTGGTCGAGACGCCGACGCTGGCGGTCTGCGGCGCGATCGGCTTGCCAATCTCGGCACCGACCGAGTTCAAGACCGGCAACAGCATCAACGGGAAGCCGAGCAATTGCCCGACCAGCGCCTGGAATTTTCCGAACATGGCATTGGTCGAGGTGTTGCTGCCCGACAGCGCGACGCCGATGAAGCCCAGGATCGGCGCCACGACGATGAAGTACGGCCCGAGCGCGGAGAACGCCTTGGCGAGCGACCCGGCCATGCCCGAGAAATTGAAGACATAGGCCAGGCCGAAGATGAACACGCCGACCAGGCAGGCGCCCCACATCTGCGACCAGGTTTTCTTGAAGATTTCGGCGAGTTGCGCGCCGCTGACGCGCAGCAGCAAGGCGACGATGATCCAGGACGCCAGGATCGCGCTGCCGCCGACAAACGGCGTCCAGTTGAAGATCGCCGAAATCTTTGCCCCGGGCGCGATCGAGGACGCGGCGTCGACCTGATAATGCAGCTCGACGATGCCGGGCAGCTTCGACCACGGCCCGGTCCAGGCGACGACCACGGCGACAAGCACGATGATCGGCAACCAGCCCTGGAACACTTCGCCGGCCGACAGGCCGTGGCCTTCGGCTTGGGCTTCCTGCGCCGCCGTCAGCGGAACGCCGCCATAGCCGAGCGTTTGCGCCGGCCGCCAGACCTTCAGCAGCAGCAAGAGGCAGGCAAAACAAACAATGGCGCCGATTACGTCGGGCAGATACGGCCCGAGATAGATCGAGGTCGGCAATTGGCCGGCGATGTAACCGAGCGAGCCGACCACGGCGAGCGGCCAGGCTCCCTTCATGCCTTCCTTGCCGCTGACCAGATAGAGCAGGATCCACGGCGGCAACAGCGCCAGGATCGCCACGATTTTGCCGACGGAACCGGCGAGCGCAATGAGCGGCATGCCGGTCACCGCGGCGAGCGCGATGATCGGCGCACCGAGCGCGCCGTACGACACCGGCGCGTTGTTGGCGATTGCCGCGACCCGGATGGCATCGAGCGCCGGGATGCCGAGCGTGATCAGGATGGGCGCGACGAAAGCCCACGGGTAGCCGAAGCCGACCAGGCCTTCGAGCAAGGCGCCGAACGCCCAGGCGAACAGGATGGTTTGCACGCGCACATCGCGGGTGCCTTGCTGGATCAACCAGCGCCGCAGCTTGTCGAAGGCCCCGGTCGCGACCAGGGTGTTGAACAGCATCACTCCCCAAAACGTGATCCAGTCGACGTTCCAAACGCCGGTGGCGGAGCCATAAAGATAGGCGCGCAGCCCGTCCTCGAACGGCATCTGCCAGATCCAAAGGCCGAGCAGGAACGTGACGATGGAGCCGATCAGCACCGCAAGCCACGCCGACATGCGCAAGCCGGCAAGCAGAAACAAGAGCAGCACCACAGGAACGAGCGCGACCAACCAGGTCACGAACAGGTTGCCGGTCGGATCGAGAATTTGCGTGAACATGGACAGTCCCTCCCAGCTAGGACTTGTGAGTGGCTTTTATTTTTTCTGCATTCGTTGGCCGAGTGAGCGGCACATCAGAATGCGCCATCTGCCGCGGAGAAAGCAAGATTGGCCGTCATCGCGCCACAAAACATCGAGCGTGTCGTCTAGCGCCGCCTATCGCACGATCGGCAACGCATATCGCGCACCCAATGGGTTTGTGATATTGCAACGCACCAACACGGCTTTGGCTGTTGCAACGTATGAAACCGCGCCGGTGCGCGTCGTTTGTCCCGCATTGCAACGCGTTCCTCTCGCCCACGTCGGAGGTTTTTCGTGAAAAGTCTGGTCGCGACATTGGCCACGATCTGGCGGCTGGCCGCGCCTTATTACCGCGCCGAGGACCGCTGGGCGGGCCGCCTCCTGCTCGGCGCAGTCGTTGCGATCGAGCTGTCGATGGTCGCCATCCAAGTGATCCTGAACGAATGGTACAATCGTTTTTACAACACCTTGCAGGATCGAGATTTCAGCGCCTTCGTCAGCGCCATCCTGTTCTTCTGCGCCATCGCGGCGATCTTCACCGTCCTGCAGGTTTACCAGAACTACCTGAATCTGTGGCTGCAGATCCGCTGGCGGCGCTGGATGACGCAGACCTATTTGAGGCAATGGCTGAATACCGCGAACCATTATCGCATGCAGCTGCTCGGCGATGCAGCCGACAACCCCGATCAGCGCATCGCCGAAGACTTGCAATTGTTCGTGCAGAATACGCTGGTAATCGGCACCGGTTTGCTCAATGCATGCGTCACGCTCATATCCTTCGTCGTCATTTTGTGGAGATTGTCGGACGCCGCGCCGGTGCACCTGTTCGGCCTGCCGTTCGCCATTCCGGGCTATCTGGTATGGGCCGCATTGTTCTATGCGGTGATCGGCACCGGCTTCACGCATTTGCTTGGCTGGCCGCTCATTCCGCTCAATTTCCGACAGCAGCGTTTCGAAGCCGACTTCCGCTTCAACCTGGTTCGCTCCCGCGAAAATTCCGAGCAGATCGCCTCGCTGCACGGCGAAGCCGCCGAACGCGAGCGCCACCTCGAGCGCTTTGGCAGCGTGGTGTCGAATTGGATCGCCATCATGCAGCGGCAGAAGAAGCTCCTGTTCTTCACCCAGAGCTATTCGCAAGCCTCGGTGATCTTTCCCTATGTGATGGTGAGCCCGGCTTATTTTTCCGGCGTCATGCAGCTCGGCGGCCTGATGCAAACCGGATCAGCCTTCAATAGCGTGCAGACGGCGCTGTCCTATTTCGTCACGACATATCGAACGATCGCCGAGTATCAGGCGGTGGTGGCGCGGCTGTCCGGATTCGAGGGTGCGATCGAGGCCGGCCGCGCCGCGGCGCTGACGCCGCCGGTCATCGAGGTTGTGCCGCACGACGGCAGTCGCGAGATCGCGATCGAGCGTCTCGCCGTCAGCCTGCCCAACGGCACGCCGCTGGTCGATGCCGGCCACATCGTGCTCAATTCCGGCGACCGCGTGCTGGTCACCGGTCCGTCGGGCGCCGGCAAATCGACGCTGTTCCGCGCCGTCGCCGGCATCTGGCCGTTCGGGTCGGGCAGCGTCACCGTGCCGATGGACGCCAAGGTCATGCTGGTGCCGCAGCGGCCGTATTTCCCGGTGGCGACGCTCGCCGACGCCATCACCTACCCGGCAAGGGCGGGCAGCTTCGACGACGCGCAGCTTTCGGAAGCGCTCGCCGCGGTCGGGCTACCGGGATTGATTCCCCGGCTGCACGAGGAGGCGCACTGGAATCGCATGCTTTCCGGCGGCGAGCAGCAACGGCTCGCCATCGTGCGCGTGCTGCTCTACGCGCCGGATTATCTGTTGCTCGACGAGGCGACCGCGGCGCTCGACGAGGCGGCCGAGGCGGCGCTGTACCGCCTGCTGCAGGAGCGGCTCCCCGCCGCAACGATCATATCGATCGGCCATCGTTCGACGCTTGGCGCATTCCACCGCCGTCGCGTCGCCTTCGTCCGCGAGCAGAACCGCTACGACGTGCGCGATGTGCCGCTGGTCTCGGCGGCCGAGTAAGCTTTGAATTTGAGCGCTTGGTTCTACGCCGGGCGGCGCCCGGCCCGGCGGGCCGGATCGGCGCCTTCGCGGCAATGAGCGGAGAAGGCAAAAGAAAAGGCCGGCGGCGTTTCCGCCACCGGCCGGTCAGTTGCGAGTTCAGCCGCTTACTTCAGGTTGGAAGCGAAGTCGACCGAAGCCGAGAGTTTCGCGACGAAGGCCGCGCTGCACCAGTTGGTGCCGAGACCGTTCGGGTTCTGCGCCGTGACGTTACCCGGCGAGAACGTCGCGTTCTGCGCGCTGGTGAACACGTTGCACTGCGCCTTGGTCAGGTTGGTGTCGTAGTAGCGCAGATCGAGCGTGAGCACTTTGTAGGTGAAGCCGAGGCCCAGGTCCCAGGTGGTGTAGCTGGTGTACTTCACACCGTTAGCAAACGGGGCAACGCCCGTCGCGTAGAAGACATTGCTGGTGCCGAGATCCCAGTAACCAAGGTCGGCGGAGGCGTACATGCCGAGACCGTTGGTGAACCAGGTGGTGGGAGCGGTGAAGGTGACGTTGCCGGTGGTGAAGAAGCCCCAGGCGCCGGTGTTGACGACTGACGGCGAGTACCATTCCTGGATGCCGGCGGCCCACTGATCGTTGAACGTATAAGTCGCCTTACCGTAGACTTCCCAGAAGCTTTCGTTCTTGAGCACCTCGTTGCCGCCGAGCGGCTGGGCGTTCGGGTTCGGCACAAAGGCGCCAGCGGGGAACACGATCGGGCCGCCGCCTTTATCCGCGCAACCGCTCGGGCCGACGCCGGCGAAGCCGAAGCACTGGCCGCCGGGGTACCAGTAGTACCAGGCGCCGAAGTCGAGCGCGAGCTTGTCGAAGGTCGGCCGGACGCCGGCGTAGAAGTCGATTTCGGCCGCCGCGTCGTTCGGGAAGTCGATGCTCTCACCGGAGATGCCGCTGTACCACTGCAGGCTCGGAGAGGAGTTGTAGCGCAGCTCGAAGCCGGCTTGCGTCGACGGCTTATGGTTCGACTGGCTGATGCCGCGGAAGTTGTAGTCGTTCATCAAAGCCGCCGTGACCACGACGTCCCATGGCGAGGGTGGAGGAGCCGCCGGGGGCGGTGCCTTCACGGCCATATCGGCCGCCATGACGGAAGAGGACGCCAACCCCGCCGCCAGAACTAATGAGTAAGCTACCTTTTTCATTGTAAGCCCCTATTTGTCCCCTGTACCGGACGACGATGTCCCCGAAGGCCGGCCACAGCACCATTTTTGTCAAAGCGAAATCGCAACTGACAGGATCGGAGTTTTCAATGTAGAGGCGGAACAGCCAAGTCTAAAACTGAAGCAAATGCCGCCTTTTTATGCGTTTTCAGCCAGATTTCGTATTATGTTAATGAGTGTGGCGCGAACGCTACACTTTTGCGGTCCTAAGCTGACTTGGTGTCGATATTTTCATTGCAGCGCGGGCTGGAATCGCCCCTGCCGCCGGCCTTGGCTGCCCTATTTTGGATAACCGCGCCCGCTTCGGGCCTTGATCGGTCGGTTACGGCGCTTAGCTTTGTGTAATCGGCCATGCTGGAATGCCTTGCAGTGCAGGAGATTCGGTCATGAAGGCAGTTGTCGACGGCCAAGTGGTTGCCCAGAGCAACGATGTCATCGATTGCAAGGGCTATCAGTACTTTCCGCCCGGCGCGGTGCGCATGGATTGGCTGCAAAAAACCGCGAAGACCGCGGATGACCTCAAATGCCCCCATGGCGTGCAGTTCTACGACGTCGTCGTCGCCGGCAAGCGCCACGCCCGCGCCGCGTGGTCCTACGAGGCGCCGCGGCCGGAGATGAGCGCGGTCGGCGGCCGATTCGGCTTCTGGCAGGACGTCGAAGTCGCGTAGCCCGAGATCCGGGCTGCCTAAGCCGCCTTCTTGCGATTGGCCTCGAGCCGGGCATCGACCAGCGCCACCTGGGCGTCGATCGCTGGATGGCTCAGGCCCTTCTGCCGAGCGATGAGCTGAACCAGCTTGTCGGCGCGTTCGATATAGGGCGCGCCGTTTTGCAGCGCGCGCGCCGCCGAAGCCGGACGAACCAGCGATTGCGCCGCGGCGGCGTATTTCTCGAACGGCACCAGGTCTTCCGGCTTGGCGCCGAGCTTGACGCAAAGATCGAACACGAAATTGTAGACCGAGCGCGAGGTTTCCAGGTCGCTCCACACCGCTTCTTGCGCGGTGCGCATGCCGTCCTCGGTGACGCAGCGGTAGTTGCCGGCGAGCAGCATCGACCATTTGGCCAGCGGCACGAAGATCGAATCGTAGACCTTGAGCTTCACTGGCAGCTCGATCTTGTTGCCGTCGCCCGGATCAAAACGGATCGCCTCGATCTCGTCCTGCAGCTGGCGCAGGATGGCAGTCGATTTTTCATCGTCGAACCGCGCGCATTTGAAGTTGGTCGGCAGCGTCACCATCAGCACGTTGACTTTCTCGTCCGGCGGGCGAATCGCCTGCGGATCGGGGCTGTTCAGCGTGATGGTCTTGGGATCGAACGAGTCCCAGACGGTCGGATCGGTATAGGCGGGCTTGAGCGCCTCGTAGTCCAGGCCGGGGATGCGCTTCACATAGGGCAGCGGCGGCATGTTCATGATCGACATGCACGGCACGCGCGATTTGGCGACCGCGTCGAGCAGCTCGCGCACGCCGGCCGAGCGGTATTGCGGCTCCTGCATGCACAGGCCGACGAGATCGTAGTCTTTGGGATTGACGCCCGCGGCCGGCCCGGCGGTGACGGCGCCGGGAAGCTTTCGCGAGTCGAGCACGACCGGATCCTTGCGGCCGCGCACCGGCAGGCGCACGCGAAAGCCCTCGGCGTTGATCAAATCGGCTTCCGCCGGCAGGCAGACCAGATGCAGCTTATGGCCGCCGAACAAGAGCTTCGAGGCGAGCAGCGAGCCGTAGGACGCGCCCATGAGCAAAATGTTGTAGGTCGGCATTACGCACCTCCCGGAAAGCGAAACGGCCGGTCATCACCGGTCTTGGACCAGCGCCAATGCGCCGTCCATCTATGCCGCCAATGCTATTGGCCTCGCCCGGCCGTTGCAATGCAGGCCGGCGCGCCAAGGCGCGGCGCAAGGCAATACCTAAACGCCGCGCCTTCCGATTGCGCGAAGTCGGCTAACCGCCGGTGCCGCCACCGCCGGAACTCGGGAACGGCGGCGGAGTCGGGGGCCCCGGAGGGGGCGCTGCTGGCGGAAGCGGCTGCGGGTTCAAGGCCGGCTTTTTCGGCTTGGGCGCGGGCTTTTTCGGCTTCGGCGCAGGCTTTTTCTTCTTCGCGGGCTTTTTCGGCGCCGGCTTCTTGGCGTGCTTCACGACTCTCTTTTTACGCGCCGGAGCCGCCTTTTTCTTCTTGCCCGGTTTCTTCTTTGCCTTCGCTCTCTTTGCCATGATCGACCTCCCGATCGTTGCTACCGATATGAAATCAGCTCGCCCGGAGTGCGGGTGGACATGCCCCCCCGGTAGCCCAATCGATCAACTCGACCGTATGGACGGCTGGAAGTTTAGTGCCCGCCGCGATCTGCGTGATGCAGCCGATGTTGCCTGCTGCAATAACATCAGGTCGCAATCTCTCGATAGTCCCGACTTTGCGCTCGCGCAACCGTCTTGCAAAGTCGGGCTGCAAAATATTGTAGATGCCGGCGGAGCCGCAGCACAGATGACCGTCCGGCACGTCCAACACCTTGAAGCCGAGCTTTAAGAGCAACTCCTTCGGCTGGCGATTGACGCGCTGGCCGTGCTGCAATGAGCACGCGGCATGGTACGCCACGACAAGTTGCGGAACGTCGTCGGCGGGCTTGAGCGACAGCGCGGTGAGATATTCCGAAATGTCTTTGGCCAAGCCTGAAATGCGGGCAGCACGCGCGGCATAGGCCGGATCGGTCCGCAGCATAAAACCGTAATCCTTCACCGTGGTGCCACAACCCGAGGTGTTGATGACGATGGCATCGAGGTTTTCGAGCGCAGTCCAGGCGTCGATATTGGCGCGCGCCTGCGCAAGCGCAGCGTCGTCGCGGCCCATATGGTGGACCAGCGAGCCGCAACAGCCGGCGCCCTTGGCCAGCACCACTTCAATGCCGTGGCGCGTCAGCACGGCGATGGTGGCGGCGTTGATTTGGGGCGCCAGCACGTCATTGACGCAGCCGGCGAGCAAGGCGACGCGGCCCTGGCGCGCACCCACGGCTGCAAAAGTCTGCGGCCCGAGGCAACGCTGCGGCCCCCGCCAGGGCGCCAGGCGGAGCATGGCGGCGAGCCGCTCAAGCCCGATCGCATCGAGGAGCGGCGCCAACGGTTTTGCCGGCAGCGCCGCAAGGAGTGCCAGCCGGAACCGCCGCGGATAGGGCAAGAGCCAAGCCAGCACCGCGCGCAGCAGGCGCTCGAGCGGCGGGCGCTCATAGGTGTTTTTGATATGGACGCGGGCGTGGTCGACCAGATGCATGTAGTGCACGCCCGACGGACAGGTGGTCATGCAGGCAAGACACGACAGGCAGCGGTCGATATGCACGACGACGTCGGCCGTCGCCGGCCGGTCGTGCTCCAGCATGTCCTTGATCAGGTAGATGCGGCCGCGCGGCGAATCGAGCTCGTTGCCGTCGAGCACATAGGTCGGGCAGGTGGCAGTGCAGAAGCCGCAATGCACGCAGGCGCGCAGGATTTTTTCCGATTCCGCGGTATCCGGATCGGCGAGTTGCGCCAGCGTGAAATTGGTCTGCATGGCTACACGCCCGCCCACATGCGCCCGGCATTGAGCACGCCTTGCGGATCGAAACCTCGCCGCACCCGCGCCGTCAGCGCCGCAAGCGCCGGCTCCTCCGGGGTAAAGACGTCGACTGCGGCGCGCACGGCGGCCGGCGCCCGGATCAGCGTGGCGTGGCCGCCGGCTGACGCGACGGCGGCGCGGACCAGCGGCGCGTGCGCGTCGTTCGCAGCCGGCAAAGCCGCCCAGATGAGGCCGCCGGCCCAGTCGTAAAAAAGTTCGGCGGCGGCTTTTTCCGTAAGCGCAAGGCCGACGTCGGTGCCGTGGGTCGGCGCCGTCGAGATGCGCCAGAGGTCGCGCGTCCCCGCCGGACCTGCCGCCGCGAACGGCGTCACGTCGCGGACCGCGCGCCACAGCGCGCGCGATGCCGCCTCGCCGAGCGAACCGAGCGTGCCGAACGGCGCCAGGAGTTTTTCCAGCACGGCCTTGCGCTCCGCCACCGAAGGCGCGACGCCTTCGAGGCGGAACGCGGTCACGGCGGTTTGTGCGGAAGCGAGCTCGGCAATGCGCGCTGCGGCAATGGCCGGCAGATGCGCCACGGCCGAAACGTCGGCGAAGGAAGCCGTGGCCGCCGTCATGACCTTCCTGGCCGTTGCGTCGTCGAGCTTGAGCACCAGCACCGTCGCCTCGGTTTCGGCGCGCGGCAGCGTCTTGATGGTCACGTCGGTCATGGCGGCGAGCGTGCCCCACGCGCCGGCGATGAGCTTGCAAAGGTCGTAGCCGGTAACGTTCTTGACCACGCGGCCGCCGGACTTGAACGTTTCGCCGCGACCGGACACGGCAGTGAAGCCGAGGAAATGATCGCGCGCGGCGCCGGCCTTGATGCGCCGCGGGCCCGACAAGTTCGCCGCCAGCACGCCGCCGATGGTGGCGGCGCCGGGCATGGTTCCAAGCAGCGGCCCATAATCCATCGGCTCGAAGGCGAGCTCTTGTTTGCTTGCCGCGACGAGTGCCTCTATTTCGGCGAGCGGCGTGCCGGCTTTCGCCGACAACACCAGCTCTTCGGGCTCATAGAGCGTGACGCCGGCGAGCGCGGAGAGATCGAGGGTGGCGTCCCATTGCGCGGCGCGGCCGATGGCCCGTTTGGTGCCGTGACCGACGACTTCGAGCGCTTTGCCGTCGGCGAGCGCCGCACGGATCGCCTGCTCGACCTCGGCGGCATCGCGCGGTTTGAGAGGATCGGCCATGGCGCGATCACTCCGCCGCGTCGGCGGCGGGCGTGGCACCGGCGAAGGCCGGCACGATGTCGCGCGCGAAACGCCGCAGCTGCGCGCTACCGCCGGCGACGGTGAGCAGAACATAGGCCACGCCGGCTTTCTGCAAGGCGGCAAGGTTTTCGTAGATCTCATCCGGCGTGCCGAAAAGCGCATTCTCCTCGGTGCCGCCGGCCTTGTCGGCATAGGCGAGCACATGCGAGCCGCCTTTGGCTTCCGGCTTGCGCGATACATCGACTGTGCGCTGGGTATACACGGCCTGACGCTTGAGCGCGGCTTGCTTGTCGGCTTCATCCTTGGCGACATAAAGCTGGCGCGCCACCGCCACCTGCATCGGGTCGAAGCCAAATCCTTGCGCCTTACGCTCGGTTTTGTAGAAGCCGATGCGCTCGGCAATCTGCCCGGCACTGGCATATTGATCGAGGATCAGGTTGAAGCCGCGCGCGGCGGCGCGGCGAATAGACTGTTCGCTGCCGGCCGCCACCCACAATGGCGGATGCGGCTGCTGCGCCGGCGGCGGCTCGACCACGATGTCCTCGAAATGCCAGAAGCGGCCGCGATGGGAGAAGCGCTGGCGCGTCGTCCACGCCCGCGTCATCACTTCGACAGCCTCGTCGAAGCGCGCCTCGGCCTCGTCCGGCGCGATCGCAAAACCCTTGAACTCGCTGTGCCGGTAGCCCTTGCCGATGCCGAAATCGAAGCGGCCGCCGGAGATCAGATCGAGGGTGGCCGCCTCTTCGGCGAGCAGCACCGGATTGTGCCAGGGCAGCACGATCACGGCGGAGCCGAGCCGCAGCGTCTTGGTGCGCATGGCGGCCGCCATCAACAGCATCAAGGTCGCCGACACCTGGTTCCAGCCGGTAAAATGATGCTCGACCAGAAAACTCGACTGAAAACCGAGCGCCTCGGCCTCGACGTTGAAGTCGAGATAGTCGCGAAAGCCCTGCCCGGTCTCCGGGGGAAGATCGTTGCTGTTGGCTTGCGCCGAACCGAACAGGCCGAATTTCATGACACGTGCTTTTTGGCGCGGGCTAAAACCGCGGAATATCGGGAAACGCCAGCCGCCCGGCATGCACGTGCATACGGCCGAGCTCGGCACAGCGATGCAGCGTCGGGAACACTTTGCCGGGATTGAGCAGGCTCTTGTCGTCGAAGGCGCATTTGAGGCGCTGCTGCTGGTTGAGATCGATCTCGGAAAACATCACCGGCATCAGATCGCGCTTTTCGACGCCGACGCCGTGCTCGCCGGTGAGCACGCCGCCGACTTCGACGCACAGCCGCAGAATATCGGCGCCGAATTGCTCGGCGCGTTCGAGCTCGCCCGGTTTGTTGGCGTCGTACAGGATCAGCGGATGCAGATTGCCGTCGCCGGCGTGAAACACGTTGGCGCAGCGCAAGCCGTATTTCGCCGACATCTCCTGCGTGCGGCGCAGCACGAGCGGCAGCTTGGCGCGCGGGATGGTGCCGTCCATGCAGTAATAGTCCGGCGAGATGCGGCCGACCGCCGGGAATGCCGCCTTGCGGCCGGCCCAGAACAGCAGGCGCTCTTCTTCCGAATTGGACACGCGGCAGTTCACGGCGCGGCAGGCATTGGCGATCTCCTGCACGCGCTCGAGCAGATGATCGACTTCGGCGCGCGGGCCATCGAGCTCGACGATCAAGAGCGCCTCGACATCGAGCGGATAGCCGGCGTGGACGAATTCCTCGACCGCATGGATCGCCGGCCGGTCCATCATCTCCATGCCGCCGGGAATGATGCCTGAGCCGATGATGCGGGCGACGCATTCGCCGCCGTCCTCGGATTTGTTAAAACCGATCAGCGCCGCGCGCGCGCTCTGCGGCTTTTTCAGGATACGCACGGTGATTTCGGTGATGACCCCGAGCAGACCCTCGGAGCCGGTGACGATGCCGAGCAGATCGTAGCCGCCTGAATCCAGGTGCTTGCCGCCGAGCCGCACCACCTCGCCGGTCATCAGGACCAATTCGCAGCCGAGTACGTTGTTGACGGTCATGCCGTATTTGAGGCAATGCACGCCGCCGGAATTCTCCGCCATATTGCCGCCGATGGTGCAGGCGATCTGCGACGACGGATCGGGTGCGTAATAGAAGCCGGCCTGCTCGACCGCCTGCGTCACCGCCAGATTGGTGACGCCGGGCTCGACCACGGCGACGCGGTTGTCGAAGTCGATCTCGCGGATGCGCTTGAACTTGGCCATGCCGAGCAGCACGCCGTCGCCGAGCGGCAGCGCGCCGCCCGACAGCGAGGTGCCCGCCCCGCGCGGCACCACTTTGATGCCTTCGCGGTGGCAGTAGGCGAGCACGGCGGAGACCTGCGCCGTGGTCTCCGGCAGCACCACCACCATGGGCAGCTGGCGATAGGCGGTCAGTCCGTCGCTCTCGTAGGGCCGCATCGCCTCTTGCGAAGCGATCACGCCCTCGCCCGGCACGATGCGCTTAAGCGCAGCGACGATCTCGGCGCGCCGCTTCATCACCGCGTCGTCAAACAGCGGCATCAAAACCGGCATCGAACCACTCCGGCGTTTCCTTAAGTTGGCATTATAGCCGGAAAAGGCCGGCCGTACCGTACAACAGCGCCTCACGAACCTAGCGGACTTGCGGGCGAAGTGCGCGGCAGGGCGGCAATTTTGGCCGTTGACACATGCCGCTCCGGCCGCTTGAACGGCTGCGGCGCAAATTCGCAGCCGCCTGGGGCGCGACCGGCACGAGAGGCGAAAGGGAGAATTGATAATGAGGACGGTGATTGTAGCGGCCGCGCTGATTGCCGCGTCGGCCTGTACGGCGTCGGCGCAGGACGTCGCCAAGGGCGAGATTTCGTTCCACAAATGCCTGCCCTGCCACGCAATCGGCGACGACGCCCAGAATAAGATCGGCCCGGAGCTCAACGGCATCGACGGCCGGCATTCCGGCAGCGTCCCCGATTTCGCCTATTCCGACGCCAACAAGAATTCCGGCATCGTCTGGAACGAAGCGCAATTCAAGGACTACATCAAGGATCCGCGGGCCAAGGTGCCCGGCACCAAGATGATCTTCGCCGGCATCAAGAACGAGCAGGAGATCAACGACCTGTGGGCCTATGTCAGCCAGTTCAACGCCGACGGCAGCATCAAGAAAAAGTAGCCGGACGCATGGCGGCCGGCGGTTTGATTTGGCGCAAAAGCCATCGACAGCGGGCATGACATAAACGCGCTATAATAAGCATGGGCTGCGCTTCGGCAGCGAGGAGACGCCGTCATGATCAAGGACATTGTCGTCAATCTCAGCATCCGCGAGGACGGTGGTGTCGTCGGCGACTATGCGGTTTCCGTAGCCGACACGCTGGGCGCCCACATCGCCGGGATCGCATTCGTATTCGATCCGATCGTGCCGATTTCAGGCACCGGCTATATCCCGGCCGAAGTCATCGAAACGCAGCTCGCCGACAACCAGGCCGCGGCGAAAGCCGCCATCGACCGGTTCGCTGCGGCGACCGCGCGCACCGGCGTCTCGGCCGAGCCGATCACGCTCAGCGCGAGCGCCGCCGGCGCCGGCGACCAGTTCGCCCGCATCGCGCGGCGCTTCGATCTCGCCATCGTCCCCCAGGCCGAACCGCAGGCTAACGAGGTCGAAGAGCTGATCGCCGAAAGCACGCTGTTCCAATCCGGCCGGCCGATGATCGTGGTGCCCTATATTCAGAAAGCGCCGCTCAAGCTCGACCGCGTCATGGTGTGCTGGGACGGCGGCCGTCAGGCGGCGCGCGCCATCGCCGACGCCATGCCGCTGCTCACCAAGGCCGGCAAGATCGAAGTCGTCATCATCGCCAACGAGCGCGGCAAAGAGGACGAGATCGAAGGCGCCGACATGGGTCAGCACCTGGCGCGTCACGGGCTCAAGGTCGACGTCAAACGCATCAGCCGCGGCAATATCGACGTCGCCGATGTGCTGTTGTCCCACGTCTCCGACAGCGGCACGGATTTCATCGTCATGGGCGGCTATGGGCACTCGCGGTTACGCGAGTTCGTGCTGGGCGGCGTGACGCACTCGATCCTGCGCTCGATGACGGCGCCGGTGCTATTGTCGCACTGAGATCGGAGGACGGAGGACGGACGACGGAGGACAGAAATAGAAGAGAGCGCTGCTTGTTTGCCGATTTCCGACCCTGCCATCCGTCGTCCGTCATCTGTTGTCTGTCATCACCACCAGCCCCCTCGCCCGCGCATCGGCGACGCCGAGCGCGCGTAGCGCGACAAGTGTCAGTGACTGCACAATCGCGCGCTCGCGGCCGGTCGCGTCAGGTGCCAGCGGCCCGATCAAGCCTTCGATGAGCAATCCGACCAACGCGGCGGCGCTGAGCGCCGCGTCCTGTTCCGGCAGATGCGCGACGGCTGCCGCGATGAGCGTCGCGAATTCGGCCGCCAACGCTTTGCGAAAACCAAGCCGCGCCGCGTCGAGCTCGGCCTCGACCGGCTCGGCAATTGCCGCATAGGCAAGACGCCGGTGGCGCAGCGCCCTGGTCGCAAACGTCATGATCGCCGCTGACAGCGCCGACAGCGGGCCGGGCGCGACGTCGGCTGAGCGGCGCAGCGCCCCAGTTTCGCGTTCCGAGATTTCCGCAAGCACGGCCGCGACCAGATCGGTCTTGCCGGGAAAATAGCGATAGACCGTGCCGGCGGCGATGCCGGCGCGTTGCGCCACGGCTGCGATCTGCACCGCCGCCATGCCGCCTTCGCTCGCCGCGTCCCGCGCCGCGGCGATGATCGCGGCATGGCGGGCGGCGAGCCGGCGCGCGACGTTTTCGGTGCGACGGTAGGGCATCGGTTCTTCGCAACATGGAATCGGCAACGCTTGCCGTAACAAGTGAACCACGATTCAAAATCACCGGCAACGCTCGGCTATACCGTCGCAGCGCGCGCTTTGTCCTTTGGAGCGGAAAAATCCTCTGGCATAGGAAGCCCTGCGCTCGCGCTGGGAGGAAAACATGAGATGCATATTCGCCGCGGCCGTCACCGCTTTGAGCTTTGCCGCCGCTATGCCCGCCGGCGCGGAAAATTATCCGGACCGGCCGATCACCATGATTGTGCCGCTCGCACCCGGCGGCTCGACCGATACGCTCGGCCGCATCATGGCCAGGGCCATGAGCGCCACCCTCGGCCAGACCGTGGTGGTGGAAAACGTCAGCGGTGCCGCCGGCACCATCGGCGTCACCCGCGCCGAGCGCTCGGCGCCAGACGGCTACACGGTGCTGTGGGGCATGTGGGGCACCAATGTCGCCAACGGCGCCATCTACAATCTCGGCTTCGATTTTCTGACCGATTTCGAGCCGGTGGCGCTCGCGGTGACGCAGCCGTTCCTGATCGACGCCCGCAAAACCATGCCGGCGAACAACCTGAAGGAACTGGTCGCCTGGATCAAAGCCAACCCCGACAAGGTGACCATGGGCACGTCCGGCGTCGGCTCGCCGAGCCACGTCGCCGGCGTGCTGATGGAGAATCTGATCGGCGTGAAGTGGCAGATGGTGTCGTATCGCAGCGCCGGGCTGGCCACGCAAGATTTGCTCGCCGGCATCACCGACATCCAGCTGGACACGCCCGCGGTATCGCTGCCGCACGTGAAGTCCGGCGATCTGAAAGCTTATGCCGTCACCGCCAAGGAGCGCATCGCGGTGGCGCCCGATATTCCGACCACCGACGAAGCGGGCCTGCCCGGTTATTACTTTTCATTCTGGCACGCGCTGTGGGCGCCCAAGGGCACGCCGGCGCCGATCATCTCAAAGCTCAACGCCGCCATGGTCGCCGCTTTGGCCGATCCCGATACGCGGCAAAAACTCCTCGATCTGGCGCAGGTCATCTACCCGCCCGAGCAGCAGACGCCGCAAGCGTTGCACGCCTTCCAGAAAGCCGAGATCGAGAAATGGTGGCCGATCATCAAGGCGGCCGGCATCAAGGCGGAGTGAGGAACCTGCCGGCGTCGGCGCCTGTGCACCGAAACCGCTAACTCCTCAATCCGGCAGCGCCCGCCACTGCGGTCCACCGCGCGGTTTCGCTGCGGATGTAGTCGGCGAATTTATCCGGCCCGCCCTCGAGCGGGACAAAGCCCTGCTTGGCCAGCGTTTCCACTGTGTGAGGCGCATGGATCGCCTTTTGTGCGGCATCGGCGAGTTTGTCGATCACCGGCCGCGGCGTGCCTATGGGCGCCAACAGACCGAACCAGAGACTGGTGTCGAAATCGGGTATGCCGGCTTCCGCCATGGTCGGCACGTCCGGCAGCGCGCTGGAGCGTTTGTTGGCTGCGACCGCCAGCGGCCTGAGCTTGCCCGCCGCGATCTGGCCGACCACGGTCGAGGCCGGCGAGAACGTGCACAAAGCGCGGCCGGCGATGACGTCGGTGACGGTCTGCGGGCTGCCCTGATAGGGAACTTGCGTGAATTTGATGCCGGCGCGCTGGGCGAACAGCTCGCTGGCAAGATGCGGCAGGCTACCGACCACCGTGGCATGGAGCACTTGGCCGGGCTTCGCCTTGGCCAGAGCAATGAGGTCGGCGACGTTGTGTATGTCGCTGTCGGGATTGACGACCAGCACTACGGCCCCTTGCGAGAGCAGCGCGATCGGCGCCAGATCCCGCTCCATATCGAAGGCCGGATTGGGATTGATGATCTGGTTGATGATGATGGACAAGGTTGCCAGGAACAGCGTGTAGCCATCCTTGGCGGCGTGGGCGACATAGTCGGC
>Ga0310039_10001179_pt1 | contig 19114 bp, 17 predicted proteins | sample Sb_taG_4_FD_200460 | JGI IMG/M metagenome (GOLD analysis project Ga0310039, IMG submission 200460) | Peat soil microbial communities from Weissenstadt, Germany - Sb_50d_6_BS metaG (v2) (version 2) | ecosystem: Environmental > Terrestrial > Soil > Wetlands > Peat | place: Germany: Weissenstadt...
TCACGTGGCAGATGTGTCGCACCTGGGGTCGGTCGCGCGACTCGTAGGGCCTGACGACGACTTCTGCCGCGGTTGCGTCTCCGGAGCGCCGGCCGGTTGTTCCCACGGTCCGATGGTCGCACATGGGGTTTCCCGAGTGGGGCCGAAGATGGGGGTCCGTGGGTCGATGGTCGGGCGGACAGGAGCGACGGTCGGTCAGGGTCCCAGGTCCCAGAGGAGGCGGTAGAACCGGGTGCGAACGGGATCGCTCTGGACGCCGTAGGAGGCGAGCAACCGGCTCTCCCAGCCACGACCGAAGTTCCACTGCGTGCTCCACGTGGCGACGGCGAGGTCGGCCCAGCGATCGGCCACGCCCAGGGCCCCGAGGTCGACATGGCCCGACCAGTGGCCGGCGGCGGTGAGGATGGTGTTGGGAGCACAGGCGTCTCCGTGACAGACCACGGCTCTGTCGATCGGGGGTGCATCGGCGAGGACGTCGAGAGCCTGTTGCAGGGACAGAGACCGATGGACGGGGTGCCATCGCTGTGGATCGACGAGCCCCGCCGACGCCCGGGCCCGGGCGTCGGCCACGCGGTCTTCGTTCGACCACGAGAACGGGCACGTGTCCACGGGGAGGGCGTCGTGCAAGGCGCGCAATCCTTTCCCTATCGCCTTGACCGCGGTCGCCGGATCTCTCCTCCAGCGGTCTGCAACCGCACTGTCTCCCGGCACCGGGCTGATGGACATCCAGCGTCCGGTGTCGTCGGCGCCCTGGTCCAGGACCCGGGGCACCGGCGTGAAGACGCTTGCCCAGCTCATCCGGGCTGCCTCGGCGTCCAGGTCGATCCCGCTGGCCGCGGGCGCCCATTTCACGAAGTAGCGATCGACACCGCTCCCGATCTCGAAGGTGAGCCCTCCCAGCTCGTTCTCCCACACCGGTCTGAGGGGCTGTTCACCGGCCAGCGCGGCGACGGGCTCCGGTATGTGCGGCTGTCGGGCGGGGCCGGCGGGCATGGCGTCGTTCCTCTCACCAGTGTTGATCAGCGGCTTCGCCACGTGCTCGGACGTGGATCCCGGGACAAAGCGGCAAGGTAGGCGTTGTACTCGGCCAACTCGGGATCTTCGGCCTCCGCTCGTGCCAAGGCGAGCTCACCGGGATCGGGGGCGGCCCCGTCGTGCCCTTGCGAACCGGGTTGCTCGACGGTAGGGGGCGCGGCCGCTTCTTGGAGCCGGCGTAAGCCGCGCCGCCCCACCGTGTCGGGATCGTCGTGCACGAAGTGCCACCAGAAGATCGTGCCGAACACGGCGAAGCACGGCCACATGACCGAGTAGATCCAGCCCAGCGAGTCCCCCGACAAGCCCACTCCGACCTGCCACCAGCAGGCGACGGCGCACCCCGGAACCCACACCACGAGGGCGAGGTGGGCCAGCACAGACCGCCGCGTCCACCAGCAACCGGGGGGAGAGACGGGGTGAGAGAGAGGCGCGGCCGGCACCGGGACGGACACGGCGGGGTCAGGCCTGCTCCGGCGCGGTTCCCGAGGTTTCCGTGCCCATGTCGGGCCCGGTCACGGCTCGAGCGGCGCGTGTCTGTTTGGAGTACTCAGACGTCAGCTTGCGCTCGGCGATGATCGCTCCGAAGGGCACGGTGCCGGCGAGGAGGACGAGGAGGGTGCGGCCCACGGGGATGTAGAGCTTCCGGGTCAGATCGAAGGCCACGACGAGGTAGACGAGATAGAGGAACCCATGGAGTGTTCCGAAGATGTTGACCACCCCGGGGTGGCCTTCCACCTGCAAAGGGATGCCCACGAAGACGAGGATGATGAGCAGGACGGCGGTGAGGTAAGCCATCACCCTGTAGCGCGTGAGCACGGCGTGGTCCACGGGCGCGATTCTACGAGGTCGCCCCCCACCGCTCCCATCGGGTCAGAGAGGACTCCCGGCCGCCGGGTTCGCGGCCACCCCCGTGCCCGGGAACCGCTGGCGGAAGGCCCGGACCGTGTACCCCGTCAGGCGGCAGGCCCCCTTGGCTCGCGCATAGGCGCTGCGGGGGAGGTTCAGGATGGGACCGAGCTCACCGAAGTAGTTGCCGACCCCGATGACAGCCAGACCCTCTTCGGCCCCGTCGGCACGGACCCGGTAGATCTCCACCTCTCCCTCGTTGACCAGGTAGACGAGGTCCCCCCGGTCTCCTTGCTCGAAAAGGATTTCGCCATCGGCCAACGACACCTCTTCGGGGGCCCGGTCGGCGGCCGCGAAATGGGGGGCGAGCTCGATCACGCGGTCCGCGATGTTGGTGATGCGGTCGTCGTGTGTCGAAACGAGCACCATGCGGCCCGGCACCGAGAGCTGGCGCAACAATCGCAGTACGCCCTCGACCTGGATGTAGTCGAGGTGGGCGGTGGGCTCGTCGGCCACCACCAACGGGGGATCGTGGGCAAGGGCCCGGGCGATGGCAACGCGTTGCTGCTGTCCTCCTGACAACTGCCCGGGACGGTGCCCGGCCCTGTCGGAAAGACCCACGACCTCGAGCAGGTCGTCAGCGCGTTGGGCTGCCGCCTTGTACGGCAGGCGCGCCAAACGGAGGGGGGCCATCACATTGGCGCGCGCCGAGAGGCTGCGGATCAGGTTGAAGGCCTGGAACACCACGCCCACCGTGTAGCGGCGGTACTCACCGAGGGCGGGGCCGGTCAAGTTGCCCACGTCGTTGTGGCGAAACGAGATCGACCCGGAGGTGGGGGTCAACAGCCCGGCGAGACAGGACAGCAACGTGGTCTTCCCGCACCCGCTCGGTCCCAGGACGACCACCAGCTCGCCGTCGTCGGCGTTGAACGAGAGGCCGCTCAGGGGACGAACCACGTACCCGCCGGAGGGGAATTCCACGGTCAGGTCGCGGACCTCGAGCTCAGCCCGCACGTGCCCGGTCACCCCGCGAAGGCGATGGCCGGGTCGGCCGAGACCGCCCGCCGCAGGGCGGCCAGGCTCGCGATGATGCCGACCACGAGTGCGGTCACGGGCAGCACCACGAAGGCGCTCGTGGGGATGTCGACGGGTTGGGCGAAGAGCCCCTTCATGAGGTTGGCGATGAGAGCGGCCATGGCGGCGGCGGCCAGTGACACGAGGACCGCCTGGACGACCAGCCCGGCGAACAACATCGCCGACGAGGCACCCAGAGCCTTGAGCACGGCGAAGTCACGCGTCCGCTCCAGGGCGGTGACGTAGACGAGGGCCGCCACGATGAACACTGCGATCACCCACATGAAGGCCCGGGAATTGCTGATGGAGGAGACCACGGGGGCCATCTGGTCGAGGCTGGCCGTCTCGATCTGTTGGTTCGAATAGGCGCTGAGCCCAGGTGGAAGGCGTCTCGGGGTCCCCGATGTGATGACGGCGCCGATCAGCGGCCGCCCTCCGTACAGGACGGCCTGGGCATCGTGGAGCGTGACATAGGCATCGGGCTGTCCGCCGAGCAATGTCTTGCCGGCGACGGTGCCCACCACGCGGAAGGTGAGCCCTGCGACGGTGAAGTGCCCACCGACTCCGAGCCCGAGGCGGGCGTCGACGACGGCGTCTCCGTTGCCTCGGACGCCTCGACCGGCGGTAAGCACGGTGGTGCCGAGGCCCTCGGAGCGTCCCCCGATCAACACCACGCTGTCGGTGACGGTGCCGACCCGCGTGGCCTCGGGGACCACGATGATGGGTTGAGCCCGCACGACCCCGGGTTCCCGGGCGACGGCGGACACCGTCGACGATGGCATCGTCGAGAGGGCGTCGACCCTTCCCGATGCGCCTGTGCTCAGCACCCAGGAGTCGGCCCGCGCCGCTCCCACGGTCTGGGCGATCTCGTTGCCGAGCCCCGCCACCATGCCCGACAGGAGCAGCCCCATGGCGAATACCAGCCCCGCTCCGATCACCGCGATGAGGAATTGCCGGGCCCGGAAGCGCAGATCCTGCAACGTGATCCCGAGTATCCCCACGGTCCTCCGCGTCGTGTCGACCGGTTCGAAAGCATAGGAGACGGTCGTCTCGGGGGCCCTGTGCTCGACCGGCATAGCTCCTGGCTACGATCCCGCACGCCATGAGGATGACGGCCTTCGGACAGCAGACCGCGGTTGAGCCACATCCCGGTGGCGGTGGCCGCTACCGCGCCGTGGTGAGCGATCGTTGGAACGCGCCGGTGCTCCCGCACGGCGGGATCGTCACCGCCCTGGCACTGCGGGCCATGGCTGTCGAGCTCGGTGCTCCCGACCAGACGCTGCGGTCGGTGACGACGGTGTTCGCCGCCCGGGTGCCGCCGGGCCCCGTCGACATCGACGTCACCGTGCTTCGCAACGGGCGGACCATGTCCCAGGCCACCGCCACGGTTCGCCCGACCGGGCACGATAGCGGGCACACCGCCATCGCCGTCTTCGGGGGAACGCGCCACGGGTTCGAGTTCACCGATGTGACGTGTCCGGAGGTGGTGCCGCCCGAGGAGTGCCCGTCATTCCGCGATCCACCTCCCGAGGGGGTCACCGCGTTCCCGCACACATCGTTCTGGGACCGTGTCGAGTCACGTGTGGCCGTCGGTCATGCCCCCTGGGACGAATGGGAGCCTTCCACCTCCGAACGCGTGTACTGGTACCGGTTCGACGACCCGCCCCTCGACGACCAGGGCGAGTGGGATCCCCTGGCCTTGGTGGCGTTGTGCGACACGATGCCCGGCGCGGTGGGGGAGCGGTTGGGTCCGGGCCTGCCCATGTGGTTCGGGCCCAGCGCCGACCTGACGGTGCACGTGCTGGGCCGGGCCACCTCGGAATGGCTGCTCGCCCGCAACCGCGCCCGACATGCCGGGGACGGGTACGCCTCGGTGGAGATGGAACTTTGGGACCCAGCACGCGGGATCGTCGCCTACGCCACGCAGATGATGTTCTTCAGCTTTCCGAGCGGCTCATGAGGCCGGATCGGGGGAGCTTGCTCACACCTCGACTTTGACGGTCTGTGAGAGGCGGTCGACGGCCTCGACGTATTCCTCCACGAGGTCGAAGATCACGTCGCGTGACTTGCGGACCCGGGTGGCGCGCCCGATGACCTGGCCGCAGGGGTTGAAGGCGACGTCCTTGGCCTCCTCGGGGTGGCGGTGCGTGGCTCCCACCGCCTCGATGGCCACCATCATCTGCAACGGCATGGGGAGCGGGTCCGGTGTGTCGGGTCGCTCCCAGGCTTCGGTCCAGTCGTTCTTGAGCATGCGGCACGGCTTGCCGGTGAAGGACTTCGATCGCACCGTGTCACGGCTGGTGGCAGCGAGGTAGCTCTTCATCTGCCCGGGCGGGGTGTTGGCCTCCTCGACGGTCAGCCACAACGTCCCCGACCACACGCCCTGGGCGCCCATGGCCAGGGCGGCGGCGATCTGCCGACCGCTGCCCACGCCTCCGGCGGCAAGCACCGGGAGCGGGGCCACGGCGTCGATGACCTCGGGCCACAAGACGAGAGACCCCACGTCGCCGGTGTGACCCCCACCCTCGGTGCCCTGGCACACGATGAAGTCGAGACCGGCCTCCTTGTGGCCGAGGGCGTGCTTCACGGACCCGGCGAGCGCCCCGATGAGACGGCCCGACTCCTTCACCCGGGCGATCACGTCGGCGGGGGGCGTCCCCAGCGCGTTGGCGATGAGCTTCACCTTGTCGTGGCGCAAGGCCGCTTCCAACAGGGGCTTGCCGGTGGCCTCGGTCCAGCCCATCATCCCGCTGCGGCGCTCGTCGGCGGGGGGCTCGGGCACGCCGTGCTCGGCCAGGAGCCGCCGCGCGAAGCGCCGGTGGTCGTCTGGGACCATGGACTGCAGCTGGGCCTCGAGCTTCACGGGATCCATCTCGCCCATGCCCTCGTACTTGCCGGGGATGACGATGTCGACGCCGTAAGGGTTGTCACCGACGTGCTCGTCCAGCCAGACGAGCTCCATCTCGAGCTCTTCGGGAGAGAAACCTATGGCCCCGAGCACGCCGAACCCACCGGCGTTGGACACCGCCGCCACGACGTCGCGGCAGTGGGTGAAGGCGAAGATGGGGAACTCGATGCCGAGTCGGTCACAGATCTCGGTGTGCACTGGTGGCTCCTTCGGTTGTGTGTCTCAGGGACTCTTGCGTGTCTCAGGGGACTTTTCGTGTCTCAGGGATGTCGGTCAGGGACGTCGGTCAGGGACGTCGGTCAGCAACGGTGCGAAGCAGCGGGGGATGCGGTCAGGGAGCCGGCGGCGGAGACCCCGGTCACCATGGCCAACGCCGCCGCCACCTGGTCGGTGTCGAGGCTTGCGGGATCGATGCGGTGCTGCGTCTCGAAGCCGATGACCAGCGCCCGGAACACCGTGGCCAGGACGTCGGGGGCGGCGACGGGAGCGACGACACCGTCGGCGATCCAGGCCGCGAATCCCTTCGAGAGCCGTTCGTGGGCTTCGCGGGACCGGGCTCGCATGGCCTGGGCGACCTCGGGGTCGCGCGCGGCACGCAGCCAGAGCTCGCGCTCGAGCAGCAGCAGCCGGCGAGTCTGGTCACTGGGATTGGTCACCACGTTGGCGGCGACGGCCCGCAGTCGGTCCTCGACGGTGGCCGCCAGCTCGAATTCGGCGGCGATGACGGTGACGAGCGAATGCGCCCACTCGTCGAGCAGGGCCAGGAGGAGCCCCTGCTTCGACCCGAAATGCGCGTAGACGGATCCCGAGGTTCGTTCCGCCTGGTCCGCGACGGAGTCCACCGACACGGCGTCGATGCCACGCTCGGCGAAGAGCGTGGCGGCAGCGTCGAGGAGGCGGGCACGGGTCTCGGCCTTGCGCTCCTCTTGGGTCCGTGACACCTCGGCTCCTTCTCGATCCCGCCGAACCGAACTTAGATAACGCATCCTATCTAAGTTCGACGGTCGAGGGCCAGGCGGCGTCGACCGGACGGGCCCCGCCCCTCGGGCCGGAAGCAAGGCGAGGGTGCATGGGATACTCCCCGACGCGCAGCACGGAGCACGCGGTGGGGCACGGGTGAGAGGGCAGTGCCGACCGCCACACGATGGGAGCACCCATGTTCAGGACCTCGCCTGTCGTCGCCGAAGACGAATGGCATCTCGACTTGAAGGTCGAGGGGCACGTGGCCGTGCTCACGCTCAACCGCCCCGACAAGCTCAACGCCTGGAGCTGGGAGTCCACCCGCCAGCTCGGCGCCCGCGCCGACCAGATCCGATTCGACGAGCGAGTGCGCGCCGTCGTCTTGCGGGGCGAGGGTCGGGCGTTCTGTGCCGGGATCGATCTGGGTATGCCCGAGGACCGGGTCACCGGCCGCTCTCCGGCCGAGAAGGCCCGCAATTACTACGAGGGCATCCGCTGGGCCCACGAGCGCTTCAAGGTGTTCGCGGAGCTTCCCCAGCCTGTGGTGGCCGCCGTCCAGGGCTATTGCCTCGGCTTCGGGTTCGAGCTCGTGCTCATGTCCGACATCCGCGTGGCGGCCGAAGACGCCGTCTTCGCGCTGCCCGAGGCCCAGGTGGGCGTGGGCATCGACGCCGGTGGAGACCTCCGGTTGGCCCACGAGGCCGGGGCGGGCTGGGCCAAGCTGCTCGCGTTCACCGGACGGCGACTCGACGCCCGTACGGCCGAGCGCATCGGCGTCGTGCAGCAGGTGACCACCACCGACGAGCTGCTTCCCACGGCGATGGGGATCGCCGAGGAGATCGCCGCCAACGCGCCTCTCGCCGTGCAGAGCATCAAGCGCACGGTCGACGGCTTCACCTACCGGGGTTTCACCGAGGCGATGCGGTTCGGGGCCATGAGCTCGTCGATCGAATTCGTCTCCGACGACATGCCCGCCGGGTACGCCGCCAAGGCCAACAAGCAGCCCATCGTCTTCGAGGGCAAGTGACCGGCATGGCGCTTCCCGAACCTCCGCCCGCGGGCCAGCTCATGTTGCCGCCGCACACCTTCGAGGGGACCACCGTCGTGGTGACGGGGGGCGGGACGGGCCTGGGCAAGGCGATCGCCGTCGAGTTCGCACGGCTGGGTGCCGCCGTGGGGATCCTGTCGCGCGACGAGGGCCACCGCCTGGCCGGCACCGCCGCGGTGGAGGCGGTGGGGGGCCGGGCCGCCCACGCCGGAGCCGACATCCGGCGCGCCGAGGACGTGGCGGCTGCGTTCGACGCCCTCGAGGACGCGCTCGGGCCGGCGCGGGTCCTCGTCAACAACGCGGCGGCCAACTTCCCCGTTCCGGCCGACGACCTCAGCCCCAACGGCTGGCGCGCCGTGACGCAGATCGTGCTCGACGGCACCTTCTTCTGCTCCCAGGAGCTGTTCCGCCGGGCCAGCCGGGCCGGGGATCCCGCCGCCATCTGCAACATCCTGGCCACCCAGTCCTTCACCGGTGGTCCGGGCATGGCCCACACCGCGGCCGCCAAGGCGGGTGTCGGCAATCTCACGAAGACCCTGGCCGTGGAGTGGGCGCCCTACGGGGTCAGGGTCAACGCCCTGGCACCGGGCCTCTTCCCCCACGAGGACATGCGCGCCGACCTGCAGGCCCTTCGCACCGAGGGCGAGGACGTCGACGCCCGCCGCTCTCCGGCGGGGCGCCTGGGACGGCTCCATGAGCTGGGCTGGGCGGCCACGTGGCTGTGCTCGCCCTACGCCGCCTTCGTCTCGGGCCACACCCTCGTGGTCGACGGGGCCAACTGGCTGCGGCGTGACTTCGTCATGCCCGAGTTCCAGCCCATTCGCGACCAGATCGCCGCCGTCCTGCCCGAGCGCCGGGCCTAGCCCCGACCGAACGTTCGGCCCGGGCCGCTCCGTCCGCCCCCGCCTCCGCCCCCGGCCCCGGGGCCCCCGGCGAGCCCCGATTGCGGGGACGCTCCCGTAGGCTCTTGGGGATGAGCGGTCCCGAGGGGGTCGGACTGGGCGACCCTTCGCTCGTGTCAGGGCCCGGGACTGCCGATGGCTCTCCGATGACCGCGGCACTGCCCCTGCCCGAGTCGGCCGACGGAGGTGCTGAGGGCTCTGCCTCGGGCATCGACCGCATGCGGCTGCGGAGCTTCATCGGGCTGACCCTCGGCCTGGTGGGGCCGCGCGCCAACCTGGCCGTGTCCGGGGTGCTGCTCACCCTCCTCGTCTCGGCCCGGGTGTCGAGCGCACTGGCCATCACCTTCGCCCTCACGGCCAACCGCTTGATCGGCTGGCTCGCCTATCCACTGCTGGGCCGGGCCAGCGACCGTACCCACACCGCGGCGGGACGCCGGGCCCCGTACATGGCCGCTGGTCTGCTCATCATGGGCGTGTGCACGTGGTCGTACACCCTGGTGTCGGGATTCTGGCCGCTCGTCTTGCTGATCGTGCTGGTGAAGACGGCCAGTGTCGTCTTCGGGCTCACCAACGTGGCGGTCATCCCCGAGACCTTCGGCAAGAGCCGGAGCGTGAAGGCCGCCGCGCTCATCGGCCTCCTCGGCGTCCTCGTGAGCCTGGTGATCAAGGGGACCGTGATCGCCACGTGGAAGGCCAACGACCCCGCCACGTGGAACCTGGCATTCAGGATGGCAGGCGGCTTCATGGTGGTCGTCGCCTTCATCGTGCTCCTGCTCGTGCGCGAGTCGGCGGCAGCACGGGAAGTCGCCGACCGGGAGCGCCACCGTCGCGCCCGCCCATGGCGCGAGGAGCTCGCCGAGATCTGGGAGGGCCCGAACGCCAAGGTGCTCGTCACCGGCATCATGGTGTTCTGGGCCGGGCTCAGTGCCACCGGCTACCTGGCCATCGTCTACTTCCAGAGAGTGCAACACGCCGGCGCCAACTCACAGACCATCGCCGGCTGGGTGAGCGGCGTACCCGTGATCATGCTGGGCCTCGCCCTCGGCTACGCGTTGAGCCGGGTGCTCACGCGCAAGCAGATCGCCGTCCTCACCCCCGTGGCCGGTTCGGTCGTCTCCCTGGTGCAGTTCACGACCACCCACATCTGGCAGTCGGTGGTCCTGGCCTTCGTGGGAGGGCCGCTCTTCGGGGCGTTCGCCATCTCCCTGGCCCCCATGCTCCTCCAGCTCCTGCCCCGCTCGGGGGGAATGGGGGAGTTGCTCGGAAAACTGGTGGCGCCTTTCAGCCTGTTCGCGGTGGTCTTCTCGTTCCTGGCCGCGTGGGTGGTCGACCTCACCGGCGACTACCGCACCATCTGGTTGTGGCCCGCCGCGGCCGGGATCGTGCAGGCGGTGGTGATGTGCTGGCTCAAGATCCCCAAGGGCCAGGAGCGCGCCCAGATGGGGGACCTGGTCCAGCGAATGGGCGACTCGATCATGGAGCAGGTGACCGGCGAGGGCCGCTCCCTGCTCGGAGGTGTGGTCACCGCGGCCGACGCCGACTCGGCCTCGGTCTTCGACATGGCCCGGCACGTCCTCGGGAACCCCTACCAGGAGCGCCGCGGAGGGGTCGAGGACCACACCGACGGGGTCCCGGAGCCCGCGGACGCGGTCGACGGCCACGGCGGCGAGGGCGAGGGCGAGGGCGAAAAGGGCGAGGGCCGGACCGACGCCGTGGACGAACGACACGGCGGAGGGACGGGAGCGCGTTCAGCGGAATAGCATCGGAGCTGTCCGCGGTGCGTCAGCCGCACCCGCCCGGGATGGGCCCGGGCCCAAGCCCAGGAGGGGTAGGTCATGGAGGTACGCGACAAGCTCTACATCGGTGGTGCCTGGGTTCCCTCCACGGGCAAGGGCGTCATCGAGGTCTTCAACTCGTCGACCGAGGAGGTCATCGGGACGATCCCCGAAGGCACCCCCGAGGACGTGGACCGTGCCGCGCGCGCCGCGGCCGACGCCTTCCCACAGTGGTCGACGACGTCGAGAGAAGAGCGAGCCAAGACCCTCGAGCGTGTCCAGGAGGCGCTGACGGCGCGCACACAGGACATCGCCACCCTCATCTCGCAAGAAGTGGGCATGCCCTTCACGCTGTCCAACCTGATCCAGGTGGGGCTGCCGGTGATGAGCTTCGCGGCCGCTGCGCAGCTGGCCACCGAGTTCCCCTTTGAGGAGGAGGTGGGCAACTCGCTCATCGTCCGGGAGCCCGTCGGCGTGGTGGGGGCCATCACGCCGTGGAACTACCCGTTGCACCAGATCGCGGCCAAGGTCGCACCGGCACTGGCGGCCGGGTGCACGGTGGTGCTCAAGCCGAGCGAGGTGGCGCCGCTCAACGCCTTCATCCTGGCCGAGATCCTCGACGACATCGGGCTGCCTCCCGGGGTCTTCAACCTCGTGACCGGCGTGGGTCCCGTCGTGGGTGAGGCCATCGCCTCGCACCCCCTCGTCGACATGGTCTCGTTCACGGGGTCGACCCGTGCGGGCAAGCGCGTCATGCAGCTGGCTTCCGAAGGGGTCAAGCGTGTGGCCCTGGAGCTCGGAGGCAAGTCGCCGAACGTGATCCTCGAAGATGCGGATCTCTCCGCCGCCGTGCCGGCGGGCGTCGCTGCCTGCTACATCAACTCGGGGCAGACCTGCTCGGCACTCACCCGCATGCTCGTACCCCGGTCCCGTCTCGCCGAAGTCGAACAGCTGGCCGTGCAGGAAGCGGAGAAGTTCAAGACGGGGGATCCCTTCGACGGCGAAACCCGACTGGGACCTCTCGTCTCCAAGACGCAACTCGAGCGTGTGCGCGGGTACATCAAGAAGGGTGTCGACGAAGGCGCCACCCTTCTCACCGGTGGCGCGGAGTCGCCCGAGGGCCTCGACAAGGGGTACTTCGTCCGACCCACCGTGTTCTCCAACGTGACGCGCGACATGACCATCGCCCAGGAGGAGATCTTCGGACCGGTGCTGTCGATCATTCCCTTCGACAGTGAAGAGGAAGCGATCGAGATCGCCAACGACACGGTGTACGGGCTCGCCGGCGGCGTGTGGGCCGGCGACAAGGACCATGCCGAGCGCGTGGCCCGGAGGCTGCGCAGTGGCCAGGTCGAGGTCAACGGGGGCGGGTTCAACCCCTTGGCGCCCTTCGGCGGCTACAAGCAGTCCGGCATCGGCCGCGAGCTCGGCAAGTACGGCCTGGAGGAGTACCTGGAGGTCAAGGCCCTGCAGCGCTGAGGCCGCCCCGAGGGACGCGACCGGGGCGGGTGCCGGGGGTGCGGCCCGTGACGCCGTTCGGCAGGGTGGATCGTCGCCACCGTGCCCGACGGGGACACCGGCTCTGTCCCCGAGCACCGTCTTCGAATTCCCTGTTCAACAGGGGTGTCGCCGCCCGGCACCGATGTCTGGAGTTCATCAATTGTGGTGATGGCCCGGGCGCGGTCCACCGTCCAAATTGGATGGGCGGGATGAGCGTGTCCCGGACGGAGAGGGACAGTGGGCACCCAGAAGGTCTTCCTGCGGCGCAGGCCGATGGCGCCGATGGTGTTGGCGCTGACCACGGCCGTCGTGGCCGCGTCCCTCGGTGTGACCGCAGGGCCCGCGGTTGCCGGGACCCACAGGTACCGGGGCGCGGCCCCCGGGCAGGTGACCTGCCGACTGGTGGGCACGGTGTCGTTCTCGCCCAAGGCCTCGAAGTCCGACGTGGCGCCCAGCTCGTCGCACCTCAGAGGCCGGTTGTCGCACTGTGCGGCATCGAACCCGGGGGTGTCGATCAGCTCGGGAAGGGTGACCGAGCAATTCTCGGCCAGCCCCCTCAATTGCGCGACGCTGTCGGGCACCGGTGCTCGGGCCACGCTGTCGGTGTCGTGGAAGGGCGCCCTCTTCGGTCTCAAGGCCGCCTATAGCGACACCACCGAGGCCACCTCGCGATCGCAGGTGGTGACCAACGCCAACGGGGACGAAGGATTTGCGATCCCCGGAGGAGGTGGGTTCGCCCTCACCGCCGGGTCGTTCGCGTCCAGTTCGGGATCGGCGGCCAGCGTCTACACGACGATGACCCGCAGCGTGCTGGCCGTCGTGTGCGGGCGCCAGCAAGGGGTCAGGAGGATGTCGGTGGCCGGGACCATCACCGTCGGCTCCCCGTCCGACCAAGGTGGCGGGGGAGGGGGCGCCTCGGCCATCCCCCTCGGGGACTACGCGGGGACCGACGATCCCCAAGACCTCGTCGGCTTCGGCGCCGCCACCGGCACCGACCCGACCTACGCCGTCGACTACCTCGACAAGACCGACGGCTGGTCGGCCATGGACGACGCGTCGATCGCCCAGGGTTGGAAGGGCACCGGGTACCGCTTGGTGCTCGGCATCCCCATCTTGCCCGGCACGGGTACCTTGGCCGAGGGCGCCACGGGCGCCTACAACGGGTACTTCGCCACCCTGGCCCGGAACCTGGTGAGCGACGGTGAAGCCAACGCCATCTTGCGCCTGGGTTGGGAGTTCAACGGCTCCTGGTACCCGTGGTACGTGGCCGACGCCACCGACGCCGCCAACTTCGTCCGGTTCTGGCAACAGATCGTCACCACCATGCGGGCCGCGACCGGCCAGCAATTCAAATTCCTGTGGAACGCCAGCGCGGACACGGGCACGAGCTACACCCCGGCCCAGGCCTATCCTGGCAACGCGTACGTCGACTACGTGGGCACCGACGTGTACGACGAGTTCTGGGGAAGCCCCTTCACCCCCGCGGCGTCGTGGTCCAGCGAGCTCACCCAGCAGTGGGGCCTGAATTGGCTGGCGTCGTTCGCAGCCGCCCACGGCAAGCCCATCGCCATACCGGAATGGTCGGTGTCGGTCCGGGACGACGGCCACGGCCTGGGAGACGACCCCTCTTTCATCGACAACATGGCCGCCTGGTTCGTGGCCCACCAAGTGGCCTTCGACTGCATCTTCTCCTTCGACATCTCGGGCTCGAACCGCTACGACATCACCGACGGCACCTTCCCGGCGTCCCTGGCTGCGTTCAGGGCGGCCTTCGGCTGAGCTGCGCCCGCCGGCCGTAGCCGGCCCGCGCCGGCGCGGAGGAGTCCCGCGCCCTGGCCCAGCCGCCGTCTCCGGGGACCTGCCCCCGGCGGTCACGAAATTTCCGGACCGAAACCCTGTCCGGGGTTGCCTTGAGATATATAACGATATATCATGTCAGTACGAGAACAGTCTGGACCGAATGGTCCGGACCGAGAGAGTCGAAAGACGTAAGGAGACCAACCATGCATCCACGCATGCGAATGAAAGGGCACCACGGTCGTCCACCGTGGGGGGGAGAATGGGCCTCGGACCGGGGCAATTGGCGAGGAGGGGGAAGGCGGATGCGCCGCGGCGACATCCGCACCGCGCTGCTCCTGGCGCTCAAGGACGGGCCCGCGCACGGCTACGAGCTCATCGGGCGCCTGGAGGAGAAGAGCGGAGGGACGTGGCGACCCAGCCCGGGCTCGGTCTACCCCACGCTGCAGCTCTTCGAGGACGAAGGGCTGGTGCGCTCCGAGCAGCAAGACGGCAAGCGCGTCTACGAGCTCACCGACGCCGGGCGCACCGAGGCAGCCGAACGTGTCGAGCGCTTCGGGAGCACCCCGTGGGACAACGACACGGACTACGCCACCGAGTTCCAGGGGCTGATCAAGTCGGCCGTGCAGTTGGTGGCGGCGGCCAAGCAGATCGGCCGGCAAGGCGACCCCTCCCAGATGGAGCGGGCCACCACCGCCATCCGCGCCACCGGCAAGGAGCTCTACAAGATCCTCTCCGAAGACTGACCGGGCGCGCGCCTGCGCCGTGGGAATCAGGCGCCCATGGCGTGGACGCCCCCGTCCACGTGCACCATCTCGCCGGTGGTCATGGGGAACCAATCCGACAGGAGCGCCACACAGGCGCGTGCCACGGGCTCGGAATCGTTGACGTCCCATCCGAGCGGGGCGCGGTCACTCCAGGTGTCCTCGAAGCCCTTGAAGCTCGGGATGGACTTGGCCGCCAGGGTGCGCACCGGGCCGGCGGCGACGAGATTGACCCGCACGCCGACGGGACCCAGGTCCCGAGCCAGATAGCGCGCCAGGGACTCGAGCGCCGCCTTGGCCACGCCCATCCAGTCGTAGGCCGGCCACGCCACCGTGGCGTCGAAGTCGAGCGCCACCACCGAGGACCGGCCCGCCGCCGCCAACAGCGGCCGCAGTGCACCGACGAGAGCCTTCAGTGAGTACGCCGAGACGTGGAGGGCCACGGCCACGTCCTCCCACTCGGCGCGCAGGATGTCGCCCCCCAGGCAGTCCCGGGGGGCGAAGCCGATGGCGTGGAGCACGCCGTCGAGCCGGCCCCAGCGTGCGGTGAGATCGGCCGCCGCGGCCCGCAGGTGCTCGGGGTCGGTGACGTCGATCTCGATGACGTCGACGGGCGTCTCGAGCTTGCGCGCCGTGCGGCGGGTCAGCGACAGGCCCCGTCCCGCGCCCGACAGCACGAGCTCGGCCCCTTCGGCCTGGGCTCGCCGGGCCACACCGAACGCCAGCGACGCGTCGGTGAGCACGCCGGTGATCAGGATCCGCTTTCCCGCCAGGAGTCCGTCGGTCGGTGACACGCGGGCGACCCTACCCGAGCGGCGCGGGCCCGCCCGGTGGGACCGGCCCGGCGCTGACGGGCCGGCACTGGACCTGGGTCCGGGGCCGTTGTGCCAGTGTTACCTGATGCACGTCGGGATCCTCGGGGGCACCGGTCCGCTCGGTCGGGGGCTCGGATTGCGGCTGGCGGCGGCGGGGGCGTCGGTGACGATCGGGTCACGCGACGCCTCGCGCGCCGCCGAGGTGGTGGAGGCGCTGCACCGACGGTGGCCGCGGTCGCTGGCCGTCGAGGGGGCCGGCAACGACGGCGCCGCGTCGTGCGAGGTCGTGGTGGTGGCCACACCCTGGGACGCCGTGGTCCCCACCCTGAGGCCTCTGGCCGCCCACCTCGATGGCAAGGTCGTGATCTCGGTGGCCAACGCCCTCGTGAAACAGGGACGCGAGATGCACGCCCTGGCCCCGCCCCGGGGGTCGATGGCCGCCGTCGTGCAGGCCGAGGTGCCCACGGCCCTGGTGGCCGCGGCGGGGCACCACCTGCCGGCGTCGGAGCTCGAGGACCTCGACAGATCCCTCGCCGCCGACGTCCTGGTCTGCTCGGACCACCCCGAGGCGACCCGGTCGGCCATGGGGCTGCTCGCCTCGGTGCAGGGCCTCCGGCCCCTCGACGCCGGCAGCTTGGCCCAGGCGGCCGCCATCGAGGCCTTCACCGCGGTGCTCGTGACCCTGAACATCCGCTACAAGGCGCACAGCTCGCTGGGGCTGACGGGCCTCGGACACCTATGAACGCGCCAGCGCCGGCTGCGACGCCATGATGAGGCTCTACGACACCACGCGCGGCGAGATCGTCGCCTTCGAACCGGCGCCGGTGGTCTCGATGTACTCGTGCGGTATCACGCCCTACGACGCCGCCCATGTCGGGCACGCCCAGGTGTACCTGACGTTCGACGTCCTGCAACGGCGGCTGGCCGACCTCGGCCACGAGCCCAGGCTGGTGCGCAACGTCACCGACGTCGACGACGACATCCTGCGCAAAGCGCGTGAGCTCGGTGTCCACTATCTCGACCTGGCCGCAGAGGAGATGGCGCGCTTCGACGCCAACATGGCGGCTCTCGGCCTCCTGCCGGTGTACAGCGAGCCGCGAGCCACCTCCGCCATCCCCGACATCCTCTCGCTCATCGGAGCCGTGCTCGACGCGGGGCACGCCTACGGCGCGGGAGGGGCGGTCTACTTCGACATCTCGTCGTTCCCCCGCTTCGGCCAGGTCAGCCACCTGTCGCGCTCGGAGATGTTGGTCCTGTCGGCCGAGCGCGGCGGCCACCCCGAGGACCCCAACAAGCGCGACCCCCTCGACTTCGTCCTGTGGCAGCCCTCGGCGCCCGACGAGCCGTCATGGGAGTCGCGCTGGGGCCCGGGCAGGCCGGGCTGGCACATCGAGTGTTCCGCCCTCGCCATGCGCGAGCTCGGAACGACCGTGGACCTCCACGGCGGGGGATCCGACCTCATCTTCCCCCACCACGAGTGCGAGACCGCGCAGTCCGAATCGGTCACCGGGACCACCTTCTCGCGCCACTGGCTGCACGTCGGGATGGTGGGGCTCGACGGGACCAAGATGTCGAAGTCCCTCGGCAACCTCGTCTTCGTGGCCGACCTGCTCAAGGACTGGGACCCCATGACCGTGCGCCTCGCCCTGCTGGGCCACCACTACCGAACCGACTGGGACTGGGATCCCGCCGACCTCGAGCGTGGCGCCGCGCGGCTCGACCGGTGGCGCGCCGCGGCTTCCGGTGGGCGCGGCTCGCCGGCACCGGACACCGACGGCTCGCCGGCACCGGACACCGACGGCTCGCCGGCACTGGACGCGGTGCGCCGGTGCCTCGACGACGACTTGAGGGTGTCCGACGCCCTGCTGGTGCTCGACGACGAAGCCGCCGCGGGCCGTGACGTCGGCCCGGGTGCGGCGCTGTTGGGAGTGGAGCTGTGATCACCGTCCGCCTGCCCGACGGATCGACCAAGGAGCTCGAGGACGGGGCTTCGGCGCTGACCCTGGCCGAGTCCATCGGCCGGCGCCTGGCGCGGGCGGCCGTGGCGGCCACCGTCGACGGTCGGTCGGTGGACCTCGGCGCACCCCTGCCCGACGGTGCCGAGGTGGCGGTGATCACCGAGGACACCGAGCCGGGGCGCGCCGTGCTCCGTCATTCCAGCGCACACGTTCTGGCCCAGGCCGTGCTCGAGCTGTGGCCCGGCGCGCACTACGCCATCGGTCCCGCCATCGCGGACGGTTTCTACTACGACTTCGCGCTCCCGGGCGGGGCGACGTTCAACGACGACGACCTCGAGCGGATCGAGGACAAGATGCGCGCCGTGATCGCCGCCGACCAACGCTTCGTGCGCGAGGAGCATTCGGTCGAGGAGGGGCTGGCCCTCTTCGCCGACCAGCCCTACAAGCGGGAGATCATCGAGGGGGTCGCCGGCGGCACGCCCGATGCCGACCTGTCGGCCGAGGCCGCCGCGGACATCGCCCCCGACGCCGCCGTGGTGAGCACGTACCGCAACCTCGGCGACGGCGCCGGCGAAGCGGGCTTCGTCGACCTGTGCCTCGGCCCGCACGTGCCGTCCACCGGCCGGCTCGGGCACTTCAAGCTCCTGCGCGTGGCCGGTGCGTACTGGCGCGGCGACGAGCACCGCCCCCAGCTGCAGCGCATCTACGGCACCGCCTGGGAGTCCGACAAGGCGCTGGCCGAGCACCTCCATCGTCTAGAGGAGGCCGAGCGGCGCGACCACCGGCGCATCGGTGCCGAGCTCGACCTGTTCTCGTTCCCGAGCGAGATCGGCTCGGGGCTGGCCGTCTTCCACCCCAAAGGGGCGACCATCCGCCACCTCATGGAGGAGTACTCGCGCCAGCGTCACATCGAAGGCGGCTACGAATTCGCCTACACGCCGCACATCACCAAGTCCGAGCTCTTCGAGATCTCGGGCCATCTGGACTGGTTCGCCGAGAGTATGTACCCGCCGATGGAGCTCGACGAGGGTCACCGGTACTACCTGAAGCCGATGAACTGCCCGTTCCACATCCTCGTGTTCAGGAGCCGGCAGCGCTCTTATCGCGAGCTGCCCATACGTCTCTTCGAGTTCGGCACCGTGTACCGCTACGAGAAGTCGGGTGTGGTCCACGGGCTCACCCGGGTGCGCGGCATGACCCAGGACGACGCGCACATCTTCTGCACGCGCCAGCAGATGGACGCCGAGCTCGGCGACCTGCTCACCTTCGTGCTCGGCCTCCTGCGCGACTTCGGGCTCGAGGACTTCTACCTCGAGCTGTCCACCAAGCCCGCGGGCAAGGCGGTGGGCACCGACGAGGAGTGGGACGAGGCGACCGAGGCGCTGCGCGCCGTGGCCAGCGGGCGGGGGCTCGAGCTCGTGATGGACGAGGGCGGAGGAGCCTTCTACGGCCCCAAGATCTCGGTGCAGGCGCGCGACGCCATCGGGCGGTACTGGCAGGTCTCGACCATCCAGCTCGACTTCCAGCTGCCCCAGCGTTTCGGCCTCGAGTACGTGGGCGCCGACAACGCCCGCCACCGCCCGGTGATGATCCACCGCGCCCTGTTCGGGTCGGTGGAGCGCTTCTTCGCCATCCTCCTCGAGCACTACGCGGGAGCGCTGCCCACGTGGCTCATGCCGGTGCAGGTCGTGGTCCTTCCCGTGCGCGACGGGCACGACGACTACGCCCGGGA
>Ga0310039_10001181_pt1 | contig 19101 bp, 29 predicted proteins | sample Sb_taG_4_FD_200460 | JGI IMG/M metagenome (GOLD analysis project Ga0310039, IMG submission 200460) | Peat soil microbial communities from Weissenstadt, Germany - Sb_50d_6_BS metaG (v2) (version 2) | ecosystem: Environmental > Terrestrial > Soil > Wetlands > Peat | place: Germany: Weissenstadt...
TGTGCACTGAGTGGAAACAGTCATCGGACGATAGACCCCCATGCCTTGAAAATCCCCGCCCCGAAGGGGCGGAATCTACACTAACGGAGAACGCCTGTTCTCCATTTCACGCTGAGCCAAGACAGGGTCACCATCGCGTAAGATGTGAAAATCGCGCAGGAACCACTGGACGGGCGATCTTCCAACAAGGACTGCCTTTCCGGCGCAAAGCAAATCCATTGCTGGGCGTCGATCATCGCGCGTTCAACCACGTCCACCAGCTTTGATTCCTGTTCTTTGGGCTGAACCGATCTCGTTCTCAAGAACAAACGGGTCAGCAAGACAGGACGGATTGCCTTCTCGATCCTACCGCCAATTCGTTGGACTATGACGGGCTCGGGTCTTGTATTTCGGAGCATCACCGCAGATGGTTGGGCCCTGCGTTTGTGCCTGTTTCACAAAATGCCCGCACGCAGTTCCTGCCGTTTTGTTTAGCGTGATATAGAGCCTCATCGGCTTGTTGCAGCAGGTCCTCGATTGTGAGCCCTCGCGTACAGCCGCTCACCGTGACTCCCATGCTTACCGTGACAGGGACTTTTGCAAACGTGGTCACGATGGCATTCTTGGAGACTAAGCTTCTGATCTCATCTGCACGGCGACTCGCAGTGATTAGGTCGCAATTCGGCAAAAGGAGCAGAAACTCTTCGCCTCCATAGCGCCCGACGAGATCGTACGTCCTCAGGTCTGAGCGTAGCCTTTGTGCCACCTCCTTCAGCACCGCATCTCCAGCCGCGTGTCCTAGTGAATCGTTGATGAGCTTAAAGTGGTCCAGGTCGGCCAGGATTATTGCTGTTGGCTTGTTCTCGCGCGCACTCCGTGCGACTTCTCGCTTCAGTGACGCAAGAATTTCTGAACGGTTAAAAAGTGTGGTCAGAAAATCGTGAGTGGCAGCGAACCTTAGCGCCTGTTGCAAATCGAGTATTCTTTTTCCGACCATGAGGCGTGCTCTCAGTTCGGAGGGGTCGATCGGCTTGGAAAGGTAGTCATCTGCCCCGGCCGCCATGGCAGTGAGCAGATCTTGCTTCTTATCCTTGGCTGTAAGCATTACTGTGTAGATATAGGTTCCGTTCGCTCCGAGCGTCCTTATTCTTCGGCAAAGCTCAATGCCATCGAGCCCTGGGAGCATCCAATCGAGAAGAACCAAACTCGGAGCATCCGGGCTCTGAAGCAAACTCCACGCATCTGCGCCGTTCTCGACTGCGACGTATTCGAGACTCCATTGTTTCAAAAATCTGCCTATCCGGCGTCTGTCTAGTGCCGAATCCTCGATGAGCATTATCCTCACAGGACAGCAAATCTCCCTTAAGCGATTTTGATAGTGACTCTCAGGGTCGGGAAGACTCCGTTGATGACCAAACGGTCCACTACTTCTGCCCGGCCATCGACCTAGTTTACGCCTTCGATCTCTGTCAGCCGGAGTTTGTCAGCCTCGTGGAGTTCCGTGACTAAGACTTTCTAACAGAATGGTTACCTTGTATGGGAGGGTCTGACTACCTCCCATCTTCGCGTTCTTGTCTACCTAAGACTACCACCGTCTCGACAGGGAGCGAGGGTGACCCATCCGTAGTTGCAGGTTGAGGGGCGGTTCTCGACCCGACTCTTGGTAGAGTCGGGTTGGAAAACTTTCTCAGCGAAAGGAGAACCGCCTTGAAGAAAAGCTATCACACCCTCACCACCAAAGGACCAACGAACACCCGGAGGTTGGCTGAGTTTTTCAGCCGCAACCGGCAAGGCTTGCTGCCGATGGTCGAGTTGATCGAACAATCGCGGTTGGCAGTGGACGAACTGATCGACGTAGCCGGGCGAGCCACGATTGAAGCGGTCTTGCAGTTGTCGGCGGAGCAGGTGGCGGGGCCGCCGACGCCCGGGCAGCGGCGCACGGGCCTGCTGTGGCATCGCCGGCAGGCAGGGACGGGTGTGTTTGAAAGAGGGCAAACTGGGGGTAACGAAACCGCGACTGCGGGAGAAGGGCGGCGGCGAAGTGTCGATTCCGGCCTATGAAGCCATGCAGGAAAACGGGATGAGCGCGCGGATGCTGGACGCGCTGATGCGCGGCATCTCCACCCGGCAGTATGCGGAAGTGCTGCCGGAGATGGCTTCGACTTGCGGAGTGTGGAAATCGAACGTGAGCCGGGAAGCGGCGGAGGCGGGAGAGGAAGCGCTGAAGGAGTTACTGGAGCGGCGTTTCGAGGCTGTGGATCTGTTGGTGATTTACATCGACGGCAGGGTGTTCGGCGAGCATCACGTAATCAGCGCCGTGGGGGTGGATCGCGCCGGGCACAAACACGTGCTGGGGATTCAGCAAGGCGCGACGGAAATGCGGCGGCGGTAGAGGACTTACTCCAGCAGTTAGTGGCACGCGGCGTGGACCCAAAGGCGAAGCGGCTATTCGTGATCGACGGCGCGAAAGCGTTGCGGGCGGCGATCAACAAAGTGTTTGGCGCGCAGCACCCCGTGCAGCGCTGCCGCAATCACAAAATCGAGAACGTATGCCAGCGCTTGCCCGAGGAAGAGAAAGCGCAGGTGAAAGCCGCCATGCGCGCCAGCTACGGGATGGCGCGGCTGCGCAAACTGGCCGATTGGCTGGAGCAGGAATCTCCGGCGGCCGCGAATAGTTTGCGGGAAGGGCTGGAAGAATGTTTCACCCTCAATCGCTTGGGCATTCCACCGTCGCTGCATCGCTGCCTGGCCATCACCAACTTGATCGAAAGCTCGCAGTCGGGCGTGCGCACGCGCACCCGGCGGGTATGCCGCTCGATGCTCGCATGGTGGAGCGCTGGGTAGCGGCATCGTTCCTGGCGACGGAAAAGAATTTCCGCCGCATCATGGGCTGGAAGGATCTCTGGCAACTGGAAACAATCTTAGGAAGAAAAGCAAGTGATCAGGTCGCGCACCAGCAGGAGGCCGCGTAAAATGACTGCGAGCGCCGCTCCTCAGCCTCTAACTACGAGCGGGACACCGTCCAGGGAGCACCAGACCGCAAGAATCGGCCACATTTGGGCCATTTGGAAATGCTTTCTTAGGGGTTGTTCAGAAGGGTTCTCGCCACTACTCCTGCAACTCGTTGAGCCGTAAACGACGGGACTGGCGGTCGTGGGGTGGTCAGGAGGGCCACCTAGTACCGTGACCGCGTAATGTGGTTTCTTTTGTAGCCGAACTTTAAGCGTGCCTGTTTGCGAGTGAATCGCCAGTCGATGGTGACCCGATCACGGTTCATTCTCCGGCCCCAAGCCCGGGCTTCCCGCCGTAGATCGTCCAGCGACGGGATTCTTCGCTGCCCCAGGCACTGCCGGGAGAACAGGCTGATTTCGATTTCCGCCTGGTTCAGCCAGCTTCCGTGTTTGGGCGTGTAGTGGACGGTGAACCGGTCCCAGAGCCAGCCTCCCGCCTTCTCGCCGTACCGCTCCACCACCGCCTTGCGGCTATGCGAACTCAGATTATCCATGACCAGATGGATGGTGTCGGCGGCCGGATAATGTTCCGCAATCTCCAGCAGATAATCGGCAAACTGGGGCGAGGAACGGTCCGGAGTCAAGCGGGGATAATGCCGTCCCGCCTTCGGCTCCACACCGCAAAACGCATTGGCCGTGCCACGGCGTTCGTACTCACTGTCTCGCCGAAGAATTCGTCCCGGATACATGGGCCGGGGTGGGCGGAGATCGGCGTGCAGGACCACCGGCTTTTCATCGATGCAGACCACCGGTTCCTCCTCCGAGAGCGACTTCTCATACAAGGCCAGCACATCTTCCATGCGAGCGATGTACTCTGGGTCCAGTGCGGCCACGCACCACATTTTTTTCCCGCCACGGCTTCAGATCATGATCCCAGAGCAGAATGCGGATCGTTTCCCCCCCCACCTGCCGCACCAACTTCCGCTTCCTCGCTTCCTGGGCGATGAGTCGAACGCTCCACCGCGCTTGGCCCTCCGGCGGCTGGCTGCACACCATGGCGATGATCCTTTGGCTCTGGCCCGCGTCCAGCACCCGCGGCTGGCCCGGACGCGGCTTCTCATACAACCCTGACTCCAGTCCCTCATCCTGGTAACGCCGGGCAATCGCCCGCACGGTCTTGGGGGCCACGCCCACATTGCCCGCTACCTGCGTGGCCGTCCCTCCCTGGTCGAGTTGACGCAAGATCAACGCCCGCCGCAGCACCCGCGCCGACTCCCGCCCCTCCTTCAGCATCTCGGCGATCTGCTTCCGATCCCGCTTTCCCAGCTGCACACGCACCCGATGGTAGGTTTGCATGTCCCCACGATGCGTCCCATTTCGTCATTCCACGAGTGCCTTAATAGGTACATCTTTATATGGGCGCAGACCTAGCGTGGCTGGGAGCAGGCTTCGGGGATTATGTTTAAACGATGCGCCACGTGACTCCTTGAGTCCGGGCGCTTTCGTTTGTACATGTGCTGCGGGTCTAGGCTGACCGTCGCCTGCCGCAGCGAAGTTGCGCCACTGTATTTCTCCGGCGCGTCGGGCCGCTTTTAGGTCTCATTCAGGGCGGATCAAAACAAAGAGTCGCATCTTCTGTGGGTACCTGTTGCAACCGCATCGCCAAAATGTCACACTTTCACGAGGTCGGAGCGATGGACCGTCGTCCTTTTTTGATCGACGTTCGCCAGACCGGACCCGATAAGGAACGAGACATTTCTGGAGTCTGCTCTGCTTGCGGCACAATTCTACTCGCCCGACTCCCCAATGATACCGAAAAGCCCACACTGGAGCGCCTCCATACTGAACTTGGATCGGTCTTCGAGCGACACGTAGCCGAAAAGCACCCCGTGGTAGCCAGCGCAAGCAGTACCCGACTCCGGAACTAAAATTATACGGTTTTGAAGATGGTCTCGAAACGGGAGTCCAAACCGGGAAAATTGCCCATTTATTTCAAATCCTGTGCAATATGTCACGGGTTGTAAATTGTATCCAACGAGCAAGATGTGGAGGAACTATGCGGCCCATGGCCGTTTGTTTCCTCTGATGTGCCAACTGCGAGGGGAAGCAGGAGAACATGGTTCACTCTGGTGATCTAGCGTGGGGTGCCGACTTATCGGCAGTGCAGACGACATTTCGGCACGCTGCGCATTTGCGAGCCCCTGAAAGGTTGGCGTTGGCAACGGCAAATGATTTGCTAAGCAAAGTCTGTTGACCAGACTGGCTATGTTTCGGACGCTAGTTCGATTTGAGCGGACCGCCTCTGTGGCAGTATTGTCCCGTCCGCCACGGGCAATGATCCTGGAGCGACTGCTGGGGAAAAGACACGCGATTTCGTTTCTCCTGCTGCTCCATGTTGTAACACCTGTTAAAACGTGATCGCGCGTCCGAGGCATAGTGTCAAAGTATAGGAAGATTGCTGTTGCAGGGAACCGAGGGGGCTTCCGCAATGCGCCACAAGGAGAATAGCCTCCATGTCAAAGTCCGACCGCGAGCGTGCAGAAGAACTCACCGGAATCCCAAGGCTAGAGGATCTGCGGGAGGTTCGCCGCGATATGAGGTTCAAATTGTATATTGAGGTGACGATTCGGTCCCGCTCAAGGGGCTGGGTTCTGGGCAGAACGCTTGAGATTAGTGAAGGCGGGCTCTCGGCCACGCTGCCTGTTGAACTGCCGATTGGGGAGGCCGTGGAATTAAACCTCGTGTTGCGGATCGGGCATGTGAACGTCCGCGCTACGGTCGGCAGCAGGAACGCATTTCGCCACAGCTTCCAATTTGTCGAGCCCAATCCCGGTTTGCACCTGATCCGGGAAAACTGTTGCCTGTTGGAGCGGATACCTAATTCTGGTGTAAGGAGCCGATGTACGACGCTGGGATTGAAGCAGTGAAATTGCACCCGCGAGACGCAACATTCATCTGCGGAGGTTAGGGTTTCGCCACTCGATTGCCATAGTTTCGGCAGGGGTGACTGCATCTGGGCACATTCGGCGTATGTGCACTCCTGAAATGTTGAACTTGGCATGGCAACAACCTTGCCTCTTGTTGCTTGTGCGGATGCGCTACTGACGTTCTGCCTCGGATGCCGACCGGATTGAGGGAGGCGTAATCTTTGGGGTTGGATTGCCGCGTCTGCCACCGCGACTTCAACGTAGCTCGTGGGGCAGGACTCCCGCGTGCGGCAAGATGGAATCTCAGGGGCCAAGTTATGGATACGATCCTCGTAGTTGAGGACGAAAGGGCAATCTGTGAAATGCTCGGACAGGGATTGCGGACTCGTGGGTACGAGGTTTTGGTGGCTGAGAACGGGGATGAGGCGCTTAGGATGTGCGCGAAGCACCCCAAGCCAATCCAAGTACCGCTTTGTGACGTGGTGACGCCGGGGCTCCGGGCACGTGAACTGATTCGGATTGCAGTCGGTATGTACCCCAGTTTGAAAGTACTTCTCATGACGGGTTACCCCGACGAGTACCCATTCGGCAGTGAGGATTCTGAGATTTTTCAACTCATGCGCAAGCCTTTTACTACCTCTGAACTGGCTCTTCGGTTAGAGGCGATGTTGGGAGGAAAGTGTGCCCGATAACAAGCTAGATGCCCTGATAGCGGAGTTGCAAGCAATCGAGATATTTGATCGAGCAGGAGAGGAATCAGGCCTCAAGGACCAAATCAGCAGAGCTGGCTTTGAGGCGCGAGGGATGAGACGGCTTGAGATCATCCGTGAGATCGACGTTCTTATGAAAAAGAGGGATGAAGGGGACAAGGCGGGCGGACAGGATGAGGGGAAGGCAGGATGCTTTTCAAGCACGAATTATTAGTCCATGGCGAACGAGCCCGGAACTCCGTTGAAAGTTAGCGACTCTCGATCTGGCTGAGGTTGAGACCACACAGCTTTTCAGCCAGTGCCGTAATCTTCAAACTGTGCACCATCGAATCGAGCCGGGGAGTATCATGTGACTCTCCAGATCTCGGGTTTTGCCTGATCGAATCTCTTGGGGTGGTTCGATGAGATTGCGACCCATGCGGTCATTGTTGTCAGGTTTTCTTCTAGCGGTTTGCCTTGCAAATGAGCTGACCGCTCAAACCACGACCTCTGGCGGGTTGACCGGTGTCGTAGCGATCCAAGCAATGCGGTCGTGCCGAATGCAGACGTCGAGATCAAGGACAACCGCAAGGGCACTACGCGAGCAACAAAGACCGATGGCGAAGGGGTGTACCGTTTCTTCTTTCTTGCCCCCAGTAGATACACACTCACAATAATGCATGATGGGTTTCGAAAAGAGATACGAACGGTGAGCGTTTTGCTGGGGCCTCCCGGCACACTGAATGTCTCACTCGAAATTGCGAAAGCCAGCAGCGAAATCACGGTGACTGATGAAGCGCCACTCATCCAGGCTGAGAATGGTGACGCCTCCGCGACCATGAACCAATTGCAGATTTCCCAGGTCCCGAACCCTGGAAATGACCTCACCTGCATCGCGCAGACAACTCCGGGCGCGATTATGAATACGGATACGATCGCCGGACGCTGTCGGGACCTTGATCGTGCCCACGTAGTCAGGGCCCTTCCATGTGAGGTCATTTGCGGCACGCATCTCGCCCTGCCCATCGCCGGCATGATGAGCGTGACCTTTACTTGCACATCAGTCACCGGCTTCCCTGAAGCGTCGAGCACGGTTACGTGCAGCGTCGCATCGGAATTGCCACGAGGTGTTTCCGGGTCAGAACGGAAGGTGAATTTGATCTGAGGAACGGCGGGCGCTTATGCCTGACCTTGGTCGGCCTGAGCATGATCGAATTCCTTCGATCCGCCAAACATCCCGGTCATACCGGCGGTGATTCGAGTCTGGGAGTCGATCAGGAAACTGCCCTGGCTGACGTTGCGTTCGCCTTCCTTAAGGCCGGCAAGCACTGGGTAATAGTCGTTGCCGGGTGTGCCGAGTTGCACCTGTCGGCCTTCAATTTCCCCATTGCCTTTAGCCACGTAGCCGAACTTGCGCATACCCGTATCGAGAACGGCAGAGCGGGGTATGGCGAGGACGTCGCGCCCTTGAGGCGCGGCAAATTTGACTTGCACGAACATGCCGGGGCGTAGTCGCATGCTGGGGTTCGGAACCTCGATGCGAGCTGAGGCAGTGCGGGTCTGAGGTTAATGGAGGTGTCGAGAAATCCGACCCGCCCATGCAGCGTCGTGCCGGGTAGTGAGTCGGAAGTGATCTCAACCGGTTGGCCGGTGTGCACGGAAGGCAAATCAGGCTGGTACACGTCTGCCCTCACCCAAATCGTGCTTAGGTCAGTAACGGTAAAGAGGACTTCTCCGGCGTTTACGTATTGCCCTTGCGTGACTTTGCGCTCGGTCACTATGCCGCTGACGGTCGAGTAAATGGGAAGGTCGATCTGAGGCTTCGCCGACGATGCGATCTCATCAAGCTGTTGTGTAGTGAGTCCCCAGAGCTCCAGCCGGCGACGGCTGGCGTTTACGAGGTCTTCGGCGCCCGACACTGCTAAGGGCTCGGCACCCGTGCCGAGACGCTTTCGGTTTTCGAGCGCGAGTCTGTATTCCTCGGCAGTAGAAAAAACTTCCGGGCTGTAGAGGTGTAGAGGGAAGCAATCGTCTGACCACGGCGCACTGGCTGGCCCGTGAAATCCAGGTAGAGCTTGTCGATGCGGCCACCGATGCGCGCACTGATCGAAGCCAATTGCGTTTCCGGCTCGTCCACCTTGGCGACGGCCATCAGAGCGCTTTGCAGGTTACGTCGCCTGACTTCGACCGTTTCGACACCAATGTCTGTCTGCTCCTTCTGGTTTAGCTGAATGCTGGAGACAGAGGTGTCTGCTTGCACTTGTTCTCCTTCGACTCGCTGAGAGGTGGCCTGCTCCGGCGCTGCCTCGTACTTGGGAATCGGGGCTTCGTGAGACTGGGCAGCGCTGCGCTCGGGTTGCCAAAGGCGTACTGCCACGTAGGCGACGAAGGCCAAGACCAGCCCGAGAGCGAGTCCGGTTACAAGGAATTTCTTTTCATGCTGCGTCATTGGCGCACCTCCGGAGTGATTTGAGGGAGAGAGCTTTGAGAGCCGCCGGTATTTGATTCGTTTCCGTCTCGCGTCAAAGGAACTCCCACTGCGCGTTCGAGATCCGCAATCCGCGACTCCAGTTCGGACGCGGCGCGGTAGTAATCGAGTTCAGCTTCGAGAGTCGTGTTCTGACTGTCGAGCAGGTTGAGGAAGTCGGTGAGGTCGGCCTGGTAAGCAGCGACGGTTGACTTCAGTGTCGCCTGTGCTTGGGGGCGAAGCGTCTGGCGGTAAAGATCTACAAGGCGCTTGGCAGATTGCGCGCGAATCAGAGCTTCCTGGATTTCTTCGAAGACGAGCGCACGCTGGTTGTCGTACTCGGCTCTGTCAGCCGAGAGATTCGCCTGTGCCTCGGCGATCTCTGCGTCGTGACGCCCGCGGTTCAGCCAGGGTAGTGTGACGGCGAGTTCGGCCATGTAGGTGTTGCGATAGCGGGCGCCGTCCGGCATGAGCATGTAACCAGCGCTCAGGTTGTAGTCCGGGGTGTAGGCTTTCTGTGCCAGCTTCGTGCGAGCCTCGCCCTGCTCCACACCGGAAGACGCTACCGCCAGCTCGGCCCGATTCTCTAACGCGCTCTTTTTTAGGTCCAAGAGTGCAGGGAGCTTCTGCGGCGGCGAATATTGGCCCTGGACTTCGAGTGGAGATCCGGGGTCCCGTCCTAGTAGCGTATTCAGTCGGGCGCGCGCGAGACCGCCGTCCTGTTCAAGCATCACGAGGTGCTCGACCAGTTTGGTGAGTGCGATCTGTGCTTTCAGCACGTCCTGCTGCGGGACGCGTCCGACAACATACTTGATCCGCGCGGACTCCGACGACTGGCGAGCTAGCGCCGCCTGCTCGTCGTGCAGCAGGAGTTCGTCCTGATTGCGGAGTAGGTCATAGAACGTCTTTCGGACTTGGGCCGTCACATCGCGCTTCCTGGCCTCCAGTTCCGCCTTGACCTGTTCCACGCCCTCCGAAGCAAGTTGAGTGCGCAGTGCGCGCTTACCCGGACCGGGGAGCGACTGGTTAAACATGAACATGTGCTGCGTCTGGTTCAGGTCCCAGGGCTTGGCGAACGGTGTACCCCAGCCGCGATACATGAACTCGGGATCGCTCAACGACCCGGCACTGCGCACTCGGGTCCCAGCTATGGCGACACGACGGGTAGCCACCCGGATTTTGGGATTGTTGGCCAAGGCCGCCGCTTCGAGTTCGACAAGGCTCATCGGCGGCGTGGATGGCCTAGAGTGCCGATGCTCCTGCGCCAGAAGGCCAGTGACGGCAGATAAGGGATCGGCCTCAGCGGCTGGCTCGCTGGCAAAACCACGCGCGCCGCTGAAGGCGATCAGCAAACAAATACTTAAACGTAGAGCTTTCATTGCTCCTCCGTAGACAATTCACACATAGAGGGATAGAAGGCGTGTCTGCATAAGGCGCACCATGGGCGCAATAAGACAGTGCACGGCCTCATCTGGGCCAATAAAAGCTATCTAGATTCTCAGAACGGAATTACAGCCGGTAGACGGCTCGGTTGGTGGGGAATGAAGAAAGGAAAGATGGCAGGGCACGGTCACCACGGGCAACGCGCCTAACGATGCGACAGGGGGTATCACAGCAATTGTGAGGGGACGAACCGGACCGGCAGCCTGCGCCTGGGGAAGAACAGTGTTCGTCGGCCCCTGAGCCTTGCAGCAGGAGTGACTGGCCGGCATCATGGAGCTTCCGCACTGCTCTGCCATGTGGTGGCAACACTCCCGTTCCGCGGGAGTCATTGTCGCACCTGGAAGGACGCACGCCATGGCTGGCGTGATTGCCCATAAAAGGGCGATCGTCAGCAGCGCGAAGGCTCGGACTCTGGTCACTCTCATCAGTGTACGTTTTCTGAGTACTACGAACAAGATACTTCCAACGACCAATGTTAGACCGCCCTAGGGACGACCGCAGTGACGGCGATCACAGTCCCCTAAAGTCGTGACGGGGACGAGAGCGCCCTGAGCAACCTCGGCTGTTTGTCATGCACGGCGAATTCTTGCTTGACTCTGGACATAACTCCAGGGTTTATCCTTCTAGACATGGCGGAGGCGGTTCACATCGGCAAGGCCGCGAAAGTGGCCGGTGTCACCGTGGACACGATTCGCTTCTATCAAAGACTCGGACTTATCAAGAGTGTCGGTCGCAGCGCGGGCGGATATCGTTTGTTCGACGGAGAGCAGATTCGCGATCTCACATTTGTGCGACATGCCCAGGAACTGGGATTCTCTCTGACCGAAATTAAGGAATTACAGGCGCTACGGCAAAAGCACCACTCTTGTTCTGAAGTGCAATCCATGCTCAAGCTCAAGCTGGGGGATGTACGGGAGAAGATCGACAGTCTCTCCCGATTGGAAGAGGAGCTTGCACACGCGCTTCGCAGTTGCAATCGCGAACTGCGTCTGAAACGCGAAATCAAACATGAGGACTGTTGTCCGCTGCTCACGAAGCTGGACCGAATAAACGGCTCCAACGGCAACAAGTATGTCTCCAATAGAAGAAAACCAGTCGACAAGTAAATCCGGGTCGACGAGCACCGTGGTTGCGAGTCTTGCTGCACTGGGCAGCGTGATTGCGGCATCAAGCTGCTGCTTGCCGTTGCTGCCGTTTCTGTTCGCTGCGGGAGCAGCGGGCACCTCGGCCTTTGTCGCACAGTTGCGACCGTACCTGCTTGTTTTGTCGGTTCTGCTGATTGCTTTCGGCTTTTACAAATCCTGGCGAGCGAAGCAATGCAATTGCAAGCCCAGCCGGATCAGTACTTTTCTTTTGTGGTTCTCGGCGTTTGTGGTGTTTGTATTCATCTTCTTCCCACAGGTGATTGCTAACCTGGTGGCCGATCTGTTGGCAGGTAAATCATGACTCGGAAGCGACTCCTTCTTGTTCTGGTCCTTCTGGTGGCGTTTGGGGCGGTGTATTACTTCTACGGCGGACATTCGACACCCAAGGGACAGCCGCTCCTCGTCAGTTTTTCTTCGGGCGATCTTGCACCTCTAAAGACGGCGTTCAACGCGTCGGCATCCTCAATCCGTGTCGTTGTAATGCTGTCGCCCACCTGAGCCGTTTGTCTGCAGGGGGCCTCTGCAACGGGACAATTGCTGCGAGAAAGTAATAGCCAAGATGTGCGGGTTTTTGTCATCTGGGAGCCGGTATTGGCGACCGATTTTGTCGCCCCTTCGACCGCTGCGCTCGCGCGCATTCCTGATGCGCGAGCGGCCCAGTATTGGGACAGAAACCGAGCGCTGTCTCACTTGCTCGGAGAACGCAATCGCTCAACTGTAGTGTGGGACTACATCGCGGTATATGCGCCGGGAACGCTATGGCAAGACGCTCCGCCGAAGCCGATTTATTCTGACAATCCGGTCCGCGATGCTATCAGCGGAGCGAAGGAGTCCATCCAGCGGTTACTGGGAAGCGGCAAAACCCAAGCGGGAGGCGAAGAATGATGAAGAACATCGTGGTTTATTCCCAGCATGGGTGAATGTTCTGCGACCAAGCGAAAGAGTATCTTTCGCAAAAGGGCATGAAGTTTCAAGAGAGGGACATAGGGCAAGATCCTGGCGCCCTTGCCGATCTCAAGAAACTTGGTTACATGACCACTCCCGTCATTGTCATTGACGGTTTGGTCATCGTGGGATTCGACGCCGAGAAGATTGATCAGGCGCTTCAGGGTTAGCCGAACAGGCCGGGGGAGTCTGATGGGGTCCGGCCGCGCGGCTTGCTGGACTATCCGCGAGGAGTTTCAAAGGCTGCAGCGGGACGCTGCTTTGAGAAGCTCAGAATATTGTCGTCAGTCAGGCAGTTGGCAACACCAGACTCGCCACCGGTCCACGGCGCGAGATAGGTGATGAGCCAGGAAGCTGCTAGCCGGCTGCTTCGCTCTCTCCAATGCAGCTAGCGCTTCGGTCGTGGCCACAATCTGCCCAAGTGGGAATAATGTGAACATGACGGCAAATCCTCTCCCGTCGCGGACGAACTCTACCTGCGCAGTGCCTCTTGATTACTGGTTGGGGAGGGGCGGCCGACACCGCCCCAAAGGCTAGAACGACTGTGAAAACCGGGCTTCGAGGTATTCGCCCAGTTTCGCCGTCGCCTTGAATTGCGGGATGGGCTCGAGTTCTTTGAACGCAGAAGTGAACGCGTTGGAGAGACTCCAGATCGTTCGCGGCCGGAATTCCTCGTACTTCGGCTCGAAGTACAAGTCATGCACGGTGCGAGCCAAGTGTTTCGGAGCTTCCAGCTTTCCCTCGACAAAAGCTTCGTAGATGACGACCTTTGCCGTAACATCGGTCAGTTCGCTCCGTTGCCAAGCTTCCACTTGCTTTCGCATGGGCTCAAAGTTTCGCTGCATCCGGTCGACGCCAACCGAGATGCAGTCGATGAGCGAGAACGACTTCGAGTGTTTCGCAAGCACGGGAGTGAAGTCCCCAGCGAACGCCATGTTCGAGCACACGAACACGCGATAGCCACAGGTCATCGCCAAACGCATGCTCTTATCGTGGGAGTTGCGTAGGCCGATCGAGAAACGGCAGCCCTCCATCTCCGTTGCGAGATCGAGAACTCCAAAGGCTTTCATGCCGTCGGGTGAGACCGCATACTCATCATGGACAACTCCAATATGGCGAAACCCAAGCGTCTCGACCAATGCTTGCACGATCTCGTGATGCGGGACCGGGCGGTGCGTTTCGGTTGCCACTGGTGTTGGTACCAGTGCCAGTTCTTCACGACCAATCGTGCGACCGCTATAGCCAATGAGGGTACTAGTTTCTGACATACTTCTTTCCTCCTTGTTTGATGGAATGACGTTCTTGAAGGTGTGAGAATGGCGGCGGCACCGGGCCGCGGCCACGTTTGCCGGTATGGTTGAGGCACTTGCGAGAGAGGACTGCTCAGCGAGGTTGCCCACCGGGCAGGCGAGTTCGTCCGCCGTCGCTTACATCAGGTCAACTGGAACCGAATAACGACGCTTGCTCCGGCACCGCTGGCCTCCCGTGCCGCTTCCTGCCCGACGACAATTCGGCACGGCGTCCGAAGACGAAGAAAGACCCGGTGTCGATAACCCCTTCAAAGAGACCAGCGGTGTCAGCCGGAGTGTCCAGTTGTGCGTTCGCCGTTTCGGTGGAAGCGGCATCATCGCTGCTACCAGAGGTTGTCGGGAACAGTTTTTGATGTTCGGCATTCAGGGCTCTCCAGGTGGAATCGGCAGTTTCGCCAATGCCGTTTCTTTCGACCAATTCCCGTGCCATGGCCGAGAGCATGTCATCGTCTTCATCGATGCTCTGCAATCCCTCGCCGGCAAACTTCCCTTCCATGGTGAGAGCCACGAGGAGCTTCTTCCCCATCAATCGGAGGCAGGCAGTCTGCATGGTGCCCTCAGAGCAAAGGAATTTCACGCGTACGGGCCGGCGTTGCCCGATCCTCCAGGACCTGCGGCTGGCCTGTCGCAAGGTGTGCAGTGAATATCCAGACTCGTAGAAGAGGATGGTCGGGAAATCTAGCAAGTCCAGACCTGTCTCCACCAGCTTGGGATGGCAGATCACCACCTGGACTCCGTCTTTGATTTGTCTGGCGTACCAGGCTTCACGCTTCGAGGTATCCACACTCGCACGCAAAACTGCCGTGCCGATTCCCTCGTTGCTCAGGATTCGTTGAATCCGCGCCGTGACGTCGTGCTTCTGCGTGTACACAGCAAAGACCTGGCACCGCCGTCCCTCCGCTAATTCTTTCTTGACTTCTTCGATCAGCCTGCGTTCTTTGGAATAGATGCGATCCTCGGGAAGGTCGCGCGGTTCCGCAATCACGAATCTCACCTTGCGCTTGAGTTCAGGATCGAACTCAGTACCGTACAGCGTCCCAATCCCATATGGGTGATCGGGATACAGCAACAGGGTGTTGAGCATCGTACTCAGAACCGAGCGGTTGCCCCGGTGAGCTTTCAACGCCTTCCGCATGTCTACTTCGAGCTCGCGGTACGCTTCCTGCATGGGAGCGTCCATCGGCACGCTCAGATAGGTTTCCTCGTATGGCGGAAGTTCCGTCGAGACGTCTTCCAGAAACACAAAGGCGCACAACTGCATGAGGAACTCGCCAAACAAAAGTGGTGATGCTCCCGGTTTGCGCCGGACCGTGCTCGTGGTTTTAGCTTTGGAGCAGGCATTGTTGGCTGGTTCGACCTTGGTGATGGTCTCCAGGACGCCATAGTCCTGAATGAAGGAACTGCGTCCTGTCGTGCCCCATTCGTAGCCATGCTCCTTCATCCTTCTCGCTTCGAGACGGAAGAGCGTGTTGAAAAGATCATCCGCATAGCCACCGAGCAGCGTGCCGGTCAGCCCGACGATCCGGTCGGTGCAAGATGCCAGAGTGCCCAGGGCGTTTCCCTGTGCCGTGTCGCCCGCAAGCTGGTGGATTTCGTCGCAAATGGCGTAGTCGAACCAAGCGGGCATATAGCGCCCGATGAATTCCACCGGGGCCATCCGGCGGATCTTCTGGGAGTCTGCTTGCCACATCGCACTGTGCAGGCGCCGGCAGGCCCTTTCTCCGCGAGCCACAATGGTCTCGGAGATTTTGACCTTCTCGAAATCGGCGGCGGTCAGCCGGCCATCATTAACCATCACGGGCTTGCCTGTGTCCGCGTTGACGACGCAGCCTAGATACGGGCCCGAACGCGGCATGACGTAAGCATGGCGCCAGAAGTACCCCAGCTTGGCACGTTCCCGTCCCACGATGAACAGTGCCGCTCTTGTGCACAACGACCTCCAGCGTTCGCGTGAACTCGAAGACTCCTTCCGCAGCCGCATGTCGCTGAGCGTGGTGTGCAGGCCCTCACGCACAATCCGGCGGTGTTTGAGCCGGACTTCGTTGACACCGTGCGGCGTGTTCTCATCGCCACCGTTCCGCAAATCGTCGATCAAGAACACGCGAATTCCAGGGACGGTGAGAAATGCCTCCCGCGCCCACTTCTCGACCAAGTGTGGAGGAACCATAGCCAAAGCTGTGAATGGATGTCCTTCGCTATGGACATGCATCGCTCCCAGTGAGACTAATGTCTTGCCGGTGCCGCATTCGGCCACGACCATGGCAGTTCTGGCGTACCACCAGCGCTTCACAACGCCCATGAGGGCAATCGTCTGTGCTGGAAACGGTCTTCGCAATAGCGTGTCAATCCTGGGCGAGACCGGATCATTAAACGGATGCAGGGCTGGGTATTCCTGCAGGATGCGCTCTCCGAGCAAAGCCGCATTGGCTCTCATATAGTCGTAGATGGTCGTAAGTTCGGGCATGGGAATCCTTGGGCGACGAATCTAGGGAAGGAAAGGTCAGCAGTGCCGATCCGACATTGCTCGGATCTTGCGGCGGAGAGGACAGGTTTCAACGAATTGTGAAACTGTAGATATTGAGGGAGTTCGCAATGGCTGACCTGACAAAGTTCAGCGAGGATGACGTTCGGCGCAACCGTGCTTGTGCGAATTGTGGCAGCCGCTACTCGATCGAGCAATACCTGCAGTGCTCAAGCCATTACTTCGACCGTCCGTACGATTTCTACGAGGGTTGCGTAACCCAGTGCCTCGTCTGCTGGTTAGGATGCGGGCCTGAGCACACGGAACTCGAGGGCCACCTGCTTCGAGAGATCGGTCCCGGGCTTGGTGCGGCGACTTACCTTGTCGTGATGCCAATCGCCCGCGTAATTGTCGAGTCGCCCTTAAGCTTCCCACACCACACTCACATCTACCCGCCGGGCATGGCGGAACTTGGGGCCCTCAACATTCTTACACCCTACAAATTCCAATCGCTCACCGCGTACAAATCAGAGGCCTCCCGAGTCGATCAGAAGACATTGAATAGACACGCAACAGTTGCATTTCCTTGCAGCTTCGATTGGGACGCTCTGTGGAATACGAATCATAAGAATCAGCTGGAATTTCTCCGTTTTCTTTCCGAAAAGGTTGACGTTAACTGCCTGAACCTAATCCGCTATCGCCTTTGTAGTGTCGATTTGGCGGACACTCTCCCCGGTCGAGCCGGCCAGATCGATAGTAATCACATGATGGCGGGCGCACTTTTGTACAACGCAGCCCGTGGGGAGGGCCGGATCATTGGTGGCGACGCGTTCAGCTATATCATCACCAAGGGTCTCGGTCTCCCTATCGAGGCTCTGCCATGCGATGACTTTCCCGGCGACGGAGAAGTCGGACACCTGGCTCAGCATGGACTTGCTCTGTACTCCGCAATGTTGGAAACTGACAATCCCACCGCAAAGTTTGCCCAAGCATTGGCGTTGTTAGAGTTCTTGGCAGAACCTCTGGCATACCTGAAGTTCCAAGATGTCAAGAAGATCCTTGCCAGATACATCGCGAAAAACAATAGTGAGTACAGAAGCTTACTTGAACGCTTCCTGGAGCTAACGGGCAAGAAAGACCCCATCACCGGAGAGTTCACGGGCTATCGCACGAGGATAATGCACCTAGGTGACCGGCTGGACCGACTCGTTCCCAGTGCCGAGAAAGACTAGAACTCTTTAGGGAATTGGACAGTTACATTCGACCTGTTCTGGATCACATGATTGCTCACTCCGAGTTGCCGTACGACGAATATATCCAGATTCGCGATACCATGAAGCCTTTCGAACAGTAAAACCCGTCCGACAAGTGACCGCCAGGAGCCGAGTCCCCACGGGATTCAAAGCTCATGGCCGTGCGGCCCACACGAGCACGAAGTCTTTCTCCTTTTCTGGGAATCCTGGGATCGGAAGTAAGTCCAACCACCCCGCTTCGTCGGACCGACAAAAGGGTTCTTTGATGTGGCTGAGAGCCCTCGGAAGACAGGAAGGATGAAGTGTCAGCTCTCGTTTGAAAAGAAGGTTCTTCCCAGATCAAAGCTGGGCCAGCGTATTAGCCCACTCTCTGTGGGAAAGCGGATGGCGCCGCTCCACAAGCCGTTACTGAGCCACGAAAGAAACTGTTCTTTGTTCCCTTTGACCAGCATGGGATTACATCCGAGACCCAGCATCGGGACGACAGCCTTGCGCTTTTCGAGTTGGCCGAGAAACCATTCAGCCCAATCAGGAATTCCGGGGATGCCATGAATGTTGGCGAGCGACGCCCATACAAACAAAGCTTCCGAGTCAGCCAACAGGGTTCGATCCGTCCCAGATAGTGTGCTGCTGGAGGCAAACTCCTCGGAAACCCCGATCAGATGGCGGAGCGGCTTCTTTCGTTCGGCAAGCTGCAGCGCACCCTTGTAGCACTGGGCGTTGCGCTCCAGGCATACACGAATCGGTTGCACGCTCGGGCCTTCCACCATGAAACGCTCTCCCATGGAGATGGCCGCGGCGATAGCCGAAATCTGCGTGTCGCCACCGATCACAGAAATTCTTTGGAATTGAAAGCGCTTTTGCATGACGTTTCTGGTTTCCAGTAGTATCGAGGGTTTTTCCGGGGGGCTAGTTGACAAGCAAGTCGAATCGACTCATTCAATGGGAGCGCTATCCAAAGACATCACAATCACCGAACGCGCGAAACTGGTTGACGTTCAAGGCTGACCTGGGTCTCGCGGACAGCAGCATCGAAGCGTACGGGCGCGCACTGGAAGATTATTTTGCCTTCACAGAAACCCATGACATCGAGGCTGAGCGCGCTTCGAAACTAGAGCTGGCGTCCTATGTGCGGAGCCTCCTTGCGCAGCGAAGCCCACGATCAACAAAGGACAAACGCTTGTTCGGACTCGCGAACGCGACGATTCAACAACGCCTGACAGCAATCCGCCTCTATTACGATTTCTTGATCGAAGAAGGCGTGCGGACCAACAATCCCGTTGGACGCGGCCGCTACACAGCGAATCGGGGATTCGGCGGATCTAGTCAGCGGGGACTCCTGCCCAGATACCGCAAACTGCCCTGGATTCCTGCTGAAGAACAGTGGCTGCGGATCCTGGATCACACCCGAAAGGAGAGCGCGCGCAATCGAGTCATGCTGGCCATGGCATACGATGCTGGGCTGCGGAGAGAAGAGCTCTGTTCACTCGAAATCCCGGACATCGATCCTTCTGCTCGACTGATAAGGATT
>Ga0310039_10001190_pt1 | contig 19031 bp, 18 predicted proteins | sample Sb_taG_4_FD_200460 | JGI IMG/M metagenome (GOLD analysis project Ga0310039, IMG submission 200460) | Peat soil microbial communities from Weissenstadt, Germany - Sb_50d_6_BS metaG (v2) (version 2) | ecosystem: Environmental > Terrestrial > Soil > Wetlands > Peat | place: Germany: Weissenstadt...
CATGTCAGAGGGGTTAACAGGACGGCGAACGAAGATGGGAATTCCTGGATAAGGTATGGCACCCTCTCCCAGAAGCGCGATTCCTTCCGCGTCACCCGGACCCTGACGGGGCGGCATCGGGCAGCTCCTTGCTCCCTCTGCCCCGTACTCGATGGTTCTAGTCGGTACGACTGGGAGGGCTGCTTGTACCAGTATGCCCTTGAAACGCATATTCCCGCATGCTATATCCCGCCGTTGAGTTATTGCCATCAGCGGCAATCAAGAGAATACACCTGAGTATCCCATCCTCTTGCGGATTCAGGGGGTCTGAGCATGTCGTTAGCAACAAACACTCCAATGCGCGAATCCATGGGCTTCATGGACGCCCCGACCGACATGCAGCAGGTTCCGTCGTCTTCCTTCGTGGTCGAGGGCTGGGTTCTTTATCCACAGGGAGCTGCGGATTCGTTGGAAGTTCATATTGATGATCGCGCAGCACAATGTCGGATTGATCGGCTTGTTCGTCCTGACGTAGCTAGAGTCTATCCAGAGCTTGCGGCGGCCAATTCTCATGCTGGATTTCGCGCGCGGGTGTACGCAGCGGAGTTGCCGAATGGCACACACCGAGTTGCCTGCGTTGCCAGGAATGGACCCGCGTCGAAAGTGGTCTGCCAGACTGTCATTGAAGTACGCAGCAAGTTTCGCGAGGTAATCGCCGAGCGTTTCCTTTACGGCTCCGGTCTTGAAATTGGGGCTTTACACGGCCCCTTGCCGGTTCCGGACGGCTGCTCGGTCAAGTACGTCGATCGCTACGATGTTGCCGGACTTCGAGCGCAATATCCCGAACTGGGCCACGCGCATCTTGTGCCAGTCGATATCATCGATGACGGGGAGACGTTGAAAGCCATCGCCCCCGCCTCCCAAGACTTCATCATTGGCAATCACCTGCTTGAGCATCTCCAGAACCCCATCGGAAGTCTCGAGCGATACATGGAAGTCCTCAAGCCGGGGGGTGTTCTATACATGGCTGTCCCCGATAAGAGAAGAACCTTCGATATCAACCGGCCGGTTACGTCGTTAGATCATCTGTATCGCGACTATCGCGAGGGGCCGGCAGGCTCATACATGGAACACGTCCGTGAATGGGTTCAGTGTGTACAGCGCAAGGCCGGGGCCGCTGTGGAGCAGGGAATGCGGTGGATTGTTGAGAAGAACTACAGCATCCACTTCCATGTCTGGACGCCGGCGGCGCTGTTGGAAATGTTGGTTGATATTCGCCGTAGACTCTCCTTTCCCTTTGACATCGAGGCTTTCGTGGTTCACCCGCAGGAGTTGGAAACTATCTTGGTTCTTCGGAGGCAACCCTGAGCCAAGCCGCGCCGGTATGTGTGAGCCATGCGAGCGTGACGGCTGGGCGAGGGGGAAGGCATTGCTTCTGTCCATTGGGACGTCTTTGTGTGCCTTGGGCTTACAAACACCGCCCACCCTTGGTGCCTAACCCGTACCGTTGAACGCTTCACAAGAGCCGTGGCGGCTTCGAAAGGGGAATCGTCATGTGTTTTTCAGCGGAAGCGCGCTTCGGCGCCAGTGCGGCGCTGCTGCCCGCCGGTGCCTACTGCATCAGCCGGCCAGCTCGGGGAAAGTGGCGCTTTCAACCCAGAAATCCCATGGCAGAACGTCTTCAGCCATACGTTTCCCTTTCCTTGCTCTCCGCACCCGGAACACTCGCGACAAAAACGGACAGATCGGGGGCGGCAGCGCGAAATAGCTGCTCGAACAAAATGCCGTAGCCGCGTATGTGTGCCGGTCGCCGCGCTGTTCGCGCTGAGCTTATGTACATGCACCAGACGTCGATGGGGAAATGGCCACACCGGGAGATCAACGAAGCAGAAGGCAACATCGGCGACTCTGGCGCAGCACGCTCAGATCCTGCCGTAGACTTTTTCCTGCCGCCGCCGAGGTGCCGCTCGCAGCACCAACTCGGCAGTATCCAGCTCGGCTGGAGGAGAGAGAACTGAGCCCATGAAAAGATCAGCATTTCAAAGGCGATAGTTCAAATCGGTTCGTGGCAGTGAGACTCGTACTCGCCGGGAATTCGTCGGCCAGATGCTCGACTACGGACCGTCCAGTTTCGCCATAGCACCTCCCAAAAATGTGCCAAGAAGAATCGGACAGCCTGGACATGATCCCTGTTTCGGCTTGACTTCTGGGCGTAGATCTGCAATAGGCTGCCCACGCAAATCTCCCCTTTCCTAACCGGCTGCTTTATCGTTCTGCGGAAGCGGTATACGCTGCGCCAAGGATGCCGGAGGAACAAAATGCCCAGCGAAGCCGAGGTCTTCCTAAATCGGTTGAACGCGATCAGTCTTTCCCAGCTTCGCTTGCCTGCGAACGCAGGCTGTCAACCTTCGATACCGGTCGATGTCGGCTATCTGAAGGAGAGGATCCGAGCTGTCAGGCACGAAAACCGTGACCTGCGCGAGACATTGGAGAAAACAGATAAAGACGTTCATGCATTGCGCCAGGAGCTTGATCAGGCGCACCAGGAGAACCGAAACTTGAAAGAAGAGGCTGCCCGGCTCCTGGAGCAAGCAGTCCGGTACGAGAGACTTTGGCTAGTTGCTCAGCGCCAACTCGAGGAAGCCCAGGCCTCCTTGAGCTGGCGGCTGGCACACCGGGCTCATCAGATTGGCCAGTACTTGCGACCGCGGGGAAGAGAAATTGGCCCCTCGATGAACAAGGCCCAGGCGAACGCCGACCCATGACCATTTCGTCCTCGACACCGAAGGAGATGATGACGGTCCTGGCCCGACTAGCTCTCCGGGCATTCCTGGAGACGGGGTGTCGGCTCGATTGCCGTCCGCGCTCCTTGCCTACAGCCAGTCTAATCATTCCCGTTCACAATCGCGCCGAGTTGACTTTGACGTGTTTGCAGTCGTTGGCGATGCGGCAGAATACGATTCCCCTGGAGATAATCATCGTAGATAACGGGAGCACAGATGAAACCCGGCAATTGCTGCGGCGAGTAAGAGGGCTTCGGGTGATTCGCAACCAGACGAATCTCGGCTTCCCGAAAGCGGTGAATCAGGCCGCCATACAGGCGACGGGGCGCTTTCTGATCCTGTTGAATAACGACGTGCAGGTGCTTGGCAGGAGTATCGATCATGCCGTGGCGTTTCTCATGGCCAACGCCGATGTCGGCGCGGTCGGTGGTAAGGTCATCCTGTTGGACGGTACGCTACAAGAAGCAGGGGTCCTTATCGGCCAGGATGGGAGGGCGCTGCCTTGTGGGCGCGGCCGGTCGGCCGACGACCCCGCCTACTCCTTCCAGCGCGACGTGGACTATTGCTCCGGCGCGTTCCTGGCGACACGCAGAGACCTTTTCCTCGATTGCAACGGATTGGATGAAATCTTCGGCCTGGGGTACTATGAGGAGACTGATTTCTGCGCTCGCCTCTTACGTTCTGGCAAGCGGGTGGTGTTTTTGCCGGACGTGCGTATCTTCCATTTTGAAAACGGCACGTCCTCCGCGTTTCCCGATCTGCTGGAACTTCTTCAGCGTAATCATGGGATCTTCGTAACTAGGCACGCGAGCTGGCTCCCTACCAAGTCTGGTCCCGGTTGGTCGCCATTAGCGCTAAGGACATCGACGTGTCAGGCTTTCAATATCTTGATGGCCGAGCATGGCGCTACCTTTGTCTCCAACCGCGCGAATGTGCAAGAGTGGATCGCGCGGATGGAAACGCTCGATGGGTTCGTGACCCTGGTTGTGGTGGGTGTTGCCCCTGGGGCCCTGCGAGCCTATCTTGACGGCCTACCTAAGACGGTAGAAGTGCTTTCCTTGAATCCGTCGGAATTTCGTGACCTAATCGCTGCCAGGGGAAACTTCTACGATCTTTTTGCCATGCGTGATCCTGCGTTATTCGATACCCTCGCGCTATCTGACTACTTGAGGGCCAAGATTGCCGTCATCCGGGATGCTCACATCGAATTCGTTCACCCATCCAGTCTTCGGCGTATTCCCATGCGAAGGGCATCCTGAGCAAACGAGGGCGCACGTCTTGTCGCGGCAAAGAGAAACCAACCATCATGAAAGACAGGCTTGACCTGCTCGGAGCTCTTTGATATTGGAAGCCGCAGCCACCTGCTGGTTGAACGAGAGGTCATACGTGCTGCGCTGACCCGTCTGGGGATTGCCTGCCTTGCCATCGACTGGGCAGCACTACTCAGCCGGGTCGTTGGTCGCATGACACTTCAAGATGCCCGTCTAGATTTTGGCGGCCGCCAGCTAGGGCGAACCCGGCCAATAAAACGGCCGTTCTGAGACATCAATTTCCTCGACTGCCACATCGATGTGCTGACCGGCACAGCCAAGAGATCATAACCTTGGCGCTGCGGCTGGTTGAAAATCAGGAAACAGGTCGATAAGCGGGCAGGCCGAGCCCGGTGATCTGTCCGAAAGGAGATACAGTGCCTGAATCCTCGGAATTCGTAGGCTTGGCCGACAGCCAGCGCAAGACTGCCGGCCCGGACGAACTTCGAAGTTGCCTTGTGGTCAAAGAACAGGCGGTCCGGGCCTTGCGGGCCAAGGTCGCCGCGCTTGAGTACCTCGATAAGATTTCGGTCGGCCGAATCAGCTTGCTGAGCGCGCGGGCTGATGACATGGAGGCGCTCATCTCTGCAATGCAGGCGCACATCACCGGCACGGAAGCGCAATGCAATGCTAGCAATGCACAAGTTACGGCATTGCAGGCCCAGCTCGCCGAAATGGCTGGCAGCGCAGCGTGGAAGCTGGTTCAACTCATGCGCCGCGCAAGACAGGTCATGTGTCCGACGGGAAGTGGCCGAGAGAAAGTTTACTTGCTTGGTCGCCAGACCTGGCGAACCTACCGAAGAGAAGGATCTCTACGCGTCCTTGCCAAGATTCGGAGGAAGATGCTCGGCATTGGCTCTCGTGCGACGCGCAAAGCTTTGCGTGCCCTCAGGAGCGGTAGCGAGGTGATTGAAGGGTTAGGATCTTGGTTCCGCCGCGCCCGGCCGGCCATCGGGCCGGTCGGCACGGTGACGGAAAGTGGACAGCAGCTCCTTGCAATACCGGAGCCGACGCCGGATACCAGCGCGCCTGAACCTTTCCCGGAGAACCCGGAGGCGGTTTCGAACCCCGTGCCCGCGAGCACTAGGGCTGGCATACGCTGGTGGGAGAAGCCCGAGGCAGCGATCGACCTGCCGATTTTGCGGGAGATCCTCGCCAATCCCCCGCGCGTTCCTTCTGGTCCAGTACTGGTGGACGTGATTGTACCGGTATATGGTGGTTTGGATTTTGTGCTGCGCTGTTTACGCAGCATCCTGGCGGCATCCTCCGCGACAGCCTACGAGCTGATCGTGATCAACGATGGCAGCCCCGATCCGGCAGTATCAAACTGCCTCCGCTTGATTGCCGAGCGGGGCCTTCTTACTCTGATCGACAACCCTTCGAATCTAGGATTCGTGCGCAGCGCGAACCTCGGCCTGTCTCGAAGCCCCGACCGGGATGTCGTCTTGCTGAATTCGGACACCGAGGTCTACGGCAATTGGCTGGACCGCTTGCGCAAGGCGGCATACTCGGGCGAGAATGTCGCAACCGCTACGCCGCTTTCAAATAACGCAACGATTTGCAGTTACCCCCGATTCTTCGACGATAACCCCATTCCCAGCGGGATAGACCCTGCGTCTTTAGATGCCATCTGCGCCCGCGTCAACGAGGGCGCCGCGGTGGATATCCCGACAGGCGTCGGCTTCTGTTTGTATGTGCGCCGTGATTGCGTCCGGCAGATCGGTCTGTTTAATGCCCAGCTGTTCGGCCGAGGTTACGGTGAAGAGAATGACTTTTGCATGAGGGCCCACGATTCCGGGTGGCGCCACGTCCTCGTTGCGGACACGTTTGTTTACCACCGGGGGGGAGTGTCGTTCGGAACTGAGAAAGCCTCTGCTGTTGAACGGGCCGGCGATATCCTGAACCAGAAGCACGCCAGATACTCAGCTCTCGTCGGGGGGCACCTGGCCAACGACCCGGCGCATCCATTGCGCCGCCGAATCGATCTGGCACGAGTCGCCGGGTCGAAGCCTGCTATGCTTTTCGTCCTCCACGACCTTGGAGGAGGCGCGGAGCGCCACGTGCTCGATATGGCGTCGCGACTCGAAGAGGAAGGCACGAGAGCGCTAGTTCTGCGTCCGGCCGGCGATGGGAACGTGCGGCTCGATTGCCCGGCCGTAGCCGACACCCCAAACCTTCTTTTTGACGCACGCGAGGAATACTGGACCTTGCGAGAGGCTTTGCTTGATCTTGGCGTGCAGCACGTTCACTTCCATCACCTCATCAACGTACCTGGGCAGGTGATGAACATCATTGCTGATCTGAATTTGCCGTATGACTGTACGCTACACGACTATTACGCCATCTGTCCCCGTATCAATCTGATCAACGGAACCGGTGCTTACTGTGGCGAGCCGAATGAACAAGGTTGCCAGCTATGCATCGACAAAAATCTCAGCTATCAGGGAAACAGAGTCGATGTAGGTCAATGGCGACGCGCTCACGGCGATTGGCTTGCAGGTGCCCGAAGGGTGTTCGTGCCTCATGCGGAGGTCGGCAAGCGTTTGGCTCGGCACTTCTCGCGAATCGATTTCGTTGAGCGCCGGCACTTCGAACGGGCGATGCGCCCCCGGAACGTGTGTGCCCCGTTTAGTCCTGATGAAACCCTGCGTGTGGCTCTCCTTGGCACGCTTGCACCTCACAAGGGGCTGGAAATCGTTCTCGCTTGCGGCCGTGATGCCCTGGCTCGGAACCTACCGATCCGCTTCCACATTATCGGACACCCTACGTCTCCGGAGATTCTCGCACTTCCCAACGTGGCCTGCACCGGCGCTTACAAGGAAGATGCAGTGTTTGATCTCCTTGAAAAAGAACGATGCCATTGCGCATTCTTCCCCTCACTTTGTCCGGAAACCTACAGTTACACGCTTTCGATTGCCCTCATGGGCCAGTTAACCCCGATCGCGTTTGATTTCGGCGTCCAAGCGGAGCGGATCCGCGAAATAGGCTTTGACTATTTGCTGCCACCGACGACCGATCCTGTGCTCATCAACGACCGCCTGCTCCAGTGTTCGGCCACGTTTGGCGATCTACCAACGGACTTGAATCCAAGCTTCGGGCAGTACCACAACCTCTTGGCCGATTACTACGGACTCTGCAGGGACCAGCTTGCCGAAGCGGCTTGAGTGCCTGTCGGCTGAGGGGAAAAGATTCTTGCCGGGCAGAGTGCGGGTCGGCGTTTCCCCAGCGCGATGACGTGCGACGCACTGGGTGGTCGCAAGAGGAAGCCCGGATATTAAGGAGTCGATGGGCATGCAGATGATTCAGCACGGTCCGCACAAACAACGACAAGCATCGACCGGCGCAACTACTGTCGTTGTCTTCACAACGCTTCCCTGGAACAGCGCCTGCCCGGTGCTGCGTCTCCGCGGACCGGCGCGATATGCAGGCATAAGTGTTTTGCCGGGAAATGTCGGCGAGGTTGCGTACCTGGACCGGATTCCCGGCGCTGGCCTTGTCATCATCCAACGCGACTTCCCGCGCCATAAGCACATATTTCAGGGCGTCATGGCGACTGCCCGCCGGCATCAGGTTCCCATTATCTACGAAAGCGACGACCTGCTGCTCGACTTACCGGAAGATCATCCCGACAAGGCTTACTATCGGGACGCATGGTTTCCAATCATGCGTGCTCTCCTGGAGGCAGACGCCGTAACAACAAGCACGGAGACGCTTGCTGGCTATTATCGTCTGTTCAACCCCAACACACGTGCTCTGCCGAACTGCATCGATCCTGAACTGTGGCCGGTTTACCGAGCACCTACTGTAGGCAATTGCCCTTCCGTGGTGATCGGCTACATGGGTACGCACACGCATGTAACGGATCTTCGTGACGTTGCCTCTCCCCTTGTCACTGTACTCGAAGAAAATGCCGGCCGAGTTCAGCTCAAGGTCTGGGGGCCGCCGCTTCCTCCGCTGCTGGCGAACCGTCCCGATGTACTCTGGGAGCCGTTGAACTTGGTCGATTACCGGCAATTTGCCGAATTCGCCTCCAGGCAGCGCTGCGACATTTTCATTGCCCCGTTACGCGATAACGAGTTCAACCGTTGCAAAAGCCACCTCAAATTCCTTGAGTACAGCGCCCTTGGCATTCCCGGCGTTTACAGCCGCGTCATTCCATACGAAGACGTCGTTGTGGACGGTCAGAACGCTCTGTTTGCTTCCACTTCCGACGAATGGCGGGCAGCGCTTCGGCGCTTAATCAACGATCCATTGCTTCGTGTTCAAATAGGCAACCGCGCCCAGCAATCGGTTCGCGAACACTGGCTTCTCACGGAGCAAGCTGCCCGGTGGCGTGAGTTTTACGATGACGTACCTGCGCAAAGGCGTCAAACTTCAAAGAAACCACTATCCCAGGGGCCTTTGCGACATCTTGGGATGCAGCTCCAGAAATTCGAACAGGAGCTTGAACAGAAGGAACTTGTTGTCCAGCTGCTGACGCGCTCGCTTGCTCAGATGCAAGACTGCTGAGAGGCTATTCCTTGCTCGAGATCCGGATCCAATGAGAAAGGGAGGAAGTGCTTTTTCTTGTCTGTAGAACAGTCGTTAGTGTTGCCGACGCCCCATTTCGCGACTTTCGCCAGCGTGCATGAGTAACCTGTATCCCTTCCGGCGTATCCCGAAGTAGGCAGGCTGTCCTTAACTTTCCGCGCCCCCCCAGCGCTGCCGGGACGCTGGTCAAGCTGCATCTCGATTTGGTTTTCCGATTAAGTTGGCCTGTGGGACAGCAGGCCTCGGCTGGACCCAACGAGACAGGTCCAAACCTGTTAGGTCCTCGACCTTGCGAATATCCTCCGTGTAGCGCGATCGTAGCGCATCGCGCGTGCCGGAGTCCATCGATGGCAAGGCCACGCCGCGGCAGTTCCAATCCATCAACCGGCGCACTGCCGCCGCCCCCCTTGGCACATATAGCCTCGACAGGAAAGGTCCAAGCCGGTGTTTCAAGAAGAACTGCCACCCGGGCGAACGCACGCCGTGTCCCTTGTTGTGAACATGGATCTTCGGCGTGAAAGACGGATCGACATCCAGAAACTCGCAGACCCTCCCGATGACGGCCAAGGCGTCACTTTTAAGCTCATCGAAGGTTACGAACAAGAAACGAGAACGCTCGAACCATTGATAGTAGCGCTCGATCTGCTCGCTATATAATCCTGATCGAAAATAGAGATAATTATAGAAGTACTGCGGGTTGCCAAACTTGAAGGTCGAATCCAGTGTTCGTGCTTCTTCGATAGCGAGCGCTTCCTCGAAAGACCCGACCCATTCATCCCCCATCCGTGTCATGTGCTGGTACAGCGAAAACGCGCGGTCTACCGGGTTGCGCAAGATGACGACAAATTTGGCGTCCGGTGTGAATGCCCGCAGAAGAGCAGCCGACCTCGGGCAGGTGAGATAGGCGTGCGAGGCTTCCCCGACGCGCTTTCTGTCGCCAGCGCCTTCGAACAGGGCAAGGTAATCTGCCGGGTTCTTCACGATCTGAAAGCAATCACAAAAAAAAGTCGGCTCCTTGACGAACGACATGAAAATCTCTGGGTGCTGCGCCAGGTAGACGTAGAGGGAGGTGGTACCGCTCTTCCCTGCACCAAGGATGAAGAAGTTTGGTTTGACCGGTGATCCTTTTGTCATGTCAAGCCCTCCACTCCCATCTGCGTGTCCAGAGGCCTCTCCTCTTTGTCCCCAGGAAGCCAACTCGTCAGACCTTGCTGCGTCAGGTCCAAATGCAATGCGGACATGACTCCAGATCTCTATAGGAGCCATTTATCTTTAGTGAGCCAGGCCTTCACGCAGCCGCATTGTCAGAATGTCCCCGCCCGATCTGCATCGTAGTCAACATCCGCTCGGCTGATTCCAACATGGCTGCCTGTTGTGATGTTTGTGCCCTCCACTGCTCCAGGCCGCAACGGGCTGCGCTTAGCATGCTTGCCAGTTGTCTGTAGCCATCGTCTCGCTCTGCCATCGCCCGTTGTGCCGCCGGTGTCATTACCTCGGCCTGGTACCAGTGCCGGAACGACCGAGCCAAATCTTCTGTTGCATAAGGGTCTGGGAATGCCGCCTCGACGTCGGGGCGGGAGCGATACAGCCGCCGTTCCTCCTTGCCTACAGGCGTACCATCATCGTAATAATCGTAAAAGCAGGGGTGGTTGCCCTCCCGCACCTGTCCCATGCGCTCGCATTCTGCCAGATACCAGCGGCGTAGATCCCAAAGCACGGGGCTGTTCGATCCATAGCGGTGCAGCATGAATTCCTGGGCACCGCTATCGACGCCCGAGAAGTGGAAGAAACACAGGGGGCGGTTTTCCACCAGGATCCCGTAGGGCGCAGTCCCAGTGGCCTTACGTCGATTCACGTTCCAGGTGGCGACGTTGTACTGCGGATCGCGAACGATTCCGAGATCGGGGAAGTAAACGGGTGCGAGGTCAACCCAGCGCTGGTCGGTAAAGAGGCCTTCTGGAATGTCCGCGTAGCAGAAATGCAGGAGTCGATGCGTCCACCACTTCAGGAACCTTTGTCCTTCCAAGGACGGCCGTACGCCGAGGAATCCCAGGTTATAAATGCCGTGCTTCAGCACACAGATCTCGCCGTCGATGATCGCCTGGAGCGTATCCTCGGCGGGTTCCGTGACATGGGGCGTCAGAAGAATGCTGTGCTGGTCGAGCAACTCCTCGAGTCCGTCCAGGGATGACAACACCACGATGTCCGGATCGAGGTAATAAATATGGTCCGGATTGTAGCGGTGCATGATCTCCTGGGCCGCCGGACCTTTGACCGCTGTACAAAGCTCAACAACGGTGTGCTTGAAAGCCCAGGCCCGGCGGTTGGGAATGGGCAAGTCCTCAAGTGTCAAGATGGTGTCGAAAGGACCGATCTGACTCGGGGGCTCGCTCGGTCGCTGATCGGAGAGAACCAAATGGAACACGGCATCCGGATGCAAACGTTTGACGGAGTGTGCCAGGACGCGCGCCTTAGGCAAGTAATTGCTGGTTATGCTTGTAAACAGGTGCATGATGTGCGAATGACTCCTAACCAGAATGGCAGAGAGGCAATGATCGATGACTGGCAAACTGCATGAAACGGGTATGGGGCAAGTCGCGCCGCGGCGTGTTGACTTCCTCGAGCGTGGTCGACGGATGTCCGCAAATCGACGCACAGGTTTGGTCGAGTCCGAAGTAATCACGTAGTAGATTGGCGTACTCGGCGAAGCGCGGCGCAGGGCGCGGCGGGATGCCGTGCAAGCGCTCGCGCAAGGCAAGCAGCCGATCGTTGATCTTGGCTGGAGGGGTGTCCAGCGGCACGACCTCTCCCCATCCCGATTCCGTGATGCGCGCGCCCTGGGCTCCGAGATCGAAGCCGATCGTGTATAGACCGGCGGATTGAGTGATGGACAGGGTGAAAGAGTACGTCTCCGGTACAATGCTCAGACAAAGCGCGCAATGGCACTCCTGGCTCTCCAAGAGGTCAAATACCTCCTCCTCCGTGTACTCGCCCGAAATCTCAACGTTGCCGAACGCTGCCAGTTGCTCATGGGGGTGTGCTGTGCCGATCACCTGAAAGTGCATCGGCAGATCACGCTGCAGGGCATCCCTGGCGCAGGCGGTCAGAACATGGACGCCCTTCTGCGGTAGCAGCGTGCCCAGGACAGCGATTCGCAAGGGTTTATCTTTGTTTAGAGGGACTGCCACCGTACGCCCTTGCAAGAGGGTGACAGTGTGCTCCCGGACGACAAACTCCACATCCGGAAGGTATCTCCTCATGCGCCGGCCAACGTCGGGATGTGGTACGAAGACCCTCCGCGCACCCCGTAGCATCGGCGCATAGCGAGCCCTCCACCGGCCGATCTCTGTTCCGTCCCGAACGTCTCCCCATCTTCCGTGAGTGGCCAGGCACCGATTGCAACTCTCTGGACCAGGCTCGCCGCAGTAGCTTCCGTGACCGTCCATGAGTGCAATCCTTGGACAAATCGTGAAATAATCGTGGATCGTCCAGTCGTAGGGCAGCGCCAGATCGGCAAGCAAGCGTTCGGTGGCAGTTGGGTGGCCAAGCAGATGATGGACATGCACATGTGCCAAGCCCAAATGTCGCAACGCCTGAAGTAAAACATAATACTCTTGAGCAGGCTCGTAGACCAAGCTGGGTGTGCAGGGGACAGCATAGCGTTCCAGACGAAGGCATCCCTTCGCTGTGGGCCGCAGGATGATTGCGCGAATACCCTCGCGCTCCAATCGTTCTGCCATCTCGCGCACGTGTCGTTCCGTGCCGCCTCCGCCCACGTGGGTAATCAGCAGCATAGCGGGGTGCGTGCCGCGCAAGCGGCCAAGGTCAATATTCCGCCGAAACATGCGCCCCGGATCGGCTTGCAGGTGACTGCTGAACGCCGCCTGGCGAACCGGTTCGGAAACGGCCTGGCAGCTCAGGCCCATTAGTGCTGCCACCATCGCGGCATCGTCCCTGAACTGATAGACGCACGTGTCGGCCGCCAGCACGTGCTGCCGGGGGCGCTTGCCCGGCTGGCCGGCGCTCACTTGGTCCAGGTAGTCCCGCCGAAGGTAGACACAGCCGGAACCCGGCTCGGGAATTACCAGGCGTGCCTCCCGATTCTCTTCGCTCGCGATGCGATCGAGCGCCTTCCAGTCCCACAGCTGAGTCGAGTCCTGGTGGCCTGGGAAGGGGTAAGCACAGAGCTTTCCGGCATTGCTGAAAGGGCTAGCTGTGCCGACTTCCGCCTGCGAATAGGCCGCCGCGCAGAGACGGTCGAGCCAGTAGTCGAAGGGGACACTTCCGGCCCCGACCAGCACGACATCGCGTCGATGCGCGCCGATACTGTTTTGCCAGTCATTGCCATGAAGAATGGTTAGATGATGGCTAGTCTCGTTGCGAACAAGAGATAGACACTGCAGGGTTTGTCGCTGGCAGTCGCCCGGTAGCACGACCACCTCGACGACTGGAGCCGGCATCCTGCAGCCATCTGCGCATCGGCGCGGATCATGCGTGTAGGCAAGGGCGCGCTGCATGGCGAATCTTCTGGACCTCCATCACGCGGATCGGAACGGCAGCGCCCTTGTCGCCAGGGTTGTCGCCTTCCGGGTGAGCTTGAAGAAGAAGAGCCGGACGCCGTCGCGGCGCAACACGCTCCCTCCCCGGAGGGCCAGGTGCAGAACCGTCCCGCGAAGAGTACCTACGGGCGCCGTTTGGCGGACCAACCGGGAGACCCGAGACGCGCAACGAAACGACAGTGAGCGCTGAACGGCCTCCAGTCTTTGCGCGCACCCGTCGAACTCTTCCTGCAGTTTGCCTTCTCTTTGGACGCAGGCATTCAGTTCACCTGTGAGGGCCTGAACCAAAGGGTCCTGCACGCGTATCCTGTCGGCCCGCTCGGCAAGCTGGGCCCCCTGGGATTGCAGTAATTGATCTTTCTCGGCAATCCGCGAAGCCTGGAACTCGATCAACCCGTTCTTTTCGGCGAGCTGTAAGCGGCATACTTGCAGGTTTTGTTCTGTTTCTCCTAGTCGGTCTTGCAACGAGGTCAGCACGCCACGGTGCTCGGCGCGTTCGGCCTCCCTTGCCATCTCTGCCATATCGAGTTGCCTTTGCTGAGCAGTCCGTAGCTCGCCCTGGGCGTGGAGGCATTCCTGCAGTTGCAAATCCTTGGAAGCTTGTAGCTCGACGAGTTGCTCGTTCAGGGCTGCCAGTCGCTCATTCTGAATCTTGAGACGTTGTTCCAGACGCAGAACTCTTGCAGGCTGTTCTTGAATCGCTGTCACCCCTTCTATCTCGATCTTGGGGCCTTCCTCCAGTTGCAGGCCCTTGGCGGCCTGCAACTCTGCGAGTTGCCTTTGCAGGCTCTCCCGATCGGTTTCTTGCTGGTTCCTGATGTCACGAAGCAGTCGTTCCGTTTCCCACTGAAAAGTAAGCCGTTGCCCAAGTTGCGAAAAACACTCTCGAATCTTTACGGCCTCCTGAGCAGGAGCGTTAAGCAACGGGTCCAACGTGCCAGTGGGTTCTTTGCCAACCTGAAGAACTCCCAGGCCATGACAATGAAGGAATTCGAAGTAGGGAAATTGTTCCTTGAGTTCTTCCCAGAGTCTCCAGACGCCAAAATCGCCTTGGCGCACATTGATGTCATGGAAAACGATCACACCGCGATGACTCATCTTTGGCAGCCAGCTCTCGAAGTCGTGTTTGACAGCCATGTGAGTGTGGTAGCCGTCAATGTGTAGCAGATCGACGGAACCATCGAGGAAATGGAGCAAGGCCTCGTCGAATGTCGAGGGAATCAATCGAGAGAAGGATCCATAACGTGGGTCATGAAAAGCGCGAAGCTCTTCCAAGACCTCTGGCCCGTTCGAGCCGTTGTGCGGATCGCCTTTCCAGGTGTCCACCGCGTAGGCTTTGGTATCGAGCCCAAGGTGCGCTATGGACTGGCAGAAAGCGCAGTACGAAACTCCGGTAAACGTGCCAAGCTCCACAAAGATTCGGGGCCGCTGCCAAGCCACCAAGGACATAGCGAAGGGGATATGTCCGATCCAATGGGACGGGGCGAGCCGAGTTGGGAACTCGAAGCAAACTGGGAACTCAAGGGGGTTCAATTCCTTCATCGCCCGCGCCTCGGTTCTTCGAGATCTGCTGAAATGTCATCGTAGTAAACAGGGAGCGAGATGCATACAAAACGACGCTAAGCGTGTCAAGTTGATCCGGCCGCGTCGCCGCAGTCATCTTGCTCCTTGCTCAACACGATTCGGGTCTTCCGGGGAGGGGAACGCATCCGCTTTTGACGGCAAGGAAACCCTTCTCGGGAAGCCACGACCATCCCGCACCATGCCTTCCGGCATGGCATTGGCTGCGGGATTCTGGGCGTTGCCGCGCGCGGTAGGCGGGAACTATTTTGCGTGTCGCGAGGCCTCCGCCACCTTAGGGGCCAGCTGATCCCACGAGTCGTGCTAGGCAATTCGGGCAAACTAGGCAAATATAATGATGCCCGAACTCCTTCACCAGTCGGAATGAGGGTTCCGCAAACTGATCTGGTCCGAAAGTCGGTTTTCGGTGACAACATGGAGCATGGCGCCCAGACAAGTCATGCTTGTGGACCTTCGTCGCTGGCTGCTTCAGGGGGTTTGCCCGGCGGCCGACAGGGGCGGCGACCGTACTGGACGAGTTGTTGACCGAGCGCTTTGCCGGCGTGGTGATGTGCGACCGCGCCAAGATGTATTGGAGCGTGGGCAACGTGCAATGGCCTTGGGCCCATCTGCAACGGGACTTCCAAGCCTTGGCCAACAGTGCGGACGACAAGGCCCAGCACCTGGGCCGCGACTTGTTGCGGCCGACACACCAGTTGTTTCATTGGCGGTCGCGTTGTCGCACGGGACCATCCCTCCGCGGACCTTGAAAAGCGCGATGAAATCTGTCCGCCGCGAGGTGGAGGACAGGCAGGCGCTTCGTGGAAACCCTGCTGACCCCGATCGAGACCTGTCGGCAGCAGTCGCGCGATGTTTTCGCCTTCGTAACCAAGGCCGTCGAAGCGCTTCACAAGTCAGACGGGGGACCTTCACTTAGGTGTGAACCATTACAAAGTTACCTCATCGAGTGTGTGACCTCCACAATCCGAACCTGTATCTGGCCTGCTGTTGAGCGGTAGGAAATTTATGCCTGATCCGTTGTCACATCGCCGTAAGGGAATCATTCTCGCGGGCGGATCTGGCACGCGTCTGTATCCGGTGACGCATGTTGTCAGCAAACAATTGCTGCCAATCTACGACAAACCAATGGTCTACTATCCTCTTTCCACACTGATGCTGTCGGGGATTCGCGCGATTTTGATCATAAGCACACCTCAGGATCTCCCGCTTTTTCGGCGACTGCTGGGTGATGGTTCGCAATGGGGACTGGACCTGAGCTATGCCGACCAACCCCATCCCGGGGGGCTTGCCCAGGCGTTTCACATCGGCGCATCGTTCGTGTGCACCGACCCCTCGTGCCTGATCCTGGGCGACAATATCTTTTACGGTCATCATATGAGCGTTTCACTGCAGGAGGCCGACGCAAGAACGACCGGAGCGACCGTGTTTGCGTACCACGTGCTTGATGCGCGCAGCTATGGCGTTGTGGAGTTCGATGCCGATGGCCGCGCCCTGTCGATTGAGGAAAAGCCTGCCGTGCCCCGTTCGAATTACGCCGTCACCGGACTGTATTTCTACGACAAGGACGCTGTGCAGATCGCCCGGGATTTGAAGCCCTCCGCCCGCAACGAGCTGGAAATTACCGATCTAAATCGAGTCTATCTCCAGCGCGAACAATTGCATGTCGAGATTCTGGGCCGCGGCAGTGCCTGGCTCGACACCGGGACCCACGATTCACTCCTCGACGCCGCGACATTTGTTTCGGTCCTGGAAAAGCGACAGGGGTTGAAAATCGCCTGCTTGGAAGAAATTAGCTTTCGCATGGGATACATCGACGCGGAACAGGTGCTGCGGCTGGCACACCCGTTGCGAAGTACGAACTACGGACGGTATTTGAAAAGTGTCGTCGAAAATGGCCCTGGCAGTCCTGGATGAACCGGCAATGTGCATGGAAAAGAATATAGCCTCACGCAGAAGCACCAAGACGCGAAGGAAACCGCCCCATCCTTATTGTCCTTCGCTTCCTGGTGCCTTCGCACGAGGCCCGGCTTCGCTTGGGTTGAATTTCACTTGTGTTTTTTCGGAATCGGTTTCATGAGAATCCTCGTGACTGGCGGTGCCGGTTTTATTGGATCGGCGGTCATCCGCCATCTGTTAGCTCACACGGATCACTCCGTGGTCAACGTCGATTGCCTGACGTATGCGGGAAATCTGAGAACGCTGGCTGCGGTCGATGCGAATCCGCGCTACGCATTTGAAAAGGTCAACATCTGCGACGCCGGCGACCTGAAGGAGGTCTTTGAACGCTGCAAGCCTGACAGCGTGATGCATCTCGCGGCCGAGTCCCATGTCGATCGGTCGATTGACGGCCCCAGTGCCTTCATCCAGACGAATGTGGTCGGCACTTATACGCTGCTGGAAACCGCGCGCCAGCACTGGTTGTCGCTGCTACCCCGGGACAAGGAGCGGTTTCGGTTCCTACACGTTTCGACCGACGAAGTTTACGGTTCGCTCGGTCCCGAAGGCCTCTTCACCGAGCAGTCACCCTACGACCCCAGTTCACCGTATTCTGCCAGCAAAGCAGCCGCCGATCATCTCGGACGAGCGTGGCATCGAACGTACGGTCTGCCTGTGCTGATCACCAATTGCTCAAACAATTACGGACCGTTCCAGTATCCGGAGAAGCTGATCCCGCTCACGATCACCAACGCCCTGGCCGGAAAACCGCTCCCCGTGTATGGCCAGGGACAGAACGTCCGCGACTGGCTGTTTGTTGACGATCATGCCCGAGCGCTGATCACCGTGCTCGAACGGGGAATGATCGGCGAGACCTACAACATCGGCGGCAACAGCGAACGGCGCAATATCGATGTCGTCCGCACGATCTGCCTCCTGATGGACGAGCTTCGCCCAGGCGAGCCGCAGGGTCCGCACGAACGCTTGATCCGCTTCGTGGCCGATCGACCTGGGCACGACCACCGCTATGCGATGGATGCCACCAAGCTGCATCGGGTACTCGGCTGGACCCCCGTGGAGACGTTCGAAAGCGGTTTGCGCAAGACGGTGGAGTGGTATCTGGCCAACGACGAGTGGTGTCGCCAGGTGGTCGCCGACCGCTACGCCGGCGAGCGCTTAGGTTTGAGAGTCTGAAATCCCATGCAGATCCTGAAAACATCACTCCCGGGGACCCTCATCATCGAACCCCAGGTCTTCAGCGACGCCCGAGGCTTCTTCGTTGAGACCTGGAATCACGAGCGGTACGCCGCTGTCGGCCTGGATGTCGATTTCGTTCAGGACAACCTTTCATCCTCGCAAAGAGGCACGTTGCGCGGTCTGCACTTTCAGAATCCTCGAGCCCAGGGAAAGCTCGTTTCGGTGCTGATTGGAGAAGTATATGACGTGGCAGTTGATGTGCGGCACGGTTCATCGACGTTCGGAAGGTGGGTTGGAGTGAGGCTGTCTGCAGACAGCAAGCGGCAATTCTACGTTCCGCCAGGGTTTGCGCATGGATTCTGCGTCACCAGCGAAACGGCGCTAATTGCCTACAAGTGCACTGATCTCTACGCCCCAAAGTTCGAGGGATGCGTTCGTTGGAACGATCCAGAACTCGGTATTGAATGGCCTGTATCCTTACCACTGCTCTCGGAAAGAGATAGCGCAGCGCCGTGCTTGCGGGAGATCCCGTCGAAGCGACTCTTCTTTGGTTGAATTCGTAGCCCAGCCTGGTCCGCTGCTCGCCCTACCGGAGCAGCAGGAACTCCAATCGGGTGCTGGAAGCAGCATTCTACGCACCGGCCGGGAGGGCGTCGCCGATGCGATCATCATCAGGCCGGAACGCGGGCAGGCTTGTTCAATTCGCCGGAAGCCCACGCGGGTGGCGACCACGAAGCCGCCGAACTCCGCTATCGCAGGCTATGAGGCTGCAGGCCACGACGATGTCAAGTTGGCTGACCTACTTGCAAACGTGGCCTGGCGCCGCTATTTCATTGGCCGTTACGTCGAGGCTGAGCCGCTATATCTTCGGGCCCTGGCTATGCAGCCCCGGAATTGCAACGGCGCTCGTCGTAATGACGTAGCGGCGGCCAGCCTGGTCGGCTGCCCGTCCTGCCGAAGCAGCCGGTCCCAGGTAGACCGCTACAGTGCTCCAGGTGGGGCGTGAGTGCATATTACGACTGACGAGATCTGGATTGTCCAACCCGCCCGTAAACACATAGGCGGTTACAGGCGTCTCGCCAAGCGAGCACGCCTGTAACTGGCGTGTTGAACGGAGCCGAAGCGGCCCGTCAGTCAGCTCGGAGCCAAAGCACTAT
>Ga0310039_10001195_pt1 | contig 18981 bp, 15 predicted proteins | sample Sb_taG_4_FD_200460 | JGI IMG/M metagenome (GOLD analysis project Ga0310039, IMG submission 200460) | Peat soil microbial communities from Weissenstadt, Germany - Sb_50d_6_BS metaG (v2) (version 2) | ecosystem: Environmental > Terrestrial > Soil > Wetlands > Peat | place: Germany: Weissenstadt...
TCCTCATGCGTATCCTCGTCGTCGGCGCCGGCGCGATCGGCGGTTATTTTGGCGGCAGGCTGTTGCAAGCCGGCCGCGACGTGACCTTCCTGGTGCGGCCGCGGCGCCAAGCGCAGCTTGCCAACACTGGCCTCGTCATCCGCAGCCGCTTCGGCGACGTGACCTTGCCGGCACCGCCGACCGTCACCGCCGATGCTTTGCGTGCGCCGTTCGATCTGATCCTGCTCAGCTGCAAATCTTATGATTTGCATTCGGCGGCGGACTCATTCGCTCCCGCCGTCGGACCAAACACCGCGATCCTGCCGTTGCTCAACGGCATGGGTCATATGGATTATCTCGGCCGACGTTTCGGCGCCGGCGCCGTGCTCGGCGGTCAATGCGTGATTTCCGTGACGCTGGACGGCGACGGCCATATTCTGCATCTCAACGACACCCACGGCCTGTCATTCGGCGAACAGAGCGGCGCGACGTCGCCGCGCGCCGAAGCCATCGCGGCGACCTTCTCGGGCGCCAATTTCGAGTCACGCCTGAGCAAAGCCATCCTGCAGGAGATGTGGGAAAAATGGGTCCTCATCGCGACCATGGCCGGGAGCAATTGCCTGATGCGGGCCGCCGTCGGCGATATCGTCGCCGCCGGCGCGGAACATCTGTCGCTGACGCTGCTCGATGAATGCGCGGGCATCGCCACGGCGCAAGGCTATGCGCCGAGTGCTGCGGCGATGACGCGAAACCGGGGCATGCTGACCATGCCGGGCTCGACGTTTGCGGCCTCGATGCTGCGCGATATCGAACGCGGCGCGCCGATCGAGGCCGACCAGATCCTAGGCGATCTGATCAGGCGCGGCGGCGATGGCGGCGGCGGCGGCGGCGGCGGGTGGAGCGACTTTCCGTTGCTGCGCATCGCCTATGCGCATTTGCGGGCTTACGAGGCGCGGCGAAACCGCGAGAATGCCGCCACACCGAAACCTTGAGGTCACAAAAAATCGACATGGAAGCCTGCTAGGCTCAATCCATTAGCGTTATAATCTCAGTGCGATTTATGTCCGTTCGGAGGGATGCGTCATGATCCTCGGTCTGTCGGTCCACACATTCACGATTATCCATGTCCTGATCAGCCTGGTCGGGATCGTTGCCGGTGTGATCGTTGCCTTCGCCATGGTCCAGGGCAAAAGCGTGCCCGGCTGGACCGCGCTGGCGCTGTTGGCCTTGATCCTCACCAGCGTCACCGGATTTTTCTTTCACAACACGACGTTCACGCCGGCGCAGGGCGTCGGCGTCATATCGCTGGTGGTGCTGGCGGTCGCCGTCCTCGCCCTCTATGTCCTGCACCTGACCGGCATCTGGCGGTGGATCTACGTCATCGCCGCCATGATCGCCATCTATCTCGACTGCTTTGTCGGCGTCATCCAGGCCTTCCAGAAAATCGACTTTCTCCACGCCCTGGCGCCGACGCAAAGCACCGAGCCGGCTTTCGTGGTGTCCCAGGTCATCGTGCTGGCGATCTTCGTCGTGCTCGGTTTCGGGGCACTGCGGAAGTTCCATCCGCGCACCGCATGACCCGACTGCGTCGAAACGTGCTTGCCGGCCGCGCGAACCGGCGCGATGATCGAAACCTCCGTGAGGCGTGAACCATGACCAAGATCACCTATCATATCGTCGAGCACGACGGCGGCTGGGCCTACAAGGTCGACGGCGTCTTCTCCGAATCCTTCCCGTCCCACGACCTCGCCCGCAAAGCCGCGGAGCGCGCCGCCCGCGAGCAGCACGTGCCGGGAGAAACCCGGGCCATCTCGTGGGAAGACGCCAACGGCCGCTGGCATGAAGAGCTGTCGGCCGGCACCGACCGGCCGGAGACCGACGTCGAGGGCTAAAGCGAAGCCGCTTCGGTATTTCCTCCAGTCATCCCGCGCGCGACATCGGGCCGTCACGGGCCGGTCTTAACGGCACTATGGCAAGGCGCCGCGAACGGATATGTATTCTTCGGTGGGGAAACGGGGTCGATGAACGATCTATCTTTGCAGACGGTCCACACCGCGCTGAGCGGCTATGAGCTCCTCAACGACCCGCTGCTCAACAAGGGCACGGCCTTCACCGAATCCGAGCGCGATGCCTTCGAGCTGCACGGCCTGTTGCCGCCCCACGTCGCCACGCTCGACTACCAGGTCAAACGCCGGCTCGACGCCTTTCGCAAGCTCGGCAGCGACATCCAGAAATACATCTTCCTGCGCGGCTTGCAGGACACCAACGAGACATTGTTCTACGCGCTGCTGACGCAGAACATCGAAGAGATGATGCCGATCGTCTATACGCCGACGGTCGGTCTCGGCTGCCAGCAATTCTCCAGCATTTTCCGCAAGCCCCGCGGCCTGTTTCTCAGCTATCCGCACCAGGCCGCCATCCGCCGCATCCTCGGCAATCCGCGCTTCGACGGCGTCGAGGCGATCGTCGTCAGCGACGGTGAGCGTATCCTCGGCCTCGGCGACCAGGGCGCCGGCGGCATGGGCATTCCGATCGGCAAGCTCTCGCTCTATACCGCCTGCGCCGGATTGCATCCGGCGACCACGCTGCCGATCATCCTCGACGTCGGCACCGACAGCCGCGAGCACTTGGACGATCCGCAATATATCGGCTGGCAGCACGAACGGATGCGCGGCGACGCCTATGACGCGTTCATCGCCACCTTCGTCGCTGCCGTGCGCGAGCGCTGGCCGCATGTGCTGCTGCACTGGGAAGATTTCGCCATCGGCAACGCCAACCGGTTGCTGGCGCGCTATCGCGACAGTCTGTGCACGTTCAACGACGATATCCAGGGCACCGCCGCGATCGCCGTCGGCACACTGCTCAGCGCCATCAATGTCACCGGCACGCCGTTGCGCGAGCAACGCGTCGCGGTGTTCGGCGCCGGCTCTGCAGGCACCGGCATTTGCGCGCTGCTGTGGCGGGCGATGGTCGACGATGGTCTTGCGGAAGCCGAAGCGCGCAGCCGGTTCTATCTGGTCGACCGCGACGGCTTGCTGGTCGACAGCATGACCGGCCTGCAACCCTTTCAAGCGCCGTTTGCGCAAAAGCGCGCGGCACTGCCGTCGTGGACCTTGGCGTCGCCCGACCGGATCGGGCTTGGCGACGTCGTCGTGAATGCGCGGCCGACCGCGCTGATCGGCACGTCGGGCCAGCCGCACGCATTCCACGAAGCGGCGGTGCGCGCCATGGCCGACCGCGTGCGCCGGCCGGTGATCTTTCCGCTGTCGAATCCGACCGAGCGCGCCGAGGCAACGCCGCAAGATCTCATGGAATGGACCGAAGGCCGCGCCGTCATCGGCACGGGCAGTCCGTTCCCGCCGATCGAGCGCGGCGGTCGCGACTTCCGCGTCGACCAGACCAACAATGCCTACGTCTATCCGGGCATCGGGCTCGGTGCCATTGCCGCCAAGGCGCGCCGCATTTCCGACGGCATGTTCCTCGCCGCCGCACGCACCATTGCCGAAATGTCGCCAGCCAAGCACGACCCGCAGGCGAACCTCTTGCCGCCGCTGGTGCGGTCGCGCGAGCTCTCGTTCCATGTGGCGATGGCGGTCGCCAAAGCGGCGCAGGCCGACGGCCTTGCGGATGTCGTTTCGGACCAAGCGCTCGCCGCCGCAGTCGAAGCCAAGATGTGGGAGCCGGTCTATGCCGACTACGTGCGGCTCAGGGCCTGACGACCGGATAGACGCACTACGATCGGCCGCACTTCCGTCGGAAATTTTATCCCCTCGATTAAAATGCCGGCGCGTGTCTTGCGGGCCACACATCGTGCCGCCAGGCATCGCCCGCACCGCGCACGCTCCCGCGATGTGGATAGGGTTGGCGAATAAGAAGAATTTCTCGCGCACTCTTGCTGTTTGGAAAACATACAGACAAGGATTCAGCAGCAGTTTTGAATTGTTATAATTATCTTCGCCTGCGCGAATATGTTTTCGTCTTGTCAGACCATTCGTTGCGCCGCTACAACTAATTGAAATATCTGTACTTTTTCATCGTTCTAAACTGGGAATGGGGCGTTCGTGTCAGGGGCAAATAAGACACTCAAGTCGCGGCCGTGTGCATTCCGCAATGAAGCGGCCGTCTCGGCGCTGGCAATCGCGATCGGCCTCGTCACGATCGCAAAAGCTTCGGCGCAAACCAACGGCAATCCGGCATCTGCCTCGACCTCCGCCAAAATCCCCGAGATCGTCGTCACGGCGCCGAAAACCAAGCCGAAGCCCAAGGTGGCGCGACAACCTCCCACGCAAGGCACAGCCGCCGCGGCTGCGGCAAATGCGACGACGGCCGCACAGGCGGCCTTGGACGCCAAGATGACCGGGCTCGATCAGGCGCGCGACAACCTGCTGCCGAATATCGGCGCCACGACCTACACCGTCAGCCGTCAGGCGATATTGAATATGCCGCAGGCCGACAATGCGCCGCTCGACAAGGTCATCCTGCAATTGCCCGGCGTGTCGTACGATTCCGCCGTGGCGAACCCCAATTTCCATGTCCGAAACGAATACGCCAACGTTCAAATCAGGATTAACGGCGTCGTGGTTCCCGAGGGCGTTTCCGGCCTCGGCATGTTCCTCGACACCAATTTCATCGGCAGCATGTCGCTACTCACCGGCGCGCTGCCGGCGCAATATGGGCTGCGGACCGCCGGCGTCCTCGATATCACCAGCCGGGCCTTTGCCACGCCGGGCGGCGACGTCAGCCTTTACGGCGGCAGCCGGCAGACCTTTACGCCGAGCTTCGATTACGGCGGCAGCGCCGGCAATTCCGAATATTTCGTCACCGCGCGCGGCAATTGGAACGATCTCGGCATCGAGAACACGACGCCGGCGCTGAACGCCATCCACGATCACACCGAGCAAGGCAAGTTCTTCGGCTACGCCTCGACGCTGCTCGACGAATCGACCCGGTTCAGCTTCATCTCGGCCTTTTCCAACAGCCAGTTCCAGATCCCGAACACCCCAGGGCAGACGCCGCTCGGCGATTTTCCCTTTGGGGCGCCGGTGACGAATTACAGTTCTTCGGCGCTCAACGAAAATGAACGCGATACTTATGCCGTCGACATAGCTTCGCTGCAAAAGCACGGCACCGACGGCGACGCGCAACTCGCCGCCTATTCGCGCTATGCCGAAGTGCATTTCATTCCCGACATATTCGGCGACATGGTATTCAACGACGTGGCATCGGATGTGATCCGGCAGAGCACGCTGACCGGCCTGCAATTCGACAGCTCATACATCGCCAACGACCGGCACACGCTGCGCGCCGGCTTCGCGGCAAGCGGCGAGCAGACCAATGTCACCAACACCTCGACCGTCATGCCCGGCGATATTGGCGCGGTGACCGGGCCGGCGTTTCCCATCACCGATAAAACCTCGCTGCTCGGCTGGAACATCGGCGGCTATGTTCAGGACGAATGGAAGCTGACCGATCAGCTCACTCTCAATACCGGTTTGCGGTTCGACCAATTGTATCAATTCGTCGACGCCAACCAGCTCAGTCCGCGCGCCGCTTTGGTCTATAAGCCGCTTGCCGGCACCACCATCCACGCCGGCTATGCCCGCTATTTCACGCCGCCCTATCAGGCACAGGCCACGCAAACCAATATCGCGCTGTTCGCCAACACCACCAATCAGCCCGAGGTGCAGCTGGCCGACCCGGTCAAGCCGGAGCGCTCGCATTATTTCGACGTTGGCGTCGACCAGACGGTGCTGCCCGGCCTCGATATCGGGCTCGACGCCTACTACAAGGAGGCGCGCGACATGATCGACGACGGCCAATTCGGCCAGGCCGTGGTCTTAACGCAGTTCAATTGGACGCGGGGCTACAGCGAAGGCGGCGAATTCAAATTGAAATATCACAACGGCAACTTCAATACCTATGCGAATTTCTCCTACAACATCATGCGGGCGATCGGCCCGGAGTCGAACCAATATGTGCTCGATGCCGCGACATACGACTTTCTGCTGAACCACTATCACTATACCGACGACATGCAGCGCATGACCGGCTCGGCCGGAGTATCGTATCGCTGGTACGATACGCTGTTCTCGGCGGACCTGACCTACGGCAGCGGTCTTCGCGCCGGCGATTTGGCCGACGGCGTCGTACCCAATTCCCTGCACACCACGCCATATGCCGTGGTGAATACGGGACTATCGCACGACTTCAAATGGTCGCCGGACTTCAAGCCGCTGACGGTGCGTTTCGATATCGTCAACCTGTTCGATCAGGTTTACGAGCTTCGCAACGGCACTGGCATCGGCGTCTTCGCCCCGCAATTCGGCGCGCGCCGCGGCTATTACGTCGGCGTTTCGCAGAAGCTGTGAGATCGCGCCGGCGACCGCGCTTAGGCGACGCGAACCTGGGAGAGGAAGCGCTCGACTTCAGCGCGCAATTTGCCCGAGCGCGCCGCGAGCTCGCCGCCGGCATTGAGCATGGCGCTCGCCACCTGGTCGGTCTTGGCCGCGGCATCGGAGACCTGGACGACACTCATCGACACGTCGCGGGTGCGCTCGGCGGCGGCATTGGCGCTGCGGGCGATTTCCTTGCTGACCGCGTCCTGCTGCTGCACCGCGACGGAAATGTCGCTGGCATTCTCATCGAGTTGCGCGATGGTGCCGGCGATCGCCTTCATGGCCTGAACCACCTGCGACGTCGTCACTTCTATCGAAGAAATTTGCTGGGTGATGTCGCCGGTGGCTTTTTCGGTCTGGCCGGCGAGGCTCTTGACCTCTTGCGCCACGACGGCGAAGCCACGGCCGGCGTCGCCGGCGCGCGCCGCCTCGATGGTGGCGTTGAGCGCCAGGAGGTTGGTTTGCGCGGCGACGTCGCGGATCAGATTGCTGACATTGTTGATCTGGCCGACCGATGCGACCAGCTGTTCCACAGTGGCGATGATCGCCTTGGTCTCGTCTGAGGCCTGTCGCGCGATGTGCGCCGAACGCGCCGCCTGGGTCGAGATCTGCTCGACCGACTGGGCGATTTCCTCGGCCGCCATGGCGACGTTGCTGACGTTCGTTGTGGCTTCCTCGGATGCAGTCGCCGCCGCCGCGGCGCGGGTCTTATTGTGATCGGCGGCATCGGCCATGATGTGGGCGCAGCCGTCCATCGACTTCGAGGCGCCGTCGAGCGCCTGGATGACGTCGTTGACCGCGCGCTCGAAATTTTGCGTCGCCGCCTGGACTCGCTGCCGGCGTACTTCGGAATCCTCGGCCCGGTCGGCCTCGCGCTGGCGCGCGACGCTGACGTCGGCGATGGCCTGGCGGAACACCAGCAGCGCTTTCGCCATGCCGGCAATCTCATCCCGGCCGCCGACCGGGACCGGCACATCGGACTCGCCGTCGGCAATGCGGCGCATCGCGCCGCTCAGCAGCGTCAGCCGGCCGACGATGCTGCGGCCGACATAGAGCCAGGCGATCAGGCCCGCCGCGGCCAGCGCCGCGATGCTCAGGATGATCAGAAGGATGCGGCCGACACGGATTTGCGAAATGGCGCGGCCCGACAGCGTTTGCGCGAATTTGCCCTGGCGTTCGATCGAACCCTCGACAGCCTTGCGCAATCGCGCCGCCTCCGCCGTCGCCGCGGCATAGACTTGTCTGGCATCCTGCTCGCGGTTGAGCTCGTTGGTGCGTTGGGTGACGATGCCGTCAGAGCCGGCGACCGCCGCAAGTTTTTGGTAAAGCACCGCGATTTTCTGGGTCTGCTCGGTCTGCGGCAGCGCATTCAGGTTGCCTTCGATGCCGCGCTGCGCCGACGCTATGGGGTCGCGCATCGGCGCCAGATTGGCGACGTCCGTCACCATCGAGGATTCGATCAACAGCCCGGACAAAAGATTGGTGCCCGACTGGATTTCCAGAAGACGGCGCAGCGCCTCGATCGACTGATTCAAGGCGGCGGCGCCGCCCGAGGCCTCTTTCCGCGTCATCAGGTCGAAATTGGCGTCGTCGATGGCCGGCGTGATCGCTTCGAGAATATCTTCGTGGACTTTCCTGACCGAGAGCGCGAGCGCACGCCGCTGCGCCGAAATCTTGATGCGTTCGGTAACGGCCTGGTTGAGCGCATCGAGCCGCTCGACCATGGCGGCGCGCGCTACTTCGATCTCGTCGTTCTGGCCGGCATCGAGCTGGCGCAGCCGCGCGATCCGGTCGCTGAGCATTTGCGATTGCGCGGCGATATCGCGGGCGATCTCATCGCGGCGCTTGTCGTCCGACGCCGTCATCAGGCGCGGCGCGGACGCGATCAGCGTGCTCGCCTCCTCGGCGAGGCGCAGCGATTCCACGGTCGCCGGCATGCTGCGCGAGACGATTTCCGTCATCGTCGCGCTGATATTGGCCGAGGCGTAAAGCGCGAACAGCGAGCCGACCACGGTCATGCCGGCAGCGAGGCCGAACGCCAGATAGAGGCGCGAGCGGATCGTATTGAGCCGGGACAGCACGTTGAGCCAGCCGCGAACGCCGTCGGTGCCCGATTTGAGCAAGCGTTCAGCCACCAAAAGCCTCGCAGCGAGGATGCAAGACGCGCGTCTCGGTCACGTCACTGCCCAGCCATCTTGGCGAGCCGCGTCACTGGCTTGAAGGTGCCGTCGGCCTGCAGGATGGTGAAGAACACCTGGTCCGAGCCTTGGTTCTTGGCCGGCCCATAGGTGAGGGTGACGCCGCCCATGTTGAACGGCGCCGCGCCGACGGCATCGAGCAGGCCTTCGCGCGTCGGCTCGCCCTTGATGCGCTTGAGCGCATCGACCACGAGACGGCCGACCACATAGCCTTCGAGCGAGACGAAGCCGGGCTTGGCCGTCGTATCGGCTGCCGTGAGCGCGTGTTGATAGGACGCCACCACCGGCAGCGAGTCATCCCATGGCGACGGCACCACCTGGCTGACGATGACGCCGGCGCCTTCCTTGCCGAGCTCTTTCGCCAGCGAATCCGAGCCGACGAAGGAGATGGCGACGAACACCGCGTTGAGCTGCACCTGGTGCGCGAGCTTGATGAATTCCGCGACCGGCTTGTACGGCGCGACCGTCACCACCGCTTCCGGCTCCGCCTTCATGATATCGAGCAGCGCCGACTTCACCGCGACGGTGTTGCGCTTGAACGAGCCGGACGCCGCGAGCGTCATGTTGCGCTTCGCCATCGCCCGCTGCACGCCTTCGAGGCCGGCGAGACCGAAGGCGTCGTCCTGGTAGAGGATGGCGATCTTCGAGATGCCCAGATCCTTGGTCAGGTGCTCGATCCAGGCTTCGGTCTCCTCGTAATAGGAACTGCGCACGTTGACGACATAGCGGTTGTACGGATTGCGCAAAAATTCGGCGCCGGTGAACGGGCCGATGAACGGCACTTTCGCCTCGGTGGCGATCGGCTGACCCGCCTTCGAGGTCGGCGTGCCGACCGCGCCGACGAGCGCAAAGACCTTGTCTTCGTCGAGACTCGCTTTGGTGGCCTCGACAGTTTTCTCCGGCTCGTAGCCGTCGTCGCGGGATTTCAGCACAAGCGTGCGGCCCAAAACTCCGCCGCCGCGATTGGCGTCCTCGAACGCCGCCAAAATTCCCTGGCGCATGCCTTGGCCTAAATCCTGGGCCGGACCCGTCAGGGCCGCGACCTGGCCGAAGACAATGGTCTTGTCGGTGACGCCATCCTCGGCGAGGGCAGCGCCGGCCACGCCGGCAAGAAGAATGAATGCAATTCCAAAGCGATTGCTGTTCATTGGCTTTCCCCTCGGGGCACGTGAAGCGCGTCGCGCATCGGCGTTGCTGTCTGTCGGAACAGACTGCCGGCGCTCATATTTTGGGCGTAACGTGGTTAAGGGATCATTAAGGACTGCGCTAAATGCAGCCCCGGCCTGAAATTTCGTTGGCATGACGCCAGGTAGGTACCGGCCTATCCGAGGTGCCCAGACAGCGCCGTGGCTAGGCCTACCCTCTGCGATTAAACTCTCTCAGCGGGTGGCGAAGCTGGTCCGTTGAAGTCGAGGAGCATGGGATCATGGCTGATGGATTGACCACCGTTCACAGCAGCTTTGGCGCCAAGGAAACCATGGATCGGCTCGAAGCCGCGGTCAAAGCCAAGGGCCTGACGGTGTTCGCGCGCGTCGACCATGCGGCCGGAGCCGCCGAGGTCGGTCTGCCGCTGCGCCCGACGGAACTCTTGATTTTCGGCAATGCGCGCGGCGGCACGCCGCTAATGCAGGCCAACCAGGTCGTCGGCATCGATCTGCCCTTGAAGGCGCTGGTGTACCAGGATGCCGCCGGCAAAGTATGGCTCGCCTACAACAATCCGGATTGGATCGCGCGACGCCACGGGCTCGGCGCCGACGTCTCCACGACTGTCCAGGCGTTGACCAAAGCGCTCGACGCTTTTGCGACGGCTGCGGCGAAATCAAACTGAACGCGTGACGGCAGGTCCCGCAGCCCGGATGCTTTTTGCAGTTCACGCCTGGGCCGACGCCAAGCTCTCGAGCCGCGCGCGATCCAGCAGCATCGTCCTTATGGCGGCGAACACCGCATCGAAAGCCGGCCGGCGATAGGCCCATTTGTCGTCGGCCGCGAGCGGCGCCATGACCATGGTGGCATTGCCTTCGAAGAACAGAATATCGCCCGCCGCGTTCACCGCAAAATCGATGCCCCCGTAATCGAGGTCGAGCACGGCATTGATCCGCTCAAGCACCGCCATGCCGCGCGGCCCGATGAAGCCCGCCATGTCGTCGAGGAAGGCGCGATCGTGCACGCGGTTTACCGCCGACTCGGCCATGTCGGCACGGAAATAATGGACCTTCCAGTCGCGCGAAATCGCCAGATGCAGCGGGTAGAGTTTTCTATCGACGATCATGACGCGGATCTTGCGAAACATCCCTTGGCCATCGCGCGCATCGAGCTGTTCGATCAGCCACACGTCGTCGCCGGGCAGTTCGTTCGCGGCCGCAGCGAGGTTTTCCGCATTTTCGACGCGAACGAAAAAGCGCCCGGTGTGGAAACCCGGCACGCGCAGCAGGAGCGGAAAGGCAAAGCCATGGGCGGCGACGACGGCAGCCGCGTCGGAACCCGCGAGCGCGCGCCGCGGCACCGTCGCCATGCGCGGCGTGATGACGTTGGGCAGGGTGCGCAGCCGTTCGGCATTCGCGGCGCGCCCGGTTTTGCCGACCGCGAGCGGATGATTGATCACCGGCCGGCTGGTCTGGCGCAGCACCGCGCCCGCAGCCTCGAGGGCTTCGGCGCACATATCGGCGTCGCCAATGCTGTTGAAGACCAAATCATGCGCCGGCAAGGCGACCTTGGCATCGTAGTATTCAGTGACCAGAACCGTGGTCTGGAAAACCTGCTCATCGAGCAGCGAAGCCGTCGGCGTATTGCCGCCGGCGGCAGAGACCAGCAGCAAAACCCGGATCGGCGGCCGCTGGCCGCGACAGGGCAATATGGTCAGAAAATGATCCTTAAAACCCTTGTCGCGATGCGCCCGCGCGCCGGCCGCGTCACCGGTCTCGGCCAGCAGGTTGCCCATGCCGCGGTGGGCATGAATATGATCGGGATCGGCGCGCAAGGCGGCTTCGAAATGGGTGCGCGCTGCGTCGTGCTCGTCGATCAGGAACAACAGCGTCGCCAGATTGACCCTGCCCATCGGATTGTCGGGATGGTGCCGCACCGCTTCGCTGAACAGCGAGCGCGCCGCGTCCTTGTAGCCGGCCTTGAGCACGAGACTGCCGAAATCGTTCAACACGCCGAAATCCGTCGGCCGTCGCCGCAACAGTTCGAGATAATCTGCCTTGGCCGCCTCATAGGCGCCTTGCTCGCGATGGAGGCCAGCACGCTCGAAACGGGCCGCGAAGGCCTCGGGATCGCGCGCCAGCACCCGATCGAGCTTTTCGATGCGCGACTTCGGCAAGTTTTTCGCACGATCGCTCACGGCGGCCCTTCTTGCTGCGTCGCGAATCAATGGCCGAAGATATCACGCGGCCGGCCTATGCCGCGGTTTCGCCGCGGAGGCGGTAGCGATCAGGGCAAAGCTGGACAATAATGGCTGGAACGCGCGGCCAGCCGCCGCGCCAAAGAAGGGGAGACGCTGCGATGGACCTGGCGATGACCGGCAAAAAGGCGATCGTCACCGGCGCCAGCGAAGGCATCGGCAAGGCGATCACATTGGCCTTCGCGCGCGAAGGCGTGGACGTGGCGATCTGCGCCCGCCGCAAGGAGCCGCTCGAAGCGACCGCGGCCGAAATCGCGAAAGCAACTGGCCGCCAGATCTTTGCTATTCCGGCCGATCTCACCAAGCCGGCCGACGCCGAAAACTTCATCAAAAAGGCGCACGCCGCGCTGGGGCGGATCGACATTCTCGTCAATAATGCCGGCTCGTCGCCCGGCGGCGTGCTGGAACATTTGACCGAGGAGGATTGGGCGCAATCGCTGCAGCTCAAATTCATGGGTTATGTGCGGTGCATGAAGCACGTGCTGCCGATCATGCGGCGGCAAAAGAAGGGCCGCGTCGTCAATCTGATCGGCAACGACGGCGTGAAAGTCTCCTATTGGGAAATCGCGCCCGGTGCGGCGAATGCCGCGGGACAGAATCTGACGCTGTCGCTCGCCAGCCAATACGGCAAGGACAATATCAGCTTCGTCGCCGTCAATCCGGGCCCGGTGCGCACCGAGCGCTGGACCGGTCTGGTCAAGGCGATGGCGCGCGACATGAATTTGCCTTTCGAGGAGGCGGACAAGGCGGCGCCGTCGAGCATTCCGCTCGGCCGCATCGCCGAATGCGAAGAGGTCGCCAATCTCGTCACTTATCTTGCTTCCGACCTCGCCTTCTTCGTCAACGGCACCATGATCGAGATCGACGGCGGCCAGGACAAAGTGCTGATGGATCGGCTGCGCGATCGCTGAGGTCCGGGCATGACGACGTTCATTCCTCGGCTCGGCATGACCTGACCGCCCGCCGCCGGCTGCCACTTTAACAGGCTGAATGTGCTTGCGAATCTCAACCGGCCCGGCGGCCGCGGAAGCCTCATTGCCGTTGAAAATCGCCGCATTTTGAGTAATGTCGCCGAGGATGGGCGCGCGGGCGGCTGTTGCGAACGCTCAACGACCATTCGGGGCCGCTATTGTCGGTCGCGGTATCGCCCGACGGCAGGTGGATCGCCGCGGCGGGTAGCGGCGATGCGGTCTTCATCTGGAGCGCGGCGAACGGCCAGCTCGTCCGAAAACTGGCCACGGAATCGGACCACGTCGATTCGGTGGCGTTCTCCACCGACGGCAAGACCATCTTCGCCGGCGGCAGCAACGGCAGCATCGTCGCCTGGAACGCCGATAGCGGACAGTTCCTGCGCGCGCTCACCGGACACAAAGGCAGCGTCCGCGCGCTGGCATTCTCGCCCGACGGCGGCCGCCTTGCCTCCGGCAGCGACGACAAGACCATCGGCATTTGGTCGGCAAATTGAATTTCGCCGTCAAGTCGTCACCGCAATGCCGTCGCCGTGAACGAGGTCGTGGACGGCGCCCAGCTTTTTGATCACGGCGGGCGACAGAATGAACGGATAAGCGTCGGGCTGGCCCATGGTGCGGTTGAGCGCGTTGAGCGCGTTGCTCAGCGGCAGCCAGGTATCCACCAGGGTCGCCACGTCGGGCGCGCGATAGGGCTGGAAGTCGACCTCGGCTTCCAACTCGCCCTCCTTCGCCAGCGGCGGATTGACGTAAATGCCGAAGGCGCGCGCCATCTCCAAGGCATCGACGATATGCAGATAATGCGCCCAGGTTTCGGCGAAATCCTCCCACGGATGCGCCGTCGCATAGGCGCTGACGAAGTTGTCCTGCCAATTCGCCGGCGCGCCCGTCGTGTAGTAATTCTGCAGCGCCTGGCCATAATCGGCCCGCTCGTCGCCGAAGATCGCGCGGTAGCCGTCCAACTGGCCGCCGTCGCGGACCAGGACGTCCCAATAATAATGTCCGACCTCGTGGCGGAAGTGGCCGAACAGCGTGCGATAGGGCTCGTGCATCGAGGCGCGGCGGTTTTCCCGCTCGACGTCGTTGGCCTCCTCGAGCGCAACGGTGATCACGCCGTTCTGGTGTCCGGTCATGACCGTCTGCGCGTTGGGCATCGCCGGTGACGCCAGAAAATCGAACACCAGGCGCTCGCGCTTGGCTTCGTCCTGATCGGCGCGGCCGTCGAGCGGCAGTTTGAGCTTGAGCAGCGTGTAGAACAGATTGTGCTTGGCGATCTCGATCTTGCGCCAGGCGTCGACATTGCTCGCGATCGAGGTATCGGGAATTGTGCGGTTATGCCGGCACGCGATGCAGAATTTATCGGCGCCGTTGGCATCGACCAGCCAATTACAGACACCGAACTCGGCATTGGCGCAGAAACGGTAGAGCTTGCCCTTCGAGGCACGGGCGCGCCATTTGTCTCCTTCGGGCTCCAGCGCGGATAATAATTCGGCGCCGGGAATGTAGCCCAAGCGGCGCCCGCATTTCTCGCATCTGGTATTTTCAAAATAGAGCAATTGCCCGCAGAATTGGCATCTGAAAAGTTTCATGTCGTCGCCCCGGCCGGCGCATGGCGTATCATGACTTTCTAGCGCGATTCTGACACTGAGATAACAATGACGAGCGACGAAAAAAGTCCCCCGGCCGAAGCCGGAGGACCTTTAGATCGATCTATGGGATGCAGTTAGCGCTGGCCGCCCTGCTGGCCGGGCTTCTGCTGACCGCCCTGCTGCCCGCCTTGACGGCCCGGGTCCTGCTGCTGCTGGCCGGGTTTCTGCTGGCCGCCTTGGCCGCCATGCTGGCCGCCTTGACCACCTTGCTGGCCGCCTTGATTTGGATTGTTCGACATTGGAAACGTCTCCTGATCGCGGGATGACCCCGCAAAATTTCAACGATCCACGGCAATGTTGGTTCCGAAAGGCGCGGACGGAACTTGGGCGCGATTTGAAACTAATGTTTCACAAGAACCAATGAGATCTCGGGAACGTAAGTGATGATCATCAAAGCGATGAAATTGACCACCAGGAACGGCAACACGCCGAGATAAATGCGGCTGAGCGGCGCATTGAAGATCGCCTGCGACGAGAACAGATTAAGTCCGAACGGCGGCGTGTACATGCCGAGACTGAGATTGACCGCCACGATGATGCCAAAGTGAATCGGATTGACGCCGACGCCTTTTACGATCGGCAGCAACAGCGGCGTGAGGATCAGGATTGCGGCGGGCGGCTCGAGAAAGCTGCCGGCCAGGAGCAAGCCGACATTGAGAATGAGCAACAGCTCCCAGCGGGGCATGTCCAAGGCGCTGATCGACGCGACGATCTGCTGCGGGATGCCGCTGGTCGTCAACAGCCACGAATAGATGCCGGCCGAGGTCACGATCAAGAGGATCTGCGAGATCAAGAACGCCGACGCCATCAGAATGCGCCACAGCCCGGCGATGTCGACTTCGCGATAGACGAAGATGGTGACGGCGAGCGAATAGACCACAGCGACGCCGGCGGCTTCGGTCGGCGTGAACACGCCGCCGTAGATGCCGCCGAAGATCACCGCGAGCGAGCCGACCGCCCAGCTGGCGTCCTTGCTGGTTTTCCAGATCGTTGCCCAATGAGCGCGGTCGCCGAGCGGCACGCCCTTCCACCTGGCGTAGCCCATCACATAGGCGGCATCGATGACGCCGATCAGAAGGCTCGGCAGGATGCCCGCCGTGAACAACAGCACCGCCGATTGCTCCGCCGAAATGGCGTAAAGGATCATGGCGATCGACGGCGGAATGACAACGGCAATCGCGCCCGACGAGGCAATGAGACCGACGGCGAAGCGGTCGTTGTAGCCGCCCTCCTTGAGCGAAGGATAGATCATGCGGCCCATCGCCACGACGGTGCCCACGGCGGTGTGCGACATGGCGCCGAACAGCTCGGAGGCCGCCACCGTCGTCACCGCGAGCGAGCCGCGCATGCCGCCGACGATCGCCATCACCATGGAGATCACGCGCCGGGCGATGCCGCCCTGCGCCATGATCTCGCCTGCCAGCACGAAGAACGGCACGGCGAGCAATGGAAAATTATCCAGGCTGCCGAACATGTAGGTCTGGATCGCCTCGGTCGGCACGTCGGCAACCGTCAGCACAGCGACGATCGAGGTCACCAGCAGAATCATGAAAATCGGAAATCCGATGATCAGCAGGATGACCGGCAGCGCGAAGTAGACGAAATAGCCCATCGTCGCGACCCGCCTAATGCTGCGAAGCGTCGGCGCCGGGAGCGCGCGACGGACGTCGCATGAGCCGCACCGCGACCAGAAGCGCCATCAAGGTGTAGCCGATCGGGATCATCGCCTGCGGAATGACCAGCGGGAAGTTCGCCGCCTGGCTGCGCTCGTCGAACGCGGCGAGTTGCGCGATCACCGGCCAGGCGAAGACGGTGACCGCCGCCGCGGTCGCGATCATCACCAGTTCGGACAACAGCGCGAAAAACTCGCGCACTTTCTCCGGCAACATAGTGACAACGACGTCCATGCGGATCTGCCGTCCCTCCCAGGCGACGGCGCAGCAGCCGGTGAACACGCAGCCGACCATGAGGAAGAGCATGATCTCTTCCGCCCACGGGATCGAAACGCTGAAGAAGTAACGGCCGATGATGTTGACGAAATTGATCGCCACGCTGGCGAGCAGGCAGATTCCCGACGCCGTGCGGGTGACCATCAGCAGCCAGCGCACGCCTTTGACCAAACCGTCCATCATGGTCGGATCTGCCCGATCGCAGTCTGTTTCAGATCATTGACTCGGTGCTTGCCGCGTTCGCTTGGCGGCGTCGGCGACGATCTCAAAGGCTTCGCGAACAGCTGGCTTCGCCTTGGAAACGTCATCGCCGACGCTCGAGAACATACGCATCATCTCCGCCTGCTCGTCGCGCGGCAGGCTGATCAGCTCGCCGCCGGCGTCGGTCCAGGCCTTGCGCTGCTCTTGATACATTTTCAACGCCGCCGGATTGATCGACGTCGACACCTCGGCGCCGGCGCGATCGACAATCTCCTGCAAGTCCTTCGGCAAGGTGTCGTACCATTTCTGGCTGACTTCGAGGATCAGGAAGATCGCCGGCTGATTGGTTTCGGTGACGTATTTCGCGGCATCGACGAAGTGCAGATGGACAAAGGGTCCAATGCCGGCGATCGAGCCATCGATGGCGCCCTGCTGCAGCGCCGGCAGCACGTCGCCGAGCGTCATCGCCACCGGCGTCGCGCCAAGCCGGTCGAAGGCCACGGTCTGGAACTGCGAAGCGAACACCCGGATCTTTTTGCCCTTGAAGTCGACGAGATGCCGGATCGGGATCTTCGAGATGACGCAAGACGGTTGCGCTATGAAAAGTCCGACGCCATGCAGCCCTTTATTGGCGCCAAGCCCGAACATCAACTTGCGCACCGCCGGATCGGCGGCGACGCGCTGGCCGTGCTCGATAGAATCGACCAAGCCCGGCGCGGCCATGACTTCGAAACGCTCGTCGACGCCGACGAAGAATTCAGGCGGAACCTCCACGACCTGGATGGCGCCGAATTGCACGCCTTCGATCTGCCGCGGGATCGAACCTAATTGGCTCGCCGGATAGACCTCGCCCTTGATGCGCCCGCCGGAATTCTTCTCGACCAACGCGGCGAAGTCTTTGGCTGCTTGATGCGGCGCGTCGTTGATGGTCGGCAGCGTCACCTTCATGACGAAGGTCTTGTCTTGCGCCTGCGCCGCGCCGAATGTTAGCGCCAGCGCCAAGACCGATACGCCCGCGGCTCCCACCGCACGCGCACAAATTGCACGATTCCCAGATTGCATGTTCTACTCCCTCTGACCCGGCCTAGGCTTGAACAGACCTATCGCAATACCGCGGGCTTCTTCCCCTAAAAGAACGCCCCGATGGCATCGATATTGCGCCGCTGGCGGATTTTTTTCTTTGTGACGGACTGCCGCGCCCGATCCCCCAGACCGGGTTTTCCACCTCTTTGCGTCCGGCCGCGACGTTAGATGATCACCCTCCCCGCGACAACGAGATTCTAGAGCATGATCCGGAAAAGTGGCCACCGGTTTTCCGAAAAGATCATGCTCAACCAAGATACTATCGCAAACGTTGGGCCGCCTCGGTGACGACTTTATAGGCGGCGCTGAGCTCCGGCTTGTCGTTCGACACCTCGTCGCCGACGCCTGCAACGATTTTGAGCAGGGACGACTGCTCGTCGCCCGGCAGGCTGATCAATTCGCCGCCGCTCGCCAGCCAGGTCTTGCGGGCGTCGTCGTCGATCGCAATCGCCTGCGGATTGATCGTAACCGACTCGGCAGCCGCGTCCTTGTCGAGGATTTGCTGCAAGTCGGCGGGCAACGCATCGTACCATTTCTTGCTCAGTTCGACGATGCCGAAGATCGCCGGCTGGCCGATCTCGGTGATGTATTTCGCCGCAGTCTCGAAATGCATGGGCCCGAAGATGGTGAGCGCGGAAACCGCGGCGTCGAGCGAATTGTCGAGCAAAGCCGGCAGCACTTCGGCGAGCGTCATCGGCTTCGGCGTGGCGCCCAGGCGCTTCATCGCCACGGCCTCGAATTGCGAGGCGAAGATGCGGACCTTCTTGCCCTTGAAATCGGCCAGATGCCGGATCGGCGCTTTGGCGATGACCGAGGACGGCGTCGACATCAAGAGCGCAGCGCCATGCAGTCCCTTATCGGCGCCGAGCCCGAGCATCAGCTGGCGCACCGCCGGATCGGCGGCAAGGCGCTGGCCCTGCGCCATCGACGTCACCAGGCCGGGCGCCGCCAGCACTTCGAAACGCTCATCGATGCCGACCAGAAACTCAGGCGCGACGATCTGGCATTGGATGGCGCCGAATTGCACGCCTTCGGCCTGGCGCTGGATCGAGCCCAACTGGCTCGCCGGGTAGATTTCGACCTTGATGCGGCCGCCGGAATCCTTCTCGACCGCGGCGGCGTAGTTCCTGGCGTATTGATGCAGAACGTCGTCGAGCGT
>Ga0310039_10001200_pt1 | contig 18908 bp, 14 predicted proteins | sample Sb_taG_4_FD_200460 | JGI IMG/M metagenome (GOLD analysis project Ga0310039, IMG submission 200460) | Peat soil microbial communities from Weissenstadt, Germany - Sb_50d_6_BS metaG (v2) (version 2) | ecosystem: Environmental > Terrestrial > Soil > Wetlands > Peat | place: Germany: Weissenstadt...
GGCTGGGCACGACGAGGTGGAATTCGTAGCCGGAGGGAGGCCTGGGCGTCAAGGACACGCCCGGCCTTATCAAGGGCACCCATAAAGGCCCGACGGGCTTGGTCGATCTGGTCGGAATAGCGTGCCACAAGCGTGCCGGCGCTCACATAGACGCCAACGTGGCCAGCCAGGAATTGCTTGGCCAGAGCCGGTGTCAAAGCCTTGTCGAGCGTCTTTTCGCCGGGCCTGGCAATTGCGGCAATCAGCGCCTGGTCAGGACCAAAGGCCATGAACCCAGGCCCCTTGACGGCGTACCCCGCCTCGCCGTTGGGGGTCTTGAAAGCGTCGTAGCCCCCTTCCTGGTGCTTGAGCTCAGGGTCCTTGCCACCTTCCATCGCCTTGAGTACGCCTGGATAGTCATCGTTCAGGACCAGGATGGCAAAAGGGGGCTTCCCCTCACCGCCCGGCGCTGCGGTTCGGATGAGACCGACCCACGGGGTTCTGGCCGCGGCCTCGCCGAACTTCTGGCGAAACTGGGCCAAAGGACCGGTTAGGCCTTGCTCAGCCCGTTCCGCCAGCGTCGGACTCATGATCCTGAGCATCGCCATCAGGTCCGCATGCGTCGTGTCCACGCCGCGGACGCGAACTGCCACGTCGACGTCGGCAGGTACGGCCTTCAACCATCCGGCGTCGGCCGCGACAGGTGCTGGTGACTGGCCCAAGGATACCGCCAGAATCCACATCGACAATGGAACAAGCATTGCCCGAATCTCCCACATCGGGGCATCGCATCTTGCACGCCGGCCTCGAACCGACGAGGTGAAACTGCGTGCAGGTAATAGCGCCACCCTACAGGAAGCCATTCGGATCCGCAAGGATTCCATTGGCTCGAGCGGCGAACACGCCCCTGAAAGAAGAGACCGGGCCAGGCGGGAGTTAGAAAATAAGCTCCACGAGCGAGAGGTCGTCGGCGAAATCGTACGTGCCCATCAGTTCGCGGTCGTGGGTGATGAGAAGATCCATCTTCGAAGTCTCCGTGCCGTGATGCGGGCCATGGCCCATGAACGCCAGAAACTCGCTGAACGGCCACATCGTCTTGTCGGCTTTCTCGATCTCGTACGCACCATCGCTCAGGATGTAGATCTTGGCGAAAGCATCGAGCGTGGTGCTGCCCGACTTGTATTCGAGGTCGGTGACCGCGCCGATCATTGGCCCCTTGGAATCAAGAATCTGGAGGGTCGCCTGCTCGGCGGTCGGGCCGTTGATGAGCAAGGCCGGGGGATGGCCCCCCCCAGAGTAATCGACCCGACGCGTCGGCTTGTGATAGACCCCGTACCAGATCGTGAAGTAGAGCCCGTTCTGCTGATCCATCTGGAACGCGTTGTTGAGCGCGAAGAGAACCTGGCCAGGCTGGCGGAAGTCGGTATTGGGCAGGGCCTGGGACCGCAGCGCGTTCATGGCCGACACCGAGAGCAAAGCCGCGCCGACGCCGTGGCCGCTGACGTCCAGCAAGTAGAACGCAAAGTGGTCGTCGTCGAGCCAGTGGTAGCCGAACGAGTCACCCCCCAGCTCGGCCGAAGGAACGAACCGCCAGTCGGTCTTGATGAGGCCCTTCTTCAGCTTGTCGGGCAAGAGCGACTGGACGTACCTGGCTGCCTGCTTCACCTCGCTGGCCAGCCGCTTCTGGCTTTCCATCAAGGCCTGGTAGGCCTCGTTGCGCTGAAGGAGTGCGATGTAGCCCTTCGAATGGTAACGAATCCGCGCCAGCAGCTCGAGCCTATCGGGGAGCTTCACAATATAGTCGTTGGCCCCCAAGGCGAAGGCTTCGGCCTTGACGGCCGGGTCTTCCTTGGTGGAAAGCACGATCATCGGGGTTTCCTTGGTCCCCTCGTTGGCGCGGAAATTCTTCACCAGGGTCAGGCCGTCGATGTCGGGCATGACCAGGTCCTGAAGAATGACCGTGGGCTTGATCCGGGCCGCCTCCTCGAGGGCCTTGGTGGCATCGCGGCAATAATTGAAGGCAATATCCAGCTCGCCGGCTAGCATCCGCCGCACTGCCTCGCCGATCATCGGCTGGTCATCAATCAGGAGGACGGTGACCTTGTGTTGTGTCAAGAGGGGCTTGGTGCTCATTCCAGACCTCCCGGCGGGCTGACGTCATAGTCTTCGATGGCGTCGGCACCACCCACCCGATCGTCGGGCCATGATCACAGGGCAGGCCAGCCCACCTCACTGGGCCGGTCGTCCCAAGCTCTATCATCTTTTCAGAATGAGGTAGGGCGCGCCTGCGCCTGACTCGGATTTTGAACCAGAAAAAAGCTGGCGATGGCCTGGCTGATCAGAGGTAAAGGTAGGACCTGATCAGCCGCGCCAAGGGCGACGGCCGCCCGGGGCATGCCCCAGACCACGCTCGTGGATTCGTCTTGAGCGATCGTTGTCCACCCCAGGCGCCGAAGCTGGAGCAGCCCCTCGGCGCCATCCCGACCCATTCCCGTCAAGAGCGCGGCGACTCCCGAGCGAGGCCAGTGCCTGGCCACGCTCTTGAAAAAGACATCAACCGACGGACGGTAAGTAAGTGCCCTGGGCTCGGCCGAGTAATAAAGCCGGCGGTTCGTGCCCAGAACGAGATGATCGTCCGTGCCGGAAAGAAGAATCTTTCCCTCGGTCAGCTCCATTCCGTTTCTGATAAGCTCCACGTTTCGTCCGGCGTGTTGGCTCAACCACTGGCCCAGCCCAGGGGCGAAGGCGGCGTCTACATGCTGCACGATCACAATCGTCGTTTTCAGGGACGCGGGAAGCTTGGAGAGGATCTCCGCCAGCGCGAACGGCCCTCCAGTCGACGAGCCGAGCAGAACCAAAGGGTGCAAGGCCGGCTCCTGGAGCGGCCGCTCGTCCGGAGCCGAAGACGGCAAGCCAGCCGTATGCGGTGGCGTCTTGCCGATCAGTTTGCCGATCACGTCGATCTTGCGGAGCAATGAGGCTGCGCCGGCGACCTTGCCTGCCGAGCCCAGTACGGGGGTATCGACAGCGTCAAGCGCGCCGCTACCCATCGCCTGGTAGACCTTGCTGATATGCCCGCTGACCGTGGCCGTCACCACCAGGATGGCACAGGGCGTTTCATTCATGATCCGCCGGGTGGCCTCGACGCCATCGGTCCCCGGCATGAACAGATCCATGAGGATCAAATCGGGCCCATCAGCTCGCGTCATCGCCACGGCCTGTTCACCATCGCGGGCAATCCACGCCACCTCTTGCCCGGGTACCGACAGCACCACCCGGCGCAGCACCTCACAGGCCATGACCGAATCGTTGACGATGCCGATTCTCATGCGGGTCTCTAACCGTCAGTTCAGGACTCTCCCCGACGTAGTAGCACTGTACCAGATGTCTGCATCTTTCCCGACAGGAAGGGGTCGCTTTTTCATTGGACCTGCGTGGCCCTGGCATGCTGCAAACTTGCGGTTGACGCGTGTTTTCTTTCCCATCGGATCTGTTGCGCTGGTTCGGGCGTGGTCTTCCAACCCAGCCCGAACCAGCTACCGGCAGAGATTGTTCGTTGAGCACGACCTCGGTGAATCGTCGGGGTTCACCGTCGATGGCGCGCGCCGAGCCGGGTATCCATGGCCTGAACAGACGGACCATAAAATGTCTAGAAATGTCTAGAAAACGTGGTTTTCAAACAGCCGGAAACGGTACGAGATCGCCGCCCACCCCTGCCGGGGGCCCGGTGACCAGGCCGGAGATGAGCACGGCGGACCGCCTTGGTTCAAGGGAACGCGCGAGGGGCCACCTGCGGGAGGGGCCACCTACTTTGTGGCGCCAATGTCAGCTTCTACAAGATCTACTTTCACCAGTACTGGACGGGCGTTTGGTAGAGATTAGTAGAGGTTTCTGAGATTCGTCAGCCATCAATGGACGCACTGGATCCCCATGTTTTTGTCATAAACTCTAATCTGGAAACGACAAACACCCGAGCAGTCGGCCTTGTTCTGACAGTTCTCAATCATTTCCATCTCTTTCCCTCGGGTCCACCGGCTCAAAGCGCAGAGGGAGCGCGGAGGGGCCACTTACTTTGTTGTTCAAAGTAAATTGGGAGCGGAAAGGGCCGGTGACGTTCTGGCACCAGGGAAACGTGGCTCGCCGTAACGTCCCTTTACGACCGCCTGACCCAAGCCGCGTGCTGTTTAGTCAATCCGGCTGAACCTCGCATCGCTGCAAATCGTCAACCCTTCCCCAGCCCTTATGACCTGGCCTTTCCACAAGACTTGCAACCACCTAATTGACAAAGAACGAACGGGGCCCGATCTCGGCAAGCGGACCCTCTATCTCAGTATGCGCCGAACCGAAGAAGTCGCGCGGGCAAAATCATCCGTTCAGTGTCACATTCCGCCGCCTGAAGTGAGCGGATGAGGCCGCCCGCTTTCTGTCACCGGAGAAACGTGGGTGGCCCCATCGTCCCCCTGGCATCGATGGCCGTGAGCTAGACGTTCTGGAGGCAATGGCTCTCATCTGTTGACGAAAAGCAGCATTACGTTCGGTAGAGGCACGCCACTCACCTGAGTCAGATTGGGTTTCGGAATCGGCTGGGGTCTTTTCGGCCGAGATGATGGAAGCCGACGGACGGCTAAAGCGGCCACCTAGTGCGGGTCAGCGGAGCGCAACCGAATGGGTGTGCGAAGTCAACGATTGTAATGTCCATACATAGTTGGTAATATGTCTCGGGGAGCAGCGGCAGCACTTACCCCTATCCTTTCCCTATGGACTTCAGCGCGGCCGGCGCCCCCGGCGTCGTCATCATCAATGGCACCGTCGTCAGTGGCACCGTCGTCCCCGAGCCGGCGAGCTTGGTGCTTCTCGGCATCGGTTTGCTTGGCGTGCTCAGTTGCGCTCGCTATGCCAGGCTGCGGGCGGCAACCTGACCCAAGTACGGTTCTACGACCGAGGGACCAACATGCGCCGGGTCTGGGATTCCGATATCATCGAACGGGGAGGCGACGACGACGATTTCTGGCTGGCTGATCTGGCCGCGTTAGGGGAGGTTTGACGCTCGCCATCCCAAAGAGATCGTGGCCGCCTGGCCCGAATTGCCCGCGGCGATCCGCACGGGTATTGTGGCGGTGGTGAAGTCGGCCTTGAAGATTGGATTAAGCACCCATGGAAAACCCTGAACTCACTGGCGGCCGCGGTCGCTACACGATTAGACCCGTCATCCGCAAAATTGAAGGCCTCGTTGTACCGCGTGATGTCAGATTGTTTTCTAGCTTCAATTTTATAACTATATATGCTTTATTTTTCTGCTCGGGAATGGCGTCCTTGATATGCGAGACGGTCTGGTTCAAACAGTTGCAGTTCGTGTTGGGCAGCTCGACGTTTTCGGTCAGCGTGGTAGTCGCCTGTTTCTTCGGGGGACTCGCTTTCGGAGGCTGGCTAGGGGGGCGATTGGCGGATCGCAGTCGTCACTTGCTGAACCTCTACGTCCTCCTCGAGCTTAGCCTTGGGTTGGCTAGCGCTGCTGTGACGCTAACTCTCTCAACCTGGGAGACCTGGGTCGTGCTTCTGGCCCCGTGGCTCGGCCCAGAATCTGGCCTCTTCAGGCCCCTCGCCGTCTTGCTGTCCGCCCTCATTCTCATCGTCCCAACCACGCTAATGGGAGCGACCTTGCCGGTCCTGGGGACGCACCAGGCGCGGAGCAACAACGTACTTGCCCGGAGAATCGGTCTGCTCTACGGCGTCAATACACTGGGCGCAGCCGTCGGTTGCTATCTAGCTGGCTTCATCCTCATCGGTCGGTTGGGCGTGATCCGTTCAGCTTTGCTGGCCTCAGTCATCTACGTGGCGATCGCGGCTGGTGCGGCTATCGCTGTCCGGCTTGCCACCCGCGGAGATCATCGGGCTACGGATGAGGCCGCGACAGGACCAGGGATTCTAGAGGATGTATCGGCTCCTCGATCTGCCGGATGGCTGACGCTCGTCTTCTTCCTGATGGGGTTCGTCTCAATCGCTTACGAGGTCCTCTGGTTCCGGCTGCTTTCCTATTTCGGGGTACACACGGTTTATGCTTTCGCCGGTATGCTCTGCACCTACTTGTTGGGCCTCGTCCTCGGCTCGTTGATCAACACGAAGTATCTGGCCCACCGAACCGATCGGCACCTGGCCGATCTCGCCCGCATACAGGTCATGGTAGTCGCGGCGGTGGTCTTTTCACTGGCCCTCCTCGGGCGGTCACGAAGCCTCTTGAAGGCCATCGAGGGTTTTGAGCACCGACTGGGAGGCGCCGACACCTTGGCGAGCCTCTTCTCCGGCCAATCATCATTCCTCTGCCTCTGCTTGATCGTCCTCCTCCTGCCGTGCACCCTCCTCGGGATCGGCTTCCCGCTTGCGATGGAACTGACGGCTCGCCAGCACACCGGGCTCGGATCGAGGCTCGGATGGCTCTACGGCATCAACACTCTTGGAGGCGTTCTGGGCTCGCTGGTAGTCGGCTTTGGACTATTGCCCCTGCTTGGTAGTCAGGGTTCTTACACGGTCGTGGTACTCTTGAATCTGGCCATTTTCGTGGTTCTGGTCGCGTCCCAGCCCATGCTGCGAGGCGACCGTCGGCTAGTGCGCGAAGGCGCGATAGCGATGGCCTTTCTGTTCGCCAGCGGCGTGATCTTGGGCAAAGATTACTTAAAGGAGGCGCTCACGAAATTTCTGGGGGCTGAGGTGCTAGCGTTTCGCGAAAACCCGGACGCCACCTTCGTCGTACTAGGGTATAATTCGCCGCACACCGGGCCGTACCAGCAACTACTGGTGAACGGCACGTCCTACGCGAACAACTCCCCTCCTGGCCGGCGATACATGAGCACTCTAGGCCACCTACCGGCACTGTTGCACACCGATCCTCACTCGGCGCTGGTCATCTCCATCGGCACCGGCACAACCGTCGGCTCGCTAACGCTTCATCCTCAACTTGAGCGGATCTGGGCAGTGGACATCGCGCACGAGGTCTTTGACCTTGCCCCGCTGTTCGTCCCACTCAATCATCGTTTCACCGAATCACCCAGGGTCCAGAAGGTCGTGGCCGACGGCCGCCATTTCCTGCTCGGCACCGACCGTCGCTTCGATATGCTAACCTTCGAGCCACCCCCGCCGATCGAGGCCGGAGTAGTGAACCTTTACAGCCGGGAGTTCTATAGGCTGGCCCGACGCCACATGAACCCTGGCGCCCTTCTTTGCCAGTGGATCCCCCTGGACACCGGGTTTGAGATCCTACCTCGAATGATGATCAGAACCATGCTTGCCGAATTCCCCCATGTCTCGCTCTGGATCCCGAACCGAATGGAAGCGGCGGTAATCGCCTCGATGGATCCGTTGCGGATTGACCTCAAGAGGATGCGCGATCGGATGTCCGTCCCGGACCTCCAAGCAGACTTGGTGGCCTACGGTCTGGGTCACCCCGAGCAACTCCTGGCGACGTTCGTGACCGCCGATGTCGGGTTGGCAGATTACGCAGGAACCGCGCCGACTGTCACCGATGACCAGCCCAGGATTGAGTACTTCGACCGCTACTCTCCAAAGAGAGAGATCCGCTACTCCGATATCCTGCCCCACCATCAGCCCGCGGAGAATTTCTTACTCGGTCAGCCGCTCGAGCCGGCTCGACTTCATCTATGTGAGGAAGTGATCCAAGACATCTGGCTCGAGTACGAGGCAACAAAGCTCGGGCGGCCCCACGACGCTGACGCGTTTCTGGAGCATGCCTTGGGTCTTGACCCCACGAACGCCTATTTGCGGTACCTGCGCCAAGATCGCTAATTGTCGGCCTCAAGGCTCGAAAGCTTCGCGGGACATCAACTTGGAAACCAGTGCGGAATTAAGTCTTCGCCACGAACTGGACCTGGGGACAGCCACACACCCACGCAGCTCGCAAGGCCGCAAGAAGGCGACCTGAGCCAGGGACCGCAACGTCGTACACAGCCGCAGCGTCGTCGCAGCCCGCGGTAAGGAGCTGTCCCGACGGGCAGGCCGTTTCCAAGCGGGTCGGGGGGCAGGTCAGCCTCGACGATTTCTTGGGTGTTTCATGTCGCCAACAGGCATTAGATCGCAACCCGCGTCCATTAGCTCCCTGCCTCGCCAATCAGGTCGACCACCGTATCCAGAAACGTCTGGTCGTGGAAGCTGCTCTTGGTCAGGTAGAAGTTGGCGCCCACGTCGAGGCCGCGGATCCGGTCTTCCTCGCGGTCCTTGTACGACACGATGATCACGGGAATGGCCTTCAGCCGGGCGTCCTCCTTGATGTGAGCCACGAGCTGGATGCCGTTCATGCGGGGCATGTCGACGTCGCTGACCACCAGGTCGTAACGGCCGGAGCGAACCGCGTTCCAGCCGTCCACGCCATCGACAGCGACGTCCACTGTATAGCCGCGGTTCTCGAGCAATTGCCGCTCGAGCTCACGGACAGTGATCGAATCGTCCACCACCAGGACTCGCTTGGGACCCCGCGCTTCTTCATGCACGGCCGCCTCGGCGCTCAGCTTCTTGATCTGGCGGCCGCTGAGCAGGTTGTCGATCGAGCGGATCAGGTTTTCGACATCGATGATCAGAACCGGCCAGCCGTTCTCGAGCACCGACGAGCTATTGAGGTTGGGAACCTTGCCCAGCCGGGGATCGAGAGGCGCGACGCGGAGGTCGCGCTCGCCCAGGAACCGATCAACCACGACCCCGAAGCGGTGGCTGCGATCGCTGGCGACCACGACGGGAAGCCGACTGTCCTCCCGCGGCGCGGCGGGAAGCTCGAGAATCTGGGCCGCCTCCACGAGGCCGACCGGCTGGTCGTCCAGAAGCATGTGCGGCTTGCCCTCCAGGTCGCGAATGTCCTGACGATCGAGCATCAGGATCCGGTCGATGCGGTTGAGCGGAAAGGCGAACGGCTCGCCGGCGATCTCCGCCAGCAGGGCGCGGATCACCGACACGGTGAGCGGAAGCTGGAGGATGAACCGGGTCCCCTTGCCGAACTGGCTGCTGACCTGGACGGATCCTCGAACCGCCTGAACCATGCTCTGCACCACGTCCAGGCCAACACCTCGACCCGAGATCTCCGTCACCTTCTCCTTGGTCGAGAAGCCAGGCAGGAACAGAAAATCGAGCAGCTCGGCTTCACTCAATCGGCTGACGACCGGCGCGGTCGTCAACCCCTTTTCGACCACCTTGACGCGAAGCCGGTCCAGGTCAATTCCCCGGCCATCGTCGCCGAGGACGATCTGGAGCATCCCCGCACAGTGGCGAGCCTCCAGCCGGATTGTTCCTGCCGGGTTCTTGCCAGCCGCGCGACGCTCCTCGGGCATCTCGAGCCCGTGATCCAGCGCGTTGCGGATCAGATGATTGAGCGGGGCATCCAGACCGTCCAGGATATCGCGATCGACCCCCGTGGTCTCACCCACGACCTCAAACTTGACTTGCTTGCCAAGCTGGCGTGAGACGTCGCGGACCAGGCGCGGAAAACCGCGGATCCCATCGGCCAGGGGACGCATCCGGCTGGCCAGCACTTCGTGGTGCAGCCGGCCCGAGAGATCCTCGCTGCCGCGAGCGAACTCCTCGAGCGTCTCGAGCGTCTCACCCAGTCCTTCCAGGCAGCGAGAGGCCTGTCCTCTGACCGTGGAGAGGAGCTCGCGCTCTGCGGCCGGCAGCGCTTTGCCAGCGCTCGACAGGCGATCTTCGAGCCGCTGGAGCGTTTCCAGGAGTCCGGACTGACGGCTCTTTAGGAGCAGTAGCGATTCGACAAACGGACGGAACCGGCGCGTCTGGACCAACGATTCCCCGGCCAGTCCCATCAGCCTTGTCAGACTCTCCGCGGTCACTCGTACAACCCGATCGGCCGGTTCCGCAGCGGCGGGTCCAGGACCGGGCGATGACGCCTTTGGAGGCGGCGAGGCCTGCGCCGCGATTGCCCGGGACAGTTCGGGCAAGGGTTGAACCTGGGGTTGAGCTTGAGGGACGACTCGTGATTCCGGTACCGGAATAGTGATGGCAGGTGACGGCGTGGGTGCTGGCGTGGCTCCCAGGGCTTGCCCCGCCTGGATGGAGGCCAGGTCGGCCACCAGTTTTTCGACCTTGTCACCGTGCGACGACTGCCACGATTCCTGCTCTCCCTCCGAGATCTTCGAGACCTGCACCAGCAAGTCCACACCAACGAGAAGCGCATCGATGTGCGCCGGCTCGAGCTTGATCTGGCCTTTCTGAGCCGCGACCAGGCAATCTTCCATTGCGTGCGCCACCTGCACCGCCGTGCCCAAGCCCACAATCCTTGCCGCGCCTTTGAGCGAGTGCGCCGCGCGCATCAAGGGCTCGATCACCTCGGCCGTCGCACCAGTGCCCTCCAGCGCCACCAGGCCTTGCGACAGCACGGCCAGCCGCTCTTCCGCTTCCATGCGGAACAGGTCCATCATCGAAAAACCGCTCAGGTCGTCGCTCATTGCCCGATACCCCCCAAGGCAGCGAAGACCCGTTGCTCGTCAAGGAAACTGACGCTGCGATCTTCCCAGGAGAGGATCGCCTGACTGAAGCTGACTTCCGGATTTGCCAGCGTCGAGGAGACGCTGCGCATCTGGGAACGGGGAAGCTGATAAACGCCGAGAACCTCCTCGGCCTCGAAGATCCAGCTTTCCAAACGCTCGCGATTGCGTAGCACGATCAAGCGCGAGCCTGAGGTTGGGCTCGATCCGGTTGCCGCAGTTTTCTCGGTTTCTGTGTTTGATCCATGAGAATGGAATTGGCTTGATGATGATTGAGGGGACTCCAACCCGAGCAGACCGTGAAGGGAAATGCAGAGCTGCAACTGGCCCCGGAGGTTGACCAGACCGATCAAGATCGCGTTGGAGCGGTGAGGAATTCGGTGGATCGGACGAGGTACAGTCACCTCGGCAATAGCCTGCGTAGGAAATGCCATCCATTCCCGGCCGAGCCGGAAGATCAGAACACTGACCAGGTCGCGGTCGCTCAGGTCGGCCCCGGTACCGGCCTCGAGGTTGCCCGCCTCGGGAGATCCGGCCAGCCATTGCGTCCACTCAGCCAGGTAGCGCTGCGGGGCAGGCCGGTCGAAAAAGGTGCGGGCTGCCGACGCGAACACTGGACAGTTGCGACAGTGGATATGTGTCTCGAGCTCCGGACAGCTTCGATCGCCGGCTGTCCCGATCCGGTTCCAGCAATCGCTGGCGGCGATCGGCAGGCTTGTCAGCCCGGAATCCAAGCCCGAGAACCCATCGCTCATCTCACCGCACTCCCTTCCTGAAGATGGCCCGTTCGGCACGGCGGTGGAAACCCGCGGCAGCGGCAGCATCTCCCCGCCGCTCCGCGCTCAGGGCCAGGGCGAGCAAGGCCTCGTCATGCCCGGGATCGAGATAAACCGCTTTCTGAAAGCACTCCTCACCCCTTGTCCGATTTCCTACTGACTGATGGATCACGCCCATCAGGTAATACGCCGGGGCGCTGGGGCCATGCTGCCGCACGACCTGTTCGCAGAGCGCAACCGCTTCATCGTGGCGTCCAAGATTCGCCAGCTCCGACGCTCGATCCAGGAGCGAGCCAGAGGCCACCACTTCCGACCCAGGCCGGAGCCGGGAAGGACCTTGGGACCCGAGCTCCTGACTGGATCGATAAGCCGGCCTGGATCGGGGGTCTTCAGGAACCTGGGAAGTGGTGATCCTTTCCGGGCTTTGCGGTGGCTGCCAGGTCAGCAGCTTGCAGGCCCGGGGCGAGGGCAGTTGAGGAGCTTGCCAGGTCAGAGTCTGGGCCGAAGGGACGGCGACCGGCCCGGGCGGCAACCGAGCCGTTGTCTTGCGATAGGTGAAGGCTCGACGATCGCCGGCTTGGGTGAACGCCGGATCGATGGCGCTGAGGTTGAGGCGATCCACGTGACCGATGATCAGCAACCCCTCCACAGCCAGCAGGCGATCGAGAATCCTCATGACCCGGACGCGGGAAGGTTCATCCAGATAAATCAGCAGGTTTCGGCAGAAGAGCACATCGAACACGGGCTCGCCGGAGAGCAGGCCTGGATCGAGGATGCTTCCCTGGAGAAATCGGATTCGGGAGCGAAGCGAGGGGTCGATCTCGAATCCCTCGGGGTGGCTTCGAAAATAACGGTCACGGAAACTCAGAGCGCTGCCACGGAAGGCGTTGCTCGAGAAGATGCCGCGGCGGGCGACCTCGAGCCGGCGCGTGCTGACATCGATCGCATTGACCTGGTACCGCCGTGCGTCCAGGCCGACCTCCATGAGCGCGATGACGATGGAATAAGGCTCCTCACCCCCCGCGCAGGGAATGCTCAGAACGCGCAGCGGCGCTCGCGCCGGGTTGGCAACCCAGCGCGCACGCACATGGTCCTGCAAGTGGCGGAAGGGTAGCTCATCGCGGAAGAACCAGCTTTCCGGAACCACCACTTCCTCGATCAAGGCCTGGAGCTCGATCTCGGAGCCACTGATCAGCGAGGTATAGCTGTCCACATCGACCAAGCCCAACTCGTTCATCCGGATGCTCACGGCGCGCGGAATCAGGGTCGATCCGACCGCTGCCGGGTTCAGGCCAATCCGGTTGGTGAGTATCGCCTCGATCCTGTTCCACTGGCTCGACATCACATCGACCCTGCCTGCGTTTTTCCTGCCGGAATTGATTCTCGATCGTCGTCCGGCGCGGTCTTGAAGAACGATCGTCGAAGTGGATCTTCCAGCACCCTGTCAACCGCGATCAACTGGACCATCTCGTGATCGATCTGGACGATCGCGCCCAGGTAAGGCGTCTGAGGAAGCTGAATGGACGAGGAGATCACCTGCTCCGGCTTGACCGAGGAGACATCGCTGACCTGCTCGGCGATGAGCCCCAGCAGCCAGCGGCGCTGCTCGCGAGGTTGCTCTTGCTGCCGGCTTCCGCTCGTCGCCGCCGTGTCTTGCCGGTTAGCCCCGGCAGCTTCGCCGGGCTGTCCAGGTCGCAACGGAGCGGCCGGGCGGCTGTTGACCAGGATGATCCGAGTGCTGAGCCGATCGCGGCAACTCTCCGAGCCCAGCAAGATTCCCAGATCAACGACCGGCACGACCGTGCCGCGGTAATCGAACACTCCCGCCAGGAAACCGGGAGCGTGGGGTAACCGGCGGAGATTAATCCTGGGCACGACCTCGACCACACGCGCCACATCGATCGCGTACAGGTTCTCGGCGGCTCGGCAGGTCAACAATAACATGAGAGCTATGACTCTGCGGTTCCTGGGCAATTCTGGGCTCAGCCGGAGGACGTTGGCAGTGGGCTGCTTTCAACCTGCTCCACGGTGAATCGCGAGACTTCCTCCTTCAGGCCCCCGACTGCCTCGCGGAGGCGGTCGGTCGCCTTGTTGAACTCGTGCAGCGAGACCGAGGTCTGGTTGGCTCCGTCAGTAAGCCGGAGCATCGCCTCGCGGATCTGGTCAGCGCCCTGAGACTGCACCCGCATTCCCTCGGTCACCTGGTCGAAGCGCTGGTCGAGACCCTGCACTGCCTTGATGATCTGCCCAAGCTGGCTGCCGATCAATTGCACCTCGCTGACAACCTGACGCACCTGCTCGCTGAACTTGTCCATCTCCATCACGCCCGCCGAGACGCTGTACTGCATCTCCTTGACCATCCGCTCGATGTCCAGGGTGGCCACCGCCGTCTGGTCGGCCAGGCGGCGGATTTCCCGGGCGACCACCAGGAAACCAAGGCCGTACTCCCCGGCCTTCTCCGCCTCGATCGCCGCGTTGATCGACAGCAGGTTCGTCTGGTCGGCGACCTTGGTGATCGTGGTCACCACCAGGTTGATGTTCGCCGCGCGTTCGCTGATCACTGATAATTTCGCACCGATCGAGCCGGTCGACTCAGCCAGTTGCCGCATTGTCCGATCCATTCCACCCAGACTCTCCTGCCCGGTCGAGGCCATCTGAGTGGTCTGTCTGACAAGCTGGTTGACCTCGTTCATGGTCCGCAGCAGCTCCTGGCTGGTCGCCGAGATCTCGTTGACGGCGGCCGCGGCCTCGTTGGTCGAGGTGCCATAGTCGCAGACGGTCTGCTCTTGCTGCTTGGACGTGGCCGAAATCTCCGTAGCCGTGGACATCAACGCGACGCTCGATCGCTGGATTTGGCCGATCAGAGAGCGCAAGTCGGCGGTCATCTTGCGAATCGCCTGGAGCAAGAGTCCCGCCTCGCCAGGGGCTTTACCCAGGCAGGTTGCCGTCAGATCGCCTGCGGCCACCCGGTTGGCGACGAGCGCCGCCTCGCGGATCGGCCGGCTGATCGATCGGGCCACCGACCAGGCGACCCAGGCCACCGAGGCGACGGTCAGGGCCAGCAACAGTCCGCTGGCCAGCCGTTGCCGGTCGATGATCGCGTACGCCTCGGTGCGGTCCTGCTTGACTACGATGCCCCAGCGAAACGCAGGTGTGTAGGACCAGGCCGATACGACCGGCTCGCCACGGTAATCGATCGTCTGCCCATAACCTCGCTGCCCTTTGACCGCGCGTTGCATCGCCGTGGAGCGTGCTTCTCCGATGCGCACCGTGGTGCGAAAGGCCGCGTCCCGAACATGACGGAGCGGCGAGACGAAGGTAAGCTGATCACCCTTCCCGGTTGCAACCACTGTCTCTCCCGTCTCTCCCAAACCATCATAATCGCCGAAAACCCGGTAAATCTCGTTATTGCCGATCTGCATCACGATGACACCGATGACCGCGCCCTCCTTCAGTACCGGATGCGCGATGAACACCGCCGGCTCGGTCAGACCCGGATAGACCTGGTAGTTCGAGACTTCGGACTGAAGCAGCATCTTGGAGCGCTCGAAAACCTCGGCCAGCTCGGTTCCCTTGAGCGGGCCGGAAAGCAGCTTTTCTCCCACGTTGAGGTCGGTCTTGACGCGATACAGCAGCCGAGAGTCGGCGGCAAAGAGGTAAAGGTTCGCGTATCCGTGGGCCTCCATAGGGTTGAGGGCGGTACGATGGAATTCCTTCTCCTTCTGCAAGCGGGCGGCTTCCGTGAACACACCTTTTGCCAGGCCCTGAGAGAACTCCTCGGTCGTCTGGATGGTTCGAGGCGCCTGGCTCAGAACCTCGATGTTTCCGCGGCGCTCGCGAATAAAACTATCGAGCTCGATGGTCTTTGCCGACGAAATCGAGGCCAGTTGACTCCGGACAGACTGCTCCAGTGAGCGAACCGAGAGATAGTTGTTGACAAGAGTCAACACGCAACAGGGAATCAGCGAGATCGCCAGGAACCAGAGCATCAGCCGGGTTGTGATGCTAAGGCGATCCAGAGATAGCCAGTTCGAGCCCATGGGAAGTCAACCTATCGCTGATAGGATCTCGATTTTCGCACGCTGGAAACAGCCGCTTTGGGTGCACCGCGTACCGGACGCCTGTCGAACTGGCCGTCTCCTCGGATCTTGCCAAGGTAAATTGGATGGGAAGAAAAGCAAATGATTGCTCGGCTCGACCACAGATTTCACGCTCCGGTGGCAAAGCGAGGTCCAGCAACCAAGAATCACACCCACCTTCTCGGTCTCGATCGGTCGCCGTGCTTCTCGTGCGAAGACCTTGGGATCGGACCGGCCATCGGCGACCACCGGCTTGACCTCGCGGCCGAGCAGTCTCCCCCGCTGGTTGATCTCGTCAATCGCCATAAGCCCGGCATCGATCATCGACCGCTCGTGGATCTCCAGCGGGCCAGACTTCGAGTGCAGAATGTCCGCCCGGAGCAGCACCTCGACACGCCAGTAGGCTCTCCAGGCGTACCAGCTCCCTCCCATCGCGGTTACTGCGCCCAGTGCTAGCAGCCACCGCTTCATCACTGGTGTCCTGTCGTCAAATTCAAACCGGAATACCGCGGAGCGCAAGATTCCCTGGCCAAGTGGCATGGCTCATCGAGGCCCGGCGCCTTTGATTATAGCCGACCACCAACCCGCAGCAGGAAACCAACCCGCAAAGTCCCACCCATTTTCTCGGACTAACCGGTTCGTTCGAGACGTTTGTTTTTCCCCAAACCTCCGAAATGAAGGGACTTGTTGGGGCAGTCTCGGGTCGATGTGTGGACAGACGCCTGGCGTGAACACTGGGCGCGGCGGGAAAATACCTTGAGATGTGGTCGTGTGCCGATCAGGGCGGTCAGCTTTCCATTGTCCGAATCGGCCACAATTGACTGATACCCCACGATTGTCCCCGTTGCGTATTCAGGTGTAAACTGAGGTTCACTTCGTTTTTTGCCAAGAATTCTGGGACAACCCCATAGCACGACGAGAACCCAAGCCATGCTTACCGTCTTCACCTCACCCAGCCGCTACACTCAGGGCAAAGGCGCGACAGCCGCGCTGGGACGGGAAATGACCGCCCTGGGACTGGAGGGGCCGGTCCTGGTCATCGCCGGCAAGACTGTGATCGGGTTGCTGGCGCCGGCCTGGCAGCGAAGCCTGGATGAGGCAGGGTTCAAACATGCCGTCCATCGCTTCAGCGGCGAATGCTCTCTGACCGAGATCGAGCGAGTCAAGGCGGTGGGACGGGAGCTCGGCGCACGCACGATCGTCGGCGCAGGGGGCGGCAAGGTTCTCGACACGGCCCGCGCAGCAGCAGCCGGCCTTGGCCTGCCCGTGGTCAACTGCCCCACGGTGGCCTCGAGCGATGCTCCCTGTAGCGCCCTTTCGGTCATTTACACCGACGAGGGGGTGTTCCAGGAATATCGCTTCTACCGCAAGAACCCAGACCTGGTCCTGGTCGATACCGAGGTGATCGCCCAGGCCCCGCCGCGGCTTCTGGTTGCAGGCATGGGCGATGCGCTGGCCACCTGGTTTGAGGCCAGGACGTGCGTCGCGGGGCACGTCAAGAACATGCGCGGGGGTGGTTCCACCAACAGCGCGGCCGCCCTGGCCGATCTTTGTTATAGGACCCTGCTCGAAGACGGTGCGGCCGCACTACGAGCCGTCCAGACCAAGGTCGTCACCCCGGCACTCGAGCGGCTGGTCGAGGCGAATACCCTGCTTTCCGGCCTGGGCTTCGAGTCTTCGGGCCTGGCAGCGGCCCACGCCGTGCACAATGGCCTGACCGTGGCGCCAGGCACTCACCCCTATCTCCATGGTGAGAAAGTCGCTTTCGGGCTGCTCGTGCAACTGGTCCTGGAAGGCTCATCCCGCACGACGGTTGAGCAGGTCCTGAGCTTCTCCACGGAAGTGGGATTGCCGATCACCCTGGCCGAGATCGGCCTCTCGGACTTTCCTGAAGAACTGCTCGCCCAGATCGCCCGTCGCAGCACGGCTCCGGGAGAGACGATTCACAACGAGCCATTCGAGGTCACGCCTGACATGGTCGCCGACGCCGTCCTTGCCGCCGATGCCTGGGGGAGAGACTGGAAGGACCGAAACCATGAGCGAGGGTAAGAGCCGCTCTGAGCTCCACAAAGCAGCTCCCCTCGCAGGGCGAAGCGCGCTGATCAGGGAGATGAGAAAGGGAGGTGGGTCCGATCTCCGGCTCGACCCACCCCAAGGATCGTCCACCGTTATTACTTCGCGGCGGGCTGGAGTTCGGTATCGGATTCGATGGTCAGATCGATCTCGCCGGGAACCTCTTGGCCGGCGGCCGTGAACGTCATCGACCCCTTGATGTGGATCTTGCCGTTGGCCGTGACGACGTGGCCCCCCTCACGGTCGAAGAGAATCGCGCCGGTGCCGGATTCCACCTTGAGGTCGCTCTTGGTGACCTTCAGAGACGAGGGGGAGTTGGGATCCATCGTATACGAGACTTCGGTCGTCTTGACGTTGATCTTATCGAGCGTGGCGTTCCCGCGCTTCTCGTTACCGGCGTATTCGTATTTCTTGTGGAAGGTCAGGGTCTGGCCTCCGCCAAGCTCGAGCGTCTCGGTTCTCTCCCAGGGCTCGCCGGGGCGAGCCACGACTTCCGGCAGGTTGGCGTGGGATTGCTCGAACTGGGCCTTCAACCGCTGGGCATCGAGTCGACTGCGAATCGTCTGCTTGGCCATCTCGTCGAGCGCGTTGGCCTTCTCGAGCAACTTTTCCGTTCCCTCGACGGCCTTCACCTTGTTCTGGCCGTCCAGCACCACGGTGTACGCAAGCTGGCTAACGAGCTTGTACACCTCGACCAGAAAAGCGAGTTGGGGATTGTCAATCTTGCCGTGGGGATCTTTGGAGTCGTAGGAGATCATCATGCCACCCGGCAGTGAGAGCTCCACGTTGAGTGATTCCACCTTCTCGTCCACGGGCACGGTGCTGTCTGCCCGCTTCTTCCCGACGGCACTGGAGTTAACCACCGTTTCCTTCGACTCGGTCTCGATGCCCTGGCCCATCAGTGTCAAGACCTGCGAAGTCTTGGAGGTCGTCTTGTAGGTCAGCTTCTGACCCTCGGGAAACTTGTACTCGAGCTTCACCTGGGCCTGTGATGACCCGGACCCGAACAGCATGATCGTAGCCAGTGCCGCCGCCGCCCACGGACCTGGCCCGATACGTAATCCTCTCATGGCGCAATCTCCACCTGGTCGATGCAAGAACGTGGGAAATCTCTGAACACAACCACGGCAGCGGCGCATGCCTTTTGCCGTCCTTGACGGTTCCACCCATTAAGCGATGTCGTCAAGGAATGTCTTTGCGGGTATTCGCGGGAGGCCGGGGCTTATTCTTCCGGCGACCAACCGCCACGGTTTTCCCGCTCACCACTGGCTGGTCACACACTACGACCCCGTGTGATAGAATTAAAGAGACTTCATCCTCGACCCGTAGCCAGAAATCCGCTACCGGGGTGTTCCGACAGCTCCTCCAACCCCAGTTTTCTAGACGGAAAGCGGCAATGATTCGCGGCCAAGGAGCGTTCCCGATGAGCAACAAACCGAAACACGACCTGGATCCCTTCGCTGCCGACCCACTACCTTGTCCTTACGCGGCCGAAGGAAAATGCCCGC
>Ga0310039_10001208_pt1 | contig 18847 bp, 13 predicted proteins | sample Sb_taG_4_FD_200460 | JGI IMG/M metagenome (GOLD analysis project Ga0310039, IMG submission 200460) | Peat soil microbial communities from Weissenstadt, Germany - Sb_50d_6_BS metaG (v2) (version 2) | ecosystem: Environmental > Terrestrial > Soil > Wetlands > Peat | place: Germany: Weissenstadt...
AAAGCGCGCCGGCGCCGAACATGAGGCTGAAGCCGGTGGGGACGTGCTGAACGTTATAACTGCGCTCCCCTTCCAGGTCGGGGAAACTGCCGTTCAGCCGCAGTTTGGTAGCGAGAGGATCCGGGGGCAGGTTGCGCTGGTCCAACGGGCGCGGCTTGCGGGAAAGATACGCCGAGTAAAGCAGGACGGCGCCGAAGATGATCGCCAAAGCGCTGGTCGGAATCCGGGTGGCCAGAAAAGCTCCGAGCAAGGCGCCGAAGGTGGTGGCGATTTCCAAAAACATGCCAATGCGAATGTTGGAGAATCCTTCTTTCACATACGCAGCGGCCGCGCCGGAGGAGGTCGCGATCACGGAGACGAGCGAGGCTCCTATGGCGTACCGGATATCCACGTGGAAGAAGATGGTGAGCAGGGGCACGAGGACGACACCACCACCGAGGCCGGTGAGCGATCCGAGAAGTCCCGCGACGAAGGAGACGATCGCGACGACGGCGGTGAAGTCCAGGATGGTCATTTGAATTTCTCATAGGTTAACATTTCTTTTCTTAAGAGGATCGGAGGGCAAACGCTGGCGAGGGACGGAATTCATATGAAGACGAAGAAGCGGATGGTACTGGCGATGATCGCCATGGTGATTTTCGCGGCTGTGATGGTGCGCGCGACTTGGGCTCAGGCCGGGCAGCAACCGCCGCCGGATTCGGCGAAGTCTGCGGAAACGCAAGCTGCAGCGGCGACGTCCGCGGGCACGGCAGAGGGGAGCAAAGCTTCCTATAGCAAGGGGTCGTACACGGTCGAAGTAAGCGGATCGATGCAGTGGATGGATACGAACATCGACTTGCGCGGCGGCGAGAAGTTGCAGATCACAGCGGGTGGGACGATCACTTATGCCAAGGGAAACCACTTTGGTCCGGCGGGAATCCCGCGGAGCCTTGCGGATGTAATTCATGAATACGCGGTGCCGAACGGGGGACACGGAGAGTTGATCGGGCGGTTGGGATCGGGCGATGCGGCGGAGGCGTTTGAGGTGGGAGCGAGCGCCACGTATACGGCTCCGGTGGCGGGGCGGCTGTTTCTGGGAATCAACCAGAGCAGGCGAGATGCGGAGGGGGCAACGGGAAGTTTCAAAGTGAAGATCGAAGTGTTGAATGAGGGGTTGGGCACGGCAGATGCGACGGTGGCGGGCGGTCCGCCGGAAACGGCCATGCCGGCGATTACACCGGCGCTACTGGATTCGATCCCGCGGCGAGTTGCGGATCAGAACCACAGCCCGGGGGATATGGTGAATATTTTGATCGTCGGGACGGAAGAAGAAGTGGTGAAAGCGTTCACGACCGCGGCGTGGGTGAAGGTGGATAAATCGGTGGAGAGCACGGTGCTGTCAGGGCTGATGGCCACGTTCGAGAAGAAGGACTATCTGACGATGCCGATGAGCACGCTGTATTTGTTCGATCGTCCGCAGGACTATGGATTTGCGCATGCGGAGCCGGTGCGGGTGGTCATGTCGCGAAATCATTTGCGGGTGTGGAAGTCGCCGCGCACGGTGAATGGACGGCCGCTGTGGTGCGTGGCGGCGACGCACGATATCGGGTTCGAGCGCGATCAGAGGAATAACGGGGTAACGCACAAGATCGATCCGGCGATTGATGGCGAGCGGGAGTATGTGAACCAGACGCTCTCCGGGACGGGATTGGTGTCGGCGCGGGGGCACGTTGTTCCGACACATCCGGTGACCGAGGCGAAGACGGCGACGGGCGGGGGATTTCACTCCGATGGACGGATTCTGGTGCTGGTCCTGAAGAGTGGAAGAGTAGCATGCTTCGTAGGAAGCGGGGCGCGAAGTTTTTCGGCTTCGCGCCATGCTCGCCAAGAACGGCGGGCTTTTCATCTCTAGATCGCAGCTAGCGATCGCGCGGACAAGAGTGTCCGCCCCACACCCTACTGGTTTACCCAGACGACGCGGGATTTCTTCAACTGGGCATGCTGCTTCCTGAGTTCGCGGGCAGCGGCGCCGAGAGAAACGCTCTCTGCCTGCGCGAAATCCGAAGCCCGCCTTTCTCCCTGGGCGGAGGTGTAACTCGTGGCGGCAAGGACGTTTTGTTCCCGAGACATGGGCGCATAAGCTGCGTGTGCCGGTTGAGTGAAAAACTGGTAGCTCTGCGGTTGATTGCTGATAGACGCGCCGCGTTGCGCAAATGCCGCGGTGGTGGAAAGTAGGCAGAGCACGAACAGGGTCTTTTTCATCGCAGGGTCTCCCGATTCTGGAGAAAGCGAGGGATCATCCGCGGGCCAAGCGGCGGATGTGAGTTCCTCCAAGCAGAGTAAGAGCAAGCCCGGTACCAAACTCTGCCGGGGTGAAATGGCGGCTTATGGGGGCTTGCGGGGGGTAGGGGCAATTGTTTGCACAATTGTGGAGAGCACATGGAATAATCGTCAGGCCAAGACCCCCACTGCGGGATTGATTGGTTGCGGCGACCGCCCGGCAGGGATTTTTCCTCTAAGTTACGATAAGGTTATTGGCATGAAAGTGCGAACCGGGGTACGACTCTCTTTAATCTTGCTGGCAATTATGGTAGCGCTGCCAGCCGTGGCGGCCGGTGCGGACTACAAGGTCGTTAAGACATGGAAGCTGGGCGGCGATGGCGGATGGGATTATCTGACCGCGGACAGCGATGGGCATCGCTTGTTCATTGCGCGAGCCACGCGGGTGATGGTCATTGATACCGAGTCGGGCAAGCAGGTGGGCGAGATTCCGGACACGACGGGGGTGCATGGGGTAGCGCTCGATTCGGAAATCGGGCGCGGATTCACGAGCAACGGCCGCGAAGATACGGTAAGCGTGTTCGATTTGAAGTCGCTTGTGGTAGAGAAAAAGATCAAGGTCGGCAGCGGGCCCGACGCGATTCTGTATGATCCGTTTTCGAAGCGCGTGTTTACTTTTAACGGAAAAGGTCATGACATGACGGCCGTGGATGCGGCCAGGGGCGAGGTAGTGGGCAAGATCGAACTGGGCGGGAAGCCGGAATTTGCCGCGACTGACGAAAAGGGCACGGCGTTCGTGAATATTGAAGACACATCGGAGTTAGTGGCGTTCGATCCGCAGAAGCTGACGGTGAAGTCGCGTTGGAAGCTGGCGGACTGCGAAGAGCCGACCGGCCTGGCAATCGACCGGAAAAACCGGCGTCTGTTTGCCGGTTGCGGCGGCAATAAGAGGATGGTGGTGGTGGATGCGGACAGCGGGAAGGTCGTGGCAAGTCCGGCCATCGGAGAAGGGTGCGATGCCACCGCATTCGATGCCGATCGGGGCCTGGCGTTCGCGGCGGCGGGAGACGGCACGATCACGGTTATTCGGGAAGACAGCCGCGACAAGTTCAGCGTGGCGCAGACGGTGACGACGCAGAAGTCAGCGCGCACCATGACGGTCGACACGAAGACGCATCAGTTGTTCACCGTAGCAGCGAACGTCGGACCGCGGCCGGAAAGAAAAGTGGAGCCGGATTCCTTCGTAGTGCTGGTGGTGGAAGCAGCACACTAGGAAGCTGCGGAAAAAGTCGATGTCCGACGCGCAGCCCCTAAAGAGGCGTCTGATTTCGAAGAACTTACGGCATCGCTAAAGCGATGCCCTGATACGAAACCTGAGTTTTTCAGCAACCTGCTAGTCCTGCGTTTGATCGCAACGCCGCGGAATTGCGGTATCGCAATTCTTGCTATTGTTCAACAAGCTAAACGACAGTGATCTGCCTGCGCAAATCGGCAGCGAAAAGGTTTTTAGGGATCATGGCATGGACCCCGCGCACGATGTCCACTACCTGCGTCACCCGGAAACTGACGGCGATGCTGCACAAAGCGTAGGCATCGAGCTTGGTCAGATCGGCACGCGTGGCTAGGAAGCTGATGGCGTTGCGCGCCGCCAGGGTCATAGCCACGTTGAGGTCCTTGTCCAGGCCCAGCATGATCCAGTGGGTCGCGGTTTCCGCCACCGGCCAGGCAAAATTCTTCTGCTTGTGCAGGACTACTTGGATGCGCAATTCCCGCATGCGCGTTTCCAGTGCGGAAAGATTGATTTCACCATCGCCCTGCACGGCATGGGAATCGCCGGTATAGATCAGCGCCCCCGGCTTCCACACCGGGATGAACATCGTCGAGCCTTCGGCCATTTCGTTCAGGTCGGTATTGCCGGCATGAGGCCCTGGGGGAACGGAACTGGTCACTCCAGGAGTTAGCGGAGGATAGAAACCGTCGGGAGGAGCCACGCCCAGCGTCCCTTGGAAGGGCTTGAGCGGTATATGAATGTTCTGGTTAAACTCCGCTGTCATGTTGGGCAGATCGAGCTTCAGATATTTCACCTGTCCTTCGGGGAAATCCTGGGCCAGCAAACCGGTTCCGAGCGTTCCCGGATTATTGAAGACGGCTCCCCAGTCGAACGGACGAATGCGTTTGTAGCGGACCTCCAGCACGTCGCCGGGTTCGGCGCCGTTGACATAGATCGGGCCGATGATTGAGTGCGGCCCGTGTCCCGGATTGCTCACGCGCAGCTTCGCTAACGTCTCGACTGGAACGCCCGGCTGCATTTGGTTCAAAAAGTGTGACCATGTGTTGGGATAGCTGATGGTGTCGCCGGAATCGACTTTGACAATGGGATCGAGGGTGGTGTCGTAGACGCCCAGGCGCACGGTCTTATCATTGCTCTCGACCACGTGGACGCGGCCTTCGTCGTCTTTTTTCGGCGCGGCTGCGGGATCGGCCGCAATCCCGCCGTCTAGCAGATCGGCTGCGTGCGCCAGTTTGTTGTTCGTCAGTTTGGTGAACCAGGGCCCGATGCCCGCCAGCGCACCCATGAAACTGCTGGCGCGCAGCAGTCGGCGACGGGCAAGACCTCGAGCGGTTAGATAGCCGTCGAGCTGCTCGTGGTTCATCTCGTCCATGTGCAGAAGCCGGTCTGCGGCTCGCTGGGTGAAGGCGGCGTCCTTGATGTCTTCGCGGAACACGCCAGTGCCCTTCTCTTCGCCGCATCCGAAGAGGTTTCCGCAATCGTGATGATGGGGTTGAGGCGAGCTCTCCTGGTCCGGCTGGCGATCGAGATCGTCGGGCATCGTTTCCTCCTCTATCGGTCTACATATTGGTCCACACGAGAAATTCGTTTGCGACCGCACAGCGCGTCACAAGGGCAAGCGTGCGCATTATACCGCACGACATTCGTCGGCGAAGGCGTGCGCTTTTCACCTGGATGCGTCCCCGCTTGACCGGCCCACGGGACATCCCTTTAGTAACCTCCCTCTTCACCACTCTGTAACAGTTCGCCGCTTACAATATTTGTAGACAAATGAATTGTGGGGTGTTAGCAGTGGACAGCGTAATAAGAACTCGCGAACGGCAGAAACTGATGATGGAATTGCTGGAGAGAAAAATACGGCTGCGCGCGCACCAGCTTTACGATGAGCGCGGACAGGTCGAAGGACGAGAGCTGGAAGACTGGGTGAGAGCCGAGTCGGAAGTTCTGCAATCGAGTATTCTCGCGCCGCTGTGGAACGCGCGCTAGCTGGTGGAGAGCCGGGCGTCCCCGCCCGGCTGGACCCTTCGGCTTCGCTCAGGGCAGGCTCGCGAGACGCCCGTCCCTCCACTTTATGACTCATCACGCGGCCACGCTACTACCGGAAATTCGCAGTAGAAATAACGCCGATGACAAGCTAAGCACCGGACCGGCGATGCTGAAGAGCGCTCGGCCCCAAGCCGACCCGGCTGCCGGCCCTCCCCCAAAATACGCGTCCAGCAGAAATGCCATGGCGCAGGTCGCGCCGACTGGAATGAGCCACGACTTTGGAAAGCGTTTCAGGTTCGGGATTGCGGTGGGCAATAGCCACAGAAAGATGTACCACAGATTTCGATCGTGCAGCGAAACAGCGAAGTGGTAGCCGCCGCCGCGATGAAGAGCGAAACCAAACTGCAGCGGACTTACATACCTTCCGTTGATCGACCATTGCAGGCCGATCATCGCGGCAAAACTTAGCACCCAACTGGTCAGGATCCAGGCTGCGTCCAGGAAATGTTTTCGATCGTCATTGCGGTCGCCCCAGGTTGAAACCCACCACGCGGACACGAACACGATGCTGAAGGGGATGAACGATTCTTTCGTCAGCGCTCCCAGCACGGCGATCGCGGGCAAGGCCCACAGTTCCAACTCCGACAAACTCCAGAGTAGTGCCAGCAGGAAGAAGCCTTCGCCCGCGTCCACCAACCCAACCAGGCGAAGATTCGGGACGGCAAAATTGACCAGGTAAAGCAAAGCGCCAACCAGCCCCGCGGCGGAACCGCCCAGCTCACGGTTTCCGAGAATAACAATGAGCACGGCGGTTCCAGCAACAAACAGAGAGTCGGCAACGAGGAGTCCGAACATCACCGGGTCCCACGTTGCAGATCGGCCGCGCGCAAGCCAGTAGAAAGGCCTGGCAAGCCACGGAACCAGCACGCGGAAGCGGCGGTAGCGCATGTCTCCCGCGTCAACGATGGCCGTTCCGGTCACGAGCGATGCGTAGGTTTTGACGTCGGAGAGCCCCGGCGTCTGCCGCGGGTCGAATCGGTTGAGGACCGGGTAGCCCAGGCCGCACGCGATCAGAAAAAAAATGCAAAAGAGCAACGCCCCTCTGGCGGTCGCGACTTTCGCCCGGTTGTCAAGCAGGCTCATCATTTATCGGCCGTCCGTCCCTCTGCTTGCCAAAACAAATTTGTCTCATCTCCCGGTGGCGAGCCTGGTAGCCAGGCGCTGCGGCAGGTTGGCGGCAATGATCTTTTCCTGGGCCATTCGGAGGTTGTAGGGCACGCGATGGAAAGTCACGATCCAGGAGTCGGAGTCGAACACGGCGAACGCGGCGCGCCAGTCGCCATCGCGGGGCTGGCCCACGGAGCCGGGATTAACCAGATAGCGCCGGTTTTTGCGGAGCGGCCAGTCGGAGGACTCGGGCTGGCCCACGGTGCGATAGCCGGGGCGGTAGGCTTCGCTGACCGCGCCCGAGAGCACGAAGCCGCCCTGCAGGTGAGTGTGTCCGAAAAACGTAATGGGGGCGGGACTGGTGATGAGTGGTTCGATGGCGTCGCTGGCGCTAACCGTGTATTCATCTTCGTCGAGCGAGGAGCCGTGGACGAACTGGATGCCGGGGAGTTCGTCGACATGCACGGGACCCTGCGGCAGCGAGCGCAGCCATTCGAGATTTTCGGGGGTGAGTTGGTCGCGCGTCCAGAGCGTAGCCAGTCCGGCGATGGGGTTAAAGTCGTCGAGGTTCATGAGGCCGCAGACGGCTCTGTCATGATTGCCGCGGACGAAGACGTGTCCGAGAGATTGTACCTTGGCAATGACTTCGTTGGGATTGCCGCCGTAGCCCACCGTGTCCCCGAGATTGACGACAAGGTCATAAGCGGGAGCGGCAGCCAGACAAGCGTCCAGCGCTTCGAGGTTACTGTGAATATCGCTGAGAAGAAGGATGCGCACGGCAAAGGGAGGATTATAGCTTCTCGGGGGAGAAAACGACGAGGCGGGGGAGGCGAGGCACTGATCTAATTTAATTGCCGAGAATGGAATGGAAATCGGAGACGGGAGGCGAATTTAGATCAGTACCGAAGGCGACGGGGGAACGCGACGAAGACTCCGCAGTTTTCCCGATTCGTATAAGCATCAGTGGAGGAGCGCGACGTCCGGAGTCACGGACTTTCCATCCAGGTAAAAGCTGACCGCGCCCTCCTCGTCGGTGCGGTAGGTTTTTACCCCGGCGTGCTGTAGACGCTCCAGCACCTCGCGCCGGGGATGTCCGTACACATTTCGCGCGCCGACAGAAATGACGGCATAGCGCGGATGAACGGTCGAGAGCAGATCGGCGGAAGTTCCGCTCGCGCTTCCGTGATGCGCCACCTTCAGCAGCATCGCCTCCGGATGTTCTTCCACGATGCGCCGTTCCGCCGGACGTTCCGCGTCGCCCTCGAGCAAAGCGGTCGTCCCGCCGAAAGTGGCCGTAAACACCAGGCAATCGTCGTTCGGCCGCATCAACCCGGTGATCTGGTCGCGTCCGGGAGCGAGCATGTGGAAATGCGCTCCGCCATAATCGAATTCATCGCCTTCTTTTTTGACCGAGACATTCATCCCCGCTCGCTGGGCCTGCGCGACGATCGGCGCCAATTGGCCGACCGGCTTGTCGATACTGATCCAGAGTTCTCGCGGGTGGAAATTTGCAATTACGGCGGGCATCCCACCGAGGTGGTCGGCGTGAGGATGCGTGATCACGACCACGTCGAGACGATCGATGCCTCGATTCCAAAGATAAGAAGAGACCACCTGTTCGCCGAGATCAAAGTCGGAATGCATCCACTGCGGAAGCCCCCCGGCATCAATGAGCAGGGCGCGGCCCTCGGGCGTGACCAGCAGAATAGAATCGCCTTGTCCAACGTCGATGGTAGTCATCTCCATCACGCCGGCGCGAAGGTGAGGCCGAGAAGGGACAAACGCAATCCAGCCCGCAACGCCGAACAGCACCACCACAGAAGCGAAAACTGCCAGACGCGTGCGACGGAGCCGTGCCGCCAGCATAGCGAGCGCCAGCGCGCCGATCGAAGCCAGGATCATCGCGAGCGAGGGCATAGCCACCCGCAGGTCGGCGATTGATGTTCCGCCGATCTTCATTCCGCCGACGTTCATCCCGACGCCCTGGGCGCCGCCGAGCCAGTGCACCGTGCCGGCGATTCCCTCAAGCGCGAGCCCGGAAATCCAAACTGCGGGCTTGGCCAGCGCAATCGAGATGTATCCTAAGCCGACGGCGGCAGCGGCGGTGGGCATCAGCACCTGGGTAAGCGGAATCACCGCCAGATTGGCCGGCATCCCCATGGTGGTCGCGCGATGAAAGTGGTACGCCATGAGCAGCGCCAGTCCCGCCTGCATCAGCGCCGAAATGAAGATCAATTCGCCCACACCGATCGCCACGCGTATAAAAATCGCGGGCATTGCCACGCCGAGGCGGTCGCCGATGAATCTCGCGAGCCGCCCTGCGATCAGCCGCAAATCGAGCCGGAATTGCGCCACTTCGGGAGCGACGTGCAAATCGTAGCTGGCAGCTCGCAACAGGCGTAAGCCGCGCGCGTAGGGCAAAGTTGTCCGTTCCAGAATCGGCGAGCCGATGCCCGCGATGATGAAGACCGCAAGAAACGTCAGCTGAAAGCTGGCGCCAAACAGAGCGTGCGGATCGACGATCAGAACTCCCAGCGCCGCCGCGCCAATCGCGTTCATCATGTTGCGTTCGCGATACAGCAGGCGCGCGCCTAAATAAGTTGCCAGCATCAGCGCGGCGCGCCACACCGGTGGACCGACCCCCACCACGAACGCATACGCGAACGAGACCATGACCGTGGTGATAGCCGCCACCGCGGGATCCACGCGAAGCTGGCGCAGCGCCCAAAAAATGGCAAACGCCAGTATGCTCAGGTTCATTCCGGAAACAACCAGCACGTGATACGTGCCCGAACGCTGGTACTCGGTGCGAGTCGCATTGCGCAGAAACGATTCTTCGCCAAGAACCATGGCGTCCATAAGCGAGGCCTGCGACGCGGGCCACAGCTGGTGAATTTTGGCAATGATGCTGGCATGAACGCGCGTCCGCCAGAGTTCAATCCGGCTGCCCGAAAAACCGGGAAGCCGCTCAATGTCCGTTGCCTCCGCCGAGCCCAGCACGCTGATCCCGTTGTCGCGCAGATAGCCTTCATAATCGAAAGCTCCAGGATTCCGGTAATTGCGAGCCGGATGGAGCTTGGCCAGAATGTGCAGCCGCGTGCCATAAGTAAGTGGGATCGGGTCATCGGGTAATCGGGTCATCGGGTCATCTAAGATCACCCGATCACCCGATGGCCCGATGGCCCGATCCTCCACTTTCTCGTAAATCGTCAGCCGCACCCCGGCCCGCGCCGGCCAGCTTTCGCCCTGGCTCGCGATCTCTTCCGTTTCCACGTCAATGGATTCACGAATCGACCGCGGCCCCGCGTCACGTGCATATCCCTCCCGCATCACTCGCGCCGTGAGCGAGACTGCACGGCCATCCGCCAAGGCAAGAATCCGAGCCTCGTCCTGCTGACGTTTGTGCGAAGGCTGACCGCGAACCTGAATCAGAAAAGCGCCCAGAAGAACCCACGCGCCCAAAGAGAGCGCCTTGGCCAGCGAGGCTCGCTTCGGAAGAAACCACGCCGCCGCGAAAACGAAGGCCACGACCGCGATCACCCACCACGACGGCGGCCGCCAGGCGCGCACGCCCATCCACAGACCAAGCGAAAATGCCAACGCCGCCCAGAACAACGGCTGCCGTGGCGGCTTCTGATCGCGTGTCATTCTCTAGCTCGCTTCTACCCCAGTGCAGAAAAGTTTCGAACTCGCCCTCGAAAAAGCGAAGGGCACGACTTTTAATCGTGCCGTAAGTCGCCGCGGCAGTTTTGCTTTGGGGCGCGACTGGAACAGCCTGCGGAAAAACTCGGGTTTCGTATCAGGGTATCGCTTTAGCGATACCGTAAGTCCTTCGAAATCGGACGCCCCTTTAGGGGCTGGGCATCGAGAATCGTGAGGGACGAGCGGGGCTACAGCGCGTGCATTGCCTGCGCCCAGGGCCATCGGCCCCCACTCGTCTTCAGGAGGAACGTGGGCAACGTGAAAGCGGTCAGCGCGCCAGCAGCATCACCGATTCGATGTGAAACGTCCCAGGGAACAGATCGAATAAGTGTGCCTCCTCGATGTGGTAGCCGGCCGCCAGGAGGGGGGCGAGGTCCCTGGCCAGCGTCGCCGGATCGCACGAAACATATCGGACGCGAGGCGCTCCAAGGTCCACCAACGATCGGATAACCGCCTTGCCGGCGCCGGTGCGGGGAGGATCCAGTACGACCAAGTCAGGACTCTGTTGCACCGGCCGGCTTCTCAGGTGATCGCTCCGAAGGTGGTTACTCCTCAGGTAATCCTCGGTTCGCGCGCCAACCGCTTTCACGTTCGCAGGCACATTCTGCACGAGGTCGCCATGCGATGTCTGTGACGCCTCTACACCAAAAATGTGATGAAAACTCCGCGCCAAAGCCGCCGAAAACAACCCCACTCCGGCATACAGGTCAAGTGCGACGTCCCCGTGCGCATTGCCGGTCACGACCGAAACCAGTTCATCCACCAGATAACGATTCACCTGGAAGAAGGCTCCCGCGCTGACCTGATACTCGTGGTTCCTGGTTCGATAGCGCATTGCCTTCGCGCCCGATTGCGCCAACGATTTCGGGTCGATCGGCGCTTCATCTTCTATTCGCTCCTCCGAAGATCGGCGCTGCGAAGATAGGTGCTCCGAAGATCCGCGCCCCGAAGATCGCCGCCGCGAAGAGAAAAACGCCACGCCGCTGATTTCCGGCAACTCGCGCTCGAGCTTTTCCGCCCAGCGCAACAGATCTCTCCGCTCAGCCTCGCGCCCGCAGAATGCCCAGGCCAGCAAACGCTCATCCGCCGCATCCGCGAACAGCTCGACTTCTTCAACTGCCGCCGGGCAGTTCAATCCGCGCAGTTCCACCAGCCGCGCTATCGCCCGATTAAGCAGCGGCGAGCTTATCGGACATTCGCGCACTGGAAGAAATTCGTGCGAGCCAATCCGGAAGTACCCCAGTGCGAATCCGGGGTCCCCAGAACGGCCGGTTTTGCCGGTCTGGGGTGGGAATTCCGGCGCAATCTGCACCCGCAGCCGCGTCCGGTTGCGGTAGTTCCACGGAGGAGAAGCATGCAGGCGAATCTCAGATTTCAGTTCAATTTTCGCAATCCGCTGCAGCGTCTCGCGCAGAATTGCAGCCTTGAACTCCAGTTGCCGCTCGTAAGGAATATGCTGGTAATGGCATCCGCCGCATTGCCGGAAGTAAGGACAGCGAGCGTTGACGCGATCGGGCGACGCTTCGATCAACTGCGCCACCAACCCGCGCGCGAACCCAGGCTTTTCTTGCCGGATCTCGGCCTCGACCCGCTCCCCCGGCAGCACAAACGGCACAAACACCGCCATGCTGCGCCCGTCCGCAGCGGCCGGCGTTCGAGCCAACCCGTCACCACCGTAGATTAATTTTTCGATGAAAAGAAGCAAGTCGTAAGTGTAGCGCGGGCACTCCTGCCCGCGTCAGGCGATGGCAGCTTCCAACAAGCTGATTTTTCGCGGGCACTTCTTTGCGAGGCTGCGGACGGTGGACGGACAAGAGTGTCCACTTTACACAATCTAGTGCATATAAAACAAACTCAGCCGCGGCACGCCGCAGCGCTCCAGCAGCCGCTTATGCACGTACTGTTTGTGCAACTGTTCAATCTGCGACGCCGTCATGTTCCGTCGATAGGGAGCAATGTCCCGATCCGCTTCCGCCCGAACATTCACCAGATCGTCATCCGGAGTCGCCGCCATCAGCACCGCGAAAAGTTTTTCCTCCAGCACCGTCAGCCGCCGCTCCAGATCTTCCAGGCGCGGAAGCTTTCCGCTGCGCTCGATGGCCTCGGCCAGCTCACGCAGCGAAGCTGCATCTTCCCGCGCCAGCGCTCCAGTCGCAAACCCCGCGCGCTCCGGCAGCTTCGCCTTTTCAAGCCGCTCGGCATTCTCCCGCAAGAACGCCGCAATCGGCGCCGCTTCAAATCCGGGGTCGCGCTGAACTTTCCCTTCGACGGCCGCACCGACCGCCGCTTCCTTCATATCTTCAGCCGCCGCCAGCACGGCCTGCGAGCAGTACGCCAGGCTATTCACCTTCTTCGATTTCGAAGGACGCTGATCGTACTTGTCAAACGCGTCATCCACACCGCGCAGCACGGCCTCCAAAGGCACGCCCGCACTTTTCCAAGTCTCAATCAAAGCCCAATCGAGCGTCGAAAGCAGCAGATGAGTCCCCCGCCGCCGCAAATAGTGTTCTTCGATTTCCGTGAAGTAATTGAAGTAGTTTTCCACGACAGGCAAAGACTAGTCTCCGGGACTGGCTCAAAAATCGGTTTTGGGCAGGGCACGGCTTCAGCCGTGCCGCCAAGTCCCGCTAAAATTGCGGGCTTTAGCCCCTGAGGTTCAGCCTTCTGAACCACCAACGTGCTCACAGACGCTATCGAAACAGACACCTCAGCGCGATTTAGGAGACTTCCCCGAGGGCCACGGTTTCGCATCGGCATCCGCAGGCTTAGCCGCCGCCGGCTTCTTTGCAGCTTTCGCAGCGCCTTCGCGGCGGAGGGAGGACGACTGGTTCCGATCCCATATGATGCGCAGCCCCTCCAGGGTGAGAAGCTCGTCCACATCTTTAATGAAGTGGGAAGCTGTGCCAATCAGCGATCCCAATCCGCCCGTTGCAATCACGTGCGTCTCCGTGCCCATCTCATCCACCAGCCGCTCCAGGATGCCGTCGACCAGCCCGAGATAGCCGTAGTAAAGCCCCGACTGCAAACTGCCCACGGTATTCGATCCGATCACCCGCGTCGGCTTGCGAATCTCCACTCGCGGCAGCCGCGCCGTGCGCTGAAACAGCGCGTCCGCCGAAATCCCAATCCCCGGACAAATCACGCCGCCCATATACTCGCCCTTTTTGGAAACGCAGTCGAAGGTCGTTGCCGTCCCGAAGTCCACAATCACGCACGGCCCGCCATATTTCTCAAACGCCGCCACCGCGTTCACGATCCGGTCCGCGCCCACTTCCGCGGGATTGTCATAAAGCACCTGCATTCCCGTCTTCACACCCGGCTCGATGAACAGCGGCTTGGTGTTGAAATAGCGCTCGCACACTTGCCGCAACACCGAATCGAGCGGAGGCACCACCGATGAAATCACGATCCCATCCACGGCTGAAACTTCCAGGTTGTCCATCGAGAACAGGTTGCGGAAGATCACTCCGTACTCGTCGACCGTGCGGGTCAGATGCGAGCCGACGCGCCAGTTCGCAACCAGCCGATCGTAACGCGCCGCTTCCGTGCCCGTCACATCCTCGCCCGGACGGTGCGCCACCTGCTCAAAAACGCCCAGCACCGTATGCGTATTGCCGACATCAATCACGAGAAGCATAGGAGAATTTGTAATTGGTAATTTGTAATTTGCAATTGGAAGAGCAGCCGCTCTTAAATTACAAATTACCAATTACAAATTACAAATTGCCCATGATCCTCACCGTTCCGCTCACCACCGTCCGCAACCCCTCCGCCGTTCTCACCCGCAAGAACCCGCGCTCATCCAATCCCTCGGTAACGCCCGCCAGGCCGCCGTTCTCCTCGATGCTCACCTTCCTGCCGCGCACCGACGAAGAGTTCTCCTCGAACCGCCGCACGATCGCATCTCGCGCTCCCGCATCCTCAACAAAACTGCGATACTCCCGGTCGAGCGATTTTAGCAAAGCGGCGCAGAGCTCCACGCGCGACCACTCTGTGCCGGTCTCGATCTTCAATGAAGTCGCAATCTCACGCAGCTCAGCCGGAAATTTCGCCTGGTTCACGTTGATCCCGACCCCCACCACCAGATAGCGCACTCGCGCCGCCTCGGCATTCATCTCCGTGAGGATGCCGCAGAACTTCTTGCCGCCCAGCAGCATGTCGTTCGGCCATTTCAGATCCACCCGAAGCTGCGGCGCAATTTCCATAACCGCTGCACGAATCGCCAACCCGACAGCCAGCGAGAAAATCAGCGCATCCGACGGCGGCATCGCCGGACGCAAGATCACCGAGCAGTAGATGCCTGCCGACCGAGCCGAATGCCAACTATGCGCGCCCCGTCCCCGCCCGGCCAGCTGCTCTTCGGCAAGAAATACGCTGCCTTCGGGCGCGCCCTCCGCCGCGCATCGCATAGCCTCCGAATTGGTCGAGGCGATTTTGTAATAGTGATGGATCTGCTTGGCGCTGGCTTCATGACTCGGTTTTTGGTAGGGCACGGCTTCAGCCGTGCCGTCTTCATGACTCGGTTTTGGGTAGGGCACGGCTTCAGCCGTGCCGTCTTCGGTCTGGAGGAATGCGGGCTTTAGCCCCTGAGGGAAACGCCTTCCAGGCGGAAAAACATTCATGGAGCTAGCTCTCGCCCCGCCGAAAACGGTCCCCTTCAACGACGGCGCCAACATCTCCGGCAGCAGCAAGTCGGGAACCGCGCGCAGCTGATAGCCCGTCGCCAGATGCCCCGCGACATCGACGCCCAAGGCGCGCAGTTGCTGAATCAGCCGCCAAACTTCCGAGCGGCTCGTCCCGATCTCTTCGGCAATCTTGGTGCCGCTGACGGCCACGGTAGCGTGGCTCATGAGCAGGCGCACGATGCGCCCCAGGCGAACGTCCGTCGCCTTGTGCACGGACGGCAAGCTGCGAGTTTTCCTGGAAGTGGAGATGGAGGGAATTATAAACAGTCGCCGGTCGTTAGTCGTTGGTGATCGTGTGGGGACGGGGCTCTGCCCCGTCCAAGCCGAGCGTAGCTCGGCACCCGTCGCGCCCTACACTGGCCCCACCCGCAAACTCATATCCACCGCCGTCGACGAATGCGTCAGTGCCCCCACCGAGATGAAATCCACGCCCGTCTCCGCATACGAGCGCACGTTCTCCAGGGTGATACCCCCGGCGCACTCGAGCGGAATGCGCCGCGAATGGTGCGAACAAATCTCGACCGCCTGGCGCACCGTCTCAACGCTCACATTGTCGAGTAGGATCGCCTCCGCCCCATGCTCCAGCACCTGCTGCAGTTCTTCGAGCGACCGCACTTCAATCTCGATCGGCTGGTTGCCGCGGCGATTGCGGAGGGCGCGCTCCAGCGCTGGAATCGCGCCTCCGGCCAGCGCAATGTGATTATTCTTGATCAGCACGCCGTCGGAGAGATCCAGCCGGTGATTCTGCCCGCCGCCGCGGCGCACCGCGTATTTATCAATCACGCGCAGCCCCGGCGCCGTCTTGCGCGTATCGAGAATCCGCACCCGCGTACCCTCCACCGCATCGACAAACTTGCGGGTCGTGGTCGCGATTCCGGCCATTCGCTGCAGAAAATTCAAAATCACCCGCTCACACGAAAGAATCACCCGCGCGTTATGCCGGATCACCGCGATCTGCTGCCCCGGGTTCACGCGGATGCCATCGAAAATCGAAGGATGGCTCGTCACCTCGTAATGTGAAGTGACCGCCCCGTCCAGCGCCGCATAGACGTCAAGAATCCGCGGCACACATCCCAGGCCGGCAAGAATGCACTCCTGCTTGGCGATAATCGTCGCCGAAGCGCGCTGGTTGGGATCGATGCAGGCATAGCTGGTCGCGTCGCGAGTCGCCCGATCTTCGTTCAGCGCGTTCTCGATAATCGCGGTGATGCGCCGTGAATTCCAGTCCATGTTTAGTTCGTGTGGGGACGGGCGCCCTCGCCCGTCCATGCGGCTCGAAGAGCCGCTGCCGCGATGCTGCGTCGAGCTACGCTCGGACTGCCCGGACGAGGGTGTCCGGGCCTACGTGGCTCCTGCCTATGCCAACTCCTTCAACTTAGCGACGATCTTCTCCCGCAGAATCGTCAATTCCTCAACCTGCTTGCGCAACCCCTCCACCACATGCGCCGGAGCCTTGCTCAAGAACTGTTCGTCGCCAAGTCTGGCTTGCGCACCCGACAGCTGCTTCTCAATCTTTTCCAGGTCCTTCGCCAGACGCTCGCGCTCAGCCGCAATGTCAATCTTCTTTTCGTATACCAGATGCACATCGAACCGCGACGTGCTGCGCGCCCCGGGCAAGTTCCCGAGCGAGCTTTCCATAAACGTGATCTTCTCCACGCCCGCCAGCCGCTCAATCGCCGCCAGATTCTGTTCGAAAAGGCTGCGAATCTCCGCTTCGTGGGCAAACACCTCGATCGGCACTTTGACCTTAGGCTCGACTTTCAGTTCCGCCCGCAGATTGCGCACGCTGACGATCAGATCCTGAAGAATCGCCATCTCCGTCTCCGCGCCCAGATCAATCTGCTTCTCATCCGCCGCCGGATACGCCGCCAGCGCAATCGACTTCAGCGGAGGCTTGCCGTCGTAGATCGCATGCCAGATTTCCTCAGTGATGAACGGCATCACCGGATGAAGCAGTCGCAGCGAAGCGTCGAACAGATTCATCAGATTCGCGCACGCCGCCCGCGCCGTCTTGGCGTCGACACTCCCTGCCAGCCGAGGCTTAATCAGCTCAATGTACCAATCGCAAAACTCGCCCCAAAAAAAATCGTAGATCCGGTTCGCCGCTTCATGAAACCGGTAAGTCTCGATCGCGTCATTCACGTCCCGAGTAGCCCGATTGAAGCGCGAAAGAATCCACCGATCCTCAAGCGAGGCAACCGCGAACCCGGCAACCCCCGAGCCCATGTGGGGACGGGGCGGAGCCTGCCCTGAGCGGAGTCGAAGGGCCCCGTCCGGGGCGGGTCGGAGACCCGCCCCCACACTAGCATCGCCGGGCCGCAGGCCCGGCTCGATCCGGTCCACATTCATGAACATAAACCGCGCCGCATTCCATATCTTGTTGGCAAAATTCCGATAGCCCGCCGTGCGGCTCTCGCTGAACGCAATATCCGTCCCCGGAGCCGCCATAGCCGCCAGCGTGAACCGCGTAGCGTCCGTCCCAAACCGGTCGATAATCTCCAGCGGATCGATCACGTTCCCTTTCGTCTTCGACATCTTCTGCCGCTCGGCATCGCGCACCAGCGCATGAATATAGACATTGCGGAACGGCACGCTGTCGTTCTTCTTCTCCGCCCAGCCGCTCGCCTGCTTGATCGCCGCATCCTGCGCGTGCCCCTCCATGAAGTGGCAGCCAAACATGATCATGCGCGCCACCCAGAAGAACAGGATCTCGTAAGCCGTAATCAGCAGCGTCGTCGGATAGAAAACCTGCGCATCGCGCGTCTTCTCCGGCCAGCCCAGCGTAGTGAACGGCAGCAGGCCCGATGAGAACCAGGTGTCAAGCACGTCCGTGACCTGTTCCAGCTTCGCGCCGCCGCATTTCGGACATTGCGCCGGCGTATCCCGCGCCACCGTCACTTCCTCACAATTGCCGCAGGTCCAAGCCGGAATCCGATGTCCCCACCACAACTGCCGCGAGACGCACCAGTCGTGGATGTTGTACATCCAGTTCAAATAAATCTGCTTGTAGTTCTCCGGAGTGATCGTAATCTCGCCCGACTCGACCGCCGCGATCGCCTTCTTCGCCAGCGGCTCAATCTTCACGAACCACTGCTCCGACAGACGCGGTTCGACGACCGTGCCGCACCGGTCGCACTTTCCCAGCGGCACCGTGTAATCCTTCTCGGCGACCAAAAAGCCCTGTTCCTTCAAATCCGCCAGCACAGCATCGCGCGCCTCGTAGCGGTCCAGGCCCTTATACGGACCCGCGTTCTCATTCATGCGAGCGTGCAGATCCATCACGTCGATCTGCGGCAATCCGTGCCGCTTCCCCGCCTCGAAGTCATTCGGATCATGCGCCGGAGTAATCTTCACCGCGCCCGTGCCAAATTCCGGCTTAGCAATGTCATCAAGGATGATGGGAATCTCCCGCTTCATCAGCGGCAGCAGCACCTTCTTCCCGTGCAGGTGCGTGTACCGCTCATCGGAGGCGTTCACCGCGACCGCCGTATCGCCCAGCATCGTCTCCGGACGCGTCGTCGCGACGGTGATAAATTCGTTCGTTCCAATAACGGGATACCGTATCTCCCACAGCTTCCCCGCCACGTCTTCGTGCTTCACCTCGAGATCGGAAATCGCCGTCTCGCATCGCGGACACCAGTTCACGATGTACTTCCCGCGATAAATCAATCCCTCTTCGTACAGCCGGACGAACACCTCGCGCACCGCGCGCGAAAGCTTCTCGTCCATGGTGAAGTATTCGCGCCCCCAATCCACC
>Ga0310039_10001219_pt1 | contig 18751 bp, 18 predicted proteins | sample Sb_taG_4_FD_200460 | JGI IMG/M metagenome (GOLD analysis project Ga0310039, IMG submission 200460) | Peat soil microbial communities from Weissenstadt, Germany - Sb_50d_6_BS metaG (v2) (version 2) | ecosystem: Environmental > Terrestrial > Soil > Wetlands > Peat | place: Germany: Weissenstadt...
CCGGGAATGTATTTCGGCAGATATTTGACCAAAAGCCGCGCGCCGAGATCGTAGTCGTTGCCCGCCGGGAAGCCGGCGATCAGGCGAAGCTGCTTGTTCTTGAAGAAATCCTCCGCACGCGCGCCGCAAATGCCGAACGACGCGGCAATGAGGAACGCAAGCGCAATTGCGGCTTTGCACGCCATGCGCGGCTATTCGGCGGCGCGCTTATGGGTCAGCGCCTCGGCCGCCTTGTCGTAGCTCTCTTCGCGCGTCAGCATCGCTTTGAGCCCCACCAGCTCGTAATAGTCGTCGAGCGGCAGCAAATGATCGAAGGTGGGGTTAAGCGAATTCTCCCGTTTGAGGATGCGCAGCACGTTGCGCACCGCATTGGCGGCGGCGAACAGCGCGATCGAGGGGAATGTCGCGGCAACCACGCCGGCGGCTTCGAGCTCCTCGAGGCTGCGCTTTTTCAGGCCCGCCGCTTGCGACAGCGTCGCCATATGCGGGCCGCCGACTTCGCGCAACACGCGCTTGATGTCCTCGATGGTATCGACGCCCATCGGCTTGGCCATGTCGGCGCCGGCTTCCATGAACAATCGCGCGCGTTCGATCGCCGCGTTGAGACCGTCGACGCCGGCCGCGTCGGTGCGCGCGGCGATGAAGAAATCCGGATCGCGCCGCGCGTCGAGCGCCGCCTTGACCTTGGCCAGCATCTGCTCGACCGGGATCACCTGCTTGCCTGGCAGGTAGCCGCAGCGGTTGGGAAACACCTGGTCGCTGATGAAGACGCCGGCGACGCCGGCAGCCTCGAAGGCGCGCACCATCTGCCGCACATTGTTGACGCCGCCGAAACCGGTATCGGCGTCGACATAGACCGGCACATCGACGGCGCCGCAGATGCGCGCGTAATGGTCGGCGTAATCGCGCATGTTGGACTGGCCCATGTCGGCCTGCGCCAACATCGAGCCGATCGCCGCATAACCGCCGGCACAGATCGCCTCGAAACCTTCAGCCTCCATGATGCGCGCCGACAGCGCGTCATAGGCACCGGGCATCAGCACCAGGCGCTTGCCCGCCATGATGGCTCGAAGTTTTTTGCGTACGGTCATTACGCGTCTCCCTTATTGGCGGCTGTCCCGCGCCGTTTGCAGCCATGGCTGCGCCGTGGCGGCGCGTTCTTCCCACTGCACGATGTCGTCCATCTGCTTGAGCGTCATCCCGATATCGTCGAGACCTTCGATGAGCCGCATGCGGTCGGCCGCCGCGATCTCGAAGGCTATATCGGCGCCGCCCGGCCCGCTGATGCGCTGCGTCACCAGGTCGACCGTGAACGGGGCTTCGCCGTTGACGCGCACCGCGCGGGCGATGAAGGCATCCGCTTCGTCCGGGGCGAGCACGATCGGCAACAGGCCGTTTTGCAGGCAATTCTCGCGATAGATGTCGGCAAAGCTCTTGGCCACGATGACGCGGATGTCGTTCGCGATCATGCTCCACACCGCCGATTCGCGCGACGAGCCGGCGCCGAAATTATGCCCGGTCACCAGAATGCCGGCGTCGCGGAACTGCGGCTTGTTGAGCACGAAATCGGGATCTTCGCTGCCATCGTCGCGCTGGCGGGCGCGATAGAACAGCGTGGTCCTGTAATCTTCCTTGAGGCTGCGCGAATGCCGCACCGGCGCGATCTGATCGGTATTGATGTCGTCTTTCAGAAGCGGCGCGGCGATGCCGGTGTGGCTGGTGAACGGCTGCATCACGCCGCTCCCGGCAGCAATTGCCGCACGTCGGCGATGCGGCCGGCGATCGCGGTCGCCGCGGCGGTTGCCGGGCTGGCGAGATGGGTGCGCACCTTCGGGCCCTGGCGGTTTTCGAAATTGCGATTGGTGGTCGAGACGCAGCGCTCGCCCGGCTCGCCACGGTCGCCGTTGCCGCCGGCGCACATCGAGCAGCCGGATTCGCCCCAGAAGAAACCGGCTTCGCGGAACACGCGGTCGAGCCCGGCCGCTTCTGCCTCGCGTTTCACCGTCGACGAGCCCGGCACCACCATGGCGACGACGCCGTCGGCAACGCGCCGTCCGCGCACCACGGCGGCGGCGACTTCAAGGTCGGGCAGCCGGCTGTTGGTGCAGGAGCCGATGAAGACGCGATTGACCTGTAGCCCGGCGAGCCGCGTGCCGGGGCTGAGCCCCATATAGGCGAACGCACCTTCCGCGGCGGCGCGCCGGCTCGGATCCATCGCCGCCGATTCGGGCACGCGGCCGGAAATGCCGACCACCTGGCTCGGATCGGTGCCCCAGGTGATTTGCGGCTCCAGCGTGCCGCAGTCGAGCGTGACCTCGCGATCAAATTCGGCATCGTCGTCGGTCGCCAGCGAGCGCCAACGCTCCAGCGCGCGATCCCACATCGCGCCCTGCGGCAGATAAGGACGTCCGGCGAGCCAGGAGAAGGTCGCGTCGTCGGGCGCAACGAAGCCTGAGCGTCCGCCCATTTCGATGTTGAGGTTGCACAGTGTCATGCGCTGCTCGATCGGCATGGCGCGAACCGCGGAACCGGCATATTCGACGACAAAACCGCGGCCGCCTGCGACGCCGAGCTCGGCAATCAGCCGCAGCGCCACGTCCTTGGCGCTGACATGGGCGCCGAGCTTGCCGTCGAGCCGCGCACGCATGCGCTTCGGCCGCTTCAATGCCATAACCTGCGTGGCGAGGATATGCGTCATCTCGCTGGTGCCGCAGCCGAAGGCAAGCGCGCCGACGCCGCCGACCGTGCTGGCATGGCTGTCCGGCACGGCGTGCGTCGCGCCCGGCAGCACGATGCCGAGCTCCGGCGCCACCACGTGGGAAATGCCCTGCTCCGGGTCGTCGATGTCGAACAGCCTTATGCCGTTCTTGCGCGTGCCCTCGCGCATCGCCCGCAAGAACGCGGTGCCCGAGGGATTGGTGTCGTCGTCGCGGCCGGCCTTGGTGGCGACGGTGTGGTCCTGCACGGCGAAAGTCAGATCGGGCCGGTGGATCGGCCGGCCCTGTTTCTCCAGCGCGGTAAAGGCGTGATGCGCATGCAATTCATGCAGCACGTGCCGATCGATATAGAGCAGGTCGCGGCCGTCGGCGCGCTGTCCGACCAGGTGCGAATCCCAGATTTTGTCGAACAAAGTGCGCGGCATTGCGTTGGTCCCGGGGCGGATGGCTTCTGCTATCTTGGGCGGGCCAAGAGTTCAAGGCAAGCGGCGAACCGCCGTCGGAACGATCCCATGCCTCGCGTCGTCGGCATCGATCATCTCGTGCTCAGCGTCGGCGATTTCGCGCGCTCGAAGGCGTTTTACGACAAGCTCTTAAAATTTCTCGGCTTCAAATTGAAGCACGAATACGCCGACATGGCCGGCTGGAGCAACGGCAAGACCTTGTTCTGGATCGCCGCCGCCGATGCGCAGGGCAGGAAACACAAATATCGCAAAGGCGATATCGGCTTCCACCACTACGCCTTCGAGCTGGCCAGCCGCAAGGCGGTGGACGAACTCGGCGCATTTCTCGAAAAGAACGCTATGCCGGTAGTCGATCCGCCGGGCGAATATTACGGCGACAGCTATTACGCGGTCTATTTCACCGATCCCGACGGCATGAAGCTCGAAGCCATGATCTGGGCGCCGCCGAAGAAGCCGAAGAAAGGCAAGCGCCGCTAAGCGACCAGCGGCGGAGCCTCGTAGACATCCCGCGGCGTCGGCTCCGACGTGCTCACGAGCGTCGGAGCATTGGCGTCGACGCGGTTGCGGCCGCGCCGCTTGGCGGCATAGAGCGCGCGGTCGGCGGCCTCGACCAGATCGGCGGCGGTCTGGCCAGGCTGCGGCACCACGGACTCGACGCCGATGCTGATGGTGACATAGCCGCACGGCGCTTCGGCATGGGTGATCAGGAGGTCCTCGATCGAGCGGCGCGCCTCTTCGGCGAGCGAAGCGATCCGCGGCAGATCGAGGCCGGGCAACAGCAGCGCAAATTCCTCGCCGCCATAGCGCGCGACCAGCACGCAGTTTTCCAGCGTCACCAGCGACAGCGTTTCGCCGACCGAACGCAGGCAGGTATCGCCGGAGACGTGGCCGTAAAGGTCGTTGTAGAGCTTGAAGTGATCGATATCGATCATCATCAGCGCCACCGGCTCGTTGATCTCGCCGGCGCGCCGCCATTCCTGCTCGAGTTGGCGGTCAAAACCGCGGCGGTTGGCAAGCCCGGTCAGGCCGTCGAGGCTCGCCAGCTCCTCGAGGTGCTCGTTGGCGATGCGCAATTCTTCCTCGCGCTCGGCGAGCTTCTTCGCCATGTCGTCGAGCGCGGCGGCGAGCGGCTCGAATTCCGCGATCCAGCTCTCCTGCGTCGTGCGCACACGAAAATCGCCGTGGCCGATGCGGGTCGCGGCGCGCACGAGGGCGCGGATCGGCTTGACGATGAGCTGCTCGCCGCCGAACCACGCCACCATCAGGACGAAGATGCTGAACAGCGCCAGCTGCAGGTAGGCGACGGTCGTTTCATGATCGATGCCGGCCTGCACGGTGCGCTCGTCGAGGCCGACGGCAAGACGCGCTTGCGTCCACGGTACGCGCACATAGGCGAAGATCCGCCGGACGCCGTCAAAACCTTCGGTCGTCACCGTGCCCTCGTCGCGGGAGAGCATGTCGTGCGCCAGGCTCTGCGCGGCGAACGGCTTGCCGATGAGATTGTCGAGATCGGCGGAGCCGGCGACCAGCGTGCCGCCGCCGTCGAGCAGGAGGACGGACGCGCCCGAGCGCTGCGTGGCCGTCGATACCAGCTCGCCGACCCATTGCAGGTTGATCACCGCCAGGACGACGCCGCTGACGCTGTGGTCGTCGCCGATCACGGGAAACGTGGCGATCAGGCTCGGCCACTGATGAACCCGGTTGACCAGGTAATCGCTCAGCGCAAAATCGCCGGAATGCAGCGCGTTCTGAAAATGCGGCCGATCGGACACGTTCAATCCGATGACGTCGGATTCGGTCGAGCATGTGATGCGGCCGTCGGCGCCGGCGACCGACAAGCCGCGGATCCACGGCACGTTGCCGGTAAGCGCGGTCAGGTACTGGTTGCAGTTCGCCGCCGCGACCGGCACTTTGGCAAAGGCGCGGGCGACGATCTGCAGCAGCGCGCGAACCGAATAGATGATCTCGCGCTGCGATTCCGTTCCACGCCGCGCCAGATCGATCACCTCGGTGCGAGCCCGGTCGATACGTTGGCCGCGGGCCAATTCCAGTCCTTGGACGCGGTCGAATACCAGCGGTGCGATGGCCAACAGCGCGAGCACGAGCAAACGGGCGCGGATGCTCAAAATAGGCTTGCTCCGCCACGACGACGGCTTGCGCGCCTTTGCTTGATTGTCCAGCATCATGCACCCTCGACCCCGAGTTCCATAGTACGGAACACACGTAAAAGTGGTCTTCGCGGTTTTGTTAAAATTTGAATCATTGGATGCGGCGTTGACCAGATGGAAACCATGAATCGATCGGAAGGCCTTGCCGGCGTGCGCGAGCAGATCGCGGCGGCCTGCCGCGATGCCGGCCGCGACCCGGCGACGGTCACGCTGGTCGCCGTCTCCAAAACCTTCGGCGCCGAGGCGATCGAGCCGGTCATCGCCGCCGGCCAGCGCGTGTTCGGCGAGAATCGCGTCCAGGAGGCCAAGGCCAAATGGCCGCCGCTCATCGCCCGCCACGGTGCGCGCGCTGGCGGCCTCGAGCTGCATCTGGTCGGCTCGTTGCAGTCGAACAAGGCCAAGGAGGCGGTGGCCTTGTTCGACGCCGTCCATTCGGTCGATCGGCCGAGCCTCGCCGAGGCGCTGGCCAAGGAGATTGCCAAGCAAGGCCGGCGCACGATCCTGTTCGCCGAGATCAATACCGGGGCCGAGCCGCAAAAGGCCGGCGTGCTGCCGCAGGATGCCGACGGCTTCCTCGCCGCCTGCCGCGACCGCTACGGGCTGACGATTGCCGGCCTGATGTGCATCCCGCCCGTCGACGAAGCGCCGGCGCCGCATTTCGCGCTGACCGCCAAGATCGCCCGCCGCAACGGGCTAAACCTGCTCTCCATGGGCATGAGCGCGGACTTTCCAATCGCAATCGCCTTCGGCGCCACCCACGTGCGGGTCGGCACGGCGATTTTCGGGGTGCGCAGTTCAGGCCACTAAGACTGAATCAATATTCGGGTCTTTGAATTCATACGGCCTAAGAGCATCTTCAGGTCGCGCAGCCGCAACGCGACGCAGCCGGCAGTCGGCGCGAAACCCGGCCGAGCCACATGGATGAAAACGGCGCTGCCGCGGCCGGCTATGCGCGGCCGGGTGTTGTGGTCGATTTCGACGATCATGTCGTAGAGGCCGTCGGCGCGGCGCAGCCGGTCGCCTGGTTCATTGGCCGAGCGCCGAAACGGTTGGTTGTAGCGCCGGTCGTGCGGGTCCTCGCACCAGGCATCGCCGCGGCCGATGCGGCGGACCGGCAACAAGGTTTGCGGCCGCGGCAGGCGATCGGCGCGCCACCACAGCCGTAAGGGGCGAAATCGGCCGCGCGGGGTGCCGCCATCGCCTTCGCGCTTATCGGCCTTGATGCCGCTGCGGCCGAGGGCAACGGGCGCCGTCAAAGGGCCGGCGAACAGCCAGCCCTGCGATTTGCGGCCGGGCCGGGCGCGGACGCGAATCGAGCGAAGTGCGGTCCGTTTCATGGTCCGTTGCTCAGTCAGATTCTCGGCCCGATCGCCGATTCCCAAGGTGCGATGGCTCTTGTATCTTGGCCGTTCTACTTCGCGCCATAAGGCGCGACAAAGCGGCTGCGGGGTCGGATTCAATGCCCAATACGCGCAAAATCCTAATCGTCGACGACGATGCCGAGCTGCGCGAGGGGCTGACCGAGCAGCTGTCGCTGCACGAGGAGTTCGAAGCCGTCGGCGCCGAGAACGGTAGCAAGGGCGTCCAGGCCGCCAAGGCCGGGCAGATCGATCTGGTGATCATGGACGTCGGGCTGCCCGACATCGACGGCCGCGAAGCGGTGCGCATCCTGCGCAAAAACGGCTTCAAGGCGCCGATCATCATGCTCACCGGCCACGACACCGATTCCGACACCATCCTCGGGCTTGAATCCGGCGCCAACGATTACGTCACCAAGCCATTCCGCTTTGCCGTGCTGCTGGCCCGCATCCGCGCACAGCTTCGCCAGCATGAGGCGAGCGAGGACGCGGTCTTCACCATCGGCCCCTATACGTTCCGGCCCAGCTCGAAAATCCTGCTCAATCCCAAGGGCAACAAGGTCCGCCTGACCGAGAAGGAGACTGCGATCTTGCGCTATCTCTTTCGCGCCGGGCAGCGGCCGGTGTCGCGCGAGACGTTGCTGCAGGAGGTTTGGGGCTACAATTCCGGCGTGACGACCCACACGCTGGAAACCCACATTTACCGCTTGCGACAGAAGATCGAGAAGGACGCCGCCGCGCCCTCAATCCTGGTCACCGAAGCCGGCGGCTATAAATTGGTGCCGTAGCCCGCGGCCATCATGACGATCGAAGACGACATCGCGTTCTTGGAACGAATTCCGATTTTTCGCCGGCTCGGCTCCGGCGCGCTGCGCATCGTCGCCATCGGCGCCGAAAGCTACAGCGTGGAAGCCGGCCAGGTGCTGTTCACCGTCGGCGAGGCCGCCGACGGCGGCTACGTCGTGCAACGCGGCTCGTTCAGTCTTTCGACCGAACGCGGCAACCAAGCCGAAATCGTCGCCGGCCCGGGCACGCTGCTCGGCGAAACGGCGCTGATCGCGGAAACCAAACGGCCGGCGACCGCGAGAGCCCGCGAGGACTCGATCGTGCTGCGCATCTCGCGCTCGATGTTCCTGCGCATGCTCGAAGGTTACCCGGATGCCGCGGAGCGGCTGCGCGACCTGCTGGCTTCGCGGACCGATCAATGGGCGCGCGAGATCGAGAACGTCCGTGCGGTGCTCTCCGGCGGCGGCGCGGAACAAAAGTAGCGGAGCGTAGCCCGGATTGAGCGCAGCGAAATCCGGGAACGACAGACCGGCGGTGCGCATCGACCCCGGATTTCGCTACCGCTCAATCCGGGCTACGTTCTTCAGATAATCCCGCATCAGCTCCGCCGTGAGCACCACTTTCGGATCGTATTCCGGCGCATTCTCGATCTGCTGGAGGTCGTTGAGGCCGGAATTCTTGTAGATGCGGTTGGTGCAGGAGATCAGCCGCGCCGGCCGCGCCGGATCGCCGTTGAAGTGCTGGTGAATGGTGCAAGGCGGAACATAGATGACGTCGCCGGCCTCCCAATCGTAGCGCTTGATGTCGTCTTGCGGCTTCCATTCGTAGGTGTCGGTGATCTCGACGTCGCAATCCTGGTGCAGGTCGTAGCCAAAACCCTCGACCACGTAGAGGCATTCCTCGGCCAGATGCCGATGTTTTCCCGAACGGCTGCCAGGCGGCAGCACCTGCATGTAGGCGTCGACGGTCTCCATGCGGGTGTTCATCTGCTCGTTAAGCAGATGCTTGAGCAATCCCTGCCGCGACATTTCCCACGGCATCTCGTCGGGATGCACGATCTTCTTGCGCAGCGCGACGCGGGACGGCCGCGTCGTCGCGTCGTCGAGCAGGTTTTGATAAAGCGCCTTGTTGGCGGCGCCGGCGAGCCAGGCGTTTGCTTCGTCCCACGCCATGTCAGACCTCTTCCTTGACCTTGCCGGAGGGGTGGTTGAAATCCTCCTCCTCGTCGCGCGGCACGAAATTGCCTTGCGTCGGCGACGGCGTCTTCGGCCGCTTGATCACGGTGTGCTGGAACAGCATGTTCATGAACAGGTACATCGGCTTGGTCTTGATCACCAAGGCGCGGGCCGGCTCGCGGGCGCTGGCATTGAAGTGCTGGTGGACGCAATTGTTGTGCACGATGGCGACGTCGCCGGCCTTCCAGTCGTAGCGCACGCCGTCGTGGATCTCGTAGCCCGCGCCGTCGAGAATGTAGAACGCCGCCTCGTTGACGTGGCCGTGCTTCTGGGTGGTGCCGCCCGGCGCATATTCCTCGAGATGGATGTGCAGCGTCTGGCACAGGCCATCTTCGGGCTCGACATAGTGGCGGCTGAAATGCTGCGGGCCGCCGTCGAGCTTGGTTTCCTTGCCTTTGATCACCCGCGGCATAGCGCGCAGGCGCTTGAGCTCGTCGGTGAGGCTATAGGCACCGGTGATGGGGCGAACGAAGACCCGTTCCTTGTCCGGATCGTGTTGGCGCTTGCCCATGTCAGCTCCTGTTCCGCCGGCTTCGCCTTGGCACCTAATGCACCGGATGGGTCACGATATCGCGGTAGTACTTACTCCATTTCTGGCTTTGATCCAGGGCTTTTGCCGGATCGAGGAACGATAGCCCCGCGGGCATCGGTTTGACCCTGATATCCGCCGGAAAAAAATCGCGCTTGGCCAGAATGTCCTGGGCACCGGTGAGCATGAATTCCATGAACAGCACGGCGGCATAGGGATGTGGCGCGCGGCGGGCAACGCCGACGCCCTCGAAGCGCGCCACCACGGGTGCGATCGAAAGCGAATCGATCGGAGCGCCGCGGCCCTTCAACTGCGCCACTTTGTAGAAATAGCTCGAGACCGCCAGCGGCACTTCGCCGGACACCACGAGATTGGCCAATAGCGTGTGACCCTTGCGCACCGATACGCCGTTCCTCGCCACGATGTCGCGGAACAGTTTCAGGCCGCGCTCCTCGCCCAGCGCCTCGACCACCGCGCCGAACCAGTCGCTGTCGTCGGCCTCGATGCCGAGCCTGCCCTTCCATTTGGCATCGGCCAGATCGTCATAGCTCTTCGGCAAATCGGCGCCGGCAACGAGCCGCGTATTATAGGCGGCGACAAAAATGTTGTAGCGCGTGCCGATCCATTCGTGATGCGGCTGGATCGCCTCGAGCGTCAGATCGGCGGCTGCCGGCGAATCGACCCGCTGCAGCAAGCGCTCCCGATGCAGCGATTCCATCGCCGTCGCGCCGGTCTCGAAGATATCGGCATCGAACCTGCCGCCGCGCGCCTCGACGACGGCGCGTTGCAGAATATCCTCCGAGCTGCCGCGCCATAGGTTCAGCTTGATGCCGTATTTGGCCTCGAACGCCTGGCTGAGCGCGCCGACGTCCTCGACCGTCTCTGAAGTATAGACATTCACCGCGCCTTCCTTTCTCGCACCGGCGACGAGATTTGCGATGCGGTCGGGACCCGCATAGGACGCGATCTCCGCCAGCGTCGAGCCCGCGCCTTGCGCGAGCGCGCATGGCGGTCCGAGCGCAACGCCAAGGCAGCATGACAACGCCGCGATGTGGCTTATCGAAGTTAGGCCTGACGACGTCCACTGGCTCGGCTGCGCGTCCATCGCCGCGCCGCTCAACCGCTCTTCGACTGCCGGCGGTGCTCGATCTCGAGGCTGATCAGCCGAGCCAACAGCGTCGCGGGAAACAATTGTCCGATCACCGCTTCAAGACTGGCCAGGTTGCGCGCCAGCGGATAGAGCGGGTAAATGTCGCCGTAACCGACGGTGGTCAGCGTCGAGAAGCTGAAATAGAGCAGCGCCGCGCCGGAGCCGTATTCGCTGCCGGTCGGCGGCAAGCCGTGAAACGCGTCGGGCACCAGCGTGTTCAGGAACCGATAGAGCGTGACGAAGACCAGCGCGATGTTCAGGTAGAGCACGACCGCGCCTTGCACCCGATGCAAGGTCACCCGTCCGGGACCGAACACGGCGCGCGCGATCACCACGCTCACGGCCGAAAGCGCGAGCAGACGCGCCAAAAGGCTGAGCCACTCGGTGATCGATGAGGGATGCTCGGCGTGAACGAAGGCGCCGGCCGGGCTCAGCACGACGGCAATGACCACGACCGCGGCGGCGAAACGGCTGCGTGACGTCACCACCAGCGTGGCGAGCACGAACAGAATGAACATGGCCGGCAAGACGAAATCCGGCATCCTGCCGATGCTGGCGAGCGGAATGACGACGAAGATCAACATGACTTCGATCAGCAGCAGCGCGGACAGGCCGGGTTCGCGCGAGCGCTCCTGCCATTTGAGAAAGTGAATCCAGGATTTCTTCAAGGAACGCATCGGGGCCGCCTCGCGCTGCTGCGGCATCCTAGCTTGCAGCGCGCGCGCCGCAACAGCAGCCGCGATGACGGACGTGTAATTCCTGCCTAGTGCCGGGACGCGACCAGCATGCGGTACATCTGATAGGCCACGCGCCAAGTCGGGGATTCGCGCGGCAGATAGGCGATCGCCTTCGAGCGGACGCGGTCGAGCGTGTTCTCGTAGAGCCGGTGATAGTACCAATCGGCGCCGGCGCGGCGGCGGTATTCGCGCAGATAGGCGTCGACCTCGCGGTGGGTCTTGACCCGGCCGTTGTCGCCGAACTTGGTCACCGCGAAGTTGAAGTCGCCGTCGTAGAGCGAATCGAACTTGTGCAGCGTCGTTTTCATGAAATTGCCGATCAGGAGATCGTCGAAGATCTCGTAATCGACCGCCGTCATCAGGCTGTTGCGCGGCACTTCGAAGGTGATGCCACGGCCCTTCTTGCTGTCGAGCGACACGAAATTGTCACGGCCGCCGACGCGGAAATTGATGAACGACAGATAATCGCGCACCAGATCTCGACTGCGGAAATAGTCGGACAGCTTGGCGAGATCGCCGCGTCCGAGGCTGTCGCTCCAATTGTCGCCGAAATCTTCGGGCGGGCGCACCACTGTTTCCATGCTCGGCGGATTGAGCGGGGTGACCTCGCCGGTCGCGCAATCAATGTGCGAGAATGCCGGAATGAAATTGTGGTTGCGGTGGTCGAAGCCGCGCTCATAATCTTTAAGCGGCGTGACATAGTTCTGCGCCCAGATCGAATCGGAACGCTGATAGGAGTGAAACGAGCTGAACGGAATGGCGTTGCGGATACCGAGCGAAAGCGCCCGCAAGCTGACTTGTCGTCCCGGCGGCGGCTTGAGCCCGGCCGGCGGCGCGATGAAGATGCCGTTCTCGTCGTAGAAATTGATCATGTCGGCATCGCCGTAGCCCGACAGGCACATCATGTAACTGTGTTGGTATCCGGCGACGATCTTGCGGATCAGCATCGTGCAATCGCGGCTGCCGGCGTCGTTAAGATTGACGAAAAGCCGCTTATTGACATCGACCAGGAGGACGCTGTCCTGGATCATGGTCGAGATGCAGAACACGCGCACCCGCGGCGAAAGTTCGACCCATTGCCGGTCGGGCAAGATCGAGACTGCAAATCCCTGCGCGCGCAGATCGTGCGCGATGCGGCCGCCGACATGATCGGCGAGCAGGATGTGCCTGCCGCGGATCTGCTGCAGGCTGTCGCTGTTGAGATGGTCCGGATGGCCGTGCGAGAACCAGATGTATTTGGCGTTGAGGATGTCATTCTTGCAGTCGGGCGGAATGCGATGGCTCAGGCCCCAGCTGCCGAAATAGGCGGGGTTCTCGTCGCCGAACCAGGGATCGGTGGCGAGGATCGGCTTGTCGTCATAGGCAATGAGGGTCGCATTGCCCGTGGTCGAAATACCAAGCATGGTGATCTATCGCTTTCGCTCAATAATTAACCAAGCAATGTCCGATTGAGGCGACATCACCCTGCCGGAAACAGGCGAGTACCGGGTAAAGCAATTCAGGATAATAGGCGAGGTGCGGGAAAGGCCGAAATTTATATTTCGATAGTCGCGGTTACCGGCACATGATCCGACGGCCGCTCGGCGCCGCGATAGGCTTTGGCGATGCCGATGGCGGCGACCCTTTCGGCCAGCATCGGCGAGGTCCAGATGTGATCGAGGCGGCGGCCCTTGTCGGCGGTCGCCCAATCCGGCGCGCGGTAGCTCCACCAGGTGTAAAGCTTCGCCGGCTCCGGCGTGTGCCGGCGCATGCTGTCGACCCAGCCGCCGGCGCTCTGCGCGGCGACCAGCTTTTCGCATTCGATCGGGGTATGCGACACCACGCGCAGCATCTGCTTGTGGCTCCAGACGTCGTGCTCGAGCGGCGCCACGTTGAGATCGCCGACCAGAATCGAACGCTCGGAGGTTTTGGGCCTGAGCATCGCGTGCTCGCGCATCTCGTCGAGGAAGGCGAGTTTGTGGGCGAATTTCGGATTGACGGCGGGGTCGGCAATGTCGCCGCCGGCAGGAACGTAAAAATTATGCACCGTGATCGGGTCGCGCAATCCGGCGCGCTCGCCGAACACCGCGGAGACGTGCCGGCAATCGGTCTTGCCGCAAAAACTCTGCACGTTGAAGCTCTCGAACGGCAGGCGCGAAAGCACGACGACGCCGTGATAGCCCTTCTGGCCGTTGAGCGCGACGCTCTCGTAACCGAGCCGCTTGAAGCGCTTGAGCGGAAAGCGGTCGTCGGGGCACTTGGTCTCCTGCAGGCACAGAATATCGGGACGAACCGCCTTGATGAATTTGGCGACCAGATTGATGCGCAGCCGCACCGAGTTGATGTTCCAGGTCGTGAGTTTGAGGCGCACGGGGGTTCAGAGGTCAGAGGACGGACGACAGAGGACGGAAACAGCAAATCATTTGTTGGTTCGCTAAGTATATGGATGTCGCGCTCTCAATCCGCCATCTGTCGTCCGTCCTCTGTCGTCCGTCGTCTAATTCGCCCCGGTATTGCGCTGGTAATTGATCACGAACAGGTTCGGGTCGGGCTTTTTGGTCGCGTCGAGATTGAACACCGCGACGGTGGTGTCGAGACCCTGCGGATCGGTGACGGTCCACTGCTTGAGCGCCAAATCCTTGGCGTCGAACATGATCATCAGCCGGCTGGTGCCGACCACCAATTGCTTCTCCTCGATGACCACGGTGACGAAAGTGTCGTCGGACGACACGCTGATGACGTCGGTGTCGCGCAGAACATCGATGCGGTCGGCGAGCAGATAGCGCAGCGGCGTCTGCGACAGCGGGTAAAGGTCCTGGGTCGCCAGGTTGCGGTCGCGCACCACCACCGAGGAGCCGTCGGCGATGATGTCGATCGGCGTCGGCGGATTGTACTCGAACCGCACCTTGCCGGGCTTTTGGATGTAGAAGGTGCCTTGGGTGCGCCCGCCGTCGGGTCCGATCTGGACGAAATTGCCGACCATGGTCTGCACGCTCGACAGATAAAGGCTGATGCGGTCGAGGATGGCGCGTTGCTTGGCGTCGAAGGCGGTGGTCGTCTGCGGCGCCGGGTTGCCCTTGTCCATGAACGAGAACGGGAAGAAGCCCGGGCGCGACGGCGCGGCGTCGCTGGCTGGCGGCGGGCCGGGATTGGCCGCGGGCGGCGGCGCGCTGCCGGATTTTGGCTGCGGCGCCGGCGTCGGCAGCGGCACGTTCTCGGCGGATGCCGAAGCAAGAGCGAGCGCGGTGCATAGTGTCGCCGCGAGCATCGTCGTCGCGCGCCGTCCCGCCATAGTCTTCTCCCGCTCTACTTGATACGCCCCGCCGCAATCCGCTAATCGCGCGATATGGCGAATTCGCGGCTACCAGCACCGAATAAAGGCCAATACGTCGATTCTCAATAGGCATCCTCGTCGGCGCCTTCGACGAGGATTTCGCGCTTGCCGGCGTGATTGGGCTGGCCGACGATGCCTTCCTGCTCCATGCGCTCCATCAGCGAGGCGGCACGGTTATAACCGATCTGCAGCCGGCGCTGGATATAGCTGGTCGAGGCCTTGCGGTCGCGGACCACGACCTGCACCGCCTGCTGGTAGAGATCGCCGCCTTCGCCGCCGCCCATGGCGGTGGCATCGAAGATCGGATTGCCGTCCTCGTCCTGCGGTTCCTCGGCGACGACCGCTTCGAGATATTCCGGCGTGCCCTGCGTCTTGAGGTGGCGCACGACCTTCTCGACCTCTTCGTCGGAAACGAACGGCCCGTGCACGCGGCTGATGCGGCCGCCGCCGGCCATGTAGAGCATGTCGCCCTGGCCGAGCAATTGCTCGGCGCCCTGCTCGCCGAGGATGGTGCGGCTGTCGATCTTCGAGGTGACCTGGAACGAGATGCGGGTCGGGAAATTCGCCTTGATGGTGCCGGTGATGACGTCGACCGACGGCCGCTGCGTCGCCAGGATGACGTGCAGGCCGGCGGCGCGCGCCATCTGCGCCAGCCGCTGCACCGCGCCTTCGATATCCTTGCCGGCGACCATCATCAGGTCGGCCATCTCGTCGACGATGACGACGATATAGGGCAGCGGCTCGAGATCGAGATCCTCGTGCTCGTAGATCGCTTCGCCGGTGTCGCGGTTATAGCCGGTATGCACGGTGCGGGTGAGCTTTTCGCCCTTGCCGTTGGCCTCGACGACGCGCGCATTGTAGCCGTCGATATTGCGCACGCCGAGTTTCGACATCTTCTTGTAGCGCTCCTCCATCTCGCGCACCGCCCATTTCAGCGCCACCACCGCCTTTCGCGGATCGGTGACGACGGGGGTGAGCAGATGCGGGATGCCGTCGTAGACGGAAAGCTCCAGCATTTTCGGATCGACCATGATCAGCCGGCATTGATCGGGATGCAGCCGATAGACCAGGCTCAAAATCATGGTGTTGATGGCGACCGATTTGCCCGAGCCGGTGGTGCCGGCGATCAGCAAGTGCGGCATGCGCTGCAGATCGACCAGCACCGCTTCGCCGCCGATCGACTTGCCGAGGCAGAGCGGCAGCCGGTGGGTGGTGTCGCCATAATCGCGCGAGGCCAAGAGCTCGCGCAGATAGACTTTCTCGCGGGTCGGGTTCGGCAATTCGATGCCGATGGCGTTGCGGCCGGACACTACCGCGACGCGCGCCGACAGCGCGCTCATCGAGCGGGCGATGTCGTCGGCCAGGCTGATCACGCGTGACGATTTGATGCCGGGCGCCGGCTCGAGCTCATAGAGCGTGACCACCGGTCCCGGCCGCGCATTGATGATCTCGCCGCGCACGCCGAAATCGCCGAGCACGCCTTCGAGCGCGGTGGCGTTTTCCCGCAAGGTCTCGGTGCTGACGGTGGTGCGGCCGACCTTGCTCGGCTGCGTCAACAGTTCGAGCGCCGGCAGCGTGTAGCCGCCGCTCGAGCGGCGCGGTTTTGGCGCGCGCGGTTTGCGCGGCGCGCGCGGCTCGGCCGCGTCGGCCTCATCGGCCTCTTCGGCCATGTCGTCGGCTTCGTCCCCGGCATATTGCACCGGCGGCGCATTGAAGCGCGGCTCGATGCGCCGCGGCGCCGCGGGACGCGCCGCGGTTTGCGTTACGGGGCGGCGGCGGAACAGGCGCGCGATGCGGGCGCGGATGCTCAACACTTCGTGGATCAGCCAGCCAAGCGAGACCCAGCCGCCTTCGTCGTCGGCTTCGGCGGTCTCTTCCGCATCGTCGTCTTCGTCGTCCGGCGCATCGCGCCAGATGATGCCGGCCGCGCCGGCGAAGGCGACGAGCGCCGCGATGCCGAGCACGATGGCTGCGGCGAGGCGATTGGCGCCGGCCAGGGGCATGCCGAACAGCACCATCGGCAGCCGCAAGATCGCGTCGCCGATGACGCCGCCGAGGCCGCACGGCAGCGGCCAGTGCGCGCTGCGCGGCAGGCAGGACGCAAACGCCGCCGCCGCCACCGCGCCGAACAGCCACAGCAGCATGCGCAGCCGCTCGCGGCTGAGCGGCCGGTGACCGAGCAGCCGGTAGCCCCAGATCGCGATCGGCAACAACAGCACCAGCGCGCCAAGCCCGAGCAATTGCATCAACAGGTCGGCGGTGATGGCGCCGGGATGGCCGAGCAGATTGCGCACCGGCGCATCGGTGGCGTGGCTCAACGACGGGTCCTGCACCGACCAGGTGGCGAGCGCGAGCGCCGCCATCATGGCGAGGCTGAGCAGCGCAATGCCGCTCACCTCGCGCAAGCGCCGCTTCAGCAACGCGCCGAGATGCCCGGAGAGCGAGGCCATGCCGTCGAGGCTGCGATCGATCATCGACATCGAAGTATTCTCAGTTGGAGCATGATCTTGTCCGAAAACCGGTTGCCACTTTTCGGGATCATGCTCTAACCCAGCACCGCGACGAGGCGGTGCAGCGCCTCGGCGGTGATTGCGTTGTTCTGCACCATGGCGACGCGGATATAGTCGGCGCCGGGATTGCTGCCGTCGGCCTGCTCGCGCGCCAGATAGCGGCCGGGCACCACGCGCAAGCCGGCTTCGCGCCACAGCTTCAGCGCCGCCGCCTCGCTGCCGCCTTGCGCCGCGACGTCGAGCCAGAGAAAAAATCCGCCGGCCGGGCGTCGATAGCCGTAGCGGTCGCCGATGATCTGGTCGGCGAGATCGAACTTTTCGCGATAGAGGCGCCGGTTGTCCTCGACGTGCGTCTCGTCGTTATAGGCGGCGATGGCGACGTGCTGTATCGGCGTCGGCACCATGGGCGCGGCGACGTTGCGCAATTCGAGATAGGCCTGCATGAACGAGCGGTCGCCGGCGGCGAAGCCGATGCGCAGGCCCGGCAGGCTCGAGCGCTTCGACAGCGAATGGAACACGGCCACATTGGCGAAATCCGCGCCCGCGGCTTCGAGCATGCCGGCGGGCGGCGTATCGCTGTAGATCTCGCAATAGCATTCGTCGGAGAAAATCAAAAAGCCGAAGCGGCGCGCCAGCGCGGTCAGGCGGAAGAGATAATCGCGGTCGGCGACGGCGCCCTGCGGATTGGCCGGCGAGGCGATGTAGAACGCCACCGTGCGCGCCAGGAGTGCGTCGTCGAGCGCATCGAGATCGGGCAGGAAGCCGGTGGCGCGCGTGGTCGGCAGATAGACCGGCTCGCAATCGGCGCCGATCGCGCCGGCGGCGTAGGCGGCATAAAACGGATTGGGAATGAGCACGGCCGGCCGGCCGGCGCGCGGCGTCACCCAGTTCTTGGCGGCGAGTGCTGCAAGAAACAGTCCCTCGCGGGTGCCGTTGAGCACCAGCACTTCGTTGGCCGGATCGACCGGGCGCGGCAGCGCGTAGCGGCGGCCGAGCCAGCCCGCGACCGCGACGCCGAACTCGTCGAGCCCCTTGTTGGCCGGATAGCGGCCGAACTCGTTGACGTGCGCGGCGATGATCGGGCCGACGAACGGCGGAATCGGATGCTGCGGCTCGCCGACCGCGAGGCTGATCGCCGGCTGGCCCGGCGGAAAGCGGTCGATCAATTCGCGCATCCGCACGAACGGCGAGCGCGAGCCGGTGGCGCGCGAGGCTTTCGCGCCAATTTGCGTCAGGGGAGTGTCGCCGGTCATACGATACATCATCACAGCGGGGCCACCCGCAGCAGCGCCCGCATAGCATAGGAGCCCCGAGGTTAAGGCGCGATTAACCATCGGCTTTCCGCCCCCGCGAAGCGGGGGAAAGGGCGCAGGCCGCGACGCTTGCGACTCCCTCTCCCCGCGTGCGGGGAGAGGGTGGGGTGAGGGGGCCTCTCCGCTGGACGCTGAATTGGTGAAGTGTCTGCATTGCATCGCTTCATCCGCAACGCTCAGAATCGCGGAGAGGCCCCCTCACCCTCGTTCGCTCCGCTCACATAGCCGATCCCTCGGATCGGCGTTCTTTACGTCAAGAACGGCGTCCGAAGGACGCCTACGCTCTCCCCGCACGCGGGGAGAGGTGAAATGTGCGATCCCGTTCTCGCAACGCGATCCGCGTCGGAGTTTTATCCAGGGCGAGGCGCGAATGCGGCAAACCTTCTTCGCTATCCACCACTCGCCACTTGCTTTTCTCTTCCCTCTGCAAAGAGGGGAGGCAGAACGCCGACAGACGCAGGTCACCAACCG